>Ga0209643_1000044_pt1 | contig 359764 bp, 350 predicted proteins | sample AutmiccBRH37_all_FD_187383 | JGI IMG/M metagenome (GOLD analysis project Ga0209643, IMG submission 187383) | Deep subsurface microbial communities from Mt. Terri, Switzerland - Autotrophic microbial communities BRH/37_all (SPAdes) (version 2) | ecosystem: Environmental > Aquatic > Deep... | reverse complement strand
CCCCCCCGGCCGATGCGGTGCGCGCGGAACCGCTGCCGGCCTTCGTGCCGACTCCGGTACTGCCGAGCGCAGGGCCCGGCGATTCGGGTGCCGACCTGACGGTGCACGAGGTCAGCGGCGATCTCGGCGCCGATCTCTGGGCCGGCAGCGGTCGGGCCGACATCGCCCGGCTGATCGCCGACCTGCCGCCGCGGATCGATGCGCCGACGCTGAACCTGCTGGTCCGACGGGCGCTGCTGACCGAGGCGGTGCCGCCGCGTGGACCGGCGCCGACACCGGACATTCCGGTCCTCAGCGTCGCCGCGCTGGCCACCCTGGGCGACCTCGACGGCGCGTCGGTTCGCGCCGCCGCCATCCCGGCGAAGGAGCGGACGGAGGACCTGTCGCGGCTCAGCGCCGACCTCGACCTTCTCCGGGGCGATCTCGATTCGGCCTGCGCCACCGGCGCCGAAGCGATCGCGAAGAGCACCGACGCCTACTGGCAGAAGCTGGTCTCCTTCTGCCAGGTCCGTGAGGACCGGCGCGATCAGGCAGCGCTGGCCACGGACCTGCTGCGCGACCGGGGGCACCGCGATCCCGCCTATTTCGCCCTGATGGACACGCTGCTCGGCTTCGACAAGGCGAAAATCTCGACGCTCCCCTCCGTCACGCCGCTGCAGTTCGCGATGCTGCGGGCCGCGAAGCTGCCGCTGCCGCCCGATGCCGCGGAGGGTGCCAAGCCCGCCCTGCTCCGCGCCGTCGCCCAGTCGGACGAGATAGATCTGGCCGTGCGGCTGACCGCCGCCGAACAGGCGGTGGCGGCGAACGCGCTCGACCCGGCGATCCTCGGAAGACTCTATCTGCAGGGCGGCACGAGTTGGACGCCGGCCGCCCGTCCCGGCGCCGAGGGTATCTCGGCCGAGACGGCGGCGGAGCGCGCAGCGCTGTTCCGCTCCGCCCGCACCGCCACGGAGCGCGTACCGCGCGCCGGTGCGCTGAAGCAGCTTTTCGACGCGGCGGCGCGGAACGGGGTGCTGCGGCCCGTCGCCGAGATCTCGATGCCGCTGATGCGCGACCTCCGGCCCGCGGCGCATCTCTCCTTCTTCGCGCCCCAGGCGGTTCGCGCCGCCGTCTCCGCCGATGAGCCCGCCGTCGCCGCCGAGTGGTTCCAGATCGCCCTGCGCGAGGCGCCCGGCAATCCGCTCGCCGCGAAAGGTGCCGCCGAGGTCTGGCCGCTGATGATGCTGGCCGCCCCCGACACGGCCTGGTCCGACCAGCTGTTCCGCACTTGGTGGGAGCAGCAGCTGGAACGAGACGCGGCACGGGCGGCGGAGCGTGCCGCAGCCTTCCTCGCCCTTCTGGAGGCGCTCGACACGCGGGTCCCGGCCCAGGCCTGGTCGCTGCTGCCGGCCGCGATGCCGCAACGCGGACAGGCGGTGCCCGCCCTGCGCGACCTGCGCGCCGCCGCCGAGAAACGCCGCAGGGGCGAGACGCTGCTGCGCGCCGCCGTCGCGACAAAGGCCAATCCCGAGCGGACACCGGAATCCGCGCGGCTGCACGCCATCGTCAGTGCGCTGCGGACCGCCGGCTTCGGCAGCCATGCCCGCAGCTTCGCCGTCGACGCGGCACTCGGCCTCGGGATCTGAGTCGATGGCCGAGGGCAAGGTCGTCCCCCGGCGCGGCCGCCCGCCCGGCCCCGCCGCCGCATTGACCGGGCGCGGCGAGGCCTTTCTGGAGATGCTGGCGGCCGAACGCGGCGTGGCGGCGAACACCCTCGCCGCCTACCGGCGCGATCTGGCCGACTTCGGCGCCTTCGCCGGGCGCCGCGGGGTTCGCCCCGAGGACGCACCCACCGACGCCGTGCGCGCCTACATGGCATCCCTCGACGGTGCCGGCCTGTCGCCGCGGACGGCCGCGCGGCGGCTTTCGGCGCTGCGCCAGTTCTTCCGCTTCCTCTATGTCGAGGGCATGCGCGGCGACGACCCATGTGCCCCACTCGACAGCCCGCGCCAGGGCCGCAGCCTGCCGAAGATCATCGCCGAATCCGACCTCGATGCCCTGTCGGAAGCGGCCCGCGCGAAGCCGGGGCCCGAGGGCGTGCGGCTGGTCGCGTTCGTCGAATTGCTCTACGGCGCCGGCCTGCGGGTCTCGGAACTGGTCGCGCTTCCCGCCTCGCTGGCCGGCGCGCGCATCCCGCCCGTGCTCCTCATCCGCGGCAAAGGCAACAAGGAACGCATCGCGCCCCTGAACGAGGCGTCGATCGCGGCGCTGGAGGCCTATCGCGACGTCCGCGACCACTTCCTGCGCGGGCAGAAATCGTCGCCGTGGCTGTTTCCCTCGCACAGCGGCACCGGCCACGTCACGCGCCGCCGGCTGGGGCAGCTGCTCGACGAGTTGGCGCTGAAGGCGGGGCTCGATCCGGCGCGGATCTCGCCGCACGTGCTGCGCCATGCCTTCGCGACGCACCTGCTCGACCACGGCGCGGACCTGCGCAGCGTGCAGCAGATGCTCGGCCACGCCGACATCGGCACCACCCAGATCTACACCCACGTCCAGTCGGAACGGCTGCGGACGGCGATCGCCGCCCACCCGCTGGCAGGGCAGCGCCGGAAGAACTGAGGCCCGGCCGACGCCGTTGACATGCCCGGCGCGCAAGGTCATGTAGGACCGCTCTTCCGGCGCCGGCCGGCACCTTGCGTCGCAGACAGGGCCGGCCTTTGCGCCGCAGACAGGAATGAGATGGTGCTCACCCCACTCGACTTCGAAAAGCCGATCATCGAGCTCGAAGCCAAGATCGAAGAGCTCCGGCACCTGTCCCATTCGGACGACATCAACATCAACAAGGAGGTCGGCGACCTCCAGGCGAAGGCCGACCGCCAGCTCCGCCAGATCTACGCGAAGCTGACGCCCTGGCAGAAGGTCCAGGTGGCGCGCCACCCGAACCGCCCGCATCTGCGCGACTACCTGTCGGCGCTGATCGACGAGTTCACGCCCCTCGCCGGCGACCGGCTGTACGGCGAGGACGCGGCGCTGGTCGGCGGCCTCGGCCGGCTCTACGGCCGCCCGGTCGTGGTCATGGGGCACGAGAAGGGTCATGACATCGAGACCCGGATGCGCAGCAATTTCGGCATGGCCCACCCCGAGGGCTACCGCAAGGCGCAGCGGCTCATGGATCTCGCCGATCGGTTCGCGCTGCCGCTGGTCAGCTTCGTCGACACGCCCGGCGCCTATCCGGGCGTCCAGGCGGAAGAGCGCGGCCAGGCCGAGGCGATCGCCCGGGCCATCGCGCGCTGCCTGGAACTGCGGGTGCCCTTCGTCTCCGTCGTCATCGGCGAAGGCGGATCGGGCGGCGCCGTCGCCATCGCCACGGCGAACCGCGTCCTGATGCTGGAACACTCGATCTACTCGGTCATCTCGCCCGAGGGCTGCGCGTCGATCCTGTGGCGCAGCGCCGAGAACGCCAAGGACGCGGCGGATGCGCTGAAGCTGACGGCCCAGGACCTCACCCGCCTGGGCGTCGTCGACCAGGTGGTCGAGGAGCCGCTCGGCGGCGCGCACCGCCACCCGAAGGAGACGGTCGAGACCGTGGGCCGCGCACTGGAAACCGCCCTCGACGACCTGCGGGGCCACGACGGCGACGCACTCCGCCGCGAGCGCCGCGAGAAATTCCTGTCGATGGGGCGCAGCGGCCTGACCTGATCTCCTCGCGAAGCTCGGCTCGGCGCACTTCGTCGGCACAGCCCCAGGATCCTGTGACGAACGATTGGGCGCCGCCGACAGCGCGCTTTTTCCGCCGGTTCCCCGGAACGAATGCCGTTCGATCCTGTTGCGCGAGGCAGCGAAACAGGAGGACGCAATGGCGGCACTCAGCACGCGAACACACGGCTTCGCCGACTATGCGGTCGGCCTTTTGCTCATCGTCGCGCCATATCTCTTCGGCTTCGCCGACGGCGGTCCCGCGCAATGGGTGCCGATGGCGCTCGGGGCGATCCTCATCGCCTACAGCCTGCTCACCGACTACGAACTCGGCGCGGTGCACCTGATACCGATGCCTGTCCATCTGGGGCTGGATATCGGCGGCGGCGCGCTCCTGCTTTTCTCCCCCTGGCTGTTCGGTTTCGCGGACATCATCGTCTGGCCCCACGTGCTCGTCGGCCTCGTGGAAATCTGCACCGCGAGCATCACCCGAAGGCACCCGGCCTCGCGCCCGGTCAAGGCCTGACGCTTCGGCCCCGGTGTCACCGGACGGCGATGGCCCCACGGGCGCACACCCGTGGGGCCATTCGCGGCTTGCCGCTGCGTGCCTGCAACCGAAGCGGCCGAACGTGATGCCGCCGGGGCGCAGAGACCCGTTTCGAGAATCTTTCGCATCGGCTGGAACGACCGCTCTCTGACCTTGTTCGGCTGCTCGGATGCGCGTGAGGCGCAGCCGCATCAACAAAACCCGGACGATGAGGAGGCACGGATGTTCATCCGTCATAACCGTTTGCAGTATAATGCAAAGCCGGACCGTCCCGATCCGGTCTATGCCAAGCAGCTCCAGGAAGTTCTCGGCGGACAGTGGGGCGAGATAAGCGTGATGATGACTTATCTCTTCCAGGGCTGGAACTGCCGTGCGCCGGCAAAGTACAAAGACATGATCATGGATATCGGGACGGAGGAGATCGGTCACGTCGAAATGCTGGCGACCATGATCGCGCGCCTGCTCGAGGCGTCGCCGGTCGAGGCGCAGGAGGACGCCGCGCGGGATTCCGTGATCGGCGCCGTCCTGGGTGGCGCCAATGTCGAGGATGCGATCGTCGCGGGAATCAACCCGCAGCATGTGATCGTCACCGGCTCGGGGGCCGCGCCGACCGACAGCGTCGGCTATCCCTGGACCTCCCGCTACACCGTGGCCAGCGGCAACCTGCTCGCGGACTTCCGGTTCAACGTCACCGCCGAATCCCAGGGCAGGCTGCAGGTCTCCCGGCTCTACCAGATGACCAGCGACAGCGGCGTGCGCGACATGCTCTCGTTCCTGCTGGCGCGCGACACGATGCACCAGAACCAGTGGCTGGCGGCCATCAGGGAACTCGAGGAAGACGGTCTCGAAACGACCCCCTGCCCGAGCAGCTTTCCCCAGGAGCGCGAGCTTCAGGACGTGTCCTACAAGTTCATGAACTTCTCCGAGGGCACCGAGAGCCGGTCGGGCCGCTGGGCACAGGGGCCGGCACCCGACGGCCGCGGCACCATCGAGTATGTCGAGACGCCCGCGGCCATGGGCGACGACGGAGAACTGGGCATGATCGACCCGCGTCTCCAGGGTACGCCGAAGATGCGCAGCTAGCGCGTCCCGCAATCCGGGAGGTGCCGCCGGATCGGGCGCCTCCCGGTCGCCGCGTCGCGAGCGTGGTAATACGGATCACAGGATGGCGGACGCGAACCTGTTAGGCTGACGGACCGCGGGAGCGACGGCGCGCTCGGCGCCCCTTCCGCGCGTGGCGATGGCCGCCGCGCTCTGGCGCGGCGGCATTGCTCGTCTTCCACGAGGGGGGAGTCCAATGCCCGACAGCCCGCAGCATCCCTACCACCCGATCATCTATGTCCGCGGGTTCGCCGCCACCCAGGGCGAGATCGAGGAGACGGTGGCCGATCCCTACATGGGCTTCAACATCGGCTCGACGAAGTCGCGGGTCGCCTGGACCGGCGACGTGAAGCGCTTCTACTTCGAATCGCCGCTCGTCCGCCTGATGAGCGACCACAAATACGAGGACGTCTTCGTCGAGGGCGACGACCTCGTCGCGGCCGAGCGTCACGACAAGCCGGTGCCCTATCGCAGCATCGTCATCTACCGCTACTACGACGAAGCCTCCCAGGATTTCGGCACCGGCGACGGCACGCCGCCGATCGAGCATTTCGCCCGCGGTCTCGACAAGCTGATCCTGCGCCTGCGCGACAAGGTCTGCGCCAACCCGAAGAACGGCGTGACCCCGGCGGATTTCCGCGTCTATCTCGTCGCCCATTCCATGGGTGGCCTCGTCTGCCGCGCCTTCCTGCAGAACGAGACGCTGGGATCGCCCGAAGCGCGCGCGGCGGTCGACAAGCTCTTCACCTACGCCACGCCGCACAACGGCATCGACATGCGCCTCGTGCGCAACGTGCCGGGCTGGCTCTCCTTCGGCGACGTCAACAACTTCAACCGCGAGCGGATGGCCAAGTATCTCGGCCTGAAGAAGAGGGACGACGTGTCGGTCGTCGAGAACTTCCCGCCGGAGCGCATCTTCAACCTGATCGGCACCAATCCGCGCGACTACACCGCCGTCGGCGGCGTCTCGGCCTGGGCGGTCGGCGATGCCAGCGACGGGCTCGTACGCATCGAGAACGCCGTGACCCATGGGATCGGCGCCGACGGCACCGACGTCGGATCGCCGCGCGCCTTCGTGCACCGCAGCCACTCCGGACACTACGGCATCGTCAATTCCGAGGAGGGGTACCAGAATCTCACGCGCTTCCTCTTCGGTGCGATGCGCATCGACGGGTTCCTGGACGTCGACGACATCACGCTCCCGGTCGAGGTCCAGCAGGCGATGGACAAGGGCCAGAAGATCGAGGCGTCGTACCAGTTCGAGGTCGTCGCCAGCATCCGCGGCTGCCAGTGGCAGATGACCCGGCGCGAGGCGCGCGAGAACTCGGCCATCTTCCGGCGCTATGCCGACCTCTTTCCCGGCGAGGCCGGCACCCGGCGGGCGGCGGACCGCAGCATGAGCCCGCACCTCTTCTCGGTGTTCCTCGACCCGCGCAAGAGTGTCAAGACCTCCAAATCCGTCAGCTTCGCCTTCGACCTCAAGGTCCTCGTGCCCGACTACGAGGTGGACGGCCTGCTGTTCCTGAAGCGACACTACGAGGGCGGCTACATCTACCGCGACCTGACGCTGATCGAGGCGTTCCCGGACGAGGATGCGGTCGGCGGCTGGCGCATCAAATACGGCTCGCAGGAGAACAACCCGGGGAAACCGGGCAAGGCCGTCGAAACCCGCCCGCTCGACGGCGGGCCCGGGCAGGCGCCGGGCCTCACCTTCGAGATCCCCATCGAGCAGACGACCCGGCCCGGCCTCAAGGGCAAACTGCGGATCGAGGCGCGGCCCTGGGGTTAGCGCCCCCCGCCCCTACTCGGCGGGCGCCGCCGCCGCCGCACGTCGCGGCGACGGCAGTGCCAGCCCGGCCGCCGCGACCAGCGCGGCGCAGATCGCCATCGCGACGAACAGCGTCGAGAAGCCGTTGCCCCAGCCGTGCAGGATGGCGATCGACGGCACCGCCAGCGACGCCACGCCCAGCGTGATGACGTACTTCACGGCGTAGACCCGCGCCCGCCACGGGCTCGGCGTATAGCGCGCGACCAGGGTATCGCCGATCGGGATCTGGCCGAAGACCAACGCCATGATGATCAAGGCGCCCAGGAACATCGCCCAGCCCTCCGCCTGCGCCACCAGCAGCAGCGCCACGGCGAGTGCGGCCGCCAGCCAGACCAGGATCGGCCGCACCGGGAATCGGTCGATGGCCCGCCCGACCGCGATCTGGGTGAAGGCGGCGATCGCATAGACGATCGAGGCCAGCACGCCGACGCCGAAGGTCGAGGCGCCCAGCCCGGCCAGCCGCTCGTCGAACACCTTGGGCAGCGACACGGTCGTCGCGTTGAACACGAGGCCGGAGAACAGCGTCGTCAGCGCCAGCACGATCAGCGCGCGCTGCCAGCCGGGCACGAAACCGACTCCCGCCTTGCCGCGCGTCCCCGCCTGGACCTGCAGGTTCGCCCGGCGCACGAAGACGATGAAGCCGATGCCGACCAGAATTGACACGGCGCCCGGCACCAGGAAGGCGGCGCGCCAGTGCACCCACTGCGCCAGGGCGCCGGCGACGATCGCCGCCGCCGCCACGCCCAGATTGCCGTAGACGCCGTTGACGCCCAGCCGGCGCCCGACGCTCTCCGGCGGGCCGTCCACGACCATCGCGATGCCGACCGGGTGGTAGATCGACGCGAACAGGCCGATCAGCAGCAGCCCCGCGCCGATCTGCAGCGGCGTGCTGGCGAGGCCGGTCACCATGCTGGCGGCACCGATGCCGATGAAGAAGATCGCGATCATGCCGTTGCGGCTCCAGCGGTCGCCGAGCCAGCCGGACGGCAGCGCGCCGGCGCCGAAGGCGATGAAGCCCGGCGTCGCCAGGGCCAGCAGTTCGCCGTAGCTGAGGTCGAAATAGCGCTCCATCGCGATCACCGCGGTCGCGTAGAGCAGCATGAACAGATGGTCGAAGCTGTGCCCGATGTTCAGGAACAGGAGGCGGATGCGGAGGGCGTCCATGTCGTCGCTCCCTTGACGCGGGTGCGGTTGATCTTGCATCCCATAGTGAAGCTGGCGCGCCTGCCCGTCCTTCGATAAAGTGCCAAGCAATGTCGCAGGACGGACATCTATCGCCCAACCCGGCGTCAATCAGCCCGCGGATTGAGGCGCTGCAGGCACTGCCGCAGGCCGTGCACGCGCACGCCTCCGACTATCCCGCCGGCCACGACATCCCGCCGCACACCCATCGCCGCGCCCAACTGATCCATGCCGCCGAGGGGGTGATGACGGTGCGCACCGCCTCGGGCGCCTGGGTCGTGCCGCCGGGCCTCGCCCTCTGGATGCCGGGCGGCATGCAGCATGAGGTGCATGCGGTGACGCCGCTACGCATGCGCACCCTCTACGTCCGCACCGACGCGGCCCCGTGGCTGCCGAAGAGCTGCTGCGTGGTGACGGTGCCGCCGCTGCTGCGCGAGCTGATCCTGCGCGCCGTCCATGTGCCGAACGACTATGCGCTCGACAGTCCGGCCGGCCGCCTGATGCAGGTCACGCTCGACCAGGCGCACGACCTGGAGGAGGCGCCGCTGCACCTGCCGATGCCGCGCGACCGCCGCTTGCACGGCCTCGCCGAGGCACTGATCGCCGATCCGGGCGACGCCCGCGACCTCGCCGACTGGAGCCGCCGCGCCGGCGCCAGCGAGCGCACCCTCGCCCGCCTGTTCGTCGCCGAGACGGGCCTGACCTTCGGCGCTTGGCGCCAGCGGCTGCGTCTCCTGACCGCGATGACCCGCCTCGCCGCCGGCGAGCCCGTCACCACCGTCGCCCTCGACCTCGGCTATGCCAGCCCGAGCGCCTTCACCGCCATGTTCCGCCGCCGCATGGGTGCCGCGCCCACGCGCTATCTGCGCCAATAGCATCTGCGCCAACAGCATTTGCGCCGCTAGCCGCCGCGGGCACATCGCGGTACCCCGCGCCCGCACATTGCTTTACGGTCCGCGCGATGCCGACGCGACCGAAATGGCACCGGGCGTGCCGGCTCCTGCCGGCCCGGCCTGGCAGATGCTGCGCCGGGCGAACGGCCGGTCCGCCGGACGGGCAGCGGGATCGGACGACGCCGAATCCTGGGACCCCGACCTGGGCACCTGGCTCCAGGAGCACGTCCTGGTCACCGCGAAGCATCACCTGATCAACATCGTCAGCCTGCTGGCTCCCTTCCTCGTCGGGCCGCTCGGCAGTCTCCTCTCCGGCATCGCCGGCGGCTGAACCGCGTAACGGCGACGTCGCCGGTCCCGATCTCTGCTACACTGCTTCCCGCCGCCGTTTCACAGCGCGCGAGGCCGCCAATGCCCGTCACGCATGAGAGCATCGGTCGCGACACGCCCATGGGCGCCACGCTTCGCCACGGGGGTGCTGCCTTCCGCACCTGGGCACCGGCGGCGCGCGACGTCTATGTCGTCACCGCGGCGGACCTGACCGCCGGCTGGACGCACTGGGTCCCCAACCCGGCGAACCGCCTGGTGCCGCTCGGCGACGGCACCTGGGCCGGGTTCGTGCCGGGACTGGTCGACGGCGATCCCTACCTCTTCTGGGTGCGCGGCCCGGAGGGCGGCAGCGAGGGCTTCAAGCGCGATCCCCATGCGCGCGAGCTCGCCGTGCACCCGCCCTTCCCCGACGGCCCCTGCCTCCTGCGCGAGCCGCACGCCTATCCCTGGCACGACACCGGCTGGAAGCCGCCGGCCTTCCGCGACTTCATCGTCTACCAGCTGCATGTCGGCGTCTTTTGGGGCGCCGATTTCGAGACGCCGCGCTACGGCACCTTCCTCGATGTGATGTCGCGCATCCCCCATCTGCGCGACCTCGGCGTCACCGCGATCCAACTGCTGCCGGTGCAGGAGTATGACGGCGCCTTCGGCCTCGGCTACGCTGGCCTCGACTATTTCTCGCCGGAGATGGCCTACCAGGTCGAGGATCCGCTGGCGCTGGCCGAACCGCTGGCGGTCGCCAACGCCCTGCTGGCCGAGCACGGGCGGTCCCTGCTCGCAGCATCCGACCTGGAGTCCGGCCCGAACCAGCTCAAATGCCTGATCGACCTGTGCCACCTGAACGGCATCGCGGTGATCGTCGACCTCGTCTTCAACCACGCCGGCGGCGGCTTCGACGACCGCAGCATCTGGTACTACGACCGCCAGGCCCAGGGCGACGACGACCGCAGCCTCTATTTCACGCGGGCCGGCTGGGCCGGCGGCAAGGTCTTCGCCTACCGGCGCGACGCCGTGCGCCAGTACCTGATCGACAACGCCCTGTTCTGGCTGGACGAGTATCGCGTCGACGGCATCCGCTACGACGAGGTCACGGTCATCCACCATCACGACGGCGACCGCTTCTGCCGCGACCTCACCGCCACCCTGCGCTACGCCCGGCCGGACGCGCTGCAGATCGCCGAATACTGGGACTGGGACCGGGCGCTGCCGGTGACGCCGGCGCCCGCCGGGCTCGGCTTCGACGCCGCGCTGGGCGACGGCCTGCGCGACGCGCTGCGCAGTGCGCTGGCGGCTGCGGCGCGCGGCGCGGGCGCCCACGTGCCGCTCGACCGGGTGCGCGACGCGCTCTACCCGCCGCCCGGCTTCCCGGACGCGTGGCGCACGGTGCAGTGCCTGGAGAATCACGACGTCGTCCGCTGGGACTATGACGGCCACCGACCGCGCGCGCCGCGCCTGCCCGCGCTCGCCGATCCGACCGGCCCGCACGCCTGGTACGGCCGCAGCCGCACCCGCGTCGCCACAGCCCTGCTGCTGACCGCGCCCGGCATCCCGATGCTGTTCATGGGCCAGGAGATCCTCGAGGAGAAGCCCTGGCACGACGACATCCGCTTCTGGGCGCAGTTCCGCATCGGCTGGGACGCGCTGGCGACCGACCCGGCGCGCCGCGACTTCCTGCGTTTCGTGCAGGACCTCGTCCGCCTGCGCCGCCGCCTGCCGGCCCTCGCCGGCGACGGCGTCCGCGTGCCCCAGGTGCACGAGGCCGACCGGGTGATCGTCCTGCACCGCTGGGTCGAGGGCGAGGGCCGCGACGTCGTCGTGGTGGCGAGCCTCGCCGAGACGACCCGCGAAGCCTATCCGATCGAGATGCCGCACCCCGGCCACTGGCACGAGGTCTTCAACAGCGACGTCTACGACCACTTCCCCAACCCGTGGGCGGCGGGCAACCCCGGCGGCGTCACCGCCGACGGCCTGCCCGGCGCCGTCTACCCCCACACGGCCCGGCTGCGCATCCCCGCCAATGGGGTGATCATCCTGGCGCGGGAGGGGTGACGCAGCGCCGCCCCTTCTTCCCAGCCATTGCGAGGCGCGCAGCGCCCCATCCCATTGTCATCCTCGGGCGGAGCGAAGCGCAGACCCGAGGATCCACGGCACGCGCCCAGGCCCCGCTGGATCCCCGGATCTCCGCTTCGCTGCGTCCGGGGATGACACCCATGGGTGCCATCCGGGGACGACACCTATGGGTGCCGGTAGGGTGAGAGGCCCCCCTCAATCCCGCTTGAACCGGTAGTTGAACCGGTCCGCCCCGTCCGACGTCACCAGCCCCGCCGTCGGCGCCGCGAAGTGGATCGGCAGCATGAGCGTGTCCGTGTCCGCCACCGACGAGAGGAATTTGCGCCGCGACACCGCCGACTGCTTCGGGTCCCAGTCGGGCTTCACCGACCAGTCCGGCTCGCGGCACTGGATGGCGTGGTGCATCATGTCGCCGGTCACCACGGCGCGCTGGCCCTTGGAGTGGATGTTGACGCAGCAGTGGCAAGGCGAATGGCCCGGCGTCGGCGTCAGGGTGATGGTGTCGTCCAGCGCATAGTCGTCGTCGACCAGCAGCGCCTGCCCCGCCTCGACGATCGGCAGGCAGTTGTCGCGGAACACCGTGCCCGGCGGGTTGGCGCCCTTTTTGTGCTGCTCCTCCCACACCGCGTACTCGCCCTTGTGGAAGACGTATTTGGCATTCGGGAAGGTCGGCACCCAGCGGCCGTCGCGCAGCGTCGTGTTCCAGCCGGTATGGTCGATGTGCAGGTGCGTGCAGAAGACGTAGTCGACGCTTTCGAAGCTGACGCCCAGGGCGAACAGCTCGTTGCGCCAGCGCTCCTTGCCCGGGAAGTCGAAGGGTGCGGGATGGCCCTTGTCCTCGCCGGTGCAGGTGTCGACCAGGATCGTATGCTTCGGCGTGCGCACCACGAAGGTCTGATAGGTCATCACCATCTTGCCGGTGGCCGTGTCGTAGACCTCCGGCTCCATCGACGGCAGGTGCCGGTCGAAGACCGCCCGGTCGAACATCGGGAAGAACTCCTCCGGCTTGCGCCACGGCCCGTCGCGCTCGATGGCCACGTCGATAGTGACGTCGCCGACCCTGATCTGCCGCATCCGATCCTCCCTCGCTTCTCGCCGGGTACGCCCCGGATCCGCGCGTCCCCCGCGCCGTTGCGAAGGATGAGACGCCAGCGGGGGCGGGAAATCAATCGAGGGGCGGGCGTCGCAGGCAAGTGGCTCGGCTCTTCGTCGTCACCGCCTGCGGCCCAGTGCGATGCGGTACAATGTTGCCTCTGCTATTGGTCGCAACTTGTTCAATGTACACTTGGAGGAGATACGGATTCTTGCTGGAAAATATCGGGCTAGATTGGCGGAATGAACGATATTCGGGAGAGTTATCGGCTGTTCGGCCTGAGAATCTCGAGCGACATCCGGCTGCCTGAATTACAACCCTTCTCGGCCGACGAACCCGGAGACGTTGAAATCCGCCGCGGGCCGGTTCCGGCCGACGGCACGGAAGTCGGCCCGAAGATGGGGCCGTTCAGCCATGCCGCCGAAAATGCGCTCTGGCTTCGCGTCCCCGGCGTCGCGCGATATCTGATCCGTGACGGCGGTAAACTCATCTACCAGCCGGAGGGCGATATCGACGAAGACAGCGTGCGTGTGTTCATGCTGGGTACCTGCATCGGCGCCCTGCTCGCGCAGCGCGGACATTTGGTACTCCACGGCAACGTGTTCGAAGTCGGCGGCGGTTGCGCGGTATGCGTCGGTTCGTCGGGTGCGGGAAAGTCCACCCTGGCCGCGCGGATGCTGCAACGGGGCCATCGGATCATCGCGGACGACGTCTGCCCCGTCGACCTGAACGGCCGCGCGATCCCCGGCATATCGCGCTTGAAGCTGTGGCAGGACACGGCGCGGCGGCTGGAGATTGACACCGCCGCGCTGCGGCGCATCCGACCCAACATCGCGAAGTTCGAGATGCCGCTCGGGGACGCGTTCCGGGCGGAACCGGCCCCGATACGCGCGATCTACGTGCTGACACCGTGGAACCAGGACCGTTTCACGATCGCCGACATGTCCGGAATTGCAAAGTTTCAGGCACTGCGCGCCAACAGCTACCGATTCCGATTCCTTAAGGGCATGCAACTCGGGCCGCGGCATTTTCGGCAATGCAGGACGCTGGCGGCCGACGTCCCCGTCGCCCAGGTGTTCAGGCCGCGCCTCGGATTCGATATCGACGGGCTTGTCGATCTCATACTCGCCGACCTTGCGGGCCGGGGGGCTGTGTCATGACGGCAAGGCTGTTCTGGCTGGCCTCCTATCCCAAGTCGGGCAACACCTGGTTGCGCGCCTTCATCAGCAATCTGACCGGGGAACGCGACGTGCCCGCGTCGATCAACGACCTCGGGGCCGGCGGGTTGGCGAGTTCGCGCGGCTGGCTGGACGACGTGCTCGGCTTCGACACGGCGGACCTGGATAGAGGCGAAATCGCGCGCCTGCGCCCCGCCGTCTACGGCTTCGCCTCGGAGCGACGCCGCAGCTTCGGCTATCACAAGGTCCACGATGCGTGCCACCGGGTCGACGGTCGGCAATGGGTCGTCAACGCCGGCGCCACGGCCGGGGCGCTCTACCTGATCCGCAATCCGCTCGACGTGGCGATCTCCTACGCGAACCACGGTGATTGCTCGATCGACGAAGCCATCGCGATGATGGAGGATCCCGAGCATCGCCTTGCGCGTGACGATGGGGAACAACTGAAATCGCAGGTCGAGCAGCGTCTCCTGACCTGGTCGGACCATGTGCGGAGCTGGGTCGACAATCCCGAAATCCGGACCCACGTCATCCGCTACGAAGACATGAAGACGGATACCCATTTGGCCTTTTCCGCAGCCGCCCGTTTCCTACGGTTGCCCACCCATCCGCAGGATATCGCGCGGGCCCTCGCCTTCTCGGCATTCGACAAGCTCAAGGCGCAGGAAGACGAGGAGCCGTTCCGCGAGCGCGATCCGCGAAGCCCGCGCTTCTTTCGCAAAGGTGTGGCCGGCGACTGGCAGACCACGCTGACCGGCGCGCAGATCGACAGCATCGTCGCGGCGCACGGTGCCGTGATGGAACGCTTCGGCTACCTCGACGCGGCGGGCTCGCCGAAGGTCATGTGAAGGACGAGGCGCAGTGTTGGATTCCCACACGATATTGAGGCGCAGAGCGGAGCTCCTGGCATCCACCATGGATGGCGAAACGGTCATGCTCGATGTCGAAACCGGCCACTATTTCGGACTTTCCGGGGTGGGCCCGCATATCTGGAGCATGCTGGAGCAGGATCGCAGCGTCGGGGCCATCGTCGACGGCGTGAAGGCCCATTTCGCGGTCGGCCCGGAGGACAGCGTCAGCGAGGATGTCCTGGCGTTTCTGCAGAAGCTCGTTGACAAGGGGCTGGTCATGGTCGCCGGCTAGAATGCGCAAGGTCGCTTTCGTCGTGCACCGTCTCAACCGCCAAGAACGATCATGTTCGCCGGGATAATCATCCGCGACGGCCGCGGCGATCCGCGGGATTTCGCCGACGCGGAAACGCTCCTGGCGGCACTCACGCCGTATGGGCAGGCCGACAGGACGGGCGCCTGGCAGGGAAGCGGTGCGCTGCTCGTGCAGGCGCTGACCTGGAACACCGCGGAATCGAAGCACGAGGCGGTGCCCGAAAAATGCGCCGAGACCGGACGCGTGATCGTCGGCTGGGTCCGGCTCGACAATCGCGCCGAACTCTGTGCGCAACTCGGCCTCGCGCTTCGCGAAGAGTTGACCGATCCGCAGCTCATCCTGGCTGCGCACCGCACCTGGGGCGAGGCCTGCCCCGACCGGCTGGAAGGCGATTTCAGCTTCGTCGTCTACGATCCGGCGCGGCATGCGGCCTTCTGCGCGCGGGACGCGCTGGGCATCAGGCCCTTTTTCTACCATGCCAGCAGTGAGCTGTTCGTGTTCGCCAGTACGGCGGCGGTCTATCGCCGCCTCCGATGCTTCGACGCCGCCCCCTCGCAGGAGTGGATGGCACGCTTCCTGATCGGCGAGTCCGCGGACCCGGTGAAGACCGCCTATGCGCAGGTCAGGAAACTGCCGCCTTCGCATTTCATCACCCTGGGCCGCGCAGGTGCGGCCGACCCCGTGCGATATTTCGACCTCGTGGACGCCGCCCCGGAGACATATCGGCGCGAAGACAGGTGGGTCGACTCCTACCGCGAGGCGTTCCACCGGGCTGTCGAAGTCCGTCTCCGCAGCGCCTATCGCCTCGGCGCGGAGAACTCGGGCGGGCTCGACAGCGCGACGATCATCGGCCACGCCGCCCCGAAACTGTGGGACGACGGGGCGGACCTGCCTTGTTTCAGCGTATGCCACCTCGAACGTGAATCGCACTACATCCTCGATCTCGCCAGCCATTGCGGGATCAAGCACAATTACGTTTTGACGCGTCCGACATACCAGCCGTCGCAGCGCGAAGACGATCGGGCGATCCGCGTGCTCGGCTACCCCCCGGAGCACACGCACGCCCTCTTCCACCTGCCGTTTTTCGAGCATTGCGAGGCTTTGGGCATACGGACGCTGCTGTCCGGGTTCGGTGGCGATGAAATCGTGACGAGCCGGGCGGAATTCCTGCCTCGGGAGCTGTTTCTCGCCGGGCGCTACGCCCAGCTCTTCATGGAATTGCCCGGCAATGTCGCGATGCGCACGGCCCGGATGGTCGCAATGCTCGGCAGGCACGCGCGCGGAATGCGGGAACAGGTGCCGCGGGATCGCACGCCGCGCCTGGCCCGCAGCATTCTGCGCCGGGACGTCATGGAGAAATACCGATTGGCCGGGTTCCGCCAGACGGAGGCGGACGCCTACAGGCGATCGCGCACGCTCAACGGCCATCTGCTGGCAAAGCCGGCTTTTCGAACGTTCCTGGTCGGGCGCCTCGAGGGCTGCTCGCTGATGGCCGGCAGCTACCGGGTCGATTACCGGTGGCCGATGCTGGATCGCAGGCTGATCGCGCAGTTTCTCGGCACGCCCTCCATCGAAAAGCGGCACCGGCAATGGGGACGCTATCTCCACCGCCGGGCTTGCATCGGTACGGTGCCGGATAAGATACTGTGGAAAGAGGGAAAGAACCTCGGGACGTTTCGGCATTTCGGGCGCGACAGGCGCGTCGATGCCATTGACGTCGAGGCGTTGTCGGGTGTGCTGGGCGACATCGTGGAGCGCGACGCAATCGCGGCGCAGGCTGAAGCATTGGAACGGGCTTTCGGCGATGACGACCTTTGGTTCTCCAAAGCACCGGAAAGAAACAACTTGCGCGCATTAAGCACGCTCGATAGTTGGTTGAAGAGCGACTAGCGGTCAGAGGATTGAACTATGGCGAATGACATTGCCTCGGCAGCCTCCCAGGACGATGTGCAGGAAATCAAGCCTGCGTACCGGCGCCCCGTGCTGACCGAGCTCGACGTCGAAGAGACGGCCACCGGCGTTCAGAACGGTCCGACTGAAAACATCAGCTATATCAGCTGACGATCTGCGCTGGGCGATCCCGCCCCGACCCGGCAGGCGGGGCATCCGGGTCCGTTACCGGATGGGCCCCGCGTCTCGCCCTGTCGGGGCTACCGCCCGGCCTCGATCGATCCGGTCCTGACCGATCGATCTCGATCGCGGGCGGTGCGCGCCGATCAGCTCCGCGAGGGGAAAATCCCCTGCAGCGCGATGATGAAGTTCACGGCCTGATAGGGGCCGCGAAGGCCGAAGCTCTGATTTCCGCCGGTATTGCCGATCGAACTCGGTGCCAGGGTCCGATCCTCGTTCGCGTTCGGTGCGGCATAGACCGGCATTTCCGGTCCGGTCAGCGCAAGCATGTTGCCCTGAGGCGACTGCTTGTCGGCCGCCGCCAGTTCTCCATGCATGCTGTGACTGTGGGCCGGCATCTCGTTGACCGTCAGCGTGTGCGCTTCTGCCCCAGCCTTCTGCCCGAGCTGGACCGGCGCCAGTCCGGGGCCACTTCCGAAATGGACCGGTGCGCGCCCTCGGAGATCCGGAAGGGCGAACGTCGTGCGCCCATCGCCGCCATAGGTCGTGCCGAGGATCGAGAACAGCGCGCTGTTCTGTGCGATCGACAACAGCTGTCCATTACAGAACGCCCAGCCCCTGGGCTCGAAATTGCCGCCGAACATCATGATCTGGCCAATAAACGGCTCCATGATCCTGCTCCCTTATTTTCCATCCCCGAGACGCTCGAAGCGTTGTTCGCCTGAGCAATTTTGTACATGCGCAGTGCGAAATATTCGTAATATGGTGCCGCAGGTTTGTCAAATACTCCGGCTCTTATGTCGTTAAACTTCTAGATAAATCCGCTCCGAATGCGACTCTGCCGACGACTCGCGGACCATTGTTCAAAGGTCCATCGACGTTCCATTGCGATATTCGCTCTACGGTCATCCGGCACCGCCTGCACGAACAACCGCACCTTCGCCACGTTTTGCCGCGCGCGTCGGTGACGGTTCCGGCAAAGCCATGACCGAAGTTACCCACATGACCGTCGGCGCGGTTTCCCGTCGACGGGTCGCCGATCACCGCGTCCGGCGTGAACAAGTTCACCACAGCGTCGGCATCCGAGACGCTGGGCGCGGCGAACAGGGCATTGCCCCGTGCGCAAGCTGTCCTCGGTCATCGCATCAGTTCCCGTGCTGCCAGCTCTTGAACACGAATTCGAGGCTGTAGCCGTCCGGGTCTCTGACCTGCGCCGCGTAGTAGCGGGGATCGTAGTGGAACTGCGGCCCGGGTGGATGGATCTCGGTCGCGCCTGCTGCGAGGGCTTCGGCATGGGCGGCATTCACCATCGCCTCGGAATCGGCGACGAAGCCGACATGGACCGCGCCGGGTGCTGCCGCCCCCCGTCTCAACCAGAAGAACATCCGGCCGTTCACACCGAAGCCGTTGAGGTCGGGATGCTCCGCCGGAGCGTCTCTTCCGTCATAGTCGAGGCGGGCGGTGATCCCGAGGATCGGGAGCACGGTCTCGTAGAAGGCGACCGAGCGAGCGGTGTCGCTCACCGTGAGGAAGATATGATCGAGCATTTGAATCCCGTCAGATGATGTGGCCGCCGGCGAGTTCGGCGTTCTGGGCATTGATCCAGCGGTTGTCGTCCGACAGCAGGCTCGAGACCATGCAGCCGACATCCTCCCGTTCGGTGACGGTCCGAGCACCGTCTGCCCGGCCAGCGGCGCCTCAAATCCGCCGCTGAGGCCTCCACAAGCGCGCCATCCAATGGATCGGAGAAAGCTTCGCCAGGCCGCTGCGCGTGGAGACCCTGGCGGAGCTGGCGGCACCCAGCATCCCCGTATCCCACCGTCACTTCAAGGCGGTGACGGCGCACAGCCCGCTCCAGTACCAGAAGCACGTGCGGATGCTGCACGAGCGATCCTTCCTGATCGCCGGCGAAGGCAACGCCACATCCGTTGCGTTCGGCGTGGGTTCCGAAAGCCCGACGCAGTTCAGTCGCGAATACGCGCGACAGTTTGGCCTGCCGCCACCGAAAGACGCAGCGAGACTGCGAGCCCACGGGCAATCGCGGAGCCGATGGCTCGCGAGCGAGAACGGAAGTGCGGATGCAGAGGGAAATCGACGGTGTTCGGCGCCAGGTCGTTCGCCGAACCGGCCGCCGTCAGATAATGGCGGAGGGAGAGGGATTCGAACCCTCGGTAGGGCTTTACAACCCTACGACGGTTTAGCAAACCGTTGCCTTCAGCCGCTCGGCCATCCCTCCGCAAGAGCGCCGTTTCTAGCGACCGGGCCGCCGCCCTGTCAATGGCGCTGCTGCCGGTCGGGGTCGCCGATCGGGCATCGTGCCGCGGCTGCCGGGCGGCGCGGAGGATTCTTCGAAAAAATGCGACTCTCCCCGGACGTTGTCTCAAAATTAAGGATTAACGGCCGATAGTGAGCATCGAAGACAGAAACACTCGCTGATAGGGAGTACCGTCATGGCCGTTTCCCTGCACAAGCCCGCCGCAGCCCTGACCCGCGGCACCGCCGACCTGCTGATCGACCTGGTCGAGATCAAGATCGGCTGCATGGAGGTCTGGGACCGCGAGGACGCCCGCGAGTTGAAGGCGCTCGAGAAGGCGCGCTGCGAACTGGCCGCCATGCTGGGCCGCCCGGCGCCGCAGCCGGTCGCCGCCATGCCGTCCGCCCGCGGGCGCCGCCCCGCCGCGATGAGCCGCGTCGCCGCCTGATCGGCCGGACCCTCTACGGTCATGCGACGGTTCGGCGACCGTCCCGCCCGGGACGGCCGCAGGTGATGCCGATCGCAGCCCTACCGATCCGGCCTATGCCGGCTTCGGCACGTCCATGCCGCGCTGCACCGCCGGCCGCGACCCCACCAGATCGAACCAGCGCTTGACGTTGGGGAAGTCGGCCCAGTCGATGCCGTGCCACTCCCACCGCGCGAACCACGGATAGGTGATCACGTCGGCGATCGAATAGTCGGCACCCGCCAGATAGTCGTTGCCCGCCAGCCGCCGGTCGGCCACCCCGTAGAGGCGGTGCGTCTCGTCCGTGTAGCGCTTGACGCCGTAGGGCACCTTCTCGCCCGCCATGCGCCGGAAATGATGGGCCTGGCCGAACATCGGCCCCACCCCGCCCATCTGCCACATCGTCCATTCCAGCACCGGAACCCGCTGACGCATCGCCTTGGGCAGCAACGGGCTGTCCGTCTTCTCCGCCAGATAGATCAGGATCGCGCCCGATTCGAACACGCTGATCGGCGCGCCGCCGTCGGCCGGCGCATGGTCGACGATCGCCGGGATGCGGTTGTTCGGGCTGATCTTCAGGAAGGCCGGATCAAACTGCTCGTTCTTGGAGATGTTGATCGGGTGAGCCCTGTAGGGCAGCCCGAGCTCCTCGAGCATGATCGAGACCTTGCGGCCGTTCGGCGTGGTCCATGTGTAGAGGTCGATCATCGTCGGCGTCTCCCTTCCCTGTCGGAAGACCCGTTGTAACCGCTGCGGCGGCCCCCCGGCCAGAAGTCAGCGCCCAGAAGCCGCCGTCCGGAAGCCAGCGTCCGGTAGAGAGCGTGCAGAAGCGCCGGCCCGCCGCTATGCGGCGGCCAGCCCGACGATCCGGTCCGCCGGCAGCGTCAGCGTGACGGTGGTCCCGACCCCGACCTCGCTCTCCAGCGAGACGGTGCCGCCGTGCAGCTCGATCAGGTGGCGGGTGAGCGGCATGCCGAGGCCGGTGCCCTTGGCGTTCATCGACCGGCCGCTCTCGACCTGCCGGAAGGCCTCGAACACCTTCGGGATGTCCTTCTCGGCGATGCCGATGCCGGTGTCGGCGACGATGAAGGCCAGCCCTTCCCGACGATGCGCGGCCGACACGGTGACGCGGCCGCCGGCCGGGGTGAACTTGATCGCGTTCGAGACGACGTTCAGCAGGCTCTGCACGACCTTCTGCCGGTCGGCGCGGAAGGCGATCCTGGGTATCCCGCCGAGCACGAGGTCGACGTCCTTGGCGGACGCCACGGGGCGGCACATCGCCAGGGTGCGGTCGACGCAGTCCTGCACGTCGCCGGTCTCCTCGTGCAGTTCCATGCGGCCCGCTTCGATCTTGGCAAGGTCGAGCAGCGAGTCGATCAGGGCGAGGAGATGCGTGGCACCGGAGTTGATGTCGCGGCCGTACTCGGCGTAGCGGTCGATCGCGTCGCGGCCGAAGAACAGGCCGCCGATCACCTCGGAAAAGCCGAGGATGGCGTTCAGCGGCGTACGCAGTTCGTGGCTCATGCCGGCGAGGAACTCGGACTTGGCCCGGTTGGCCCGCTCTGCGTCCAGGCGCGCCTCTTCCAGCGACGACTGGACCGCCTTCATGCGCGCCTCGTGCTCCGCCTCGGCGGTGATGTCGCGATAGACGGCGAGCACGCCCAGCCCGGGAATCGGCTGGCCGCGGCACTCCATCCAGCGGCCGTCGGCGAGGCGGCGGATATACTGGAACCGCTCGGTCGTCCGGGTGATCTCCAGCCGGCTGCGGATCAGGTCCTCGATGTCGCCGGGCCCATACTCGCCGCGCCGTGCCAGGATCTCGAAGAAGCGGTGCGTCGGATCCGGTGCGGCGAAGACGTCCTGCCGGTCGACCCGCAGAATCGAGAAGAGCCGGTCGTTCCAGCCGATCATGCGCTGCTCGCCATCGAACAGCTGCGTGCCGTCGGGAAGTGCCGCGAGGATGGCGTCGACGAGCGCTTTCTGGCGTTGCAGATCGACCAGCGACCGCCGCATCGACCGCTCCGCCGCCCGCCGCTGCCGGATCTCGCGCACCGTCTGGGCCGCAAGAAACGCCACGAGGCCCAGCAGGGCCCCGGCGAAGCTGAGATAGACGAAGCCGTTCGCCCGCCACTCGGCGAGCACTTCGGCCCGCGGCATCGACGCGTAGACCAGGAGCGGGTAGCGGGACAGGATCCTGTAGCCGACCAGCCGGACCTTCCCGTCCACGGGGGAGACGATCGATCCAGCCCCCTCCGACGCGGCCGGCGGGCGACCGTTCAACAGGCCGCTGAAGTCTTCGTCGAACGTGGGCTCGCTGTGCGGGAACCGCACGACCAGCCGCCCCGCCATCGTCACGAGGCCGATGCTGCTGCCTGCGGTCAGCTGGATGCGATCGTAGAGCTGCTGCAGATAGTCGAGGTCGATCTCGACCAGCAGGACTCCGGCGAAGACGCCCAGCGCCGACTCCAGCCGACGCGACATGAACAGCCGACGCCGCCCCTCGGCGTGGTGATCCTCGGGATCGACGAGCTTCAGCTCGATCGACGGGTCGGCGCGGTGGCGCTGGAAGAAGGCCTTCTGCGAGACTTCCACATGCGCTGCCTCCAGCGGCGCGCCGATTCGCCGCTGCCGGCCATGCTCGTCGACGAAATGCACGGCACGCAGCTGCGGCAGCCGCTCCGCCGCGCTGGCGATCATCGGTTCGAGATCGCGCGCGTGGGGCTTGGTCAGCCCATGGTCACGCACGCTCGCCGAGGTCAGGTCGAGCAGGTGCTCGACGGTCGCCAGCATCTGGTCCGCCTGCTGCTCCAGCACCAGGGCGACCCCTTCCACGCGCCGTTCGCCCTCGGTCAGCGCGGCGTGGCGCGACTGGACGAGCGTCCACACCGCCAGGGCCACACACACGAGGCACAGAGCGACCACCACGGCGACGATGCGGACCGAACCGATAGGCCTCATGCGGGTGTTGATCCTCCGGACATTCGGAGGGTTCGTACCAAAAGTCTGACAACACCACGTTAATGCGGGCGCGTTAGTCGGGCGAGCCGAAGCCGCCACCCCCCGGCGTCTCGATGACGATCACGTCGTCGACTTGCATCTGTGCCTTTCCCGCACCGCCCAGGTCGATCGCTTCGCCGTCGCGGCGCAGGACGGTGTTCCGGCCGGCCCGTCCCGGCTCTCCGCCCTGCAGGCCGAACGGCGCGATACGACGCCTGTTGGACAGGATCGCGGCCGTCATCGGCTCCAGGAAGCGTATTCTCCGCACGATCCCGTCGCCACCGCGATGGCGGCCGGCGCCGCCGCTCCCGCGCCGTATCGAGAATTCCTCGAGGATCACGGGGAAGCGCCACTCCAGCACCTCCGGGTCCGTGATGCGGGTATTGGTCATGTGCGTGTGCACGGCCGAGGCGCCGTCGAAGTCGGGGCCGGCGCCGTGGCCGCCGCAGATCGTCTCGATATACTGGTGCCGCTCGTTCCCGAAGGTGAAGTTGTTCATCGTGCCCTGGGACGCAGCCATGGCACCGATCGCGCCGAGAAGGCTGTCGGTGATCATCTGCGACGTCTCGACATTGCCGGCGATGACTGCCGCCGGATAGACCGGCGCCAACATCGAGCCCTCCGGCACGACGATCCGGATCGGCTTCAGGCAGCCGTCGTTCAGCGGGATGTCCTCGTCGACGAGCAGGCGGAAGACGTAGAGCACCGCGGAACGGGCGACGGCGGTGGGGGCGTTGAAGTTGTTGGTCGTCTGCTGCGGGCTGGTACCGGTGAAGTCGATCACCGCCTCGCGCTTCTCGCGATCGACCGTCAGCTTCACGCGGATGACGGCGCCGTTGTCCGCCTCCCAGGTGAAGCTGCCTTCCGGCAGCGTCTCCAGCACGCGCCGCACGCAGGCTTCGGCATTGTCCTGGACATGGCCCATATAGGCGTGGACGACGTCGAGGCCGAAGCTCGCCACGATGCGGCGCAGTTCCTGGACGCCCTTCTCGCAGGCCGCCATCTGGGCGCGCAGGTCGGCGATGTTCTGGTGGACGTTGCGTGTCGGCCAGGGCGCGCCGGTCAGCTGCGCGATCAGCTCCGCCTCCCGGAAGCGGCCCTGCTCGATCAGCAGGAAGTTGTCGAAGATGACGCCTTCCTCGTCGATATGGACGCTGTCGGGCGGCATCGAGCCCGGCGTGATGCCGCCGATGTCGGCGTGATGCGCGCGGCAGCCGACGAAGAACAGGATGTTCCGCTCGGCCGCGTCGAACACCGGCGCCACCAGCGTCACGTCCGGCAGGTGCGTCCCGCCGTTGTAGGGCGTGTTGACGCAGTAGACGTCGCCCGGCCGCATCGTCTGCCCACGCAGCCGGATCAGCGTCTTCACCGTCTCGCCCATGGCGCCCAGGTGGATCGGGATGTGCGGTGCGTTGGCGACGAGGCCGCCCGTCGGATCGAACACCGCGCAGGAGAAGTCCAGCCGCTCCTTGATGTTGACGGAGTAGGCCGTGTTCTCCAGCACCGCGCCCATCTGCTCGGCGATCGACATGAAGAGGTTGTTGAACACCTCCAGCATCACGGGGTCGACCTGGGTGCCGACGGCGGCGGTGCGCGCCAGCGCCACGGCGCGGCGCGCGATCAGGTGGCCGCGGGCGTTGATCTCGGCGCGCCAGCCCGGCTCGATCACGTTCGTCCCGGTCTTCTCCAGGATCGTCGCCGGTCCCTCGACCACGTCGCCCGGCTGGAGCGTGGCCCGGTCGTAGATCGGCACGTCCGCCCAGCCGCCCTGCCCCGCCCCCTGGCTCGCGAGATACATCGGCCGGTGCGCCACCGGCTCCGGCGGCCCGACGCGGGTACCGGGCGGCAGTTCGGGTTCCTCCGCCGTGTCGGTCTCGCCGATCACCTCGACGGCAACCGCCTCGACGGTGTGGAGCTTACCCTCCATGACGAAGCCGTAGCGCTGGCGGTGGGCCTCCTCGAAGGCTGCGATCAGCGCGGCGACGGCCGCCGCCGCCTCGGCGTCTTCGGGGAACGCCACGATCAGCGGCGCATCGGTGCCCTGATAGCGCAGGTGCACGCGGCGCTCGACGCGGATGCGCGTCTCGGGCACGCCCTGGCGGCGCATCTCGACGCGGCCGTCCTCGGCCAGCGCCTCCATCTGCGCCACCAGCTCCGGCACCACCTCGGGTGCCAGCACCGCCTCCACCGCCTGCTCGCGCAGCGCGCGCAGGTCGGCGAGGCCCATGCCGTAGGCCGACAGCACGCCGGCCAGCGGGTGGACGAAGACCGTCGTCATGCCCAGCGTGTCGGCGATGGCGCAGGCGTGCTGGCCGCCGGCCCCGCCGAAACAGCAGAGCGCGTAGCGCGTGACGTCGTAGCCGCGCCGGATCGAGATCTCCTTGATGGCGTTGGCCATGTTCTCGACGGCGATCCGCAGGTAGCCGGCTGCGACTTCCTCCGCGGTGCGGGCGTCGCCGCTCGCCGCCTCGATCTCGTCGCGCAGTGCCGCGAACCGGTCGCGGACCACGTCGGCGTCGAGCGGCTCGTCGCCGCCCGGCCCGAACACGCGCGGGAAGAAGTCCGGCTGCACGCGGCCGAGCATCACGTTCGCGTCGGTCACGGTCAGCGGTCCGCCGCGCCGGTAGGACGCGGGACCGGGATTGGCGCCGGCGGACTCCGGACCGACGCGATAGCGGCTGCCGTCGAAGAACAGGATCGAGCCGCCGCCGGCCGCCACAGTGTGGATCTGCATCATCGGCGCGCGCATTCGCACCCCGGCGACACGCGTGTCGAAGGCTCGCTCGTAGGCGCCGGCATAGTGGGACACGTCGGTCGAGGTGCCGCCCATGTCGAAGCCGATGATCCGGTCGAACCCGGCCATGGCGCTGGCCCGCGCCGCCCCGACGACGCCGCCGGCCGGCCCGGAGAGGATCGAATCCTTGCCCTGGAAGAAGTGCGCGTCGGTCAGGCCGCCGTTCGACTGCATGAACATCAGCCGCACGGGATCGGGACCATCGGCACCGAGTTCGCCCGCGACGCGGTCGACATAGCGGCGCAGGATCGGCGACAGATAGGCGTCGACCACGGTCGTGTCGCCGCGCGACACCAGCTTCATCAGCGGGCTGGTCTGGTGGCTGGCGGAGACCTGGGTGTAGCCGATCTCACGCGCGATCGCGGCGACCCGCGCCTCGTGCGCCGTGTGGCGATAGCCGTGCATCAGGACGATGGCGACGGCCCGATAGCCCTCTGCGAAGGCCGCCTCGAGATCGGCGCGGACGGCCGCTTCATCCAATGGCCGGATCGTCTCGCCGTGCGGCCCCAGCCGCTCGTCCACCTCGATCACGCGGCCGTAGAGCATCTCCGGCAGCTCGATCTTGCGGACGAACAGCTTCGGCCGGTTCTGGTAGCCGATCCGCAGCGCATCGCCGAACCCGCGCGTGATCGCCAGCAGGGTGCGCTCGCCCTTGCGCTCCAGCAGGGCGTTGGTCCCGACGGTGGTGCCCATCTTGACCGCGTCGATGGCCGCCGCCGGCAGTGCCTCTCCCGGCGCCACGCCCAGGATCTCGCGGATGCCCTGGGTGGCGGCGTCGGCGTAGCGCTCGGGGTTCTCCGACAGCAGCTTGTGCGTGTGGAGGGTGCCGTCCGGCGCGCGCGCCACGACGTCGGTGAAGGTACCGCCCCGATCGATCCAGAACTGCCAACCGTCGGGCATCGAAACCCCTCCCCTGTCTGAACCGGACCGAACTCACGCCGCCTGGGACGGAGACCGGGTCACCCTTCCTCGGACGCGCCCGCCGGCGGACCGGCCATGCCGAGGGCATGCATGTAGAGGTCGAGCAGCGCCTCCTGCTCGTCGCGATCGGACGCGTCCATCTTCCTGATCTTCAGGATCTGGCGCATCGTCTTCACATCGAAGCCGTTGCCCTTCGCCTCGGCGAAGATGTCCTTGATGTCGGAGGCGAGGCCGGCCTTCTCCTCCTCCAGCCGCTCGATCCGCTCGATGTAGGAGCGGAGCTGTTCCGCGGTGATGCCGTGCACGTCCGTCATGCGCTCTCCTGAACCGTCCCTGGCCCGCTCGCGGGCGCGCGACCTTATTCAGCGGCGCAGGACCGTGCAACATCGGCCTGCCGCCGTCGCGTCACGAACGCCGTCAGAGCGGGAAGACGAGGCAGGTCGTGGTCCCGTGCGCCAGCAGCTTGCCCCCGGCATCCAGCAGGCGGCCCTCGGCCGTGCCGGCCGTGCGACCCACGTTCAGGATCGTCCCCTCCGCCCGCACCAAGCCGGTCGTCTCGCGGACGGCGCGGATGAACGTCACCTTGAACTCCAGGGTCGTGTAGCCGCGCCCCGCCGGGAGCATCGTGTGCACCGCGCATCCCATGCAGGAATCCAGCAGGGTCGCGATCCAGCCGCCGTGCACGCTTCCCAGCGGATTGTAGTGGTCGAACCGCGGCGTCCCCGCGAAGACGGCCCTCCCCTTGCCGACCTCGACCAGAGAGAAGCCCAGTAGCGCCGTTATGGGTGGCCCTGGCAGACGCCCCTCGGCCATCCCGCGCAACAGTTCGAGGCCGCTCGTCGCCTTGAAGATGTCCGGCGGCACCAATCCGACCGTCCCATCATCCGCCATCTCGATCCCGCTCCAGTCCCGCGTCGCTCGCTTGCGAGGAAGGTACAGTGCATATACACTCTTCGACAAGGATGGAACGGACACGATCATGACCAGCCGGGAACCGACGGACGCGCCGCGTGGCGATGGCGGCAGCCTGTGCACGTGCTTCGCGCTGCGCCGGGCGACCCGGCGGGTGACCCAGATCTACGACCGGCACCTGCAGCCCACGGGCCTGCGGATCACCCAGTACGGCCTCCTCGCCCGGCTGCGCGGCGGACCGCTGCACATGACCGAGCTCGCCGAGCGGATGGGCATGGACCGCACCACCCTGACCCGCAACCTCCGCCCGCTGGAGCGCATGGGCTACGTCGCCATCGACCCCGGCGAGGACAAGCGCACCCGCTCGGTCGCGATCACGGCCGCCGGCCGCACCGCGGCGGCAGAGGCCCTGCCCTACTGGAAGGACGCGCAGGCGTCGGTCCGGGACGCGCTGGGCACGGCGCTCACCGACGATCTTCACGGATTGCTCGATCGGGCCTTCGCCGGACTGCCGGCGGAGTAGCAGCCGTGCGAGAGGGGCGGATTGACGCCGACTTTGCGACGATATACGTGCATATGCACCCTCAGGAGACAGACCATGCCCGCTGAGCAGGCGACCATGACCGCATCCCGCCCGCTCCCGAAAGCGGCACCCCCGGGGGTGGCCGCGACGCGCCGCGCCGCCATGACCCGCCGGCTCCTCGACGCGCCGATCGCGCCGACCCTCCTCGGCCTCGCGGCGCCGAACGTCGTCGCCGTCGCCGCCCAGACGGCCGTGAGCATGGCCGAGGCCTGGTACGTCAGCCGGCTCGGTATCGACTCCCTTGCCGGCCTGGCGCTCGTGTTCCCGCTGGTCACGATGATGCAGATGATGTCGGCGGGGGCGATGGGCGGCGGCGGCGCCTCCGCCGTGGCGCGTGCCCTCGGCGGCGGCGATACGGCGAAGGCCGAGGCCCTCCTCCTGCACATCATCGTCATCGCGGCCGGCATGGCCGCGCTGTTCTCCGTCGTCATTCTGGGCTTCGGACGGATCTTCTTCGGAGCCCTGGGCGGCCGCGGCGCGGTCCTCGACCAGGCACTCGCCTATTCGGGCGTGATCTTCTCGGGTGCGATCGCCGTCTGGGTGATGAACATGCTGGCCTCCGCGATCCGCGGCTCCGGCAACATGCTCATACCGGCCAGCGTCATCCTCAGCGTGGCGGCCGTCCAGGTCGCACTCGGCGGTGCGCTCGTCCTCGGGATCGGGCCCTTTCCGCAGCTCGGCATCGCGGGCGCCGGTGCGGCCCAGGTCATCGCCTTCGGCCTCGGCGGGGTGTTCCTGATCGCCTACCTGCGCAGCGGCGCCGCCGGCCTGACCCTCCGCCTTCGCGGCGTCCGCCTGCAATGGGCGCTGTTCCGCGAGATCCTCAGGGTCGGCCTGCTGGCGTGCATATCGGCGCTGCTGACCTGCGTGACGATCATCGTCGTCACCGGCCTGGTCGCGCGCTTCGGCGCGGCCGCCCTGGCCGGCTACGGAATCGGCGCACGACTGGAGTTCCTGCTGATCCCCATCGTCTTCGGGATCGGGGCGGCGCTCACCGCGATGGTCGGCACCAATGTCGGTGCGGGAAACTGGCCGCGGGCGCGCCGCGTCGCATGGACGGGTGCGGCCATCGCCGGCGCGGTCGTCGGCGCGATCGGCCTGACGGTCGGCCTGTGGCCCGACCTCTGGATCGGCATCTACACCCGGGATCCCGGCGTGCTCGACGCCGGGCGGACCTACCTGCGGATCGTCGGCCCCGCCTATGTCTTCTTCGGGTTCGGCATGGCCCTTTATTTCGCCTCCCAGGGTGCCGGCCGCATGCGATGGCCACTGATCGGCGGCGTCCTCCGCCTCGTCGTGGCCATCGGCGGCGGCTGGCTGGCATCGTCCGTCTTCGGCCTCGACGGCCTGTTCGTCGCCGTCGCGATCGGCATGGTCCTCTTCGGCACCGTCATCGCCGGCTCCATCGCCCTCGGCACCTGGCGAGACTGAGCGGCGCTGGCGCGATCCTTGCTGCGGCACGGGCATCACCGCCTCGCCGGTGGCGGGCGGCACCGCGCAGCACGGGAGCCGTGCCATGAGCCGACAGATCGAGATCGCGCCGAACTGGCGCCGCGACGCCGCCGAACGCGGCATCCTCATCCGCCCGCTGTCGCCCGGGATCGGCAGCGAGGTCACATGCCTCGACCTGACCACACTGTTCGATTCCGAAGTGCTGGCGCTGCTCCGCACCGCCTGCGCCGAACGGGCGGTCCTGGTCTTTCGCGGGTGGCAGGGGATATCGGAGGAGAAGCTCACCGCGCTCGCCGCGGCCATGGCCACGCGTCGCAAGGGCGACGCCTGCATCTCCCTGGTGCACACGGTCGGCGTCCCCCTCAGTTTCGGCGAGACTCGCTTCGTCGACGGAACCGCGGCGTATGAAGCGCTGCCTGAGGCGTTGCGGCACGAATTGGCCGCCGCGGAAGCGGGCGTCGCGCGGCCGCTCGTCCGGGCGCACGACCCGTCGGGCCGCCCCTGCGTCGATATCGTGGGCACGAATCTGCGCAGCCTGGAGGGGCTGCCGAAAATTCAGGCAAACAATCTCGGGGCGGCGCTCGACGCCCATATTCTGCGCAGGCGTCTCGCCTACACCCACTATTGGCGCGAGGGCGACGTCCTGCTGGTCGAGGATCGCTGCCGCATGCATTCGGCGCGCCCCCCCGTCCCGAGGCCGAACCCTGTCCGCGGCATCGCGCGCGCAGAATCTGTCGGCCGCCTCGCCCCCCAGGCCGTCTGACCGGAGGCATAGCCCCGCCGCCGACCGGGGGCTGCGGCGGAGGCCCGTCCGTGCGAAGATCGCGGCCGGTGCACGCGGTACGGGATCCGCCCATGACGACGATCGAGTTCTTCTTCGACTATTCCAGTCCCTGGACCTATCTCGCCTTCGACAGGATCGAGGCGGTCGCCGCGGACGTGGGGGCCGAACTGGTATGGCGGCCCTTCGTGGTCGGCGGCGTCTTCAATGCGGTGAATCCCAGCATCTACCAGCGGCGCGAGAACCCGATCCCGGTCAAGGATGCCTATTACCGCAAGGACATGACCGACTGGGCCGAACTCCAGGGCATCACGATCGGCCACCCGCCGGTCTTCCCGGTCAACAGTGTGAAGGCCCTGCGCGGCGCGTTCCTGGCGATCGAGGAAGGCCTGATCGTCCCCTATTCCCGCGCCGTGTTCTCGGCCTACTGGACGGACCTGCGCGACATCAGCAAGGACGACGTGCTGACCGATATCGTCGGGCGGGTCGGCATCGAGCCCGCCCGCTTCTTCGAATACATCGCCCGCCAGGACACGAAGGACCACCTGCGGTCCGTTACGGACGAACTGATCGCCCGCGGCGGCTTCGGTTCGCCGACGATGTTTGTCGACGGCACCGACATGTATTTCGGCAACGACCGGCTCGACCTGATCCGCGACCTCCTGCGCAAGCGCGCCGGCGCCGCCTGAGAAGCCGGCTCGGCCCGTTAGCCGGCTCCCGTGGAGCCGTCTAGCGGCGTCCGCGGGCCTTGCGCGCGGCGTAGCGGGCGTCGCGGATGGCCTTCCGTTCGATATCGTGCTCCAGCTGGCGCTGGCGCTCGGCTTCCTTCTCCGCCTTCTCCGCCTCGATCGCGGCCAGGCGGGCCTGTTCCGCGGCGGCACGCTCCTCGGCCTTGCGCGCCTCCTCGGCCTGTCGTGCCGCCTCACGCTCGGCGGCACGCGCCTCGCGCGCCTCGGCGATCCGGCGCCGCTCTTCCTGACGCTCGGCGAAGTTCGGATCGTTCTGAGGCGCGCTCGCCCGCGCCTTCTCCAGCAGCGCCCGCTTGGCCTTCGCCTGCTCGCCAAGCCGGTCTTGCAAACTGGGTTCCCTACCCTTCATCTCCACGAACCTCTTATCACTCAATAAACTGCTGACCCCGCAAAGTGGGGTCTCGGCGGCTCCGGTTAAACGCTGTCGTGCTACGCCGTGTCCAGGTGGGCGGTATTCCTATGCCCGCGTTACCCGCGGTTCGGCGGAGCGGATGCCGGCCCGACTAGGCAGGAATGTCCCGCCCGCCCGGCAAAAAATTCCCGGCCGGAAGCTGCCTCCCGGCAAAATCTGCCCGGCACGGGCTGCCGCATCCGCAGAAAACCGCCATTCCTCGGGTTGGCACAGACGGTGCTTCCAGAGAGTGTCCCCCGGATGCCCGGAGGACGGAGGCGAAAGCCTCACGCGGCAGGATGCCGGCTCACATTCCAGGAAGGAATCTATCATGGGTCTCAATATCGTTTCCAACTACGCCGCCAACGTTGCGCACCGCAACCTGACGGCGACGGACGCCCAGGCGACCTCTTCGCTCGCGAAGCTGTCGTCCGGTACCCGCGTCGTGTCGGCGAAGGACGACGCGGCGGCCATGGCCATCGGCTCGCGGATCAGCTCCGAAGTCGCTGGCCTGAAGCAGGCGAGCGTCAACGCCGGTCAGGCAGCCTCCATGCTGCAGATCGCCGACGGCGCGATGGGCAAGACCTCCGACATTCTGACCCGCATGAAGACTCTGGCGGTTCAGGCCGGTTCGGACCAGCTCGGCGACACCGAGCGCGCCATGCTCGACACCGAGTACCAGTCGCTGGTCAGCGAAGTCGACCGTATCGCCGGCTCGACCACGTTCAACGGCCAGAGCCTGGTCGCGGGTCAGGCAGCGACCGAACTCAACACGGGCACGCTCGGCACCAGCCTCGAGGCGGCCGACGGCTTCGCCAAGATCGAGTTCAACCCTGATGTCGGTGCCGCCAGCTTCACCGTCGCGTACGACGACGATGCGACCGGCACGGGCGTCCTGACCGTCACCAACACGACGACGGGCGAAAGCCAGGGTATCGATCTCGAACTCTCCGGTGCCGGCGCGATCGCCGCGAATTCCGAGCGTACGATCGACTTCAGCCAGCTGGGTGTCAGCATTACGCTGAACTCGGCCTTCGCCGATACCGACATCACCGCGACCAACACCATGGACTCGGTGGTGAACGCGGCGGCGGACTCCACGTTCAACTTCAAGATCGGTGCCGGCACGACGGCGAACGACACGGTGGCGATCACGATCGGCGCAACGACGTCGAACGCTCTCGGCCTGACGGGTACCGACATCACCACCTCCGCCAACGCCGATACGGCGCTGGACGCGATCAACGGCGCCATCGACGACATCAACACCAAGCGTGCGAATGTCGGTGCGTCGCAGAACCGGCTCGAGTTCGCTGCCGCCAACCTGGCTTCGACCATCGAGAACCAGGAAGCGGCTCGCAGCTCGCTGCTCGACCTCGACGTGGCGGCTGAGATGACGAAGTTCACCAGCAAGCAGATCCTGATGCAGGCCGGCGTCTCCATGCTGGCCCAGGCGAACCAGATGCCCCAGAACATGATGCGTCTGTTCGGCTGATCCGGACTCGAAGGAGGAGGGCTTTCCGCTCTCCTCCTTCACCTTCCCGCATATCGGCGACCTCATCGGTCGCCCGCTCGGGTTCGGGCGGGGCGTGTAAGGAAATGTTTACCTCGGACGGGGTATCCAAGGCATCCGCCCGCACTGTTTGCGCCGGCACGCCGACCCAACCGAGCCGCTGGGAGCAGCGACGATGGCCGACACGACCCTCAACAGCCTCGTCATAAGCAATTCAGGCCGCGTGTCCTTCTCCGGACTGGGTTCGGGAATCGACTTCCAGGCCACGGTCGATGGTCTCATTGCCGCCAAGCGCATCCCGGTCGACCGGCTCGAAGCCCAGATCGAGACGAACCAGACCAAGATCACCGCCTATCAGGAGCTGCGCAGCCAGCTCACCGTCCTTCAGGACTCGCTCAAGAACCTGTACGGCGCGGTCACAGTCGACTCCTCGCGCAACATCTTCGAGGCGAAACAGGCTTTCGCGAGCGCCAGCCGCACCGACGGCCAGTCCGCCTCGAACCCCGCCAACCTGCTGGGCGTGACGGTCAACAACAAGGCCGCCGTCGGCAAGCACACGATCGAAGTCGTACAGACCGCAGCCTCGCACCGGATCGGAAGCGGCGCCTTCACCAGCGCGACGCAGGATCTCGGCACGGCCCGCGGTCAGGCGGCCAACTCGATCTCGGGCAGCATCGAGATCGGCGGCGTGGCGATCGACGTTCTCGCGACCGACACGCTGCAGAGCCTCGTCGACCGCGTCAACAACGCCAACAAGGGCACAGGCGCTACCGGCGTATCCGCCAGCGTTGTGAAGGTCTCCGAGACCGAAAGCTACATGGCGCTGACGGTCGACAAGGCCGGCCAGAGCCTCGGCACGGACATCGCCCTCGGCGATCCGGACGGGGTGCTCGAGCAGCTCGGCGTCCTGAACGGCGGCGCCATCGACAACGAGTTCCAGGCGGCGCGCAAGGCACAGTTCTATGCAGACGGGATCGTCGATCCCGTGACGAAGCAGCCGCTGCTCATCGAGCGCGACAGCAACACCATCAGCGACCTGTTCGGGGGCGTGACCCTCAGCCTCTACCAGGCCGAGCCGGGCACGACGATTTCCATCGACGTCGATCGCAACCTGACCGAAGCGAAGAGCGCCATCACGGGGTTCGTCGACGCCTACAACTCGGTGCGCAGCTTCCTGAACCTGCACCTCGACACCGACGCCAGCACGGGCGAACCGCGCGAAGACGCGACGCTATTCGGCTCGACCACGCTGGCCGACATCGAGACGCGGCTGTCGCGCATCGTCGGCAGCGGCGCGCAGGGCACCAGCTCCGCCTTCAGCGTCCTGGCGCAGATCGGCGTCGGGTTCGTCAACAACAACGCGCTGGCCGATCCGCTCGCCGCCAACACGCTGACCATCGACAACGAGAAGCTGGACGAGTCGCTGATCGGCGACATCGACAACGTCAAGAAGATGTTTTCTTTCGACTTCGCCTCGTCGACGCCGCAGGTCTCGATGCTGGGCTTCAACGGCAACACGACCTACAAGGCCGACGGTTACAAGCTCAGCGTCGACTGGGACGAGGTCACCGGCACGATCGCCTCCGCGACGATCGACGGAGAGGCGGCGACGATCGACGGACGTCGCATCTCCATGGAGAGCGGCGGCGCCAAGGGGCTGTCGCTGTATTTCAACGGCGGTTCGGACATGGCCGACGTGGACCTCGACTTCAGCGTCGGGATCGGCGCGAGCATGTTCTTCGAACTCGACAACCTCCTGAACGCACAGACGGGGCTCGTGGAGACCGAGATATCGGCGCTCACCACGGGCAACGAGCAGAAACAGACGCGCGTCGAGGAGATGACGGTTCGCCTGGACCTTCAGCGCGAGACGCTCCTGGCGAAGTACCTCGCCATGGAAACGGCGCTGACGTCGATGAACCAGACCATCGAGAATCTGAAGCAGATGACCGAGTCCATGTTCAGCGATAATTAACCAGATCGGTCCATCCTCCGATAGCACATCGCCGGGGAGACAAGACGTGCATCAGGCCTCAGTCGCCTATCAGACGCAGCAGATCATGACGGCGCCGCCGGTAAAGCTGGTCGCGATGCTCTACGAGCGCGCCATTCGCGCCCTGCGCGACTCCTTGCGCGCCATCGAAGCGGGCAATGTCGAGCTGCGCTTCCTGAACGTCGAGAAGGCGTCGGAAATCATCGTGCACCTCGCCGGGACGCTCGACACCGAGCGCGGCGGGGAGGTCGCGGCCAACCTGTCTCGCCTGTATGTCTTCATGCTGCGCCGTCTTTCCGACGTGAACCTGCGAAACGACGCGCAGGCCGCCCGGGATGTGATCGGCCTGCTCGAGCCTCTGGCCGAATCGTGGCGCGAACTGGCCCGCGGTGCGCCCGAGGCGAGTTCCACGCTGTCGCCCGTCACGCCGTCCGCACAGCCGCGCGGCCTCGCCGTTTCCGCCTGATCATCCGGCGTCTTCTCCCCTGAACCCCCGGGTCGCAAGATCCGGGGGTTTTCGATTCCGCCGGCCGAGCAGCTGCCGCGCGTCCTCTCCCGGATATCCCCGGCCGGATCGGCCGGCGCCCGATGGCTTCTGGTGGTGGTTCCTCCCTACGCTCCCGCGGCCGCCTCGCCGAAGACCGCCGCGCGCCACGTTGTCGATCAGGAACATAGTCCCTACATGCGGATCCCCGCGGTGCGGGGATCGCTGTCGCACATCGTGAAGACGTCGAAGGGGCTCGCCGCCGGGGCCGTCGCCCTGCGTCCGCCGCGCTGCGCTCCACCATGAAAGGGAAGGAAAGGGAATGAACAGGGATCGGCACGCCACCAGGCGGGGGCCGACGGCAGCCTTGGAACCGGTACCGCCTGACGCATCAGGGAAATCACGGCCGCGGAAAGCGTCCTCAGCACATTTTAACAACTAAATCAATGTGTTAATCGACTTTTACAAACGATCGATCGGCTGCCGTGGGCTCGAACGGGCGCCACTTGGCTCGAATTGGCCTGAATTGGCCCCTGCCTGGCCCCGCATTGGCCCCTCGGGCCCCGGCAACTTTCGGTCCTGTCCGTAGGACCCGGCTGCTCCGCATATCGATCAGCCCGAAGCCGGCGCAACGCAGCCCAAGAGGGTCCGGACGCGGCGGCGGCACGCGGCGATCGAGCCGATCCGACCCGGCATTTACCACCACATCCCTTCCTCCTGCCCGGCAGTCTTTGCCGGATCACCCCGTCATTCTTTCCGGGCGCCCTGGGGCAGCGCGCACCACAGAAGACAAATTTCTCTATCAAATCAGTCTATTATCATCTGGCACAGCCGCTGGCCCACCCCTTGCTCTCTCAGATGCGATCGTTCCAGGTCCGCAGCACGGCGATGCCGGGCAGCATCCGGAAGGCGGCTCGGCAATCCCGCCGGGAAGCGTTTGCAGGAGTAGAAGTCAATGGCACTCAACATGGTCAGCAACTACGCTGCCAACGTTGCACATCGCAACCTGGCGGCGACCGACATGCAGGCGACGGCGTCGCTCGCCAAGCTGTCGTCCGGCACCCGCGTCGTGTCGGCGAAGGACGACGCGGCGTCGATGGCGATCGGCTCGCGCCTGAACGCCGAGATCCAGGCGCTCCGCCAGGCCACCGTCAACGCCGGACAGGCTGCATCGATGATGCAGATCGCCGACGGCGCCATGGCGCGCACGTCGGACATCCTGACCCGCATGAAGACCCTGTCCGTGCAGGCCGGCTCGGATCAGCTGGGCGACGTCGAGCGCGGGATGCTGCAGACCGAATACTCCGCCCTGCTGTCCGAGATCGACCGCATCGCCTCGGCCACCACCTTCAACGGCAAGACGCTTGTCGCCGGGTCGGCCGCGACCGAGTTGGCCACGCTGGGTGTGGATCTGACCGCCGCCGACGGCTTCGCACAGTTCCAGTTCGACCCGAGCGTCGGCGCAGCGAGCTTCACCGTGGCCTACACCACGGCCGACAACGTGATGACCATCACGAACACCACCACCGGCGAGAGCCAGGGCGTCACGCTGCCCACCGCCGGCGCCATCCCGATCAACGAAACCGAGACCATCGATTTCAGCCAGCTCGGCGTGAAGCTCACGCTGAACTCCGCCTTCGACAAGACCGCGAACTCCGGTGCCGGCAACGTCGTCACCACGGCCGTCAACGCGAACGCCAACACCAGCTTCGACTTCAAGATCGGTACCGGCACCACGGCCAACATCGACACGCTGACGATCACCATCGGCGCCGCCACCGCGAACGCCCTGGCACTCGACACCACCAGCATCGGCACGTCGGCCAATGCCAACATCGCGCTCGACGCGATCAACCTGGCCATCGACTCGCTGAACACGTCCCGTGCCGGCATCGGCGCCTCGCAGAACCGTTTGGAGTTCGCCTCGTCGAACCTCGCCTCGACCATCGAGAACCAGGAGTCGGCGCGTTCGAACCTCCTCGACCTCGACGTGGCGTCGGAGATGACCTCGTTCACCAGCAAGCAGATCCTGATGCAGGCCGGCGTGTCGATGTTGGCACAGGCGAACCAGATGCCGCAGAACCTGCTGAAGCTCCTGGGCTGATGCCGGCACCGCAGCAGACGTCGCAAAGGAGGGCCATTAAATGAACGAGTTCGACTTCGACCCGGGCCGCGTGATGTCCGCGGCCCGCCCGTCGCAGATGGTGGTCATGCTGTACGAGGAGACACTCGTGTCGCTGGACCGGGCGGTGGATGCCGTGGAGCGGGGCGACCTGGCGGCGCGGAACAGGCATGCGCGGCGCGCGGCCGACATCATCGACCTGTTGTACGGCTGTCTCGACATGCAGCGCGGCGGGGCGCTGGCCGCCAACCTCGCCAGCCTCTACCGCACCGTGCTCGGCCGCCTGGTCCTGTTCAACGCGGGACGCGACGGAACCGCGGGACGAGAAGCGATCGGTCTGCTCGCTCCGTTGCTCGATGCTTGGAAGACCGTGGACCGAGGTGCGGATCGAGCCGCCGCGGCGGCCTGATCCAATCCCCCGTCCCGCCATCCGGCGAGACACGGGGTGCTGATGCAGCGGAGGGAGCGGCCCAACCGCCCCTCCCGCAGCCCGCACCGACCAACCACCCCTTGGACCAAGTTTGGGCAGGTAGCCGAAACATGCTTGCGCCGATCGCAGTACAGCCCCCATCCGCGACCGAGGCACCACGCTCCCAGACGAGCGACGCCAAGGCGAACAAGGGCAAGTTTTCCGACATTCTGGAAGGCGTCCAGTCCCGAGACCGGACACGCTCCCGCGATGTCGCGGAGGCCGAGGAAACCGGCGGGCGCGAAGCCAAGATCGACCAACCGTCGGCTGTCGCCGCGATGTTCATGCAGGCACCGCCGGAAGGCACTCTGAAGCTGCAGCCGGAGGCATCCGCCGAAGCCGAACAGGCATTGGTCGCGACGGCCGAAGCTGTTGCAGGTGACGTTGACGCCATGCAGGGAGACCTGTCGACCGACGCCGCCGCCACGGGCGCCGACAGCGGCAACGAGTTCTCAGACCTGATCGACACGCCGCAGGCAGAGACGGACGACGGTGCGGCCACGGACGCCGACGCCGCACAGGAGATAGAGAGCAAGCTCCGCCTGGGCCGAGACGGTCAGGGCGCCGGGAGCGAGGCGGACAAGATGGGCGCCGGCAGCACCGACACGGCGGACGCACAGGCGACGGACGATCTGCTCGCCGACCCCCGCGCCGCGGCGCCGCAGCAGCCCAGCCAGGCGCAGGATGGGACGCGTCCGGGAGCCCATCCGCTCGACATGCACCACATGCAGGCCGACGCCAAGCCGGTGAGCGCGCAACTTCCTGCAGCGCAGCCGCAACCGGCCACTCAGGCGGTGCAGGTCCCGCTCGACGGCGTCGCCGTCCAGATCGCCAAGGCCGCGACCGATGGCATCGATCGTTTCCGGATCGAGCTGCATCCTGCATCGCTCGGCGGCATCGACATCTCTCTCGAGATCAGCCGCGACGGCCGCGTCGATGCAGTCGTCCGGGCCGACCGCCCGGAAACGCTGGAGCTGCTGCAGCGCGATGCGCGCCAGCTCGCGCGTGCGCTTCAGGATGCCGGCCTCCAGGCCGACAGCGGCAGCTTCGCGTTTCAGCGCCGCGACGAGGACGGTCGGCAGCCATCGCTCTTCGCTCGGTCCAACGGCCCTGCGAGCACCGGCTCGGAAGAGCGTGGCTTAGCGATCGATACGATCTACCGGACGATCCGCCCCAGCGGCGTCGACCTCCGCGTCTAGAAGGACCGCAACGATGACGAGCGTCGACTCCTTGACCAACACTCCCGTGGCCTCGGCCACGACCCAGGCTACCACGACGAAGGACGGCTCTATTGCCGGCGACTTCGACCGGTTCCTGCTGCTGCTCACGACGCAGCTGCAGAACCAGGACCCGCTCTCGCCGATGGACGCGACCCAGTTCACGACGCAGCTGGTCCAGTTCAGCCAAGTCGAGCAGTCGGTGAACATGAACAAGTACCTGTCCGACTTGGTCGACCTCCAGATCAGCGACCAGATGCAGTCGGCCTTCGGCTATGTGGGCCAGACGGTCGACGTGCTGAGCGACGAGGTACCGCTGCAGGATGGACAGGCCGAACTTTTCTATGCGGTCTCAGGCAAGCCCACCGCCGTCGCACTGCAGATCCTCGACGCCAATGGAAAGACGGTGCGGACGATCGCCGGGACGACCGATACCGGAATCCAGCGCATCGAGTGGGACGGCCGCGACTCCAGCGGCAATACCCTCAAGGACGGGACCTACACGCTGAAGCTCGTTGCCGAGGATGCCGACGGTGTGACCCTGTCGGCGCAGACCGGGTACACCGGCGGGGTAAGCGAGGTGACCAACGTCAACAGCCAGATGCAGCTCAACGTGAATGGGCTGCAGATCCCCATGACGGAAATCGTCGCGGTGCGTAAGACCGCCGCCGAAGACGTCTGAGAGACATCGTCCACGCAGGCCCTCGCGTTTCCGCGACCAGGTAGGATGGAGCCAAAGGCATGAGCCTCTACAGCGCTATGTATTCCGGTGTTTCCGGTCTTTCCGCCCAGAGCACGTCGCTCGGGATCATTTCGCAGAACATCGCGAACGTGAATACCGTTGGCTACAAGGGCAGCCGCGCCGAGTTCTCCTCGCTCGTCACCGGCCACTGGAACGGCGGGCTCGACGCATCGGCGGGCGGAGTCAAGGCAACCGCCGGCAGCCTGATCCGCCAGCAAGGCCTTCTGCAGGCCACCGGATCGGGGACCGACCTCGGAATCTCCGGAGAGGGCTTCTTCATCGTCAATTCCGCCGTGAGCGACGGCGAGGCGGTCGGCGAGAATCTGTTCACGCGTGCCGGCGCCTTCACGCTGGATGCCAATCGAAATCTGAAGAACACCTCCGGCTATTTCCTCACCGGCTGGCGGACCGATGCTGCGGGCAACTATGTCGGCACCAACGGCAATACCATAACGCCGAACCAGACCAGCTACGCGAACCTGGAGCCGATCAATCTCAGCGGATTGGAGTTCGCCGCCCAGGGGACGACGAACGTCAGCCTCGCCGCGAACATGCCCGCGAACGCCAAGGTCGGCGACACCTATGAGACGCCGGTCGAGTTGTTCGACGCGGTGGGCACCTCGCATCAGTCGACTCTGACATGGCTGAAGGTCGATACGATCGCCTCGACCGGACAGCTCAGTGCCGCACAGTCACCGACCAGCGTCGTCCGCAGCGTCACCGATGCCGACGGCAACGTTCACGACCTGAACCTCACCTACACGCGGAACGCGGCCAACGACTGGAGCCTGACTGCGAGCACTGCGGACGGCACCGTGCAGGGAGGCCCGATCGCACTCGCGTTCGACGCCGAAGGCAACCTGACCACACCGGCCGATGCCGAGATCTCGGTCGACTGGACGGGCGATACGACCGACAGCGTGCTGCGCCTCGATCTCTCCGGCCTGACCCAGGTGGCGACTGGTGCTGCCACGGTCGCGGCAGAACTCAACCCTGCCGGGGCGTCGTGGAAGCTCTCGGTCGCGACCGATGATGCTGCGGATACGCTCACCGGCGGCGCCAGCACCTATGTCACGTTCAACAAGGACGGCACGCTCGCAGGCCCCAGCACGCATACGTTCGGGATCGATTGGGCTGACTCCACCACCATGGCCGCCGACAGCAGCATCACGCTCAATTTCGCCTCTCCGAACGGAAGCGGCGGCATGGGCAGTTTCGGTGAATCCTACAGTGTGGGCTCGGTGAACCAGGACGGGATTGCCTTCGGTGCCTTCTCCGGCGTCAGCGTCGGCAATGACGGGCTGGTCGTCGCCCTCTTCGACAACGGCCAGTCGCGCCCCGTCTACCGGATCCCGCTCGCCCGCTTCGCGAGCCCTGAGAACCTCGCCATCCGCGACGGCAATGCCTACCAGATGACGAACGCCTCCGGCGGCATGTTCCTCAGCGCCTCCGGCGAAAACGGAGCCGGAGCCGTCACGGGGGGGACTCTCGAATCGTCCACCGTCGATCTGGCTGGGGAATTCACCAGCATGATCACGACACAGCGGGCCTACTCCGCCAACGCCACCATCATCCGCACGGCGGATGAAATGCTGCAGGAACTGTCTCAGTTGAAGCGATGACACTCTAGGAAGTTTGGGGCGCGGCGCCCATCGCCGCTGATTGCTTTTTAGGCAAATCGTCGCTGTTAACCCTGGGACTTAGGTAATCATTCACCCGTGTCGCCTACTCTCGCATGCAGCACGTAGCTCTTCACGAGGTCTGAGACAGGCATGTCCGGAGAAACCGACAAGGCGGCGCGGGTGATCGGCCCGAGCGGAGACCCTCTTACGATCAGCAATCTGCCGCCGGCGGACACCAAGCGATGGGTGATCCGCCGCAAGGCGGAAGTCGTCGCCGCGGTTCGCGGCGGCCTGCTGAGTCTTGAAGAAGCCTGTGAGCGTTACAGGCTGTCCGTGGAGGAGTTCCTCGCATGGCAGCGCCTCATCGAAACGCACGGCTTGCAGGGATTGCGGACGACCCGCGTCCAGACGTACCGGCGCGAGGTCTGCAGCGCATGAGGTGACGCTCCCGGTGGGCAGTTTTTGCCGGGCATTAACGCCTTCTTCACGCTGCCGGCCCTAGCTTCCACGTGCCGGACGAGACCTTTCCGGCGCGTGTTCCTCGGACAGCGGGGCGGCAGGGCCGGTGGCAGCGTTCCTTCAAACGATGGCGAGGCTTGGACCGACACGGCTGGCCGCACTCGGTGCGGTCGGCATCGGCCTCCTCGCCTTCTTCGTATTCATGACGGGCCGCCTCTCGCAGGAGGAAATGGCCATCCTCTACAGCGACCTGGATTCCGCCGACAGCGGCAAGGTCGTCTCAAAGCTCGAGGGGATGAACGTGCCCTACGAGCTCAGCCGTGACGGAACCCGGATCCTGGTCCCGGCGAGCCGCGCCGCACGTCTTCGCATGGCAATGGCGGAGGAAAACCTGATCTCGGGCGGCAGCCTGGGCTACGAGATATTCGACAAGGGCTCGGCCCTCGGCACGACGAGCTTCGCGCAGCGGATCAACCACCTCCGCGCGCTCGAAGGCGAAATCGCCCGGTCGATCCGCACGATCAACAATATCCAGTCGGCACGCGTCCATCTCGTACTGCCGCGGCGGGAGATCTTCAGCCGCGACGCCGATACGCCCAGCGCGTCCATCATCCTGTCGCTCCGTGGTGCGACGCAGTTGCAGCGCCAGGAGGTGATGGCGATCCAGAACCTCGTTGCCTCGGCCGTGCCGAAGCTCAGCACCTCGCGCGTATCCATCATCGACGACCGTGGCAACCTGTTGGCACGCGGCGGCGAGGAGAATGTGGGCTCGCTGGCAGCGGTCACGGCACAGGAGATGCGGACCGCGTATGAGCGCCGTCTCGCGCGCACGGTCGAAGAGTTGCTGGAGCGCTCCCTCGGATTCGGCAAGGTTCGCGCCGAGATCGCGGTGGAGATGGATTTCGACCGCGTGACGACGAACTCCGAGACGTTCGATCCCGAGCAGCAGGTCGTGCGCTCGACCCAGACGATCTCGGACAACAGCCAGTCGAGCGACGGCCAGAAGGACAGCGGCGTCAGCGTCGCGAACAATCTGCCCGATGCGCAGGCCGCCAAGTCGGACAGCGGCCCCACCCGGTCGGAGAAGAACGCCCGCCAGGAAGAGACCGTCAACTACGAGATTTCGAAGACCATCAAGACTCACGTCCGTGAGTCGGGGTCGGTCCGCCGTGTCACGGCGGCGGTGCTCGTCGACGGCCGCAGCGTCACCGACGCAAGCGGCACCACAAGCTACGAGGCACGCTCGCCTGAAGAAATGGAGAAGCTCGCGGCCCTGGTCCGCAGCGCGATCGGCTTCGACGCCGACCGCGGCGACAAGGTCGAGATCGTAAACATGCAGTTCGCCCGTCCCGACGAAATCGGCACCGACGGCACCGACGGCCTGGGCCCGCTGGGCCTGGAAAAGTCCGACATCTTCCGCATCGCGGAGATGGCGCTCCTGGGCATCGTGGGCATCCTTGTCCTGCTGCTGGTCGTACGCCCGCTGATGGCGCGGCTGCTCGATAGCGCTGCGGCACCAGCCGAAGCGATGGGCGAACAGCAGATGCTTATTGCCGGCCAGCCGCAGGCGATGGCGGCCCTGGCCGGCCCTTCTGCCACGGCGATCGTCGGCGAGGTCGACGAGGACGGCGAACCGACGATGACCGAGGAAGGGATGATCGACGTGAAACAGGTCGAGGGTCGGGTCAAGGCCTCCTCCGTGAAGCGCGTCGGCGAAATCATCGAGCGCCACCCCGACGAAGCAGTCGGGATACTTCGCCACTGGATGTACCAGGACGCCTGAGCAGGATAAGCCATGGCCCTCCCCCGCAAAGCGACGGCTCTCGACACGCGCGCCCTGTCCGGCCGCGAGAAGGCTGCGATCATGATGCTGGCAATCGGCGAGGAGAACGCCGGGAAACTGTTCCAGCGCATGGACGACGAGGAGATCAAGGAACTCTCCCAGAACATGGCCAATCTGGGCACGATCCCCGCGTCGCTGGTCGAATCGATCTTCATCGAATTCAGCGAACGGCTGTCGTCCACCGGATCGCTCGTCGGCAGCTATGAGAGCACGGAGCGACTGCTCGGCAAGGTCCTGTCGAAGGACCGCGCCACGGCGATCATGGAAGAGATTCGCGGTCCGGCCGGCCGGACGATGTGGGACAAGCTCAGCAATGTGAACGAAAACGTCCTCGCGAACTATCTGCGCAACGAATATCCCCAGACCGTCGCCGTCGTCCTCTCCAAGATCCGTTCAGAGCATGCCGCGCGGGTCCTGGCACTCCTCCCGGAAACCGAGGCGGTCGACGTGATCATGCGCATGTTGCGGATGGAATCGGTGCAGAAGGACGTGCTCGAAGACATCGAGCGCACGCTGCGCGCGGAATTCATGAACAACCTGGCGCGGACGAGCCGGCGTGACTCGCACGAGACCATGGCCGAGATATTCAACAACCTCGACCGCAGCAGCGAGAGCCGGCTGATGGGCGTTCTCGAGGAGCGCAATCGCGACGCCGCGGAGAAAATCCGCGCGCTGATGTTCACCTTCGAGGATCTCGGCAAGCTCGATGCGGGCAGCGTCCAGACGCTGCTGCGCTCGGTGGAGAAGGACAAGCTGGCGATTGGCCTGAAGGGTGCGTCTGAAACCCTCCGTAAGCTCATCTTCGACAATATGGCCGAGCGGGCCGCGAAGATTCTCAGGGAGGACATGGAAGCGCTCGGGCCGATCCGGCTGCGAGACGTCGACGAGGCGCAGCTCTACATCGTCAACCTCGCTAAGGAGATGGCCACGAAGGGCGAATTGGTCATCGCCGACAGCAAGGGCGACGACGAGCTCGTCTACTAGGAGCGCGCAGATGGCAAGCATCCGCAAATTCCTGTTCGACGTCTCGTTCGACGATGCCGCGAGCGGCGGCTCGCCAGCGGAACCGGAGGTCCAGGACGAGGCACCTCCCCCTCCTCCGACGTACAACGAGGACGAACTCGAGGCGGCACGCGCCGAGGCTCGTGCAATCGGCTACGCCGCCGGCGAACAGGCGGAACGCGGGCGCTCAGAGAGGCTGGCGGCCGAAGCCGTCGCAGAATTGATCGGCCGCCTCGATGTGCTCGCAGAGGACATCTCCGCCATCTCGGCGGCTGCGGAAAGGCGGGCGACGGAGATCGGTCTCGCCGTGGCGCGCAAGCTGGTCCCGGACCTGCTCCGGCGCGAGGGCGCCGGCGAGATCGAGGCGGTGATCCGCACATCGCTGCGCGACATGTTCGAAGAGCCACGCATCGTCCTGCGCGTCTCCGACGCGATGCTCGACCTCGTGAAGGCGCGCGCAGACGCGGTCGCCGGCGAGAGCGGTTTCGACGGGAAGATCGTCATTCTCGCCGAGGAAGGAATGGTTGATGGCGACTGTCGGATCGAATGGGCCGACGGTGGCGTCGAACGCAGCGCAGCGAGGCTGAGTGCACAGATCGAAACCGCGGTGAGCCGGGCTCTATCCGGCGGCGCGGCGACCTCCCGGGGCGAACCCGGCGACCACATCGGCACATGACCGGCGGCAACGCCACTCTGGAGGCTCTGTATGGGCGACAAGGACGGTTTGAATTTGGAAGAACTGCGTAGCGGGACCGGCCTGCCGGCGACGCCCGACGACGATCGCTTCGATCACCCGGAGTCGCGCCTGCACGGAGCGACCGAGCTGGAGGCCGTCTACGACATTCCGGTTCAGATGTCGGCCGTGCTGGGCAAGGCGACGATGCAGGTGAGCCAGTTGCTGAAGCTCGGCCGTGGCGCGGTGGTCGAACTCGACCGCAAGGTCGGTGAGGCCATAGACATCTACGTCAACAACCGGCTCGTCGCCCGCGGCGAAGTGGTCGTGGTGGATGATCGTCTGGGCGTAACGATGACCGAGATCATCAAGTCGGACCGGAGCTGAACACGTGGCGACCGCCCCTGCATCAGCCTCCGCCGACGCCCCCTTGTCGCTGCCCCGCATCGGGCTGCGCACGGGGTTCGACACGGCCACGGTGCTGGGTATCGCCAGTGGGTTCCTGCTGGTCGGTGCCGCCGTTGTGCTGGGAGGATCATCGGTCGCCTTTCTCGATGCGGCGTCCTTCCTGATCGTCGTCGGCGGGACGCTGGGCGTCAGCATCGCCTCCTACAGCTGGACGGAGGTCGGTGCCGCGCGCCGCGTGCTGGGGCGGACGCTCCGCCGCCCGGCGATCGCACCGCGCGATGCCGCCCTGCTCGTCCTCGGCGTCGCCGACAATGCCAGGCGCCGCGGCGTCCTCGCGCTGCAGCCGCTGCTGCCACAGCTGCGCCGGTTCCCGTTTCTGGTCAACGGCCTCGGCTTGATCCTCGACGGATTGGGGATCGGCGAGGTGGAGACCTCGCTGCGACAGGAGATCGAGGCCACCACAGCACGCCACGCGACAGGAGCCGCCTTCATGCGCAAGGCCGCAGAGGTCGCTCCCGCGATGGGGCTGATCGGCACGCTCGTGGGTCTTGTCCAGATGCTTGGCAGACTGGAAGACCCGACCTCCATCGGCCCGGCCATGGCGGTCGCGCTGCTCACGACCCTCTATGGCGCGGTCCTCGCCAACATGCTGTTCGCACCGCTCGCCACGAAGCTGGAGCGGAATGCGACGGAGGAGGCGCTCGTCAGTCAGATCTATCTGACGGGGCTCGTTTCGATCCTCCGCCAGGAGAACCCTCGCCGGCTGGAGCTGCAGCTGAATACGCTGCTGCCGCCCGCTCAACGCCTGAACGTGTTCAACTAGTCGAAGTCCGGGAGATTTATGTAATGAGGCTCCTGATCGTCGGATCGCTCAACGGCTACATGGGCGCCGCCAGCCGGATTGCGCTGAAGAAGGGCGCGCGCGTCCTTCACGCCGAAACCATAGACCGGGGCCTCGCGACGCTGCGCGCCGGCCAGGGTGCCGATCTCGCCTTCGTCGACGTGGCACTGGATGTCGGATCCTTCATTGCGAGCCTGGTGTCCGAGCGGATCAACGTTCCGGTGGTCGCATGCGGTATCGGCGCCGACACGGCAGCCGCAGTTCGCGCGATCAAGGCAGGTGCGAAGGAGTATCTCCCACTCCCTCCGGACCCGGAACTGATCGCGGCGGTGCTGGCTGCCGTCGGTGAGGAATGCCATGCGCTCGTCTATGGCGACCCGGTCATGCAGCGGACCCTGCGGCTGGCCGATCAGGTGGCTCCCAGCGAGGCGACCATCCTGATCAATGGCGAGTCTGGCACCGGCAAAGAGCTGATGGCCCGCTACATTCACCGCAAGAGCCGTCGGGCCGACAAGCCGTTCGTGTCCGTCAACTGCGCCGCCATACCCGAGAACCTGCTCGAGTCCGAGCTGTTCGGCCACGAGAAGGGCGCCTTCACCGGCGCCGTCGCCCGGCGTGTCGGCAAGTTCGAGGAGGCCGACGGCGGTACGCTGCTGCTTGACGAAATCAGCGAGATGCACCCGCACCTACAGGCGAAGCTGCTGCGCGCCGTCCAGGAGCGGGAAATCGACCGGGTCGGGGGGGCGCAGCCGGTCAAGGTCAACATCCGGCTTGTCTGCACCACAAACCGACACCTCGAAGAAGAAGTCCGCGCCGGCAAGTTCCGCGAGGACCTCTACTTCCGCATTAATGTGATGAACCTCCGCCTGCCCAGCCTGCGCGAGCGAGTCGGCGACATTCCGAAGCTCGCCGAGCACTTCATCGAGAAGTACTCGACCGCCAACGGCGTCGCGTCGCGGCCGCTCTCCAGCGAGGCGCGCGACCTCCTGCTGCGCCACAGCTGGCCGGGCAATGTGCGCGAGTTGGAGAACACCATGCACCGCGCGGTGCTGCTGGCCCACGGCGACACCATCGGCGCGGAAGCGATCTTCCTGACGAGCACCATCCTGTCGGATCGGACCTCCGGCGCCGCGCCGGCGGCAGGCGGGGGAGCTACCGCATCGGCACCGGCAGACGCGCAACGCGCCGGCGAAGCCGACCTACCCGCGATGCTGATCGGTCGCACCGTTGACTCGGTCGAGCGGGACCTCATCATCGGGACGTTGAGCCATTGCCTGGGCAACCGTACGCACGCCGCGACGATCCTCGGCATCTCTATCCGGACACTGCGCAACAAGCTGCGTCAATATTCGGACGACGGCGTCCGGGTGCCGCCACCTCAGTCACCGACCTACGCGTGACGACCCCGCAGACGATGGCCTGAGATCAGATCCCAATCATGGCAAACGCAGCACAGGCTCCCGCGGCCGCGATATTGAAGGCGCTGAAGCGGGGCGAACTGGCCCTGGCGCTCGGCATCGTCGGCATCCTCGTGATGCTGATCATGCCGATGCCGACCTGGCTGCTCGACCTGTGCCTGGCCATAAGCATCACCTTCTCGGTCCTCGTGCTGATGACGGTGCTGTTCATCGAGAAGCCGCTCGACTTTAGCTCGTTCCCGACCGTGCTGCTGATCGCAACCATGCTGCGCCTCGGGCTCAACATGGCGTCGACGCGTCTGATCCTGAGCGAAGGACATGAGGGCCCCTCAGCCGCCGGCCAGGTGATCGAGGCCTTCGGCAAGTTCGTCATGGGCGGGAACTTCGTCATCGGCATCATCGTGTTCGCGATTCTGGTGATCGTGAACTTCGTCGTCATCACCAAGGGTTCGGGGCGCATCGCCGAGGTCGGCGCGCGCTTCAACCTCGACGCCATGCCGGGCAAGCAGATGGCGATCGACGCGGACCTTTCGGCGGGCCTAATCGACGAAACGCAGGCCCGCACCCGGCGTAAGATGCTGGAGGACGAAAGCCAGTTCTTCGGTGCCATGGACGGCTCGGCGAAGTTCGTCAGGGGTGACGCGATCGCCGGCCTGCTGATCACGTTCATCAACGTCATCGGCGGTATCATCATCGGCACAGCCCAGATGGGACTGAGCCTGGGCGACGCGGCCTCCACCTATACCGTTCTCACCGTCGGCGACGGCTTGGTGTCTCAGATCCCGGCACTCATCGTCTCGACCGCAGCCGGCCTGCTGGTCTCCAAGGCCGGCGTCGTCGGAACCGCTGACAAGGCACTGTTCGGTCAGCTCGGCGGCTATCCCACCGCCCTGGGCGTCAGCGCGTTCCTGATGGGTACGATGTCCCTGTTGCCCGGCATCCCGATGCTGCCGTTCCTCGCGATTGCGGGAGGGGCCGGCTGGCTGGCGTGGCAAGGCGCGCGCAATGCTGCGACCGTAGTTACCGATGCGGCCGACGCTGCCACCGCCGCGGCCCAGGCACCGGCAGCCGACGAACCCATCGCAACCGCCCTTCAGATCGACGAGGTCCGCCTCGAGCTCGGCTATGCGCTGCTGACGCTGGTCAGCGGTGAGAACGGCACCCGCCTCACCGATCAGATCAAGGGCCTGCGCCGCCAGCTGGCAGGCGAGATGGGCTTCGTGCTGCCGTCGGTGCGCATCCAGGACAACATGCAGCTGCCGCCCAACGGCTACGTCCTGCGTATCAAGGAAATCGAATCCGGCAAGGGCGAACTCCGGCCCGGGATGCTGCTGGCGATGGATCCGTCCGGCGGCACCGTGGCATTGCCCGGCGAGGACACAACCGAACCGACATTCGGCCTTGCGGCGCGCTGGATCCGCGAGAGCGATCGGGAGGAGGCGCAGTTCCGCGGCTACACCGTCGTCGACCCGGCGACGGTCATCACCACGCACCTGACCGAGCTCATTCGCGACAACATGGCCGATCTGCTGTCCTACGCCGAGACGCAGAAGCTGCTCGACGAACTGCCGAAGGAGCACCAGAAGCTCGTCGGCGACGTCATCCCGTCGCAGATTTCGGTCGGCACGCTGCAGCGCATTCTGCAGAACCTGCTGCATGAGCGCGTCTCGGTCCGCGACCTGCCGACGATCTTGGAAGGCGTGTCGGAGGCCTGTGCCTTCACGCGGAACGTCACGATGATCACCGAGCACGTCCGCACTCGCCTCGCCCGCCAGTTGTCGGACGCCTATGGCGACCATGAGGGCGTCCTGCCGCTGATCCCACTGACCGCGGCCTGGGAGCAGGCATTCGCCGAAGCGCTCATCGGCGAAGGCGAGGAGAAGCAGCTCGCCATGGCGCCGAGCAAGCTCCAGGAGTTCATCCGCGCGGTGCGCGAGACGTTCGACCGGCGCGCCGTGCTGGGCGAGGTTCCGGTCCTGCTGACGAGCCCCGGCATCCGGCCCTACGTCCGCTCGATCGTCGAGCGCTTTCGGGCCAACACGCCCGTGCTCTCGCAGAACGAGATCCACCCGCGGGCGCGCATCAAGACCGTCGGCCACGTGTGAGCTGAGGCCGCACCGTGCTGCTCCGCACCATCATCGGCACCGACATGCGCGACGGCATGCGACGGGTGCGCGAGCAGCTCGGCGACGACGCCATCATCGTCCAGGTCGAGGACCTGGAGGGCGGCGGCGTCATGCTGCTGGCTGCGGCGGACGGCAACGTGCCGGTGGCCCGGCCGCCCGCAACGAGTGCGCCGCCGCCCGAACGACCGGCGGCGAAGCGGCCCGGACCGACGAAGCCGCAGTTCCCACCGGCGCCGACGCCAGCCGCCGAGCGCGCGACGGCTCCCGCCCCGCCGCCCCGCATGGGAGCGGAGCGGATCCTCGACCGGGTGGCCGAGGCCCTGTCGTTCCACCGCGTGGCCCCCCCGATCGCCGAGGCGCTGATCGACGCGGTCGAGGCGGGCGACTGGGCAGATCCGCAGCAGGCCCTCGCCGGTGCACTGGCGGCGGCGCTCGGCTTCTCCGACACGCCGCCACCGGCGATCGCGGCGCCGATGCTGCTGGTCGGCTCGGCCGGCACCGGCAAGACGGTGACGCTGGCCAAGCTGGCCGCCGAGGCGGTCATCGCCGGGCGGCGCATCGGCATCGTCTCCACCGACATCGGCCGCGCCGGCGGCCTCGCCCAGATCAACACCTTCGCCGAGGCCCTCGGCACCGATGTGCTTCAGGCCGTCGGCCCGCGCGACATCCAGGACGCGATGATCGCGCTCGGCGGCTGCGAGGCCGTCTTCGTCGACACGCCGGCCGCCACGCCCTTCGTGCCGGAGGACGTGGCCGACATCGTCAAGCTGGCCCGCGCGGCGCGCGGCCAGATCGTGCCCGTCTTCGCCGCCGGCAACGACCCCTTGGAGAGCGCCGAAGCCGCCGCCGTCTGGCGCGAGGCGGGTGCCGCGCGCTGCATCGTCACGCGCACCGACACGGCGCGGCGGCTGGGCGGACTGCTCGCCGTAGCGGCCGCCGGCCTCGTCGTCTCCGACATCGGCGTCTCGCGCGCCATCGCCCACGGCCTCGCCCCGGCGACCCCGGCACGCGTCGCCGAGATGCTCCTCGCCGCCCCCGGCGTCCCGTCCACCCAGAAGCGGTCCGTCCGATGAGCGACCCGAACACCGACCCCGCCGCTCGCCGCACCGGCGGCGCAGGCCGCATCCTGGCCGTCGCGTCCGGCAAGGGCGGCGTCGGCAAGACCTGGTTCTCGGTCACGCTCGCCTCGGCGCTGGCCCGGATGGGCCGGCGCGTCCTCGTCTTCGACGGCGACCTCGGCCTCGCCAACGTCGACGTCCAGCTCGGCATCGTCGCCAAGCGCCACCTCGGCACCGTCCTCGCCGGCACCGTAACGCTGCAGGGTGCCATCACCCCCTACCCCGCCGGCGGCTTCGACGTGATCGCCGGCAGTTCCGGCTCGGGCAGCCTGGCGAGCCTGACGCTGCCGCAGCTGATCGAGATGGCGCGGGCCCTGCGCGAGGCGGCCGCCGGCTATGACGACACCATCATCGACATCAGCGCCGGCCTGGACCGGACGGTGCGCCGCCTCTCGCAGCTGGCCGGCACCTGCCTGGTCGTCACCACCGGCGAGCCGACGTCGATCACCGACGCCTATGCCTTCATCAAGCTCAGCCACGCCGAGCGGCCGGAGGGCGACATGCGCATCGTCGTCAACATGGCCGAGACCCGCGCCGAGGGCGAGCGGACCTATGGCGCGCTGCTGAAGGCCTGCCGCAGCTTCCTCGGCACCGAGCCGCCGCTGGCGGGCATCGTGCGCCGCGACCGCAAAGTGCCGGACGCCATCCGCCACCAGACGCCGCTGCTGGTCCGCCACCCGGGCGCGGAGGCGGCCGTCGACGTCGAGGCTGTCGCCGAGCGGCTGCTCGCACCGCGATGACGACCGTCGGCGGGCCAGCCCCCGGCGCCGTCCCCGCCGCGGCACCCGTCCAGCCGGTGGCCGAGGTCGGGCCGCAGGCGGCGCGGCCGGAGGGCCGGCCGCCGAGCCCGCAGGGGCCCGCACAGGCACCCCAGGGACCGCGGGTCACGGCCCGCCTGCCGGCCGACCTCTATCTGCTCCTCCTGCGCGCCGGCCCGCTCACCGCCACGGTCGAGGGGCGCAGCGGCGCCGGGGAGACGGTGCTGCGCTTCGCCGACGGTCGGACGGCGGCCCTGCCGCTGGGCGACGCCTTCGCGCGCGGCGCCACCCTGCTGCTGCGCGCCAATGCCGACATGGCGCGGCTGGAGGCGCTCGTGACGCTGGCGCCGGCCGACCCGCGCGCCGCAGCCAAACCCGGCGAGACGGCGGCGCCCCAGCCGGCGAAGCCGGCGTCCGCCGTGCCCACCGCCCCGCCGCCGCCGGCGACGGCCGAACTGGTCGCACTGCCGCCGGCACAGCCGGGCCGGGCGCCGCCGCAGTTCGCGGCCGACCTGTGGCCGGGCGACCGCATCATGCTGCGCCTGCCGGACGCCGCCGGCGGACGGCCGGTGCCGGCCCTGGTGCTCGGCGGCGCGCCGCTGCAGCCGGTGCAGATCGCGGGCCCGTTCGGCCGCGCCGCACTCGACGCCTCGCAGCCGCTCCAGCCGGGGCGCAGCCTGCCGCTGCTGCCGGCCAGTCCCCTGCCCGGCCCCGTCGGGGCACTCGGCACGCTGGCGGCACTCGGCAGCGCCTGGCCGCGGCTGGAGGCGCTGTTCGGCGCCACGCCCGGCGCGCCCGCGGGCTTCGTGCCCGGCGCGCCGCTCCAGGCGCAGCTCGCGCCGGCCGGCGGCGCGCCGCTCTCGATCGAGCAGGCGGCGCAGCTGATCCAGGCGGCGCACACGGCGGCCCACCCGACGGCGCTGGCGGCGCTAGTGCATGCCGCGCTGCCGGCCTTGCAGAACGGCCCGGCCGGGCTGGCCGAGGCGCTGTTCTTCATGTCGGCCGCCCGGCGCTCGGACCCGGCGCAGTGGCTGGGCGACGACCTGATGCGGATCGCCGCCGACGCCGAGGGCGGCCAGCCGCTGGCCCGCATGCTCGACGACTTCGTGCGCATCGGCCGCCTGCCCGACGCCGACGGACCGTGGCAGAGCTGGCTGGTGCCGTTCTGGGAGAACGACGCCGTGCGCCAGCTGCGCATCCACCTGCACCGCCGCGGCGAGAGCGCCGACCCGCAAGGCGGCCAGCGCTTCCTGGTCGAGACGGAGCTGAGCCGGCTCGGCGCGCTCCAGCTCGACGGCTTCTTCCGCGAGCGGCACCTGCGCATCGTCCTGCGCTCGCAGCGGCCGCTGCCGCGGGCCGGCCAGCGCAACATCGAGGACGCCTTCCGCGACCGGCTGCTGTCCGACGACCTGACCGGCGAGATTGCCTTCGACGGCACCGGCCGCTTCGTCTCGGTCGACTACGCGCCGGAGCCGATGGAGGGGCTGTTCGCCTGAACGGTCCTTCCCCGGGCGTTCAGGGAGCATTGCCGAACATTCCCTTTCATTCCTTTTCGCTCCTTTTCATTCCCTGCGCCTGTGTTTCCGGCCAGTCGTTTCCGGCCCGGCGGAGGGCGGGTCCGAGACGGCCCCGGGCGAGTGCGCGACATTCCCTTTCATTCCCTTTCCTTCCCGTTCATGGGTCGGTCGGCGAACGGCCTCGTCTTCACATGTCCGACAGCGTCCCCGGCGGCGGCCGGCGGGTCTTCACAGATGGCACCTGCCGAGGCCGGGGCCAAGCACGATAGCGGACGATTTACCTATGACTCCGCACCTCCGCCGTACCAGGGAGGCCGAACCGTCAGCTCTTCGGGAACTCGACTCGCGGCCCCAGCGTGGCGGTCACCTTGCTGGCGTCGAACACGTCATTGCGGTCCGCCGGGCGCGCATCCAGCATTTCGATCGTCGCGAATGCCTCGTAGGAATCGCGGGTCACGACCTGCGGCCGTTGCCAGTAGCCGGGCAGCGTCGAATAGTAGGGGAAGCCGGCGAAGCCGGGGCCATAGCCGAGGCCGGCCCCGTAGCCGTAGAAGCCGGGGGCAGAATAATAGCGTTCGACGTCAACCTGCCGTTCGGTCTCGTCATCGACGACGGCGAAGTAGGGGTGACCGGTGCGCTGGGCGAGTTCGGCCGCGTGGAACAGCAGATAGGATTCGACCGTCTCGCGCGACGTGGCGGCGTTGCCGTCGAAGCTGACGCGGTAGCGGTTCTCGGACAGCTGCGTCGTGCGATAGCCTTCGTCCGTGGGCGAATCCGCCTGGCGGTAGGTGGTCGGTCCGGCGCAGGCACCGACCACCATCGCGGCGGCGAAGGCGGCGGCGAAACAGCCGAGGCGGCGGCGGTCGTAGGTGCCAGTGCGTGTCCTGGCCATCGCTGAACTCCCTGTGGCTGGTCTCGATACCCGCCAAACAAGGACCCGCGACGATAGTGCCACGCTGGCGGCAAAAAGGCCGGCCGCAGGCCCCGTGGCCGGTCCCGCCGCGGAGGCGAACATCGCTTCTCGTGCGGCGACGGCGCGGCGCCCGGTCCCGTCGCGGTCGTGCGGTACCATATCGGGCCGAGACCGATGACGGGCCGCGGATGCGGCTTCTGCAACGCGAGGTGGCGCATGACGGATATCGAAATGCTCGACCGGGACTGGCCCCTGCCCGGCCGGTTCGATTTCGAGGGACAGGCGGTGCGCTGGGGCACCCTCGGCCCCGCAGAGGGCAGTGCGGAGGCGCTGCCGCCGCTGGTGCTGCTGCACGGCACGCCCTTCTCCTCGTGGGAGTGGCACCGGGTTGCGCCCTGGCTGGCGCGGCGGCGGCGGGTGTTCTTCCACGACATGCCGGGCTATGGCCGCTCCGACATGCGCGACGGGCAGGACGTGTCGCTGGCCGTGCAGGGGCGGGTCTTCGCGGCGCTGCTCGACCATTGGGGCCTCGCGCGCCCCGACACCCTGCCGCATGTGGTGGCGCACGATTTCGGCGGTGCGACGGCGCTGCGCGCCCACCTGCTGCACGGGGCCGCATACCGCTCGCTGACGCTGGTCGACGCGGTCGCCGTGCGGCCCTGGGGGTCGCCCTTCGTGCAGCATGTGCGCGAGCACGAGGCCGCGTTCGCCGGCATGCCGGCCTATATGCACGCCGCACTGCTGCCGGCCTATGTGCGCACGGCGGCGCATCGCGAGATCGCCGACTCCGCCCTCGCCCCCTATCTGGCGCCGTGGCTGACCGGGGCCGGGCAGCGCGCCTTCTATCGCCAGATCGCGCAGATGGACCTGGCGTATACGGACGAGGTCGAGCCGCTCTATCCGACCATCCGCTGTCCGGTGCAGGTGGTCTGGGGCGAGGCAGATGCTTGGATCCCGATCGAGCGCGGCCGGGCGCTCGCCGCCGCCATTCCGGGCGCGCGCTTCGTCGCCGTGCCGCACAGCGGCCACCTGATGCAGGAGGACGCGCCCGAGGCTATCGTCCACGCGGTGGAGGGATTCGTGGGGGAACTGGACGCGGCGGGAGACAAGCCACAACCTTGACGGTTATTTCTCCCGCGCGACGACCCCCTTGTTGCGCCACTGCGTGTGAATCATGCTAAATCCCTCGGAATCGTGGGGGGAGAGGGATCGGCATGTCGCAGCGGGACCAGGTGGCGGCCGTCGTGGGCGACGGCTGGTGCTTCCGGCGCGGGGTGCGCGGCATGCCGGCAGTCTGGCGGCACCTGTTCTTCAGGACCGCGGATTTCTTCGCGATCATCCGGTCCAGCGGGAAACCGGGTGTACGGACGGCGCTGCTGGTCTTTGTCCTGTCGGCGGCTGCGGTGACGGCCGCGACCGTCACGCTCGACGCGCTGCTGACGGCCATGCTGGCGCGACCGGGCGCCCGGACCTACGACCCGATCGGCGCCGAACCGCTCGCCTGGCTCGAACTGATGCTGATCGCGGGAGCGGTCCTGGCGGCGGTGATCTACCCCCTCGCCACCGGGTTCGCCGCCTGGCTCCTGCGGCACAGGCCCAGCCTCCGCAAGATGTTCGTCGGCACGGTCTATATCGGCGTCTATCTCCAGGTGGCGACGACGCTGATCGTCCTGTGCTCCGTTCCCCTCGCGCTGCTCGGCGGGATACGGCTGATCTACGTCGTCTACGAGACCATCAACTTCCTGATGGGCTACCGCGTCACGTTGCAGGACGTCGAACTGCACGCCTACATCTCGCTCGTCTTCCTGTGGACCGTGATCGCCTATCCGGCCCTGTCGGGGGCGCCGGCGATGTACATGACGGGCATCCACCCGGTGAAGCTGTACGCGGTACTGTTCCTGACCTCGCTGACGATCCCGGCGCTGGTCCTGCTCGTCTGCTTCGGCGTCAGCGTGGCGTATTGATGGTGGAGTCTGCGGCCATGCTTCGAGACGCGGCCTTGCGGCCGCTCCTCAGCATGAGGGGCGGTGGTGCGGCTTGGTGGGTGTGGTCCGATGTGGCAGCCCAAGAAACCCCCGCCCTAAGGAGGCCCGCAGGGCCGTCTCGAAGGGCGCCCGCGGACCGCAGGAGTCCGCGGCCATGCTTCGAGACGCGGCCTGCGGCCGCTCCTCAGCATGAGGGACGGGGTTGCGGCATGGTGGGGATGGCCGGTGTGTCCGCCCAAGCGGCCCCCGCCCTGAGGAGGCCGCGAAGCGGTCGTCTCGAAGGACCCGCCCGCGCACCGGCGCCACGTTGACCCGCCGCCGGCCGGGTGGTGTGCTGGCGGTCCAACCGCGCGCAGGCGAAGGCAGTCATCCGATGATCGAGACGAGGCAGGTCGAGACATCACCCGGCATGGTGTTCGACGTGTCGGTGGCGGGCGATCCGGCGGCGCCGCTGGTGCTGATGCTGCACGGCTACAACGTCTCGCGGCATCTTTGGGACGCGCAGGTGCCGGCCGTCGCGGCGGCGGGGTATTTCGCCGTGGCGCCGAACCAGCGCGGCTATTCGGCCGGCGCGCGGCCCGACCCGGCGGACCATGACCAGTACCGGCTCGACCTGCTGGTGCAGGACGCGTTCGACATCGTGGCAGCGCTCGGCCACGGCGAGCGGCGCTTCCATCTGGTCGGGCACGACTGGGGCGGCAGCCTGTCCTGGGTGATGGCGTGGCGCCGGCCGGAACGGCTCGCCTCGCTCACCATGTTCTCGCGGCCGCATCCGGGCGCCTTCGCCCGAGCCATGCGCGACGACCCCGAGCAGCCGCACCGCTCGCGCCACCACAAGGCCTTCCTGGAGCCCGACGCGGGGCGGAAGCTGCTCGCCGACGACGCCACCATCCTGCGCACCCGCCTGGAGAAGTCCGGCGTCCCGGCCGAGATGATCGCGCGGCACATGGCCGTCCTCGCCTCGCCGCCGGCGATCGAGGCGGCGCTGGCCTGGTACCGCGCCCGCGGCGAACGCGACCCGCTCGGCCCGATCGCGGTGCCGACGCTGTTCGCCTGGGGCGACGCCGACGACACGGTCGGCCGCATGGCCGCCGAAGGCACCAAGGATTTCATCGCCGCCCCGTACCGGTTCGAGGTGCTGCCGGGGGGCAGCCACTATACGCCGAACCAGTTCCCGGAGCGGGTGACGGAGTTGGTGCTGGAGTGGGTGGCGACGCATCCAGCCTGAGCGCACATAGACCTTAGGGTTCAACCACCATGCGGCGAAGGATCTTGCTTGCGGTCGCGGCGCTCGCGATGCCGCTGCTTCTCTGGACAGGTTTCACCGTCTGGCAAGAGCGGTACGACATGCGTTTGACCGCACGCATCTTGCGGATCCAGGCATCGCCGGCGTCGGTGCATTCTGTCGAGTGTAGATCCTGGTCGTTAACTGACGTGCTGACGACGTGCGCGTTCGCGATCAGTCCCGAAGATTTCCCAGCTCTTCTCACCGGGTGGCCGTTCAAGGAAAGTGCAACCGACCCGCTCGGGCGGCCCGTGTCCGCGGACGGTAGGCTCCTGTCAGTGAATAGCCCCGTTGCAACAACCGCTCACGCGCTGCCGGCTGAGCCGAAGCTTGGGACGGATTTTAAAGTGGTGCAGGTTTATGCGGTCAGACCAGCAGAATTCCGGCATGGCGGAGACATCCTGCTCCCCACAAATGAGCCGCGGGCGCAGGTCTTGCTTTCGCTCTACGAAGAGTAATCGGAGTGTGACCGATATCTGAAGACTGCGACCGCTTTTCCGGCGTTCGGCCCGGCCGTATGTTCAGCACTGCGCGTAGGAGCCTCCAGCATGTCCCGACAGTCATCGAGCGAAGCCATCACGATCCGCACCGCCAAGGTGGCGGAGATCGATGCCCTGGCCACCGCCATGGCTATTTCCCGCGACGAGATCGTCAATCAAGCCATCGAGCAATACCTGACCGCGAACGTATGGCAGATCGAGCGGATCAGGGAGGGGATCGAGGCGGCGCGTGAGGGCCGCACCGTCCCCGCCGAGGACGTCTTCGCGGGGATCGCAGCCAAACACGGCTGGTCACGCTGAAGCGACTGCTCTTTGCGGAGCCTGCGGTCCGCGATCTGAACGGAATCGTCGACTACATCGCCGCGGACAGTCCCGCAGCAGCGGAGAGGGTCTATCGCGGCATCGTGGCCGCGGCCGAGCGGCTCCGCCGGTTCGCCGAACTGGGCCGTCCCGGCCGCCTGCCGGGCACTCGCGAACTCGGTATCGCCGCCCTCCCCTATGTCATCGTCTACGAAGCGGATGACAAAGCGGTCACGATCATCGCCGTCTTCCATACCTCCCGCGACTTGGCGCGTGCGTTGACCGAGCGTGCCGCGGAGCGCGGCAACTGATAGACGCTCCACAAGGTCTGCGCCGGACCCGGCTGCCACCATGACCGCCCTCCCCGCCTACGCCGGCCTGTTCCTCTCCGCCTTCCTCGCCGCGACCGTGCTGCCGATGCAGTCGGAGGCGGTGCTGGTCGGGATGGTGTTGGCCGACTATCCGCCGGTGCTGCTGGTGGCGGTGGCGACCGTGGGGAACGTGCTGGGGTCGGTGGTCAACTGGGCGATCGGGCGGCAGGTCGAGCGGTTCCGGGGCAGGCGCTGGTTTCCGGCCAGCCCGGCGCAGGTCGAGCGGGCGACGGCGTGGTACCGGCGCTATGGCCGCTGGTCGCTGCTGCTGAGCTGGGTGCCGGTGATCGGCGACCCGCTGACCGTGGTGGCGGGGGCGCTGCGCGAGCCGCTGGTCAGTTTCGTCGCCATCGTTGCGGTGGCGAAGTGCGCGCGCTACGTGGTGCTGGCGGCGGCGCCGATGGCGTTCGGGTGAGGTGCGGCGCCGCTATTCGGGCAGCGCGGCGATCTTCATCATCGCCTCGAGCAGCGGGCTCATCTGCGCGTCGCGGCCGAAATTGGCGTGGAAGATCGCGCGCACCGTGCCGTCGCTGAACAGGTGGTAGATCGCGCCCTGGAGTTGGACCAGCAGGTCGGGCCGCGCCGGGGAGACGGCCACCGCGTAGGGCTCGATGGAGAAGAAGACGTTGGACGGGAGGGCCTTGCAGCCCGTCGTGCGCCGGGCCATGGCGGCAAGGATGTCCTTGTCGCCGACATAGTAGGCGATCTCGCCGCTGCACACTTGGCCCACGCCCTCATGGTGGCTGTCGACGCCGGACACCTCGATAGCGGCCTTGGATTCGGTGCCGAAGCGGTGTTGCAGGCGGCTCTTCAGTTCGTTCGCCGGGCCCTCCGCCGTGGTGCCGCGGAGATAGCGGATGTCGATGCGGCCGCTGCCCCGGGCGACGGCGACGTCCGGCCGGTAGAGGTAGGAGGTACCCGAGAGGAAGACGATCTGCGAGAAGCCATAACCGCCGTCGATGCGCGTCAGGTTGATGGTCGTCGGCTCGCACAGGATGTCGACCGTCCCGCCGCTCTCTCCCTTGCCGGCCGCGGCGTCCTCCCGGGTGCCGGCCAGGGACGCGAGGCGGGTCTTCGCGGTCACGGGGACGAAGTCGTAGCGCCGGCCGAGTCGCTTCAGGGCTTGGACGCAGAGGTCGACCATGTAGCCGCGCGGCTCGTTCGCGGCGAGCACCGCGGCGTCGCACGTCCCGCCGTTCGGCACGTCGACATAGGAGAAGGGCGGCGCGTCGCAGCGCACGCCCAGGCGCAGGCGGGGCTCGGCATCCCGCCCCGCCGCCGGGGCCGGCACGACCGCCGCACAGACCGCGGCCAGTCCGGCGAGGAGCAGCGTCGCCGCAAAAGGCGCGCGGCGGCTGCCCGGCAGAGGCCGCGAGCCAGTGGCGGCGGTGGCGGTGGCGGTGGCGGTGGCGGCCACGGTCACAGCCCCGGTCACGGCGCCGGGCTCCCGCCGGGGCCGAGGGCCGGCGCGGCACCCCGCATCTCCAGCACGACGCCCTCGTTCACCACGGCGTAGAAGTAGATCTGCACCAGGCCGAACAGGAACCCGATCGTCATCGAGAAGTACCAGTTGAAGCTGAGCCAGAAGTCCGGTGCGCCGCTGGGCGCCGACAGGCAGGCGGCGGCGACCACCGCGAACACCAGCGCCTGGGATCCGCAGGAGACGAGCATGTCGACCGGTCCGATCGGCGTGCGGGTGGCGGCCCGCTGCTCGATCCACTCGACCCGGCGGCACTGCACGATCGCCAGCGCGGCGCCGAGCAGCGGCCAACACAGGATCGGCGTCATGCCGTCCCAGGTCAGCAGCTCGTTGTAGGCGCCGCCCGGTTCGAACGAGCGCACGGTGCGCACGACGAAGGCGTGAATGAAGAAAAAGCAGCCCGAGGCCAGATAGGCGGCGACGCCCACCCGGAGGAACTGCCTGAACCGGATCTGCCGCGGATGAGGCGGATGCCACCGCCCCTTGGCCAGCCGCGCGCTGCGCACCAGCCAGCCGACCGCGGCGGCCGGCAGGTAGATGGACAGGGCGCCGCTCGCATAGATCAGCGCCGCCAGGAACTCCGGCCCGACCGTCGTCGACGGCACCGGCGCGATGAACCCCAGGGAGGCGGCCATATAGGTTACGACCAGCACGAACAGTACGATGATGGCGACCGAGGCGAGCGTGGCGTCGAGCGCCTGGCGGCCGCCGCTCGCGCGTACCTCGAGGATGCTGGTCGCCAGGGCCTTCGACTTCGCCTCGGCCGGCGGCGGCGCCGAGTGCACGGCGCAGAGTGCAAGATAGAGGCTGAGGATCTTGCCGGCATGCTCGGCGAGCGCCTGCAGCTCGCGCACGTCGTCGGCGTCAAGGGGATCCGCGGTGGCGGCCACGCGATGGCAGAGCAGGTAGAACGAGCGCGTGTCGTTGTCGACGTACCGCTTGTACGCCGCGAAGCGGCTGCGCGTCGCGAAGTCGGGGAAATGCTGCGAGGTGGGGCCGACGAAGAGCCAATGCCGCGCGAGCAGCGCCAGCCGGATCTTCTGGAAGAGGACCTCGACGCTCTCGGTCAGCTCGACATCGGCGGCCTGCAGCTTTGCGGCGACGCGGCGCGCAACCTCGCACTCGCGCCGCTCGCCCTCGCGCAGGTCCTGTTCGTCGATGTCGCCGCGCCGGAGCATGTCGGCGATCTGGATGATGTTGCGCGGAATGCCGACGAGTTGGTGCGCGATGCGGCGCAGGCTCTCGACGACGTCGCCCAGGACGGGGAGCGTCGGCCCCAGCCCGACGATCGCGAGCGCGAAGGCCAGCGGCCACTTCACGTCCTCGCCCGAGACGGGCGCGCCGCCGACGGCGTAGCCCGCCAGGTCGGCGCTGAACAGCGGCGCGTTGCCGACGACGGCCGCACAGAAGGACGCGGTGAAGTAGATCACCAGCAGGATCGAGACGAAGACGAGGTAGGAGCGCAGGAATTCCCCCGAGAGGGAGAAGTTGCGCATGCCGACCAACTCGTAGAGCGTCCTCTCGTCCTCGTCCTCGACCACGATGGGCCGGTTCAGCTGATTGAAGGCGAACCAGCAGATGACCATGACGCCGAGCGCCAGGTACACGAGGTAGTCGAGCCCGACGGGCGTCCCGAACAGGTGAATCGCGCCATTCTCGGCCATCCCGATGCTCCATGGTCCGGACGACGAGGCGTCGCGCCGGGAGCCGGCAGTATGGGAAAGGCGTGCGGCCCCCGGGCGCCGCTCCGGCAGGCGCCGCGGGGCGGCCGCCTAGTCCGGCCGGCCTAGCAGCGCTGGCTACCCGAACAGGTGCTTTGTGCCACCGACGGGCCACCGGCAACGAGAACCGCCACGGGCGCGCCGAGAAGGCAAAGGAGAGCAAATACGTGGAAGAATCTCACCGTCGACATCGTCGACCTCCCTCTTCCAGAACATCTCCACGCGATCAGCCTAGCAGACTTGCCACTGTGGACAAACGGCATCTTTATGCGCGAGTACCTGACGGCTGTTTCGGCCGTCGCGATGATCATTTAGGCGGAGGGTCGCCGGCGCGGTATGACCTGCGTCACAGCGGACGCGGGCCTCAGCCGCCGCGGGCTTCGCGCCGGGCCTGGGCGGTGGCTTCCTTCAGGCTCGTGTAGCGCCAGGTACCGTAGTGGAAATGGTCGACCGGCACCCGCGTGATTCCGAAGGCGTCCATCTCCGCCTGCTCGGCGGCGTCCGCCCGCTCCAGGGCACGCCGGTCGGCGGCGGTACGGCCGATGGGCGGCGGGGCGGGGGTCAGGGGCGCTTGTAGTAGTCCGCCGCCTTGTTCTCGAACGCCTCGGCCCGCGCCTTCGAGCGCGTCGACTGATCGGCGTAGAAGCTGTCCTGGGCCGCATCGACACGGGCCCGCTCGGCGTCCCGCCCCTGCGCCGCGGCGCGCTCCGCGGCTTCGCGCGACTGCATGGCGGGGCGCCAGGGCGTGGGTGCGCGATCGGTGGGGTCGGCGGCCGTGATGGCGCCGGCCCGGGCACCCGATGGAGCACCCGATGGAGCACCCGATGGAGCGCCCGCCGGTGCGATCGGCGGCGCGTCGGCGGCGGCGACGCGGCCCGACAGGCCCGCCGCCGTCAAACCGGCCGACAAGAATCCGGCCGCCACCATCCCGGCGATGCCGAACAATGCCAGACGCCGCGTCCGCGTCGAAAGCTTCGCTGCCATACCGCTTCTCCCTGACGACGATCCCGCCCATGCGGGGATCCCGGCGGCCGGACCAGAATAAACCCCTGCCCGCACCGCGCCCTAAGAACGATATGGCCCCGCCATCACGGTAAAACAGCGCGCATTCTCACGAACAGGCGCCACTTCATGTAATTATCGTGCCGCTCTGTTTTCGGCTCTGCAAAAGAGAACCCTGGCAGGACCGGCAGAAGATCTGTCCGGCCGAGGAACCTTTTCATGACATTCGCCGACAAGTCGCCGCCGCCGGGCCATCCCTGGCTGCTCAACTGGATCCGCCTGAACGGCAATGCGCTGAGCTGGATCCTGCTGCTGGTCGGGCTGCTCCTGGTGGGGAGCCTGGCGGGCTTCCGCTGAGGGCGGGCGGGCTTCCGCACGCGGAGCGGGGGAGAGCCGGGCACCCGAGGGTGGCGCATCGTCGCCGGCTTTCCCATGTCGGACTGCTGAATGCGCCGCAGGCGTCCCCGCGCCGGCGCGCGCGCCGACAGCCGCCAGACCGAACAGCCGAGGTAATGGACGCACTCACATCGCTGCGCGGGATCGCCGCCGTCCTGGTCGTCGTCTACCATTTCTCGGGCGGGTTCCTGCCCAACCTCGAGCTCGGCACCCATTCCGAGTTCGTGCCGAAGAGCTATCTCTGGGTCGACCTGTTCTTCGTCCTGAGCGGCTTCATCATCACGCACGCCTACGGCGACAGTTTCGCCGAGCGGGTGCGGTGGGAGACGGCGAGGCCGTTCCTGTTCGCACGCATGGCGCGCATCTATCCGCTGCACCTGTTCGTGCTGGCCGCCTTCGCGGTGCTCGAACTGGCGAAGTGGGGGCTGGAGGCGTCGGGCGAGGCGGAGTTCCGTGCCGAGCCCTTCGAGCACGCCAAGCATCCCGGCGCCATCGCGACCAACATGATGATGCTCCAGGCGGCGGGGGTGGAAGACGGCCTGACGTGGAATGGACCCGCCTGGTCGGTCGGCGCCGAATGGTTCGCCTATCTGCTGTTCCCGTTCTTCATCCTGCTGGTGTTCCGGATGGGCTGGATCGCACGCGTACTGCTGGTCGCCGCAGCTGGCGTCGGCCTCGCGCTGATCTCCGACTACGGCCGCAATCTGGACGTGACGTACGACTACGGCGTCCTGCGCTGCGCCTTCGAGTTCAGCCTGGGCGTGGTGCTGTACCTCGCCTACCGGTCGGTCCCCGGAACGGCGGCGCTCGGCCGAGACGCGGTCCTGGCGGCGGTCCTCGCGGCGATCCTGACGGTCATGCACCTGGGCTATCGCGACATCCTGCTGGTGCCGCTTTTCGGACTGCTGATCGTCGGCCTCGCCGCCGGCGGCGGCACGGTCGCGCGGATGCTGAGCGTTCGGCCGCTCGTCTGGCTCGGCGAGATATCCTACTCGGTCTATATGAGCCACATCTTCGTGCTCGAGCTGGTGGACACCGGCTGGGAGTTCTTCCTGGACGAGCGTTTCGCCAAGCGATGGAACGACGTCGAATCGCTCGGCGTGCTGCTGCTGCTGCTCGGCGTGGTGCTGCTGCTGTCGGCCGCGCTCTATCGCCGCGTCGAGCTGCCGGCGCGCGAGGCGCTGAAGCGCAGCCGCTTCGCGCGGCGCTACGTCCAGCCCTCGCCTCGAGCGCAGTAGGCCCGAGCAGTCCCCGGACGCGACAAGGGCGACGGAACCGCCGCTCCGTCGCCCTTCCGCGGATTCCCGTGGGAAGCCCCGCGCCTACTGGCGCATCATCGCGACGATCCGCTCGCGGAGCTGCGGGTCGGCCTGGGCGGCCCGAGAGATCTGGTTGAACTCTTCGACCGACATGCCCTGCTGCTTCACGGCGCCGACCATCTCCTCGGTCGCCTGCTGCTTCATGGTCTCGGCCTGCTCCGGCGCCGCCTCCGACACGCGCGGCTGCCACTTCTGGCGGATCGTCTGAACTTCGGTCGCCGCGGCGGCGAAGGTCTCCAGCTGTTGGTCGCTCACGTTCGTCATCGGAGCGGGCGCCGTCTGGGGGGCCGCCTGGGGCTGCGTCTGCGCCTGGGCCAGATCACGGGCGGCCGTCGGACCAGCGAGCGCCACCACCATCGCGGTGGCCATCAGCGGGGCCATCAGGGCGGTTTGAGCCGTTCGGTTCATGTCGTCCTCCTTTGTTCAGTACGATCCAGGCGACCTGGGGCCGCAGTCGGGGACGCGCAACCCCTGGCCGCCGCCCCGTTCGAAGCCGGCAACCCCTCACCGAACGGAAAAACTTCGGCGCGACGGTGAACCGGATGGCGGCTCGGCGGTTGGTAGGGTCACGAAGCGACGCCGGGTGCCCGTCGGCGCTCGGGCCGGACGAAACGGGGCGCTCGCCCCGCCCCGGCCGTCGCGAACGCACCGACCCAGCACCGGGTCGGCCGCGCCTTTACCGGACGACAGGAGTTCACATGACCTACGGCAAGACGACTGCCCTCGCCGCCGTCCTCGCCGCCGCGCTGACGGCTCCGGCCATCGCCGCCGGCACCGCACAGCAGCAGGGGACGATGCAGCAGGGTACCGGCGCCGACCGCACGCAGACCATGGAACGCGGCGCGACGGGTACGGGCGCAGCCGGCACGGGCATGCAGACCGGAACCGGACAGGATACGACCGGTGCCATGCAGACCGCTCCCGCCGGGGTGACGCGCGACTGGGAGAACAGCCGCGCCATCGACCAGGCGACGTTCCGCGCCGAGGACATCATCGGTCGCGACGTGGTCAACCTCGAGGGCGAGGATGTCGGCGAGGTGAACGACGTCGTCATCGCCAACGGCCGCGACGAGATGTTCCTCGTGGTCGGCGTCGGCGGCTTCCTCGGCATGGGCGAGAGGGACGTGGCTCTGCCGGTTTCCGACCTGCGCATGTCCTCGGACAATGTCCTGCTGATGTCCCAGAAGAGTGAGGACCAGCTGAAGGAGATGCCCGAGTTCAAGGAAAGCGACTATCGCAAGTTCGAGCGCTGATCTTCGGGCTCACCCCCAACGACCAACTCGGAGCCGCATGCCGCAAGGTGTGCGGCTCCTTTCTTTGTCCGGCCTGTTCAGGACGCGTCGAAGGCGGAATGGTAGCGCACTGTCCCGGCCGGCGGTGCCGCCGCAAAGGGCAGGCACAGGAAGTATTCGGGCGGCACGCCGTCCAGTCGCAGCGCGGGATCCGGCGCGAAGCCGAAGCGGCGATAATAGGCCGGATCGCCCAGCACCACGCAGCCGGCGGCGGCGCGTTCCCGGAGGCGGGAGAGGCCGTGGAGGATCAGCGCCCGGCCGATGCCCCGCCACTGGCGGGTCGGATCCACCGAGACCGGTCCGAGCCCGTACCAGCCGCGGTCGGTACCGTCGATCGTGATCGGCGAGAACGCGACGTGGCCGACAACGCGTTCCTGCTCACGCGCGACGAGCGAGAGCGTCAGCGCGCCGGCCTCGCGCAAGGCATCGACGATAGCCGCCTCGGTGCCGCTGGCATGCGCGGCATCGGCGAACGCCGCGGTGGTGACGGCGCGGATCGCGTCGGCATCCTCCGGCCGCTCCGGGCCGATCGAGGTAACAGCGCTATTCGTCATGCTTCTCGGTCTTACCGAAATCCGTCAGTGCCCGCAGCGCCAGCCCGCGCGCCGACGGCGGCCGGCGGCGCGAGGGGAACGGGCGGATCAGCGTCATCGCCGCGACGGCGAGACGGGCGGTGAGCAATCCATTAAGGATGCCGATGCCGGCGCGGCGCGAGAGCTTGCTGGCGATGCCGGCGCCGAGTGCCGCACCGATCGTGTCGTCGCCGATGTCGAGGGCGCCGCTCGCCAGCACCGCGCCCAGGCTCATCCGCAGCAGGCGCAGGGTGGCGATCCAGCCGGGCCGGCCACCATAGAGCCGCGCCAGGCGGCGCAGCAGGGCGGCGACGATGACCGTGCTGACCGCCATGTCCATGAAGGCGAAGGGGCTGACCGCGGTGATCGCGGCGGCGCGGCGCACGGCGGCGACGGCCAGCGTCTCCGCCCGGCGGTCCAGGGGTGCGATCACCTCGCGGTCGACCAGATGCAGCAGCGCGTCACCGTCGAGGCCGGCCTTACGCTCGTCGACGCGCGCCCAGGCCCATTCCAGGTCCGGCCGGCCGCGATAGAGACGGCGCAGGCGCGCCACGACCTTCGCCGCGGCCTGGGGGTCACCGCCGGTCTCCTCGGCGCGCGCGGCGGCGAGGCGCGCGGCGCGCAGATCGTCGAGGCTCTCCAGCGCCAGCCACTCGCGCACTGCCGCCAGCACGAATCCCAGCACCAGGGCGGCGATGCCGCCGACGATCAGCCAGGCCGGCCAGGCGCCATCGGCCAGCGCCGCCGTCACCAGCCCCTCCAGCGCCCAGGCGGTGGCGCCCGTCACCGCGAGGCCGAGCCCGGTGCCGATCAGCCAGCGCACCCAGGGACGTCGCTTGCGCAGTGCCGGATCGGGCACGCCGGTGACATCGGCCTCCTCGGCCGGGCGGGTCGCTTCGATCTCCAGCGTGTGCGCGGCGAGAGCGACGCCGGGCAGTTCAGGTTCTGCGTCGCGTTCCAGTTCGTCGAGCGGCCGGCTGCGCGGCGCGTCGCGGTCGTTCATGCCAGCCGGTCCCCGGCGCTTCGAAAGGTCCGCACCGGATGCCCGGGGCGGTCGTCGCGCTTATATGGGGGCCCGGCGCGGCGTGTCGCCCCTCGGCGCGCGGCCTCGGCCGGGCGCCACCGGAAACGGCTACCAGCGGCGTTCGTACTGCTTGCCGCACATCAGCATGTCGATCCTGGTACCGTCCGCCGCGAGCGGCAGCCAGAGCGCCTCGTACGTCACCGGCACAGGTGAAGAGACTTTGCCGCCGACGGCGAGCGGCCGGCGTGTCTCCAGCACCCGCGCGCAGGCCTGCAGGAGGTCGTCCTTCGCCGGCTGGTATGGCCACTCGTCGAGGAACCGGCCGGTGTGGTCGTGCCGCATCTGGTCGACCAGGCGGGAGCCGTGCAGGCGCACGCGGAAGCGACCGCCGTCCGCCAGTTCGATCAGCAGTATGTGACCGAGCATGAACTTCAGCTCGATCGGGTCGAACATGCCGCGGCCGGGCAGCGCCCCGCCGGGACGCTTCTGCCGCCACAGGTCGAGCAGCCGGACGAGGTCCGGATGCTCCAGATGAATGGACTCGGTCACGATGGTCCCCTTTGTCAGGGGCGCATCCTGCGCCGCGGCGGCGGCTTCGGCGTTAAGACGCGGCTTAAGGCCACCGACACGGCGGGCGCCGGCGGCTTAGGCCCGCGCGGCGGCGGGCATGGCCCGCCGGACATGGGGCCGCGGGCACGGAGCCGCGTTCAGGCCAGCCAGTCGCCGATCAGCATCTCCACCGCCCGGTCGAGCCGCAGGTGCGGCCACGGCCCGGCGGGATCGAGGCCCGGCGGCGGCAGGAAGCGGGCGATGCGGAAACTGTCCCGCGCGCCCCAGGGCCCCCGGTCGGCCGGTCCGCGGTCAGTGGGCCCGGGATCGAGACGGCCGGGGAAGTGCGCCACGTCGCGCAGCGCATCTTCGGTACGGCCTGCGACATAACGCCGGTCCTCGTCCTTCGACAGGACCTCGCGCGTCGCCCGCAGGGCGGCGAGGCTGATCACGTCGAGTTCGGCACCGCGATAGGCGGTACGGCGGATGCTTTCGCCCAGGCTGCGGCGCAGCAGGTCCTCCATCGCCGGATGCTGGTCCGACGGCAGGTGGTCGGCCTTGCTGGCGGCGAACAGGACGCGGTCGATGCGCGGGCTGAGCCAGCGCGGCAGCCAGCCGGACCCGCCGATCGCCAGCGCCTTCAGCACGGCGTCCAGCGATTGCGATACCTCGGCCAGCGGCCGCCCGCCCGCGCTCATGTGGGCGCCCAGGTCGACCAGCACGACCTGGCGGTCGAGCCGGGCGAAATGGCGCTCGTGGAAGGCCTTCACGACATGGCTGCGATAGGCGCGGTAGCGCTCCTCCATCAGCGCGCGCAGGGAATTGCGTGCGGGACGCGCGCCGGGCGCCTCGGGGGGCAGCGGGCAGAAGGTCAGCAGCGGCGAGCCTTCCAGCTCGCCCGGCAGCAGGAAGCGGCCGGGACCGAGCAGCGTCGCCCTGCCCTCCGCCGCGCGGCGGGCACGCAGATACGCGGTGTAGCGGCCGGCGGCCTCCAGCGCCGCGGTCTCCGCGGCGGGATCGGGGGCGTCGGGGTCGAGCGTGTCGAGATGTTCCAGCCAGGGTGCGGCGAAGGCATCCGCCGCCGGCTGGCGCGCCAGGGCCAGCGCCCCGGCCGACCATTCGGCGAAGGAGCGGTCGAGCAGCGTCAGGTCGAGCAGCCACTCGCCCGGATAGTCGAACAGGTCGAGATGCAGCAGCCGGTCGCCGAAGGCCGAGACGAGCCCGGTCGGCCGGTAGCGGATCGAGACGCGCAGTTCGGCGATCGAGCGCGTGCTCTCCGGCCAGGCCGGCTTGCCGTCGCCGTTCGCGGCATGCCCGGTCAGCTGCGCGACGCAGGCCTCGTAGGGGAAGCGCGGCAGGTCCTGGGACGGTTGCGGCCGCAGCACCGCCACGTCGAGCCGCTCCTCGCCGACGACGGACAGGCGCGTCATGCGCGCCGGATGCAGCAGGCCGTGCACGAGGCTGGTGATGAAGACGGTCTTGCCAGCGTCGCTCAACCCGGTCACGCCGAGCCTCACCCGGCGCTCGGTCAAGCCGCGGCCGATGTCCAGTGCCTGGTCGAACAGGTTCATGCGCCGGCGTCAGCCCCTTCCCGCACGGCCACGCCGGCCGGGTCTTCGGATCGCAGTGTCGACCCGAAGAGATGGGGACGCTCGGCAGGAGTGCCTAGGCTATGCCTCGGCCGCCCCCTTCGACCCGGGCGGCTTGAGCACGTCGTAGTTTCGGTTCTTGTACCAGGTCATGTACTGGAGATAGGTCGTCGGCTCGAACTTATGGGGGTGGTCGGCGTCGACGGTGGTGGGGACGGCGGTGATGGGCCAGTCGATGTTGCAGTCGAAGAAGAACGGGATCGCATAGCGCTCGCGGCCGGAGCGGTTGATGACGCGGTGCGGCGTGGCGAGCAGGCGGTCGTTCGACCAGCGGCGCAGCATCTCGCCGCCGTTCACGATGAAGCTGCCCGGGATCGACGGCGCATCGATCCAGTCGCCGCCGCGGGTGCGGATGGAGAGGCCCGGGATCTCGTTCTGGGCGAGCAGCGTCATGAAGCTGCTGTCGACATGCGGGGCGATGCCGAACTCGCCTTCCTCGACCACATCCTGACGCGGATAGTGGGTCATGCGCAGGTTGAACTGGGGATCGCGGAAGGGCTCGTCGAAGAAGTCGGGCGGCATGCCGAGCACCGTCGCGTAGAGCGGCAGCAGCGACGTCGCGAGCCGCTCCAGCGCGTCGCAATAGGCCACCACCGTGGCGCGGAAGTCCGGCATGTCGGTCGGATCGGGCCACTGGTTCGCCGGGCGGAAGGGCTTGCCCGCCAGCACGTCGGGATGGTCGGGCGGCAGGTCACGCTTGATGAACAGCGCCTCGTTCAGGTTGCCCTTGGTGTTCCTGTTGATCTCCGACGTGCGCAGCGTGTCGCCGCGCATCGGCAGATAGCCCACCGCCTGCTCGTTGAACTTCATCCGCATCTTCGTATCGAGCGGCTGGGCGTGGAAGGCGGCCGCCGCGGCGAAGGCGGCGTCGATCAGCGCCCGCGGCACGCCGTGGTTCACGACGAAATAGAAGCCGACGTCGGTGAGCGCGTGTCTCAACGCATCGGCGGTGCGTGCCAGCGCACCTGCCTCGCCCGCCAGGTAGGGGCCGAGGTCGATGACGGGAATGGCGCTCGCCGGCGCCTCTGATGCGGTGGAAGGGGCACTGGCTGTCATGGCATCCTCCTGTTCGCCGGAATCATGCACAGGTCGAGCCAGCCGCCCTCTCCTCCCCTCTCGAACGAACCTCAGTGATAGCCGGCGTGCGGGTCGACCTTGCCGCGGAACACCCAGTAGGCATAGGCGGTGTAGCCCAGCACGAAGGGCATCATGATCGCCACGCCGACCAGCATGAAGAGCTGCGTCTCCGGCGGCGACGCGGCGTCCCAGATCGTGATGTCGGGCGGCACGATGTTGGGGAACAGGCTGATCGCGAGACCCGCATAGCCGAGCAGGAACAGGAACAGGGTCAGCAGGAACGGCAGCCGCTCGCGGTCGGTGAGCAGCGCGCGCACCAGCCAGAGGGTGGCGAGCACGACCAGGATCGGCACCGGCGAGAGGTAGAGGATGTTCGGCCAGGAGAACCAGCGCCGGCCGATATCCGCATCGAGCAGCGGCACCCACAGGCTGACCGCCACCATGAAACCGAGCACGGCGATCAGCAGAGGCATCGACACCCTGTAGGCCCAGCGCTGCAGCGGCCCGTCGGTCTTCATGATGATCCAGGTCGAGCCGAGCAGGGCGTAGCCGGCCGTCACGCCGAAGCCGACCAGGATGCTGAACGGCGTCAGCCAGTCGAAGGGGCCGCCCGCATAGGAGCGGTCGACGACCTCGAACCCCTGGACGAAGGCACCCAGGACGACGCCCTGGGAGAAGGCGGCGACCAGAGAGCCGAGACAGAAGGCCCAGTTCCAGACGAACTTGCCGCGGATCGCCTTGAAACGGAATTCGAAGGCGACGCCGCGGAAGACCAGCGCCACCAGCATCACGATAATCGGCAGGTAGAGCGCCGGCAGCAGCGTGGCATAGGCGAGCGGATAGACCCCGAGCAGGCCGCCGCCACCGAGCACCAGCCACGTCTCGTTGCCGTCCCAGACGGGCGCCACCGAGTTCATCATGATGTCGCGTTCGTCGTCGGTCGGCACCGTCTGAAACAGGATGCCGATGCCGAGGTCGAAACCGTCCATCAGCACGTACATGCAGACGGCGAAGGCGATCACCCCGGCCCAGATCAGCGGCAGGTCGAGTTCCATGACGTCCCCCCCCTTATTCGGCCGGCTCGATGCGTTCGGTCGGCTGCGACAGGGGCCGCATCGGCGTGCCCGGGATCGGCCGCGAATGGTCCTCCGGTGTCGGTGCCGCCGGACCGATCGAGATCATCCGCAGCATGTACCAGGTGCCGGCACCGAAGATCGCGAGGTAGGCCACGACGAACAGTGCCAGCGAGAAGCCGATGCTGGTGCCCGGCACCGGCGAGGACGCGTCGGCCGTGCGCATGAGCCCGTAGACGATGTAGGGCTGACGCCCGACCTCGGCGACGAACCAGCCCGCCAGGACGGCGACGAAGCCGGATGGCGTCATCAGCATCCAGAACGTCTTGAACCAGCGTGTTTCATAGAGGCGCTTGCGCCACAGGAGCCAGGCCCCGAAGAGCCCGGCGAAAGCCATCAGGAAACCGAGCGCCAGCATGACCCGGAAGGACCAGAAGACGATGGCGACGGGCGGGCGTTCCTCGACCGGCCAGTCCTTCAGTCCCTGCACCTCGCCCTGCAGCTCGTGGGTCAGGATCAAGCTGCTGGCGTAGGGGATCTTCAGGGCGAAGCGCGTCTCCTCCCGCGCCTCGTCCGGCCAGCCGAACAGAATGAACGGGATGCCGGGGCCGGTATCCCAATGGCCCTCCATCGCGGCGACCTTGCTCGGCTGATGCTCCAGCATTTTCAGGCCGGTCATGTCGCCGATCACGATCTGCAGCGGGGCGAAGATCGCGGCGAAGCCCACCGCCATGCCCAGCATGATCCGCGACTCGGCGATATGGCGACCGCGCAGCAGGTACCATGCCGCGACGCCGCCGATGACAAAGCAGGTCGTCAGGTAGGCGGCAGAGACCATGTGCGCGAGGCGGATCGGGAAGGACGGATTGAACACCACCGCCCACCAGTCCACGGCGTAGAAGATGCCGTCGCGCAGCTCGTAGCCGGCCGGCGTCTGCATCCAGCTGTTCGCCGAGATGATCCAGAAGGTCGAAACCAGCGTGCCGACCGCGACCGCGCAGGTGGAAAAGAAATGCAGACCGCGGCTGACGCGGCCGGCGCCGAACAGCATGATCCCGAGGAATGTCGCCTCCAGGAAGAATGCGGTCAGCACTTCATAGCCGAGCAGCGGCCCGAGAACGTTGCCGGTGGCGTCGGAGAAGCGGCTCCAGTTCGTGCCGAACTGGTAGCTCATCACGATGCCCGACACGACGCCCATGCCGAACGACACGGCGAACAGCTTCACCCAGAAGCGGTAGAGCCGGATGTAGGTGTCGTTGCCGGTGCGCAGCCACTGCGCCTCCAGCACCGCGAGAAAACTCGCCAGCCCGATCGTGAAGGACGGGAAGAGGATGTGGAAGGAGATGGTGAAGGCGAACTGGATCCGCGCGAGGAGGAGAGGATCGAGCTCCATGGGCTGGCTCCGAACCGCGTGCAGCGTGACCGTGAGCTTAGACTACCAGGGGCCCCTGCCAACCCACCCCGCGCCCTTGCGACGAATGGGCACTGCCGGGCGGATCGCGCGCGCCGATCGAAGAAAAACGGGGCGACGCACGATTGTCTGGAATAGAACGCTGGGCGGTGCGTTCACAGAGCAAGATGCGCGTCGCGCCACACGCCGCCGGCAACGGCGGCGGAGGGCCTGCCGGCAACGGCCCCCAGCGGACGGCAGCCCGGCGCGGCGCGCATCCCTCCTCCAAGGCCGTACCTTCCGACGCCGGATGAAATGAGAACCGCGCGTCGGACTTTTCTCGGCCGAATATTTCCATTATTGTGGAGATATGGAGAAGAAGACGGCCATAGCCGCGCTGGCGGCGCTCGCCCAGGAAACCAGGCTCGACATCTTCCGCCTGCTCGTCCAGGCGGGCGGCGGCGGGATGCCCGCCGGCCTGATCGCAGAGCGGCTCGCCCTGCCGTCGGCCACGCTCTCCTTCCATCTGAACCAGTTGAAACACGCCGGACTGGTGACGTTCCGACGCGAGGGACGGTCGCTGATCTATGTCGCGGAGTACGACGCGATGAACGGCCTGCTCGCCTTTCTCACGGAGAACTGCTGCCAGGGCGAACGCGCCCCGTGCGGCGGTCCCGGCCCTCTGAACGCATGAAGGAAACGACCGTGGCTGCAGACGCCGCCGATCGCATCACCCGCCTGTGCCCCCTGCCCGACCCCGACCGCCTGCCGGCCCTCGATCGGCGCCACGCTTCGGTGCCACTCGGCGCGGGGCTCAGCCCCGACACACATCCGCCGCGGATCCTGCTGCTCTACGGATCGCTGCGCGAACGCTCCTATTCGCGCCTCGTCGTCGAGGAGGCGGCCCGGCTCGTGCGCTTCTTCGGCGGCGAGCCGCGCATCTTCGGCCCATCCGACCTGCCGCTGCCCGGTCAAGTTCCCGGAGACGACCATCCAGCGGTGGCGGAACTGCGGGCGCTCTCGATCTGGTCGGAAGGCCAGATCTGGTGCAGCCCGGAACGGCATGGTCAGATCACCGGCGTGATGAAGACCCAGATCGACCATCTGCCCCTGAGCATCGGCGGGACTCGGCCCACTCAGGGCCGGACGCTGGCGGTCATGCAGGTCTCCGGCGGATCGCAGTCGTTCAATGCGGTGAACACCCTGCGCCTGCTCGGCCGATGGATGCGGATGCTCACCATGCCGAACCAGTCGAGCGTGGCGAAGGCCTATGACGAGTTCGACGCGAACGGCCGCATGCGTCCCTCGTCCTATTACGAACGGATCGTCGACGTGGTCGAGGAACTGATGCGCTTCACCCTTCTCACCCGCCCGCACGTCGCGACGCTGACCGACCGCTATTCCGAGCGCGTGGCGGCGGAGCGGGCGCCGACGGGCCCCGATCTCTCGGCGATCGCGGTCGCGCCGCAGCGCGCGACGGGACGCTAGGCGGATGCCGGACACGCGAACGGGCGGAAAGACGAGCGGAAAGACGGGCGGCCGGCGCCGCGCCGTCGTCGTCACCGCGCTCGGCTGCGGGCAGATCATCGCCTGGGGCTCGACCTATTACCTCACGGCCGTCCTGGCCGGGCCGATCGTCGAGGATACCGGCTGGCCGGCGGGCTGGGTGGTCGGCGCCCTGTCGATCGGCCTGCTGATCTCCGGCCTCGTCTCGCCGCGCGTCGGCCACCTGATCGACCGCCACGGCGGCCGCCCGGTGCTCTCCGGCAGCGCGCTGCTCCTCGCCGGCGGCCTCCTGACGCTGGGGCTGGCGCCGTCGCTGCCGGTGTTCGTCGCCGGGTGGATCGTCATCGGCGTCGGCATGGGGATGGGCCTGTACGACCCGGCCTTCTCGGCGTTGGGGCGCATCTACGGCACGGACGCGCGCGCCGCCATAACGATGGTGACCCTCTATGGCGGCTTCGCCAGCACCGTCTGCTGGCCGTTCAGCGCCTTCCTGGTCGAGACCGTCGGGTGGCGCGGCACCTGCCTGACCTATGCCGCCATCGCCCTGGCGGTGCTGCTGCCGCTCTACTGGTTCGGCATGCCGCGCGAGGCGCGGCGCGTCGACGACGCGCCGAGTGCCGACGGCAGCGCGCCGGTGCGCGGACGGGTGCGACCGGACCAGCGGGTGGCCTTCGTGCTGCTGGCGGCCGGCTTCACCATCGCCGCGATGATCATGACCGTCCTCGCCGTGCACCTGCTGACCCTGCTGCAGGCCCAGGGCCTGACGCTGGCCGCGGCGGTGGCCCTCGGCACGCTGCTCGGGCCGGCGCAGGTCGGCGCCCGTATCCTGGAGGCCGCCTTCGGCCGCAACCGGCACCCGATCTGGAGCCTGCTGGTGTCGACGCTGCTGGTGCTGGTCGGCATCTTCATGCTGATCGGCGCGCCGGGCATCGCCGCGGCGGGCATCGTGCTCTACGGCGCTGGCAGCGGCATCCGTTCGATCGCGCGCGGCACCGTGCCGCTCGCCCTGTTCGGCCGCGAGGGCTACGCGATCCTGATGGGCAAGCTCTCGCTGCCGACGCTGGTGGCGCAGGCGGCGTCGCCGATGGTCGGCGCGCTGCTGATCGAGGCGTTCGGATCGGGCGGGACGCTGCTCGCCCTCGCCGTGGCGGCCGCGTTCAACACGGTGCTCGTGCTGATGCTGTTCCCGATCGCCTTCCGGAGCGAAGCCGGCGCGCCGGCGCCGTAGGCCGCGGGGCACGGTCCGACCGATCCGCAGACGAGAGGCCGCCGCAGCGATCTGCCCGGCCCGCCGTTTTTGCGTCTTCCATTGATTCCATAATTCATGTATCGATGAATTATGGAACACGAAGGCTTCGTCGCGACCCTCTCCGCCCTCGGGCATCCGACCCGGCTGTCGGTCTTCCGCCTGCTGTCGCGCCGTGCCCCGGGCGGGGTGCCGGCGACCGAGATCGCCGAGGCCGTCGGGGTGGCACCCAACACGCTGTCGGTGCATGTCGACATCCTGACCAGAACCGGCCTGATCGAGCGCCAGCGTCAGGGCCGCTCGCTGCTGTACCGGCTGAACGTCGAGGGCGCGGGCGCGCTGATCGACTATCTCGCCGGCGACTGCTGCCAGGGCCGGCCCGACATCTGCGCGCCGCTCTACAACCGTGCCGCCAACCTGAACCTGCCGGGGAGTGCCCAAGCGATGGTACCGGACAGACCGCTCAACGTGCTCTTCATCTGCACCGGCAATTCCGCCCGCTCGATCTTCGCCGAGGCGATCCTGAACCGGATCGCCGGCGGCAAGTTCCGGGCGTTTTCGGCCGGAACGCACGCCTATTCGGAGCTCAATCCGCGTGCAGTGGAGCTGCTGCGGCGCAACGGCTACGACGTTTCGGGCCTGCGGTCGAAGCACGTCGCGGAGTTCCAGGCGCCCGGCGCGCCGGCGATGGACTTCGTGTTCACCGTCTGCGACCGGTCGGCCAACGAGGACTGCCCGCCCTGGCCGGGGCAACCGATGACCGGCCACTGGGGCGTGCCCGACCCGGTCAAGGTGGAGGGCACCGACGCAGAGAAGGCCCTGGCCTTCACCGAGGCCTTCCGGATGCTCTACCACCGCATCTCGGCCTTCGCCGCCCTGCCCTTCGACACGCTCGACCGCATGTCGCTGCAGAAGCAGATCGACCGCATCGCCCTGGACTCCGGCACGCCGGCCGCGGCCGCAGGCTGACCGCCGTAAACCGACAGGACTGTACATGGCAAGAATCGCGATCAACGGCCTGGGCCGCATGGGAAAGCTGCTCGTGCGCGCCCTGTTCGACGGCGGCCACGGCGGCGATGTCGTACTGCTGAACGACGCCGCCGGCGATCCCCGGGTGCATGCGCACCTGCTGGAGTTCGACACCGTTCATGGGCGGTGGGAGCGGCGGATCGGGCACGACGAGCAGGCGGTGACGATCGGCGATCAACGGATCCGCCTGACGACGCAGAAGAAGATCGAGGACCTGCCGCTCGCGGCACTGGGCGTCGACCTGGTCGTCGATTGCACCGGCGTCTTCAAGACGCCGGCGAAGCTGCAGCCCTATTACGATGCGGGCGTGGCCAAGGTGGTGATCTCGGCACCGGTCAAGGAGGCGCCGGCGCTGAACCTGGTCTACGGCGTCAACCACCACCTCTACGACCCGGCCGAACACCATCTGGTCACCGCGGCGAGCTGCACGACGAACTGCCTCGCACCCGTGGTGAAGGTGCTGCACGAGGCGATTGGCATCACCCATGGGTCGATCACGACGCTGCACAACGTCACGAACAGCCAGGTGATCGTCGACCGGCCGCACAAGGACCTGCGCCGTGCCCGCTCGGCGCTGAACGCGCTGATCCCGACGACGACCGGATCGGCGACGGCGATCACGCTGATCTATCCGGAACTGAAGGGACGGCTGAACGGCCATGCGGTGCGCGTGCCTCTGCTCAACGCCTCGCTGACCGACTGCGTCTTCGAGATAAAGCGCCCGACCTCGGTGGAAGAGGTCAACGGCCTGTTCGAGGCGGCCGCCGGCGGCCCGCTCGCCGGCATCCTGGGATACGAGACGCGGCCGCTGGTCTCCACCGACTATCGCGGCGACCCGCGCTCGGCGATCGTCGACGCCGCCAGCACGATGGTGGTGAACGGGACCCAGGTGAAGGTCTTCGCCTGGTACGACAACGAGTGGGGCTATGCCTGCCGGCTGGGCGACGTGGCGATGCTTGTCGCAAAGGCCCTCGCGGCGAATGGAGTTCCGTCGAGGGGGATGGTGTCGTGACCGCGGCATCCGACCTCGCGCGGCGCAACGCGCTCGGCGCCTATGCCGCAGTCACGGCCGCCTACTGGGCCTTCATGCTCACCGACGGCGCGCTGCGCATGCTGGTGCTGCTGCACTTCCACACGCTGGGCTTCTCGCCCGTCCAGCTCGCCTATCTGTTCCTGCTCTACGAGTTCATGGGCATCGTGACCAACCTGTCGGCGGGCTGGATCGCCGCCCGGTTCGGCCTCACCTCGACGCTCTATGCCGGCCTGCTTCTGCAGATCGTGGCACTGGCCGCCCTCACGCAGCTCGATCCGGCCTGGACCATGGCCGTGTCCGTCGCCTTCGTCATGCTAGTCCAGGGGGCATCCGGCGTGGCGAAGGACCTCGCCAAGATGAGCGCCAAGAGTGCGGTGAAGGTGCTCGCCCCGGCCGAGGACCAGGGTGCGCTGTTCCGCTGGGTGGCGGCGCTGACCGGGTCCAAGAACGCAGTGAAGGGGCTCGGCTTCCTGCTCGGCGCGGCGCTGCTGGCGACGATCGGCTTCCAGGGTGCCATGGTCGGCATGGCCGCCGTACTGGCCGCCATCCTGGCCGCGGTCGTGCTGCTGATGCCGGCGGGCCTGCCGCGCGGCAAGAAGAAGGTGAAGTTCGCCGAGGTCTTCTCGAAGAACCGCAACGTCAACCGCCTCTCGGCCGCGCGCATGTTCCTGTTCGGCGCGCGCGACGTGTGGTTCGTCGTCGGCATTCCGATCTATTTCTACGGCGTCCTGTCCGACGGCACGCCCGAGGGCAACCGCGCCGCCTTCTTCCTGATCGGCAGCTTCATGGCGGTCTGGATCATCGGCTACGGCATCGTCCAGGCCTTCGCGCCGCGGCTGCTGCGGGCACGCGACAAGGGGCTGGCGCAGACGGTCGGCATGGCGCGCCTCTGGGTGGGCATCCTCACCCTCGTCCCGGCGGCGCTCGCCGCGGCCGCCTTCTTCGCGGGCGGTGCGGTCGAGACATGGCTGACGGCGCTGCTGGTGATCGGACTGCTGCTCTTCGGCGCGGTGTTCGCGCTCAACTCCGCGCTGCACTCATACCTGATCCTCGCTTTCAGCGAGGGCGACCGGGTGACGATGGACGTCGGATTCTACTACATGTCGAATGCGGCCGGCCGATTGCTCGGCACCCTCCTCTCGGGGCTGAGCTTCCAGGCGGGCGGCCTGCCGCTCTGCCTCGCGACGGCAGCGGCGATGGCGGCGGCGAGTTGGCTGTGCGCCGGGCGACTCGCCAAGCAGCGCGGCCTCTCGGCCGCCTGATGGCGTCGCGGCTGGCACGGAAGCTGCTTCGGGTGCGACCGCCAGGTCCGGACAGCGACCTGCGGTGACTGCATGGCCCCCCGCGGGGAGCGCATGAACACAGCCCTCCAGTCATGTTGCATCGCACAAATCACTGCTCCATATTGCTCCTGCGAGGCGAACGAAGACCTCGCCCAGGACGACAAGAAACGACGCGAGGGAACGCCAACACAAGGAGATTGTGATGCGTTCCGAAATCTACCCGACCCAAGGCCGCCCGGCCGCAACGGCCTTCGCACCCGCGAATAACCACAGCCCGCTCGACACCAGCGTGGTCCTGACCTCGGCCCGTGGCTGTATGTCGGACGAGGCCTATCACGGCGTCGTTCTGTCCGCCGCACTGCGGTCCGGCATGACCTACCTGCGCACCCATGCCCCCGCCCTCGCCCAGCGGCTGGTACAGCCGGCCGGCCGCCCCGGTGTCTATGGAGGCACGCGATGAGCCAGGAAAAGTTCGCGTATCGGCATATCTCCTCCATGGAGATGACGCACTACCTGAACGAGGCACGGCGTGAGCGGGCCGAAGTGATGGCGCAGCTGACCGCCCGGGCCGGGAGCTGGATCCGCGGCCTGTTCAGCGGCACGACGCGCGGCCAGTCCGCAGGCCGGAACGTCGACGTCGGTCGTATGGCGGCGCGCGGCCGCTGACATATGCATCGTTTCCGTAACGACCGCAGCCGCACGGGCCGATCCCGCCGGGATCGATGCCCCTGCATCGACCACGGCGGAGCCGCCGGCGCCGCGAACCGACCGCACTGACGGCCGGAGCGCCGACGGCTCCCCCACCACAGAAACTTCTAGGACGCGAAGCGCCCGCCGCCGCCCGCCATTGCGCTCGGCATGCCGCCGCCCGATCCTGCGACCCACCGGCAACGGCCGGTACACGGACGGGAGGAACGCGGCATGGCCCAGGACGCCGCCGTCGCAGCAGCGACGGCCGTACTCGACGCCTTCATGGATGCGCTCAATCGCGGCGACGAAGCCGGGGTCAACGAGGCCTTCAACTTCCCGCACGTCCGCATCGCCAGCGGCCGCGTCGCGATCTTCGAGAAGCGCGGCGACTACGGCCTGGACATCTTCCGGGCGCGCGCCGGCGACGGCTGGCACCATTCCGCCTGGGACGAGCGCAGCGTCATCCAGTCCGGCCCCGATAAGGTGCATTTCGCCGTCGTCTTCAGCCGCTACACGGCCGACGGCCGACGGCTCGGCAGCTTCCCTTCGGTTTGGATCGTGACCTGCGTCGACGGCCACTGGGGCGTCCAGGCCCGGTCGAGCTTCGCGCGGTAGCGAGGCAACCGGTCTCAACCGCCTGGTGTTGCCGCGGCATCAGGCAGCCGAAGCCTCGACGTCGGAACCGGCAGCGTACGGCCGCGGCGCTCGCCGCGCCAACCGATCTGGGGGCAGGGTCACGATGACGGACGTACCGTGGCCGATCCGGCTCCTCACCTCGATGGTTCCGCCATGCTGTTCGACGAGGCGCTTCGTCAGGGAGAGCCCGAGGCCGGTGCCCTCCTGTTGCACTCGCGCGAGCCGGCTGTCCGCCTGCCAGAACGGCTCGAAGAGATGCGCCTGGTCGGCCTCCGAGATTCCGACGCCCGTATCGTCAACCCGAATCTCGATCTCGCCCGCCGCAGTCACCGACGCACCGATCCGAACGGTGCCGTGGTCGGGCGTGAACTTGATCGCGTTGGTCGCCAGATTGAGCAGGACCTGGAGCGTGCGGCGGCGGTCGATGTACGCCGTGAGCGCCTCGTCGCCAAAGACGACGCGGAAGTCGATCCGTTTTGCGTCCGCGCGCGGCCGGAGCATCGTCTGACATTCCTCGATCAGTTGGTCGAGGAGAACCTCTTCGTCGGACAGGACCATCCGGTCGGCCTCGAGCGAGGAGAAGTCCAGTATGTCGTTGATGAGCTGCAGCAGGTGCTGCCCACTGTTCGCAATGTCGTCCACATATTCGCGATAGCTGTCGTGGCCGAGCGGGCCGAACATCTCGCTCCGCATGATGTCGGCGAAGCCGATCACCGCGTTCAGCGGCGTCCTCAACTCGTGGCTCATGACCGCCAGGAAGTCGCGTTTCGCGGCGTCGGCCGCCGTCGCCGTCGCGAGCGCCTGCTGCAACTGGCGTTCGCCCTCCTTTATCGGCGTTATATCGATCGATACGCCGTCCCAGACGGTACTGCCGTCGGGATGCCGCTCGGGGACGGCCTTTCCCTGCATCCAGATCGTACGGCCATCCCGCTCGACGCGATAAACGCATGACCAGGGCACCAGCTTCTCACGCGACTCGGCGATGGAAGCGCGCATGAGCGCCCTGTCCGCCGGATGGACATGACGAAGCCGCGCCATTGCGTCGGCATAGACCTCGTCCGCAGTGACGGCGTAGATGTCGAACACGCTTTCGCTGATGAAAGTGAAGCTCTGCGTGCCATCGGCGTCGATCTTCAACTGGAAGACCACCCCCGGCACGTGCGCCGCGATCCGCCTCAGGACCTCGTTTCGCTCACGCGTGGCGCGCTCCCGAAGATATCTATCGGTAACGTCGCTGGTGGTCCCCCGGTAGCCCGCGAAGGCGCCGGTCGGGTCGCTCACCGGCTTGCCGCTGCCGCTCCAGTACAGTTCGCGGCCGTCCCTGAATCGCACCCGGTAGGTGAGGTCATGATATGGCTTCCGCGCCGCGACCTTCTCCTCGAGCAATTCCGTGCCGTCGACGACGAGTCCGATCCGATCGAGCTCCTGAGGCAGAAGACCGATCATCTCCGATTCAGGGATGCCGGTGATCTTCTCGAATCGCGGCGATACATAGGTGTAGCGGCCAGCGGCATCTCGCTCCCACAGCCAGCCGGTGCTGGTCTCCGCGATGTCGCGCAGCCTCTGCTCGCGTTCCATCACCCGCTTGGTCTCGGCCGCGGTGATCCTGTTCAGCGCGTGCAGAAAATCCATCCCGGTCGCGAGGCCGAGATAGGCACCGCGGCGCGTAACCACGAACGCTTCGGGCACCTGATCGCCGGTATTGGTGAAGCTCGCTTCGAGAACAAGAGGCAGCGGCAAGTCGGCATCGACCATGGGCGGCGCCGGATCCATGAGTCGGGTCACCGGCTTGCGATCGAACAATTCCTCCATGAACGGCTTGGCCATCCTCGTCAGAAACTGCGTGCGGTTGACGAGACCGACCGGCGTGCCTCCGTCGGTGACGGCCAATGCCGGCCATTCCGGACGTTCCTTCAGAAGTTCCCGCACCGCGGCGCAACTCTCGGCCGCCGGAACCGAGGGCACGCTTCGGATGATCGAAGTCGCCGTCGTGCCTGGTCCCACACTGGAGAGATCGCGGCCGGAGGGGGTCCCGCCGGCCGGAAGAGAAGGAACGATGGTCACGCTACCTCGCACACGATAGGAATTCTGCCGCCTCGCGCCGGTCGGAAGATGACCGAGGCTGCCCTAACGATTAGTCAACAATCGCAGGATGGGCGGCAGCGCCGGGACCCAGCACTACAAATTCTCAGCGGGCACCCGATGATCAATCGACCAACAGACAAAGTATTGCAGTTTGATTACGGAATGTCTTTTTCACGCTAACGCGCTCTTCAGAAAATACTGGCATAGCAGCGGCAAGTTCTCGTTGGTCCAGGTGTAACAATGTTGTCGCGCATTTTTCGTCGCCGGATCGAGGTCAAGCTCGGAGCCGCGCTGGCGCTCGCCCTGGGCCTCGGCCTGCTTGCGCTCGGCTCGACCGCGCTGGGCACGCTCGACCGGCTCGTTGCAGACTATCGGGTACGCGTGGGCATGTCCGACGCCTTAAACGAAGAGCTCCGCACCGCGATAACCGAGCTGCAGTCCCAGTATCTCGACATCCCCCGGATGCTCGACAGCGATGCGGTCTCCGCCGTGGCCGGTTGGGCGAGAGCCCGACCCGGAATGCAGGAGCGCCTGCACGAAGGGCGCGACGCCCTGGTCGCACGCTACCCCGGACGATCCCAGCGACGGGACGTGCAGAAGCAGGGACAAGTGCTGATCGAGGAACATCCGGACGGCGTGAGCGTCTCGTTCGGGGTCTTCACCAACGGCGCCTTCGCCGAAGCCGTGCGGGAACTGCGTATCACGACCGGCGACCCCGCCCCGATCGCCGCGCAGGCGCGAACCGTCATGGCCGAAGCAGGCGACGCCGGAGCGCTGGAACGACGTCGGCAGATGCTGTTCTCTCGTTTGGCCGACGCCGCATTGGAGGCGGAGGCGGCGCGAAATGCCCTTGTCGGCCGCGTCGACGAGATCAACCGCAAAGAAGGCCAGATCATCGGCCACACCGAAGAAGCCCGGCGCCGCATGCTTCTGCTCTCGGTCGCCGTGCTCGCCGCAACGCTTCTGGCCCTGCTGCTCGTGGCCCGGTTCATCGTCATTCGGCCTTTGCGGAACGCGACGGGCCTTTTGAGAGCGGTGATCGACGGTGCCGAAATCGAAGTGGGCCAGCCGTCGCGCCTCGACGAGATCGGCGACCTGGGCCGCGGCGTCGTCCGCCTGCAGCAGACGCTGGCCGACAACCGCCGGCTGACGCGGCAGCAGTCGGAGGAGCAGGCCGCGCGCGACGCCGAGCGCGCGGAACGTGAGCGCCGGGCACGGGCGTTCGAGGCGGCGACGCTGTCCTTCAGCGAGGTCCTGCGCGATCTGACGCACGGTCTCACCGCTTGTTCGCAGGACATGCAGCGGACCGCACGTGCCATGGCGCACACGGCCGTGGAGACGAAGACGCGGGCCGCGTCGGTACGTCGCGCCGCGGACGATGCGGCCGCCAGCAGCCAGGCGGTAGCGGCCGCCTCCGAGCAGCTGGCCGCCAGCACGCAGGAAATCGACCGGCAGCTGGTGCTGTCGGGGCGCGTCGCCGATGCCGCTGCAACCGATGCGGGGCGCACCAGCGACAGTTTCGGGACGCTCACGCGGGCGGCCGCACGGATCGATTCCATCCGCGGACGCATCGCCGGCGTCGCCTCGCAGACGACCCTGCTGGCATTGAACGCCTCTATCGAGTCCGCGCGCGCCGGAGAGGCCGGCCGCGGCTTCGCCGTCGTCGCGAGCGAAATCCGAACGCTGGCGCAGCAGACGGAGCGCGCGACGGGCGAGATCAGTGACGACGTGCAGTCGATGCAGGCGGCGATGACGGCCGCGCGGGCTGCCGTCGGCGCGATCAGCGGCACCGTCGACGAGATGCGCCAGATCGAGCGCACCATCGCGGCGGCCGTCGAAGGCCAGGGCGCCGCCGTCGCCGAGATCGCGCACAGCATACAGGCGGCGGCGGCCGGGACGAGCGCCGTATCGCTGCACATCGCCGGCGTGGAATCGGACGCGGAGACCACGGAACGCGCCGCGGAGCAGGCGGTGACCGCCGCCGAGGTGCTGGCACGCCGAATCGGGGAGCTTCAGGCCGCGGTGCGGTCCTATCTGGAAGCCGGCAGGGCGGAGCTCGCCGCCTGATCCGCGACGGTCTCGACGCCATGCGAGTCGATGGGGCTAAGTGCGTCGATCGGACGGTCGACGCGGCGGCTCCGTACGATGGGAACGCAAGCGTCGGCGCGGACGTCCTTCACGCATGACGACGTCACGGGAACCACCGCATGGACGAATTTCTCGCGCCGCTGCTGCACTGGATCATCCGTACCCTTGAATGGGGCGGGATCGCCGTCATCGTGATCGGCACCGCGAGCGCCAGCATCGCCTATCTCGGCCGCCAGATGCGTGACGGAGACGGCGATGAGAACTACCGGACTTTCCGCACCGGCCTCAGCCGGGCAATCCTGCTCGGCCTCGAGTTCCTGGTGGCCGCGGACATCATCAACACCGTGGCCATCGAACCGACGCTCGACAGCGTCGCCGTCCTGGGCGGCATCGTTCTGATCCGTACCTTCCTCAGCATGTCGCTGGAGGTCGAGATCGACGGACGCTGGCCGTGGCAGCGCTGGCGCGAGCCGCAGAGCGGCGCGGACAAACGGTAGCGCGACCACCGTCACGACAAATCGCTGCCCACGCGGGAATCACAGGGGCGGCTGCCGGGAACATTCGGCCGTCTCGGCGGTTGTCCCGCCATGATGACCCATCGCGACTTCATCCCCGATACCACCGAGCGCGTGGCGGCGCGCACCGCCGGGCACGTGAACCGGCGCATCGCGCAGCAGATGGAGGCTTCGGTCGCGCGATGCGCGGACCGGCCGGATCGCATCGCGCGGCGGCTCGCAGAACTCGACCGTGAATGGGACGTGGAGCGCGCGCTGGAGGCGAACGCCGCCAGCCTCGCGCTCTGCGGCGTCCTGCTGGGCGTGACGGCCGACCGCCGATTCCTCGCCCTTCCCGCCCTGGTGACGGCCTTCCTCCTGCAGCACGCGGTGCAGGGCTGGTGCCCGCCGCTGCCGGTGCTCCGGCGCCTTGGCATCCGGACGGCGACCGAGATCGCCCGCGAACGATACGCCCTGAAATATCTGCGGGGCGACTTCGGCGAGCCGCCCGCCGGCGGGACGGCGCCGGAGCGGGCGCGCCGGGCGCTCGCCGCCGCCCACTGAGGAGAAAGAGACCATGCCCAGGCGCCAGACGATTTCCGCCGCAGCCGTCGTCCTGATCGCAGCGGGCTGCACGGGGGCCGGCGAGAGAGGGCCGACGGCGCGGGCACCGGGGGCGCCGGAAAGCACCAAGACCAGCCTGCTCGAGGCGGGCGCCACAGCACTGCAGCGCGACGCGCCCACCGACGCACTCGACGTCTATCTGGTCGGCTTCCATCCCATGAAGGCGGAGCCTGCCCACCAGATGGAGGCGCACCATTTCTGCCGGCAGGTGAACGAAGACTTCATGCAGTGCGCGCTCTACGACGGCAACACCGCGGACGCGAACCTGACCGGCATCGAATACATTGTATCCGAGCGCCTGTTCGAGGACTTGCCGGCGGAGGAGAAGCCGTACTGGCACCCGCACAACGGCGAGATCCTGTCGGGGCAGCTGGTGGCGCCGGGCCTGCCTACCGCCGCCGAACACGAACTGATGCGCGGCAAGATCAACAGCTACGGCAAGACCTGGCACACCTGGGACACCGCTCGCAGCGCAGGAGCGGCATCGTTGCCGCTGGGCGAGCCGAAGCTCGCCTGGTCCTTCAGCCGCTTCGGCGAGGCACGCGAAGGTCTGGTGGAGGCACGCGACCGGCGCATGGGGATCGATACGGAGGAGCGGCGCGCCGCCCGCCAGGATCTCGTGCCCCTCGCCCGCCCGCAGTCGGGCGTGGACGCCCTGAAGGGCCGCTTCGGCGGCGACACCCGGCCGATACCGGGCGTGGTCGCGAAGGACGGTGGCTGATCCGACAGACCGACGCGCGCGCCTGCGGCGCCGAGGCGCCCGGGTGCGGTCGGCGTCAGGCGGCACGGACCTGCGACAGGAAGGTGTCGACCCCGGCCCGGAGTTCGCTCGCCGTCTTCGCGAGTTCCTGCGCGCTGGACAGGACCTGCGCCGAGGCCGAACCGCCCTCGGCCGCCGCCTGACTGACCTGGGCGATCGCACCGTTCACCTCCGCAGTGCCCTGCGCAGCCTGCTGGACGTTGCGGGCGATCTCCTGCGTGGCGGCGTTCTGCTCCTCGACGGCCGAGGCGATGCCTGCCGCCGTCTCGCGATTGTCGGCGACTAGGCGGGAGATCTCGACGATGGCCGTGGCGGTATCCTGGGTGCCACGCTGGACCGACTGGATCTGCGAGGAGATCTCCTCCGTGGCCTTCGCCGTCTGGGTGGCGAGCGCCTTCACCTCGGTCGCCACGACCGCGAAGCCCTTGCCCGCCTCGCCGGCGCGCGCCGCCTCGATCGTCGCATTGAGCGCGAGGAGGTTCGTCTGGCTGGCGATCGAGTTGATCAGGCCGACGACCTCGCCGATACGCTCCACGGCGCCGCTGAGCTGCAGCACCGTATCGCTGGTCCGCCCGGCGCTGGCGACGGCAGCGTCCGCCGACTGAGCCGACTGGGCGACCTGCTGCCCGATCTCCTGGACCGATGTCGCCAGTTCTTCGCAAGCCGTCGCCACCGTCTCGACGTTGGTCGACGCCTGGGTCGACGCCGCCGACACGTTCGCCGCCTGCGCGTTGGTCTCCTCGAGAGACGCGGTCAGCGTCTGCGCCGCCGCCTCGAGTTCGGTCGCCGCCGAGGTGATGGTCTGCACGGCGGCACCGACGCCCGCCTCAAGGGTGTCCGCCATGGCGTGCAGGGCGCGGCGCTGCTCGTCCCTGGCGCGCGCCTCCTGGGCGACGACCTGCGCCTCCATCTCCTTGGTCCGCAGCATGTTCTCCTTGAAGACCTTCATCGTCTCGGCGACGTCGCCGATCTCGTCGCGGCGGCCGACGCCGAAGATGTCGACCTTGAGGTCGCCCTCGGCGAGGCTGCGCAGGCAGGCGATGGCCCGGCGGATGGGCGCGACGACGCCGTAGCGAGAAATTGCGAAGCCCAGTGCGATGCCGAGCACGAGGCCGATGCCCGAGACGGCCATCAGAAGCAGGCTGACCTGCTCGTAGGTCGCCGTCGCCTCCGCAGAGATTTTTGCGCCCTTGTCGCCGGTAAAAGTCACGTATTCGTTGACGGCATTGCGCAGCCCGGTCGCCTTTGCCTTGCTGTCCTGCACCGATGTCAGGATCGCCTTCTGGCTCTCGCCGATCTCGACGCCACCTCCCACCCGCTTCGCGACGGCAAGCGTGTCGTCGAGTTCCGCGGCATACTCGCTCCAGCGTGCCTCGACATCGACGAGCAGTTCCAGCTGGCGCGGGCCGGCGCTGGCACGCATGGCTTCGAGCCGCTTGCTGAACGCTGCGCGCTCGGCCGCGACGGCCTTCTCGGCTTCCGCCACCACCTCGAGCGAGGGATTGGCGGCCAAGCTGAACTCCGCACGGTTCAAAGCCAGCGCGTTCACGATCAGGCCCATGCCCGATTTCATCTCGTCACCGGCCAGTTCGATCTCGTTCCCGGCGCTGTTCATCTGCCTCAGCGCATCCACGCCGACGCCGGCGACGCCCACGACGACGGCGCCGAGCAGGCCGACGATGGCGAACACCTTCGTGGAAATTCGATAGTCAGAAAGCTTCTTCACGACAGCCTCCTACGGCTCAACCTTGGATCTGCAGCGAGCACGTCTCGGCCGTGGTGCGTCGCTTTCCGGAGCAAGTCTTAGGCTGGCTTTCATAACGAGGTGTGAAAACGAGCATGTCAGATAATCTATGATTGCGGACAATCTGTCCCTGAACCGGTCCAGATCATGAAATCCCGGCCCATGGATAGGCTGTGCGATTTAGTCGCGGGTTCGAGCCGCGTTCCGGAACCGTTCCGCCTTCCGACATAGCAACAGTCGGGCGCTGTCCTAAGCGGTACCGAAGCCGCCCTCGGGAGCGGCGAGTGTCACGATCTGCCGCAGCCCACCTTCCGGCCGGTTCTCCAGAGCGATCTCGCCGCCGTGGGCGCGGACGATGGTCTGGGCGACGGTGAGGCCCAGGCCGGTGCCGCCGGTGGCGCGGCTCCGCGAGGCTTCGAGGCGGTAGAAGGGTGCGAAGACCTTCTCGTGCTCGGCCTCCGGGATGCCGGGGCCGCGGTCGTCGATGACGACGACGAGCCGGCTTCCGCGGCGTTCTGCGCGCACGTCGGCGCTGACGCCATAGATTACAGCGTTGCCGATCAGGTTGGCGAAGGCGCGGCGCAGCGCCACGGCGCGGCCCTCCATCGGCAGCGGGCCGGGCACGTCGAGCGTGACCGCATGGCCGCCGTCGCGCACGTTCTCGCAGACCTGCGCGAGCAGCACGGCGAGATCTAGACGGGTGCGCGGCTCGTCGCCGGCCTCCTCGCGGACGAAGGCGATGGTCGACGACAGGATCGCCTCCATCTCGTCCAGGTCGCGCAACATCTTGGTGCGCTGTTCCTCGTCGTCGACGAACTCGGCGCGCAGCTTCAGGCGCGTGATCGGCGTGCGCAGGTCGTGCGAGGCGGCCGCCATGGCGTAGAGGCGTTCCTCGACGAAGCGGCGGATGCGCCGCTGCATGCGGTTGAAGGCCTGGGCGGCGCGGCGGATCTCCTCCGGCCCCTCCTCGGGCAGCGGCGGTGCCGCGGCGTCGCCGCCGAGCCGGTCGGCAGCCGCGGCGAAACGCGCCAGAGACGCGGTGACCCAGCGGGCGATCAGCAGCGCCAGCAGCCCCAGGCCCAGCGTCAGCGCCGCCAGGGTCAGGCCGAGGCTGACCAGCCCGTCGTTCGGCGACCGATCGCCCTCCAGCACAGCGAACAGGTCGATATAGCCTTCGTCGAGTTCCACCCGGACCTGCAGCCCTTCCGTCTTCGGCGGCGGGCGGCTGCGGCGCCGGTCGAGGCCTCGCTCGGGCCGCCCGTCGCCCCAGGGATCGTCGAGGCCGAGATCGGGCGGTGACGCCGAGGGTTCCGGCGGACGGTAGTAGCCGCGCGAGACGCCGATCCGCTTCGGCACGATCGGCGCCATGACGGTGCGCAGCCGCTCCTCGATCCACCCGTCGAGCCAGCCCGCCTCCAGGTCGGCCGGCGGCGGCCCCTCGATCCAGCGCACGCGCAACCAGGGACGGTCGACGGCGCGGGCGCCGCTCACCCGCAGCTCCGGCGGCAGGCCGGCGACCAGCAGGGCGGCGTTGGCGATGCGCTGCTGCGCCTGGTAGGGGCCGCGCCGCGGCGGATCGCCGAAGGCGCCGCCCAGCGACAGGCCGGCCGTCACTGCCAGGATCAGCACGACGCCGGCGATCAGCGTCAGGCCAATGCGCCCGGCCAGTGTCCGCGGCAGCAGGCGCACCGATCAGCGCTCCACGGACGGTGTGAACATATAGCCGCCGCTGCGCACGGTCTTGATCAGTTCCGGGCGCGCCGGATCGGGCTCGATCTTACGGCGCAGGCGGCTGACCTGGACGTCGATGCTGCGGTCGAATGGCGAGGACTCGCGCCCGCGCGTCAGGTCGAGTAGCTGCTCGCGGCTGAGCACGCGCTGCGGCCGTTCGGCCAATGCCAGCAGCAGGTCGAATTCGCCGGAGGTCAGCTCCACCGGCTGGCCGTCCGGTCCCGTCAGGGTGCGGCCGCCGGTATCGAGGGACCAGCCGGCGAAGGACAGGACGGAGGCCGGCGCCTCGCCCTCCCCCGCCCGTGGCGCAGCACCCGCGCGGCGCATGACGGCGCGGATGCGCGCCAGCAGTTCGCGCGGGTTGAACGGCTTCGCCACATAATCGTCGGCGCCGACCTCCAGTCCAATGATGCGGTCGATGTCCTCGCCCATGGCGGTCAGCATGATCACCGGCATGTCGGACTTGCCACGCAGCTCGCGGCAAAGGGTCAGGCCGTCGTCGCCCGGCATCATCAGATCGAGCACAACCAGGTCGATGCGCCGGTCACGCAGGACGGCCCACATCGCCTTCCCGTCGGCGGCGGTCTCCACGCGAAAGCCGTGGCGCACCAGGAAGCGCGCCAGCAGGTCGCGAATTTCGCGGTCGTCGTCGACGACGAGGATCTGCGGCTGGTTTTCCATGACGGCGATCATACAGGTCCCGCACGGCGCCCGGGCGCCGCTGTGTAACGAAATGTTTCGGCGCCCTCGCCCGCAACGGCCCGTAACAAATATGGCCGTTCGCGCAATGAACCGGCACAGGCCGCACACGCCCCCGCAACGCGTGGTCCCTAATTTCTGCATCGTCGGCATCACGGGAAGGCAACCCCGCACGATGCCAGCCCAACACCGGCGCCAGACGCCGGGGATCACGAACGGAGGACTGCATGAAGCGCATTTATCAGGTCACCGCACTGGCCGGCACCATCCTGGCCGGCGCCGGCGGGCTCGCCTTCGCCGCGGCCGACCACGACGGCATGCGCGGCGAGCGGGGCCGTCCCGGCCACCACCACATGCACAAGGGCGGCCATGGCGGCGGCCATGGCTATCACAAGGTCGGCTACCACAAGGGTGGCTTCGGCCCCGGCTTCTCGATGCGGCACATCGACGGCTCGCTCGCCTTCCTGAAGGCCGAGTTGAAGATCACCGACGCCCAGGAGCCGCAGTGGCAGAAGGTCGACGCGGCGATCCGCTCGGCGGCGGACCGCATGCAGTCCCTGCGCCCCGACCGCGGCGAGCGCGGACCCAAGGCCGAGGGTGCCGAGCGCGGCCCGCGGGCCGAGCGGCCGGAACGTCCGCAGCTGAACCCGGTCGAGCGCCTGGAGCGCATGGAGAAGATGGCGAGTGCGGCCAGCGAGAGCGCCCGCGAAGTCCGCACCGCGCTCGCACCGCTCTACGACCCCATGTCCGAGGACCAGAAGGAGACCGCCGACAAGCTGCTCCGCCGGATGCCGTTCCGCCGCTAACGCGACGGTTCCGGCAGGGCTGCCCGCCCCGGCGCGTTGACTCCCCCGCAAGCTGCGCCGGGGCGGGACACCATCCTTCCATGCTACGCTCCCCGCTCCGGCACCACCGGGACGGGGAGCGACGCATGTTCGGCTTCGACACGCCGCGCGAGGACCACGAGACCATCCGGCGCTGGTTCGCGGACTGGGGTGCGTGCGTCGCGGCGAAGGATTTCGCTGGCGCCCGCGCCTATTTCGACGAAGCGGCCCTGGGCTTCGGCACCTGGATGGACATGGTCGAGGGGCTGGACCGGCTCGAGGCCGAGCAGTGGCGCAGCATCTGGCCGAACATCGCCGACTTCCACCACGACACCGATACGCTGCGCAGTGCCGTCTCGCCGAACCGGCTGATGGCGACCGGCATGCTGATCTGGACGTCGACCGGCTTCGAGCAGAACGGCACCCCCTACGCGCGGCCCGGCCGGACGACGGCTGTCCTGGTGCGCGATGCGGTCGACGCACCCTGGCGCGCGATCCACACGCACGTGTCGCTGTTCCGCGGCGTGCCGCAGCGGTCGTACGGACCGCTGTGAGGGCCCGTCAGCCGAGGTAGCGCCGCTCCAGGTGGCGGCGGAACGAGGCCGGGTCGAGCGGCCGGCCGGTGGCGTGCTCGAGCAGGGCATCGGCCGATCCGTCGAACGACGCGCGGGCATGGACGTGCTCGCGAAGCCAGCCGACCAGCGGGGCGAAGTCGCCGCGGCCGATCGCCTCGCGCAGGCCGGGATGCGCCGCCTGCGCCGCCTCGAACAGCTGCGCCGCTCCCATCGCGCCCAGCGTATAGCTGGGGAAATAGCCCCAGGCGCCGTCGGGCCAGTGGATGTCCTGGAGGCAGCCGCGACGGTCGTCGGGCGGGCGGATGCCGAGCAGCGTCTCCATGCCCTCGCCCCACGCCTCGGGCAGGTCGGCGAGGTCGAGGCTGCCGCCGATCAGCGCCTGCTCGAGCCGGTAGCGCAGGATGATGTGCGCCGGATAGGTCACCTCGTCGGCGTCGACGCGGATGAAGCCGGGCGCCACGCGGATGTTGGCGCGGTAGAGATTGTCGGGCGTCCAGGCCTCGCCGTCGACGCCGAAGGCCTCGCGCAGGAGCGGCGCCACGAAGCCGGCAAATTCCCGGCTGCGGCAGGCCTGCATCTCGACGATCAGCGACTGGCTCTCGTGCACCGCCATGCCGCCATCCTGGCCGACGGGCTGATAACGCCATTCCTTGGGGAGGCCCTGTTCGTAGAGCGCGTGTCCGGTCTCGTGCAGCACCCCCATCAGCGCCGAGGCGTAGTCGTCCTCATCGTAGCGCGTGGTGATGCGCGAATCGTCGGGCACGCCGCCCGAGAAGGGGTGGAGGCTGACGTCCAGGCGACCACGGTCGAAGTCGAATCCCAGGGTGCGCATCATGCGCTCCCCCAGGGCGCGCTGCGCCGCAACGGGGAAACGCCCCTCGGTCGGCAGCGGCGGCGGCCCCTGGCGGTCGAGGATGCGCGACAGCAGGTCGGGCAGCCAACTCTCCAGGTCGGCGAAGACCGCGTCGATCCGCGCCGCCGGGCGGCCGGGGTCGAACTCGTCGAGCAGCGCGTCGTAGGGCGCCAGGCCCAGCCGCTCGCCCTTGGCGACCGCCGCCTCGCGGGTCAGGTCGAGCACCTCGCGCAGATGCGGCAGCAGCGTCGGGAAGTCCGAGTCGGCACGCGCCGTGCGCCAGACCGTCTCGCAGCGCGTGACGGCCCGCGACAGCGCCTCGACGAGCCGGCCGGGAACGGCCGTCGCATGGTCGTAGCGGCGCCGCATCAGGCGCAGGTTCGCCGCCTGCCACGGATCCAGCCGGTCGGCGGCTTCCGCCGCGGCGAGCAGATCGCCGACGGCAGGGTCGGTCTGCATTTCGTGGGCAATCAGGCGCAGCGTGGCGAGCTGTTCGCCGCGGGCCTCCGCACCGCCGGCCGGCATGATCACCGACTGGTCCCAATGCAGCATCCCGAGCGCGCCGCCCACCTTCGACATGCGGGCGAAGCGGCGTTCCAGTTCGGCGTAGCTCTCGGCGGTCATGGCTGCTCCCGTTCGTCGTCCGGCACGGGGTCGGGGTCGCGCCGCAGACCATAGGCCAGATAGACCCCGAGCAACGTCACGGCCAGTCCGAACCAAGTCATCGCATACTGGAAGTGGTTGCGTGGCAGGTCGAAGCGGTCGCCTGAGGCGATCGGCGCACCTGCCGGCGGCGGTGCCGCCCCGGCAATGGGCGCCGCCGCGACATAGATGTCGGCCACCCCCTGCCCCGGCGGCAGGCCGGCGGCGGCGGCCATCGCGGTCGGGTCGATTCGATACCAGGCGTTACCGGCGGGATCGTTGTCCGGCGTGAAGAAGTTGCCCTCGGGCGGCAGGCGGACGACGCCCTCGATCGCCCCTTCGGTCGGGCCCGCGACGGCCGGCGGCATGTTGCCTCTCCGGTCGCGCGCCGCCATGGGCACCCAGCCGCGGTCGACGATCACCCAACCGCCGTCGGACAGCAGGAACGGCGCCACCACGTGCCAGCCGGCGCGGCCGGCATCGGTACGGCCGCCGAGCCAGAGCAGGGTATCGGGCTGGAAGCGGCCTTCGAGGCGGACGCGGACGAACTCGTCGCGCGGCAGGGCGGCGGCGGATGCCACGGTGACCGGCGGCGCCGACAGCTGCGCCTCGATCCGTGCGATCAGCACGTCCTTCCACTGGGTGCGCTGCAGCTGCCAGAAGCCGAGCGCCAGGAGGATCGGGACGGAGACCAGGACGAAGAGCGTGGGGAACAGCCCCGGGCGAAACCGCATGGTTCAGACCGAGTCGTCGGGGGCCGCCGTGGACCGGTGCCGGTACTGCATTGCCACGAAGAAGGCCTTGAGGGGCCGTAGCAATCCGACGATCGCGCCGATGATGATGGGCGGCCAGAGGACGAGGTGCAGCCAGTAGGGCGGCTCGAGCTTGGCCTCTGTGATCAGCGCGGCCGGTACGATCAGCGCCCCGATCACGAAGATCAGGATAACCGCCGGCCCGTCGCCGGAATCATGGTGCCTTAGGTCGAGGCCGCAGGATTCGCAGCGCTCGCGGACGGTCAGGAAGCCGTCATAGAGACGGCCCCGGCCGCATCGCGGACACCTGCAGCGCAATGCGGCCTGGAGACTGGACGGGGCGTTTTCGATGTGCCCCGCCCCGCTCACGCGCCGAAGTACCAGTAGACGAAGATGAAGAGGAACAGCCAGACCACGTCGACGAAGTGCCAGTACCAGGCGGCGGCCTCGAAGCCGAAATGCTGCTCGGGGGTGAAGTGGCCTTTCATCGCACGGAACAGACAGACCGCGAGGAAGATCGTGCCGACGATGACGTGGAAGCCGTGGAAGCCGGTGGCCATGTAGAAGGTCGACGAATAGATGCCGTCCTTGAAGCCGAAGGTCGCCTCGTAATACTCCAGCGCCTGAAGGCTGCTGAAGAACAGGCCGAGCGCCACGGTGCAGGCCAGACCCTGGATCAGCCCCTTGCGGTTGCCCTCGAGCAGCGCGTGGTGGGCCCAGGTCACGGTGCAGCCCGACAGCAGCAGCACCAGCGTGTTTAGGAACGGCACCTCGAAGGCGTGGAAGACCTCGACGCCCTCGGGCGGCCAGACGCCGCCGGTCGCCTCGGTCGGATACAGCGCCGCGTGGAAGAAGGCCCAGAAGAAGGCGGCGAAGAACATCACCTCGGAGGCGATGAAGAGCACCATGCCGTAGCGCAGGCCGATGGCGACGACGGGATTGTGGTAGCCGGCGAAGGATTCGCGCAGGACGCTGCGCCACCAGCCGAACATCGTCGTGACGATCATCAGCACGCCGAGCGCCGCCAGCAACCACGTGCCGCCATGCATGTAGATGACCATGCCGGTGGCGAAGACGCCGCCCGACAGGGCGCCCACGAACGGCCACGGGCTCGGGTCGACGAGGTGGTAGGGATGTTTGGGTTCGCTGTGCCCTGCGGCGTGGCTGTCTGCCATCTTCGGTCTGCTCCGGCTCACATGCTCGCTGATTGCTGGCCTCAGCCGCCGCCGTTCCCGGCCACGACACTGGCGGTCCGCGCTCCGGGCCGATCAGGCTTCGGCTGGTCGGCGTCCGGCGCGGGGTAGAAGGTATACGACAATGTTATGGTGCCGACATCATCCAGATTGCGGTCTTCGGCGATCGCCGGATCGACGAAGAAGGTGACGGGCATGTCGATGCTCTCACCCGGCTCCAGGCGCTGCTCGGTGAAGCAGAAGCACTGGATCTTGCTGAAATAGAGCCCGGCCTTCTGCGGCGTGACGTTGTAGACGGCCGTGCCGACGATGGGCCGGCTGCTCCGGTTCTCCGTCCGGTAGAAGGCGAGCCCCTGCTCGCCGACCTTCACGCGCACCTCGTGCTGCTCGGGCCGGAAGGCCCAGGGCAGCGCCGGGTTCACGTCGGCGTTGAAGCGGATGACCATCTCGCGGTCGAGCACCCTGCCGTCGGTCGCTTCCGCCACCTGGGTGGTGCCGCCATAGCCCGTGACCTGGCAGAAGAGCTGGTACAGCGGCACCGAGGCGTAGGCCATCATGCCCATGCCGGCGACGATCGCGACCAGCGGCAGCGCCACGCGCGCGTTGCGGCTGCCGATCAGCCTACGGGACTCGGGCGCGCTCATGTCAGCTCCCCATCCGGGCGATCGTGATGAAGTAGAACAGGACGACCAGAGCCACCAGCACGGCCAGCAGCGCGAGATTGCGACCGCGCCGGGCTCGGTGCATCTCCGACCGCGCCGGCTTCTTGCGCTCCTCCGCCATGCCTCAGATCCCCCGGCCGACGGCGCCGTCGACGAGCAGCATCGCGAACAGCAGGAACAGATAGAGGATCGAGTAGCGGAACAGCTGCCGCGCCGCGCGCTCGCCCGTCTCGCGCCAGACGCGCCATGCGCAGAGGAGGAAGATCGCGCCGAGCAGGGCGGCGACGCCACCATAGAGCCAGCCGGCGAGGCCAACGAGGGCCGGGGCGACGCCGAGCGGCGCCAGGATCAGGCTGTAGATCAGGATCTGCCGCCGGGTCTCCCGGTCGCCTGCGACGACGGGCAGCATCGGCACGCCGGCCCGCGCATAGTCGCCGCTGCGGTACAGCGCCAGCGCCCAGAAGTGCGGCGGCGTCCACATGAAGATCAGGGCGAACAGCAGGATCGATTCCATGCTGATGCTGCCGGTGACAGCGGCCCAACCGACCATCGGCGGGAAGGCGCCGGCCGCGCCGCCGATCACGATGTTCTGCGGCGTGCGCCGCTTCAGCCACATCGTGTAGACGAAGACGTAGAAGGCGATGGTCAGGGCCAGCAGGGCGGCCGCGACGTGATTGACGGCGAGGCCCATCACCGTGACCGAGCCGACCGCCAGCACGATCCCGAAGCCAAGTGCCTCGTTCGGTGCGACGAGACCAGCCGGGATCGGCCGCGACTGGGTGCGGGTCATGACCGCGTCGATGTCGCGGTCGTACCACATGTTGATCGCACCGGACGCGCCGGCGCCGACCGCGACGCACAGGATAGCGGTGAGCGCCAGGACGGGATGCAGGTGCCCCGGCGCCAGCAGCATGCCCGTGAGCGCGGTGAAGACGACGAGCGACATCACCCGCGGCTTCAGCAGTGCCAGCATCGCCGAAACGGGCGGGCCGTCCGTGAGGACGACCCGCTGCTCCGTGACCATTCTCGTACCCGTGTCTGCCAAGATGCCCTCTCCAGCGCCCCTCAGTGCGCCGACCCGGCCTTGATCACCGGCAGTTCGTCGAACGTGTGGAACGGCGGCGGCGAAGCGACGGTCCATTCCAGCGTCGTAGCGCCGGCACCCCACGGATTCGGCTCAGCCTTACGGCCGAACTTGAACGTGTAGATCATGATGCCGACGAAGAGCAGGGCGCCCGCGAAGGAGATGTAGGAGCCGAGCGAAGAGACGAGGTTCCAGCCGGCGAACGCGTCGGGATAGTCGATGTAGCGGCGCGGCATGCCCGACAGGCCCAGGAAGTGCTGCGGGAAGAAGGTCAGGTTGACGCCGATGAACGTCACCCAGAAGTGCACCTTGCCCCAGAACTCCGGATACTGGTGGCCGCTCATCTTGCCGATCCAGTAGTAGATGCCGGCGAAGATGCCGAACACCGCGCCCAGCGACAGCACGTAGTGGAAGTGCGCGACCACGTAGTAGGTGTCGTGCAGCGCCAGGTCCATGCCCGCGTTGGAGAGGACGACGCCGGTGACGCCGCCGACGGTGAACAGGAAGATGAAGCCGATTGCCCAGAGCATCGGCGTGTCGAAGCGGATCGAGCCGCCCCACATCGTCGCGATCCAGGAGAAGATCTTCACGCCGGTCGGCACCGCGATGACCATGGTGGCCGCCGTGAAATAGGCCCGCGTGTCGACGTCCAGGCCGACCGTGTACATGTGGTGCGCCCACACGACGAAGCCGACGAAGCCGATCGCGACCATGGCGTAGGCCATGCCGAGATAGCCGAACACCGGCTTGCGCGAGAAGGTCGAGACGATCTGGCTGATGATGCCGAAGGCCGGCAGGATCATGATGTAGACTTCGGGGTGGCCGAAGAACCAGAACAGGTGCTGGAACAGCAGCGGGTCGCCGCCGCCCTCGGGCGAGAAGAAGGCCGTGCCGAAGTTGCGGTCGGTCAGCAGCATCGTGATCGCGCCGCCGAGCACCGGCACCGCCAGCAGCAGCAGGAAGGCCGTGATCAGCATCGACCAGACGAACAGCGGCATCTTGTGCAGGGTCATGCCCGGCGCGCGCATGTTCATGATGGTCGTGATGAAGTTGATCGCACCCAGGATCGACGAGGCACCCGCCAGATGCAGCGCGAAGATGCCCATGTCGACCGCGGGTCCCGGATGGCCCAGCGCGGCGGACAGCGGCGGGTAGATCGTCCAGCCGGTGCCGGCGCCGCCGCCGACGAAGGGCGAGGCGAGCAGCAGCAGGAAGGCCGGGACGATCAGCCAGAAGCTGATGTTGTTCATGCGCGGGAACGCCATGTCCGGCGCGCCGATCATCAGCGGCACGAACCAGTTGCCGAAGCCGCCGATCAGCGCCGGCATCACCACGAAGAAGACCATGATGAGGCCGTGCGCGGTGATCAGCACGTTCCAGAACTGCCCGTCGGCGCCGCCGGCGGCGTCGGTCAGGAACTGGACGCCCGGCTCCTGCAGCTCCATCCGCATGATTACGGAGAACAGCCCGCCGATCAGGCCGGCGATCACCGAGAAGATGAGGTAGAGCGTGCCGATGTCCTTGTGGTTCGTCGAGAAGAACCAGCGGACGAAGAAGCCCGGCTTGTGGTCGTGGTCGTCGTGGGCGTCGTGCCCGTGCGCGGTGTATGCCATCTCTGCAGCCCCGTGTGCTTACCGTGCGCCCGGATCAACCGGGCGCGCCTGCTAGCGTGCGTCCATGCCTCCGGCCGACGCGACGCGCCGTTCCGGCATATCGGCCCTCGCGAACTTCTGCTGGGCGTCGGCCACCCATGCGGCGTAGGCCTCCTTCGATACGGCGTGCACCTCGATCGGCATGTAGGCGTGCCGCACGCCACAGAGTTCGGAGCACTGGCCGTAGTAGACGCCCTCGCGGTCGATCCGTACCCAGGTCTCGTTGAGACGGCCCGGCACGGCGTCGAGCTTCACGCCGAATGACGGCACCGTCCAGGAATGCAGGACGTCCGAGGCCGTGATCAGCAGGCGGATGTTCGTGTCCACCGGCAGCACGATCGGATTGTTCGTCGCGAGGAGGCGCGGCTGCTCCGGCTGGCGCTGATCGTCCTCCAGCATGAGGCTGTCGAACGTGAAGTTGCCGTTGTCCGGATATTCATAGGACCAGTACCACTGCCGGCCGATCGCCTTCAGCGTCAGCTCCGCCTCGTCCGTACGGTCGAGATAGTAGAGCAGCTTGAAGGAGGGAACGGCGATCACGACCAGGATGATCACCGGAATGCCCGTCCAGAGGACCTCGATCAGCGTGTTGTGCGAGGTCTTGGTCGGTTCCGGGTTCCGCTTCTCGTTGAAGCGGACCATCACATAGATCAGGAGCCCCAACACGAAGAGGGTGATCAGCGTGATGATCACCAGCAGCAGGTTGTGGAAATCCGCGATTCGCTCCGCTTGCGGCGTCGCGGCCGGCTGCAGGCCGAGCTCCCATGGCCGCGGCTGCTGTGCCGATGCTGGACCGGCCAGGACGGCGAGAGCCGCCGTCATCAGGACCGTCCGCAACCGATCCGACTTCCGTAGGATCATCCCCTGCGTACCTCTCGATCGCTTATGGTCTCCAGGGCCGAGGGCGTCACAGCCGCGACCCGGAGTGTTCCAACATACGCCAGCAGACCGCCGTATCCGTGCGACCTGATGTCGCTCGATTGTCCGGTCTTGCCACGCCCCGCCCGCCGTCGCCGGGCCGTTCTCACGGTAGCCCAAACGCAGCGCGCACCTATATAACAGGCAGCCGTTGCGCGCCCAAGCCCGAACCAGACGCCCGTCCGCGGCCGGCTGCCGCGTCGGGGCGGCGACTTCGGCAACGGCGGTATCGTCGCCCGATCTGCACACGACCTGCTCGACCACCTGCACCGATACGGGGACCACATGACCTGGATCAATGCGACCGACGAAATCTTCTTCGGCAATACCAGGCTCGACCGCGACCGCGTGACGCGCATCGTCGCGGAGGCGCTCGACGGTGCCGACGACGGCGAGCTGTTCCTCGAGCACGCCGCGTCCGAGAGCCTCGTCTTCGACGACGGCCGGCTGCGCTCGGCCAGCTTCGACGTCAGCCGCGGCTTCGGCCTGCGTTCCATTGCGGGCGAGGCCGCCGGCTACGCCCACGCCTCCGACCTCAGCGAGGAAGCGATCCGCCGCGCCGCGGAGACGGTGAAGGCGGTGCATGCCGGCCACGGCGGCACCCTGGCCGAGCCGCCGCAGGCGACGAATCGGGCGCTCTACACCGACGTGAACCCGCTTCAGCAGGTGCCCTTCGAGACGAAGGTCAAGCTGCTGGCGGAGATCGACGCCTATGCGCGCAGCCGCGACCCGCGCGTGCGCCAGGTGTCGGTCTCGCTCGGCGGCGAGTGGCAGGCGGTGCAGATCCTGCGTGCCGATGGTCACCGGGTGGGCGACATCCGTCCGCTGGTGCGCGTCAACGTCTCGGTGACCGTCGCCGACGGCGACAAGATGGAGAGCGGCTCGCACGGCGCCGGCGGCCGGCGCGGCTACGACATGTATATAGATCCCGCGCACTGGCACGCCGCGGTGGACGAGGCGCTGCGCCAAGCGGTGCTGAAGCTCGACGCCGTCGCGGCGCCCGCGGGCGAGATGCCGGTCGTGCTCGGGCCCGGCTGGCCCGGCGTGATGCTGCACGAGGCGGTCGGCCACGGTCTCGAGGGCGACTTCAACCGCAAGAAGACATCGGCCTTCGCAGGCCTGTTCGGCGAGCGGATCGCCGCACCGGGCGTGACCGTGGTGGACGACGGCACCCTGCCCGACCGGCGCGGCTCGATCAGCGTCGACGACGAGGGTACGCCGTCGAACCGGACCGTGCTGATCGAGGACGGGCGCCTCGTCGGCTTCATGCAGGACCGGATGAACGCGCGGCTGATGGGCATGCGGCCAACCGGCAACGGCCGGCGCCAGTCCTTCGCGCACATCCCCATGCCGCGCATGACCAACACCTACATGCTGGGCGGCGATCGCGACCCGGCGGAGATCATCGCCTCGGTGAAGCGCGGCCTCTACGCCGTCAATTTCGGCGGCGGCCAGGTCGACATCACCAGCGGCAAGTTCGTGTTCTCCGCCTCCGAGGCCTACCTGATCGAGGACGGCAAGGTGACCGCCCCGGTCAAGGGCGCCACCCTGATCGGCAACGGCGCAGACGCCCTCACCCGCATCGACATGATCGGCAACGACATGAAGATGGACGAGGGCATCGGCACCTGCGGCAAGGAGGGCCAGGGCGTGCCGGTCGGCGTCGGCCAGCCGACGCTGCGGATCGACAAGCTGACGGTGGGCGGCACGGCCGCATAGGCCGGGCGAGCACGCATGGGCAAGAAGAAGAAGATCGCCTCGCCCTGCATCGGGGTCTGCAAGATCGACCGCGCCAGCGGCTTCTGCGTCGGCTGCGCCCGCACGCCGGCGGAGATCCGCCGCTGGAAGCGCGGCGACGAGGATGAGAAGCGTCTGATTCTCGCCGCACTGGCCGGGCGCATGCCGGCCGCGGCGCCCGGCAAGCTGCGCACGCATACCGGCGGCTGCCATTGCGGCAACATCGCCGTGGCCTTCGAGACGCGCCGCAAGCGCAAGGCCCTGCGGCCGCGCGCCTGCCAGTGCGGGTTCTGTCGTGCCCATGGCGCGCGCACCGTCGCCGATCCCGAGGGCGCGCTGCGCGTCGCGGTGGCGGACACGGCGCGGTGCAGCCTCTACCGCTTCGGGCTGCAGACCGCCGATTACCTGATCTGCCGCGACTGCGGGGTATATGTCGCCGCCGTCATGCGCGACGGCGACGCGGCGTGGGCGACGCTGAACATCAACGCCCTCGCGGACGCCGCGAAGTTTCCGAAGAAGACCTTGCCCGTCGACTACGACGCGGAGGACGTCGCCGGCCGGGTCGCACGGCGGCGCACGGCCTGGACGCCGGTCATCGACCTCAGCCTGGGCGGGCGGCGGGAGGCCGCCTGAAGCACGGTCGTGGCGTCGTTCGGGCACCGTCCTCCCCTTGCCGCCGCGCCGGGCCGCGCGGCATAGTCGCCGCGCCGACCAAGGAGGGACGAACGGATGGCTGACAAGAAACCGGTTCTGGGCTTCATCGGGCTGGGCGTCATGGGCAAGCCCATGTGCCGCAACCTGGCTCTCAAGTCCGGAACGAAGGTGATCGCGGCCGACCTGCGGCCCGAGCCGCTCGCCGAACTGGCCGCGGACGGCGTCGAGGCGGCGCAGTCCATCCCCGACCTCGTCGGCAAGTGCGACATCATCTTCCTGTCGCTGCCCGGCGAGAAGGAGGTGCGGCAGATCTGCCTCGGTGCCGGCGGCCTGATCGAGCATGTCCGCGAGGGCCAGACGGTGGTCGACACGAGCACCGCGCCGGTGACCCTGTCGCAGGAACTCGGCAAGCGCTTCGCCGAGAAGGGCGTCGACTTCGCCGACGCGCCGGTGGCGCGCACGCGCCAGGCGGCGATCGACGGCACGCTGGCGATCACCGTCGGCGGCGACGCCGCCGTTCTGGAGCGCATCCGGCCCTACCTCGCCTGCATGGCGAACGAGATCACCCACTGCGGCGGCCACGGCGCCGGCGAGGCGGTGAAGCTGCTGAACAACATGCTGGTGACGATGACCACGGTGGCGCTCGCCGAGGCGGTCACGGTGGCGCGCGAATCGGGCGTCGTATCCGACAAGGTGCTGTTCGAGGCGATGAGCAAGGGTTCGGCCGACAGCTTCGTGCTGCGCAACCACGGCATGAAGTCGCTGCTGCCGGACGACCACCCGCTGCGCGCCTTCCCGGTCACCTACATGCTGAAGGACCTGAGCTACGCCCTCCAGCTCGCCGAGAATGCCGGCCTCAGCCTGCGCAGCGCCAACGTGGTGAAGGGGCTGCTGGAGCGGACGATCGAACTCGGCCACGGCGAGAAGTACCACACGGCCGTCGTGAAGGCGGTCGAAGAGAAGGCCTGAGGAGACCGGGCCGGGCGCGCCTTCCCGGCCCGCGAACCTCGCCCTTGTGCCCTGCCCTTGCGGCGACGATCATCTGCGCCGACTGCCGCGCGCGCCACGCGCGACCGAGGAGAAGCCGCCAATGGACAAGCCCGAACTGCTGGTCGTCGCCCGCCAGCCCGACTACCTGCTCGACGATCTCGCGAAGGATTTCGTGCTGCACCGCCTCGACGTCGCGGCGGATCCCGACAGGCTGGTCGAGGAGGTGGGGCCACGCATCCGTGGCGCGCTCGCCGGCGGGATGAAGGGGCCGGACGCGGCACTGATCGCCCGCCTGCCGAAGCTGGAGATCATCTCGTCGAACAGCGTCGGCTACGATGCGACGGACGTGCCGGCGGCGCATGCGCGCAACGTCATCGTGACCCATACGCCGGACGTCCTGACCGACGATGTCGCCGACCTCGCCATGACGCTGATGCTGATGATCGGCCGGCGCATCGGCGAGGCCGAACGCTTCATCCGCGAGGGCCGCTGGCCGCAGGGCCCGATGCCGCTCGCCGTGAAGGTCAGCGGCAAGCGCCTGGGCATCGTCGGCATGGGCCGCATTGGCACCGCCGTGGCGCGCCGCGCGACCGGCTTCGGCATGGACATCGCCTATACCGACATCGTGGTGAAGGGCAACGCGCCCTACGCCTTTGTGCCCAGCCTGCACGACCTCGCCCGGCAGAGCGATTTCCTGCTCGTCTCCTGCGTCGGCGGGCCGACGACGCGCGGACTGATCGATGCCGCCGTGCTCGACGCGCTCGGGCCGAAGAGCTTCCTCGTCAACATCGCCCGCGGCACCATCGTGAACGAGCCGGACCTGGTGAAGGCGCTGAAGGAGAAGCGGATCGCCGGCGCCGGCCTCGACGTCTTCTTCGACGAGCCGCACGCCCCGCCGGAGCTGTTCGAGATGGACAACGTCGTCATCACGCCGCACGTCGCCAGCGCCACCAACGAGACGCGCCGCGCCATGGCCGATCTCGTCGCCGCCAACCTGCGCGCGCACTTCTCCGGCCGCCCGGTACTGACCCCAGTGCCGAAGGGGTGATCCGCAGGATGACGAGGGACAACCTGTCGTGAATTCCACGCCCCCGGTGCCGACAGGACGTCCGCAAGACGATCCGCGGGTGATGGTCCATCTCGCGATGGTCATGCTCGCCAAGGACAAGCCCGACGAGGCTCGCCGGCTGGCCGGAAGGGCGCTCGCCCTCGAGCCGCATTGCGGCGAGATCGTCGCGCGGGCGACCGAGGTCCTCAATCGGGCGGTACCCGACTGGCACTTCTCGATCGTCCGCGACCAAGGCCGGAACGACGCCTATGAGGCGGCGCTCGTCCGCATGGTGAAGCCGGACGACCTGGTGCTGGAGATCGGGGCGGGCTCCGGCCTGCTGTCGATGATGGCGGCGCGCGCGGGAGCACGGCGCGTCGTCGCCTGCGAGATGATGCCGGCCGTCGCCGAGGCGGCCGAGATCGTCGTCCGGCACAACGGCCTCTCCGACCGCGTGCGGATCGTCGCAAAGCACTCCAAGGACCTGGCCGTCGGGCCGGACCTGCCCGAGCCGGCGGATCTGCTGGTCCAGGAGATCATCTCGAACGACGTTCTCGGGCAGAGCGTGTCACAGGCGATCGAGGACGCGTCGCGCCGGCTGCTGAAGCCGGGTGCTCGCATGATCCCGGCGGCGGCGACCGTCAGGGTGGCCCTGGCGCAGGATGCGCGGGCCGATCGGCGCAGGACAGGACCGGTGTCCGGCTTCGACCTGTCGCCCTTCAACCGGGTGGCGCCGCCAAGATACAGGCTCTCCGCAGACGACGACCGGCTGACGATGCGCAGCGCGCCGGCCGATCTGGCGACTTACGATTTCCAGGGCGGCGGCCCCTTCCCACGCACCTCGCATCGCGCCGAACTGACCGCCGACGGCGGGCCGGTGACCGGAGTCGTGCAGTGGATGCGGCTGCAGATGGACGATGCCGGGGAGGTCTTCTACGAGAACAGGCCCGGCCCCGGCAGCACCTCCGCCTGGGCGGTGCTGCACCACTGCCTGCCGGAACCCATCGAGAGCCGCCCCGGCCAGCGCTTCGCCGTGGTCGGCAGCGACGACCGCAAGCGGCTGCTGATCTGGGCCGATCCGATCGACTGAGGCGGCGTCAGACCATCGGCACGTGCCCCGGCTGCGCCGCCACCCGGTCCAGCCAGGCGCGGACGGCAGGATAGGCGGAAAGGTCGAAGCCGCCCTCGTGCGCGACATGGGTGTAAGCGTAGAGGGCGATGTCGGCGATCGTGTAGCGCCCGCCGGCGAACCAGTCGCGCTTCGAAAGCTCGCCCTCCATGACGCCGAGCGCCGCATAGCCGCCCGGCCGCGTCTCGTCGAGCCTGGCGCGATATTCCTCCGGCTGCTTCAGATAGTGCAGCCAGTAGCGCGAGGTCGCGATGTAGGGCTCGTGGCTGTATTGCTCGAAGAACAGCCACTGCATGACGAAGGCGCGCTGCAGCCGGTCATCCGGCATCCACGGCGTCCCTTCGGCCAGCCAGCAGAGCATGGCGTTCGACTCGGCCAGATGGACGCTGGGCTCGACCTCGAGCAACGGCACCCGGCCGTTGGGGTTCTTCGCCAGGAAGGCGGGCGTGCGCGTCTCGCCGCCCGGAACGTTCATCTCGACCCACCGGTACGGGATGCCGCGCAGCTCCATCAGCAGCCGCGGCTTATAGCAGTTGCCCGACTGGCGGTCGCCGTAGAGCGTCAGCATCGCACCCCTCCCCTGCGTGATGGAGCGATGCTAGCCGCCGCGGGCCGGGCCGCAAACGAGCGTTGCTAATGCCCCGGATCAAAGCCGCTCATGCGACCGCCGCCTGCGGCTTCAGCCACGCCGCATAGGCGGCGAAGCCCTCGGCCAGGCCGATGCGCGCCGCGAATCCGAGGTCGGCCGCCGCGGCCTCGCAGGCGATCGGGCCCTTGGCGTCCTCGCCCGGGAACGGCCCGGAACCGATCTCGATATCGGCGGCGGGCAGCACCTGCCGGACGATGTCGGCGATCTCCCGCAGGGTGCGATGGCCGCCGGGCCCGATATTGTAGGCGTGGCGCGGCAGCGTCTCGGCGAACAGCGCCCGGACGACGCCTTCGACGATGTCGTCGACATGGATGTACTCGCGCATCGCGTCGCCGCCGTGCGGCAGCCGCGTCGGCACGCCCTTCAATGCATCGGTGAGCATGTCCCGCACCAGGCAGTCGGTCGCGCGCCGCGGGCCATAGACGGTACCGAGGCGCAGCGAGGTGCCCTCGAAGCGCCCGCCCGCCACGTAGCCCCGCATGATCGCCTCGCCCGCCACCTTGCTGGCGCCGTACGGATCGTAGGCGTTGAGCGGTGCGGCCTCGGTCACCGGCCGGTCGACCGGCTGCGGTCCGTAGGCGGCGCGCGACGAGGCGAAGACCACGCGCCGCACGCCGAACCCGGCGGCGGCCGCGCACAGGGTCATCGTGCCCTGGACGTTGACCGTGAAGACGTGGTGCGGCCGGTCGTTCGCCACCATCGGGCCGGAAATGCCGCCGAAATGCACGATCGTCTCGACGCCGTGGGCCTTCAGCACGCGATAGAGCGCATGCACGTCGTTGATGTCTGCCGCGATCGCCGGAAACGGGGCGTCCTTCGCCGCCACCAGGTCCATGCCGACAACCGCGTGACCTTCCGCCGCCAGCCGGCGGGCCAGGGCGAACCCGACCAGGCCGTTGGCGCCGGTGACGAGGATGCTGCCGCTCATGCCGCCACCTCCCGCTCGGGGTCGACGGCGCAGGGTGCGGCATGCGGCTGGCGAGGATCGTTCGGCACGGGCGTCTCCGGGCTGGTTCTTCGCTCTCCTGGACACAAGATCCATGCCATGCTCGGACGGTCCAAAGCCATGGAGAAGTCGTGACCCAGGGACGCATCCCCCCTTCCGTACCGGACGGAGGGTCGAACGGTGGATTGAACGGCGGCTCCGGCGGCGGCCGCGACAGCCGCGTCGTGATGGCGCACGTCATCTATGCGCTCTACGCCCTCGGCCTGTTCACGGTGCTCGGCACCGCCGTCGTCGGCGTGGTTCTGGCCTATTTCAATCGCGACGCGGGATACGGCACCTGGCTGGCCGGCCATGCGCGCTGGCAGATCCGGACCTTCTGGTTCGGACTGCTGTTTTATACGATCGGTGCGATCACGACGTGGATCCTGATCGGCTGGCCGATCCTTCTGTTCACCACCGTCTGGTTCGTCTGGCGGATAGCCAAAGGGTGGCTGCGCCTGGCGCACGGCGAGCCGATCGGAGATGCCGTCGAAGTGAGCTGACGGGGGGCAGGACCGCGCAAGGAAGCGGCAGGCGCGATATTTGCGCCACTGTGCGCCGGGTCACACCGCGCGAGGGGCTTACCACTTGATAAAGCGTGAGTTTCCGCTCATCTTCGGGATACTTGACTAATGTCGAGTAAATTTTCGGTATCTCCGGGCGCAGGGAGCGAGCGGACGATACCGGGGGGAGTTGGGAAATGATCGTGGAGTGGCTGGAGATCCTGGCCGGCGTGGTCGGCGCCATCGGCGTCATCGCGGCCTTCGTCCTGGGCTATCGCGCGCCACGCGCGACCGAGCCGCAGTTCACGCTTCGCATTCAGCCGCGACCCGTCGCGGACAACACCTACCCGGCCTCGCTGATCGCCAGCAATCCCGGCGACCAGCCGATCATCCTGCGCGCGCTGGTCGTGCAGAACCCGGACCGCGGCCTGTTCTTCGTCACCGACCCGTCGCGCCGCAACGGCCCGGACGGCGGCGAGGTCTCGGACGTGCTGGCGATCGACCTGGAGGTTCTGCCGGAGCGTGCCGCCGAGATCGACTTCTATGTCGGCCGCAGCCCGAAGGGTTCGCGCGAGCTGGCGGTCGACGTGGAGTTCTCCAACATCCGCACGCCCTCCGTCGTCCGCTCCGAACTCCTGCGCGCGGCCTTCCCGCGCGGCAGCCGGGAAGCGTCACACGGGTTCAAAGCCCATCCCGGCACCGCGTGATGCGGGTCCTGCAGATGCGCGCCGTGCCGTTCGTCGTCTACGTCGTCGGCGTATTGCTGGCGCTGGGCGGGGGTCCGTCGACCTGAGCCACCCGACTGGCGGGAAGAGACGGGTCAGCAACGAAAGAGGGCGGCGCCGCCATGCGGTCGCCGCCCTTCGACCGTCCCGGCCCGAAGCCGGTCAGACGACCGGAGACCGCCCGCCGTCGACGTTGATCGCGGTGCCGGTGATGTAGGAGCCGGCGTCGGAAGCCAGGAAGGCCGCCATGTTCGCGAATTCCTCGGACGTGCCGAGCCGGCCCATCGGCACCGCCATCTTCTTCGCGAAGTTCGCGATGAACTCCGGATAGGGCATGTCGGGCGCCTCCTTGGCGTGCCGGCGCGCCCACTGGTCGCTGTCGATGTAGCCGGTGCAGAGCGCGTTCACGAGGACGTTGTGGGGCGCCCCTTCGAACGACAGCGCCTTCGTCATCGCCATGCCCGCCGCCCGGGTGACCGAGGTCGGCGCGGAACCGCCGCCGGGCGCCTTCGCACCGACGTTCAGCACGTTGATGATCCGGCCCCACTGCCGCTCGCGCATGCCCGGCAGCGCCAGCCTGATCAGGCGGATCGCCGCGAACAGCTTCAGGTCGAAATCGGCCTGCCACACTTCGTCGGTGATGTCGTCGAACTTGCCGGTCTGCGACGTGCCGGCATTGTTCACCAGGATGTCGATCTTGCCGAGCGCCGCCGCCGCGGCGCCGAACGTCGCCTTGACCTGGGCCGCGTCGCGCACGTCGCAGGCGAGCGCCACGACCTTGCGGCCCGGGGCATAGGCCTCGATCTCGGACTTGGCCGCGTCCAGCTGTTCCTGCCGCCGCGCCACGATTGCGATGTCCGCTCCGCATTCGGCGAAACGCTTCGCCATCGCCTTGCCCAGGCCCATGCTGCCGCCGGTGATCAGCGCCGCGCGGCCGTCCATCCTGAGTTCCATGTTCCGCCCCTTCTCCTGATTGTGCCGATCCGCCCTTCAGAGCGGTTGCCAGCGGCCGTCCACCAGGGCATCGACCGCGGGGAAGCGCCGCTTGTAGTCCATGGTCGCACTACCGTCGACCCAGTAGCCCAGATAGACGTAGGGCAGCCCGATCATGCGCGCGTGGCCGACCAGCCAGAGGATTGCCTGGGTGCCGAGGCTGCGCCGCGGCTGGGCCGGGTCGAAGAAGCTGTAGGCTGCCGACAGGGCGTCCGCGGTCCGGTCAACGAGCAGGCCGCCGACCAGCGTCCCCTCGACGTCGCGCGTCTCGACCAGCCATGTCTGGACCGGCGAATCCTCGACCATGTCGCGATAGTCGGCGAAGCTCATCTCGGCCATGTCGCTGCTGCCATGACGCTGCCGCTGATAGGCCAGGAACAGCCGGTACTGCTCGCGCGTCGCGCGTGCCGGCAGGACGGCGTAGTGGAGATCCTCGTTGCGCCGCGCCACGCGCCGCAGGGAGCGCGTCGGCTGAAACGCTTCGACGTGGATCCGCACCGGCACGCATTTGCGGCAGCCGCGGCAGGCGGGTCGATAGGCGAAGCCGTGGCTGCGCCGGAAACCGGCGCGCGACAGATCGGCGAACAACGCCTCGCCGTCCGGGCCGCCCAGTTCGACGACCAGCTTCCGCTCCGCACCGCCCGAGAGATAGGGACACGAGACCGGGGCCGTCGCGAAGAACTGGTGTATCGGTCTTATGGGGTGGAATTTCATCGCGTCCGCTGTGGCGTCGCCATCAGTGGAACTATAGGGCAGCCCCACGCCCTAGGGAACCGCAGGCTCCCGGCGAACCTCGACCCGCACCACCGCCTGGCGGGCTTCGGCCTGCGGCGCGGGGCCGCGGGCGTCGTTCGTCGGCACCGCCTGCGCGCGCTGCGCCGGCGCCACCGGCACCGCCGCCTGCCGGGACTGGATCTGGCGCAGCAGGGTGATGCTGATCCGGCGGTTGCGCGCGGCGGCGGGATCGGCGGGTACGAGGGGATCGGTATCGGCGAGGCCGGCCACACGCGCGATCCGCGCCCCCGGCAGGCCGAGTTCCACGAGCGCCCGCCGGCTGGCGTTGGCCCGGTCCGCCGACAGCTCCCAGTTGCCGTAGGTCCGGCCGCTGGCGAAAGGCGCCGAGTCCGTATGGCCGACCACGGAAATCTTGTGCGGCAGCTTGCTGACCGCGAGGACGATCTTGCCGAGCAGTTCGCGCGCCTGCGGGTACATCTGGCTGCCGCCGAGGGGGAACATCGCGACCTTATCCTGATCGGCGATCTGGATGCGCAGGCCCTCGGCCGTCTGGTCGATGATCAGGCTCTGCTTGAAGTCCTTGAGTTCGGGCGTCGTCTCGATGGCCTGGCGCAGTTCCTCGACCGCCTTCTCGAACTGCTGCTTCTCGGCGAGCGCCGCCGCACGGGCCGCCGCCTTCGGGTCCATCTCGTCGACCTTCATGTCCCGGGCGCGGCTGCGCGTGTCCTGCGAGTCGCTGCCGTCGTCGAAACGGCGCTGCCGGCGATCGTCGCGATCCGACTCGCTGTCCTGGGAGCCGGCGTCCCGATCCTCAGAATTGTAGCTGCCGTCCCTGTCCGACTCGCCGTCGAACTCGCCGGCCATCTCGCGGTCGCCGCTCTCCTCGCCCTCGCGCTCGGCGACCATCGGGTCCGGCGGGATATCGGAGAAGACGACGGGCGGGCCACCGACCGACGCCATGGCACCCTCGCTCATGGTCTTGCCGCCCATGACACCGCCGGCACCGCTGCGGCTGTCCGAGACATTGGTCGGCGCAAAATAGTTCGAGATGCCCTGGCGCTGCTGCTCAGTCGTCGCATTCAGCAGCCAAAGTAGCAGGAAGAAGGCCATCATCGCCGTCACAAAGTCGGCGTAGGCCACCTTCCACGCGCCGCCATGGTGGCCGCCGGCCACCTTCTTGACGCGCTTGATGACGATGGTCGCGCCGCCGTTGTCCTTAGCCATCGCGGCCGTCGCTGTATTCGGACTTCGACAAGTGCGGCGATCCCGGGCGCTGCTGTGAACACTGCGCGGCCGGGCGGCCGGCGCGAGCGGATACTGGCGCAAACGGGGTTAAGGGGACCTTTCCGCGTTGCACCAGACCCGGCGCAGGCATAAGGTCCGCGCGTTTCTGAGCAGTCGACTCGAGAGAAAAGCCATGTCGATCGTCGCCAAGCGTCTGTCGCTGATCAAGCCGTCACCGACGGTGGCACTGAACACCAAAGCGATGGAGCTCGCCGCGGCCGGGGAGGACGTCATCGGCCTCGCCGCCGGCGAACCGGACTTCGCCACGCCCGAGAACATCGCGAATGCTGGCATCCGCGCGATTCAGACCGGCGACACCAAATACACCGCCCCCGACGGCCGCCGCGAACTTAAGGAGGCAGTCTGCCGCAAGTTCAAGCGCGAGAACGGCCTGGACTACAAGCCCGAGCAGATCACCATCGGCAACGGCGGCAAGCACGTCCTCTACAACACCTTCGTCGCCAGCCTCGACCCCGACGACGAGGTGATCATCCCCGCGCCCTACTGGACCTCCTATCCGGACATGGTGCTGATGGCCGGCGGCAAGCCCGTCGTCGTCGCGTGCGGCGAGGAGAACGGCTTCCGCCTGACGGCCGCCCAGCTCGAAGCGGCGATCACGCCGAAGACCAAGTGGCTGATCCTGAACTCGCCGTCGAACCCGACCGGCGCCGGCTACCACTGGTCGGACATGAAGGCGCTGACCGACGTGCTGCTGAAGCATCCGCATGTCTGGGTACTGACCGACGACATGTACGAGCACATCGTCTATGACGGGTTCGAGTTCTGCACGCCCGCCCAGGTCGAGCCGAAGCTGTACGACCGGACGCTGACCTGCAACGGCGTGTCGAAGTCCTATTCGATGACCGGCTGGCGCATCGGCTATGCCGGCGGCCCGGTCGAACTGATCAAGGCGATCGGCAAGGTCCAGTCTCAGTCGACGACCAACCCCTCCTCGATCAGCCAGACCGCGGCGGTCGAGGCACTCGACGGGCCGCAGGACTTCATCAAGGAGCGGGCGGAGCGTTTCCGCCAGCGCCGCGACCTCGTCGTCTCGATGCTGAACCAGGCCTCCGGCCTGACCTGCCGCCGGCCGGAGGGCGCCTTCTACGTCTATCCGAGCTGTGCGGGCACGATCGGCAAGACCACGCCGTCCGGCAAGAAGATCGAGAGCGACGACGATTTTGCCGCCTACCTGCTGGAGGCGGAGAAGGTCGTGGTCGTTCCCGGCAGCGCCTTCGGCCTGTCGCCCTACTTCCGCATCTCCTACGCCACCAAGGACGAGACGTTGGAAGAGGCCGGCCGCCGCATCCAGCGCGCCTGCGCCGCACTGCGGTAGTTCGCGCCATTTCCCGTGTCATGCCCGGGCTCGACCCGGGCATCCAGGGCCGCAGGCTTGCGCCGGCGGCCCTGGGTTGCCGGCTCAAGCCCGGCAACGACACGTGATAGGCTGAAGCAGGTCGAGGAGCATTTAGCCGATGTCAGCCCGCCAGCTCCGCCTCGGCGCGTTCCTGCGCCCCGCCAGCATCCATACCGGGGCGTGGCGCTATCCCGGCGCCTTCCCGGACGCGAACTTCAACTTCGCGCACTACAAGCGCTTCGCCCGCAAGCTCGAAGAGGGCAAGTTCGACGCGCTGTTCATGGCGGACCACCTGGCGCTGCTGAACATGCCGGTCGACGCGCTGAAGCGCAGCGCCACCTCGACCTCGTTCGAGCCCTTCACCCTGCTGCCCGCCCTTGCTGCGGTGACCGAGCATCTCGGCCTGATCGCGACGGCGTCCACCACCTATGAGGAGCCCTTCCACGTCGCCCGGCGCTTTGCATCGCTCGACCATATCAGCGGCGGGCGGGCCGGCTGGAACCTCGTCACCACGTCCAATCCCGACGCGGCGCTGAACTTCGGCCTCGACGCCGACGTCGAGCACGGCGAGCGCTACAAGCGCGGCCGCGAATTCTACGACGTCGTCACCGGCCTGTGGGACAGCTGGGCCGACGACGCCTTCGTGCGCGACGTGGAGAGCGGCACCTATTTCGATCCCGAAAAGATGCACGTCCTGAACCACAAGGGCGAGCATTTCTCGGTGCGCGGGCCGCTGCACATCGCCCGGCCGGTCCAGGGCTGGCCGGTGATCGTCCAGGCGGGCGCCTCGGACGTGGGACGGCAGACGGCGGCCGAGATCGCCGAGGTCGTCTTCACCAGCCAGCGCACCCTGGCCGACGGCCAGCGCTTCCTGGCGGACGTGAAGGGCCGCGCCGCAGCGGCCGGTCGCGATCCCGAGCACATCAAGATCCTGCCCGGCGCCTTTGTCGTGCTCGGCGAGACCGTGGCGGAGGCGCGGGCCAAGCGCGCCCACCTGGACAGCCTCGTCCACTACGACAGCGGCATCGCCTCGCTCTCCGTGGCGCTGGGCACCGATGCATCGAAATTCGATCCCGACGCGCCGCTGCCGGACGACATCCCGGAGACCAACACCTCCAAGAGCGGCCGCGAGCGCGCCATCGCGCTGGCCCGCGCCGAAAGCCTGACCGTGCGCCGGCTGGCGGAACGGATCGGCGGCTATTCCGGCCTGGAGATGACGGGCACGCCGGAGACCGTGGCCGACATGATGGAGGAGTGGCTGGTCGAGCGCGGCAGCGACGGCTTCAACGTCATGTTCCCCTACCTGCCCGGCGGCCTCGACGACTTCGTCGACAAGGTGGTGCCGGAACTCCAGCGCCGCGGCATCTTCCGCCGCGAATACGAGGGGACGACGCTGCGCGAGAATCTCGGCCTGCCGCGCCCGCCGAACCGCTTCTTTCCATAGGCACGGAACGGCCGGCCTCACCGGTCGTTCAAGCATATCGAGTGTCATGGGAGTTGAGATGGGGGAGCGCCGGTCTCCGCCGACGAGTGCGCAGAGCCGCCCGGTCCCGCGCGGGGAAATGGGACGGCGGGTCCGGGAACACGACTGGGACTCGACCACTCTCGGCCCCGCCGACACATGGCCGACCGCCCTGCGCCTATTGGTCGACCTGGTGCTGGATTCCCGCCAGCCGCGCTTCGTCGCGTGGGGCCCGGAACTCGTATCGATCTACAACGACGGCTACATCCCGATCCTCGGTGACAAGCATCCGGCGGCGCTGGCGCGGCCGTTCCGTGAGATCTGGGGCGAGATCTGGGACGAGTACGGTCCCCTCGTCGAGGCGACGCTGCGCGGCGACGCGCAGTATTTCATCGACCAGCCGGTGGCGCTGACCGGTCGGGCGGGCCGGCCGATCAGTTGGTTCACCTTTTCCTGGACGCCGGTGCGCGACTCGGACGGGACCGTGGCCGGCCTGCTGTCGGTGGCGACCGAAACCACGGAGAAGGTGCTGGCGCAGCAGGCGCTGAAGGCCGCACAGGACGAACTTCTGCACCGCAACGAGCAGCGGTACCGTCAGCTGTTCGATTCGATCGACCAGGGCTTCTGCATCATCGAGATGATCTTCGACGCCGCCGGACAGGCGGTCGACTACCGCTTCGTGGAGGTCAACAACGCCTTCGAACGCCAGACGGGGCTCACCGGCGTCGTCGGACGGACGATGCGCAGGCTGACGCCGGGTCACGAACAGCACTGGTTCGACACCTACGGGCGCGTGGCACGGACCGGGGAGGCGGAGCGGTTCGAACTGCCGGCGGCACAGCTCGGCCGCTATTTCGAGGTCTACGCCTTCCGCATCGGGCCCGCCGAAGACCGGCAGGTCGCCGTCCTGTTCAACGACATCGCCGAGCGCAAGCGGGCGGAGACGCACCAGAACCTGCTCCTCGCGGAACTCGATCACCGGGTGAAGAACGTCCTGGCGGTCGTGCAGTCCATCGTCCGCCAGAGCCTCCGCGGCGGGGACGTGGCCGACAGGGAGCGCCTGGGCGGGCGGCTCTCGGCACTGGCACGGTCGCACCGGCTGCTCGCCGACAGCCGCTGGGAAGGAGCCGTCCTGCGCCACCTGATCGCCGACACGGTGGCAGCCTACCGCGGTGGCGAACCCGACCGTGTGACGCTGACCGGACCAGGCTTAAAGGTCGTCCCCAAGGCGGCGCAGAGCCTCACGCTCGCGTTCCACGAGCTGACGACAAACGCCGCCAAGTACGGCGCCCTCTCCCGCTCCAGCGGAAGGGTCTCGATCGACTGGGAGATGGAGGGCACGGGACGGAGCCGGCAGCTCGTGCTGGCCTGGCGCGAAACAGGCGGGCCGCACATCGCATCGCCCCCCGACCGCCACGGCTTCGGCTCCCGGCTGATCGCGCAGACCGTCAGCTACGAACTGGGCGGGACGGTCGACCTCGACTTCCGGCCGTCCGGCCTGGTCGCGACCATGCACCTGCCGGTCGACGCGCTGGTCGACAGCCAGCCGGCGCCTCCGGAAGCCCGCACCACCGCACTCACGCCCGCCTCGGGAACTCATGACCCGCTTCCGCTTGCCGGCAAACGCATCCTGGTAGCGGAGGACCAGTATCTGGTCGCCGCGGAGATCGGTGCGGCGATCGAGGACGCCGGCGGTATCGTCCTCGGGCCGATGCCGACGCTCCGCCTCGCACTGCAGGCGGCGGAGACGGAAGCGATCGACGCGGCATCGCTGGACATCAACCTCAACGGGGAGATGATCTGGCCCGCCGCGGCTGCCCTGCGGCGGCGCGGCGTTCCGCTGGTCCTGGTGACGGGCTACGCGTCGAGCCTCGAGACGCCCGCCGATCTGGCGGGCGCGGCGCGCCTCGAGAAGCCCGTGCACGCGCGGCAGATCCTGCACTGCCTGCGCGGGCTTCTGAGCGACGGTTAGCCGCCCGCCTTTTCGCAGATGTCCTTCAGCGCCCGCCACTCCGCATCGGTCAGGATGGGCGGCCCGGCGACCGCGCCTGCCGCCCCCTTCATCCGGTCGAGCCTTTCCGCGCTCATCGGGTGGCTGTCGAGAATGGTCCGCCGGCGCCCGTCGCCGGTGACGCGCACCAAGAGTTCGCCCATCCCCACCGGTGAGCGGCCGAGGGCGGTCATGGCGGCGACGGCGTAGTCGTCGGCCCGCCTCTCGGTATCCCGCGAGTAGGACGCGTCGAGTAGCGAGCGCGCCGCGACGATCACGGCACCGCCGCCGGTCACGTCGCCCAGGAGCAGGCCGAGGACGAAGGTCGTGCCGCCCGTCTGGATCAGGCGGCGCATCGCGTCGCGGTGCTGCGCGTGGCCGATCTCGTGCGCGACGACACCGGCGATCTCGTCCGGCGCCTCGGCCTTGTCCAGCAATCCCGCGAACAGGTAGATCCGGCCGCCGGGCAGCGCGATCGCATTGGGCATGTCGGAGGCGAGCACGGCCCCCCGCAACGCCTCGCGCATCGCGTCCGTCGCCCCGCCGGCCACCGCCAGCGTACCGATGAGCTTGTCGAGCGCCGCGCGCCCCGCCGGGGTCTCGCAGGTCTCGCCGCCCAGAATGGCGCGGATCTGGCCGTCCACCGCCTCGCCCAGCCGCGCCTCGACCGCGTAGGGCACCAGGGGCGCCAGCCGGTCGGCAGCATAGGGAATGCCGTAGATCGCCATCACGAGGATCGAGCAGACCGCCGCCAGCGACCAGCCGACGATGCGCCCGGTCTGGCGCCGCTCACCGGCATCGAGGGCGCGGCAGCGCGCCAGAACGGCCCGTACCGCCGCCGGATCCTCGACCTCCAGCCGCGCCAGCATCGGCGCGGTCTCGTTGCGCAGCCGCAGGCGGCCGTGCCCGTCGGCACGCCGCATGCCGTCATAGGGCCAGGATGCGAGCACGGCGCCGTCCTCGACGATCTCCAGCCGGTCCGCGACGCGGAGCTGCACCTGCCGCCTGCGGTTCGACGTGCCGTCGTAGAACACGCCGGCCGGCGCCGTCTGTGCCGTCGCCCCCGTACCGTCCATGTCCATCGGACCCATCTCAGAGACCACCGATGTCGAGCCCGTCGGTGAGCCCCTCGCCCAGCGCATCGACCTGGTCGCCCTGGCCGACGATATCGTCGGCAACCCACAGGTTGTGCACCGTCGTCGTGCCGGCGACCTTCGCCCAGACGTCCCGGTTGAGATAGAGCCGGACGACGATCCCCATGGCGACCGCCATCAGCAGGTAGCCGACAACCGTGCCCAGCAGGAGGAAGGGATGCTGCGCCACGGCGGCGAACCGTTCATCCCCCGCCGGCAGGTCGACCAGGGACAGTGCGGCGAAGAGGACCGCGCCGCCCCAGGCGCCAAGCGCGACGCCCAGGAGGACGTACCACCCGACGACCTTCCAGAAGATGCCGACCAGTGCGCCCTTAGCGAGCGACGACTCGAACCGCACGGCGTCGAAGCGGATGCCGCCCACCCACCAGCGCCACTCTATCGCCTTGTAGGCCGCGACGAGGAACGGCAGCGGCACGAGCAGCACGCCCGTCGGCAGCAGCAGCCACAGCCACCAGCCCCGCTTGAAGAGGCTGCCGCCGGTGCCGTCGAAGCGCCCTTCCAGCGACCCGTAGGCGGTGTGGCGCAGTTTGTAGCGCTCCAGCGCCGCCTGCCGCCACGGCAGCGCCAACCCCAGCGTCAGGATCGTCGCCAGGGTCCACAGGCCGGCGCGCCAGGCATAGCTCCAGCCCGAGCCGCCCATCGAGAAGCGCAGGCCGCGCCAGACCGTCCGCGTCAGCCGGTAGCGCCGCGCCCGGTACATGGCGAACTGCGAGAAGAGGTAGAAGAACAGGAAGAGCGGGATGCTGGCGAAGCTCTGCAGCCGCTCGGCCTCGATGCCCAGGAGGAAATAGGCGAGGTAAACCGGCAGCAGGATCGCCAGCGCCACCAGAAAGCCAATCAGCAACTCCTTGGCGCGGCCGATATACTCCGCGGCGTCGCCGTCGACCGCCGTGTGCGACCAGAGGTGCCGGCGGATGTCGGTCGCCAGCCAGAAGCGGTAGAAGCCGAGCGTGAGCAGTTCCAGGAGCGCGCCTCGGGTCACCAACCGCCGGAAGACGGGCCGCTGCCCGGTGAAGGCGACGGGATGGGCCGGCGGAGCGGCCGCCGGCATGGGAATCGGTTCGTGCATCGCGGCCTCGCGGGCTGAACGACAGGAGCCGGCACGGCCGCCTCGCGGAAAGGTCTAACCCTTACGATCGATCATCAATCGCACGAAATCATTAACATGGAACCGCACCCGGCGAGGTGTCCGCGTCGCCGTGGCGCAACCGATCCGCGCGATGTGTGACGGAAACACGCCGGACGGCAGATCGCGCCGGCGCGGCGCGGTCCGAAGGGGTCTTGCGCCCGCGCCGCCGCCCGGGCTTGATTGGGCGCAACAAACGGGATGGAGCGCATCGAGGCATGAAGATTGCGGTCATTGGCGCCGGCGGCGTCGGCGCCCCCTTCGGGATGGCGATGGCACTGGGCGGGCATGAGGTCACCTTCGTCGCGCGCGGCGCCCACCTGAAGGCGATGCGTGAGGAGGGCCTGCGCGTGGAAGGGCCGCTGGGCGACTTCCACCTGCCCGAGACGCGCGCCACCGACGACCCGGCCAGCGTCGGCCCGGTCGACGCCGTGCTCTTCTGCGTGAAGCTGTGGGACGTCGAGAGCGCCGGCGAGGCGATCAAGCCGCTCATCGGCCCCGACACCTTCGTCATTCCCATCCAGAACGGCATCGACGCGCCGGACCGGCTGATGCCGATCCTCGGCAAGGATCATGTCATGGGGGGCGTGGCGCTGATCGGCGGGCTGATCGAGCGGCCGGGCGTCGTGCGCCAGACCGGCAAGATGCGCAAAGTCATCTACGGCGAGCTCGACGGCAGCCGCAGCGACCGGGCCGAAGCGTTCCTGGCGGCATGCCAGGGTGCGGGCATGGACGCGGAACTGTCGGCCGACATCCGCCGCTCGCTCTGGGAGAAGATGGTCTTCCTCGTCTCCCTCTCCAGCGTCACGGCGATCACCCGCCTGCCGCTCGGCATCGCGCGCGAGGACGCGGACCTGCGCGCGCTGCTGCTCGACGTGGCACGGGAGACCGCCGCAGTCGGCGCCGCGGTCGGGGTGAAGCTGGCGGACGACTTCCCGGAGAACCGCCTCGCCTACATGGACACGCAGCCGGCGACGACGATGGCCTCGATGGCCAACGACCTGGTGCGCGGCAACCGGCTGGAACTGCCGTGGCTGGCCGGCAAGGTGGTGGAACTCGGCCGCACCTACGGCGTCGATACACCCGTCACCCGCACGATCTATGCGGCCCTGAAGCCCTATGTGAACGGCAAACCCTGATGTCCCCGAAGAAGAACCCGCTGAAGCTGAACAGCCTACAGCTGAAGACCCTCACCCTGCTGCAGGAGGTGGCGCGCCAGCCCGACCTCACCAGCACGGACGAGGCGACCGGCGAGACCGTGATCCGCTCGCTCCCGCATGCCCACGGCAACCACTTCCACATCGGCCGCGCCGTGGTGATGACCGCCGACGCGACCGGCCTCGGCAATCCCGCCGTCTGGGCGGCGCTGGGCCGCAAGGGCCTGATCCGCCAGGTCGAGAACGGCTATGCGATCACCGCCGCCGGTGCCGAATACGACACCGGCATGCGCGACCAGATCTTCCACGGAAGCGACCATTGAAGCAGACGGCACCGGAGGAGTCGGCACCCGAGGCCTCGGGCGGCGCCGCGACGCACCGCATCGGGCGCCTGCCGCGCAAGCCCGGCACGACCGGCATCAGGCCACGCGACGCCGCGGCCCTGATCCTGGTCAAGCGCGACGGACCGGAGCCGGCCGTGCTGATGGGCCACCGGCACCACAAGCACGTGTTCATGCCGAACACCTTCGTGTTCCCGGGCGGCCGGGTCGACATGGAGGATGCGCAGGTCCCCGTCGCCGCACCGCTGCGCCCGCCGGTCGCCGAGCGGCTGGAACGGCATGCGACGCGGCGGCGCGCCCGCGCGCTCGCCCTGGCGGCGATCCGCGAGGCGTTCGAGGAGACGGGCTTGACCATCGGCCGGCCCCCTGCCGCACCCGTCGACCAGGCGGCACTGGCGGACACGTGGCGGCCGTTCTTCGAGACCGGCCTCGCCCCGGCGCTCGACCTGCTCGACTACGTCTTCCGGGCCATCACGCCGCCCGGCGACGTGCGCCGCTTCAATGCACGGTTCTTCATCTGCGACGCTGCCCATGCGGCAGGCACCCTGGGCGGCAGCGGCGAACTGGTCGACCTGACCTGGCTGCCGATCGGCGAGGCGCTGATCACGCCCAACACGCCGGGGATCACGAAGCGCGTTCTCACCGAAGTGCAGCGCCTGCTTGCCGAATCCGACCCTTGGAACCTGCCCTCGGGCCATGCCGTGCCGCGCTATCACGCGGTCCACGGCCGCGAGCGGATCAGCTACGACTGACGCTGCAAATTTTTTCGGCGCCGGTGCCGGGGCCGCGGAACCGCGCCCGCCACCAAATGTTAATTCGGGTACAAGACCGGCTCGAAAAGTCGCTGGGACCTTCGGCCAAAGGAACCCGGCGAGGCCGCACAGAATTCCGGGCGGGGGAATGGTGTCCCGCTCATCCGCGCCCACGGTCGGGGGCGGAGGCCGGACCGGTCTTTCTACACTTTCTACCTTCCGCCTCGGTACCGCCCGCACCTCTTTCGGCGGGTAGGCCGGGGCGGAAGCGCATTCCGGCCCTGCCCCATCCGTCTAGTCTTCCTGGGGTGCCAGTCCGAGCAGCCTGCGCCGCAGGCGCAGCGCATACCAAGCATAGCCGAGCGTCTCCCGGCCGAGATAGTTCAGCCAGAGCCGGTAGCCGACCTCGTCGCGGCCACCTCCCGCACTCTCGCCCTGCCCCTGAATCCCATAGGCCCGGAACGCCAGCAGCGAACGCGGCAGATGCCAGCCATCGGTGACGATCAGCGCCCGCCGCCAGCCGCGCCGGCGCATCAGCGCCGCACAATAGCGGGCACTCTCATGCGTGTTGCGGGCGCAGCGTTCGGCGACGATGGCCGGTTCAGGCACCCCCATCTCGCGTGCGAGGGCGGCCATCGCCTCCGCCTCGGTCGGCGGATGGCGGCCGAAGCCGCCCGTCACGATCATCGACTGGGCGAGGCCGGCGTGGAAGGCGGCGACGCCCCGCACCACCCGGCGGCGCAGCGCCGGACTCGGCGAACCGTCCCGCCGGACGGCTGCGCCGAGGACGATGATCGTGTCGAAACGGGGCGGTATGGCCGTGCCCTGCGCCGCGTGGACGCGAAGCCGGTCAGGACGCCAGCGTCACCACTCGCTCATAGGCCGGCAAGGTCAGGAACTCGCCGAATTCGTCGGCGGTGACCATGTCGTAGAAGAGTTCCGCCGCCTCGTCGTGCTTGCCGGTCGTCCAGGCGTCCTCGCCGACCTGGGCGCGCATCTTCGCGACCTCCTCGTCGAGCAGCCGGCGCACGAGGGCCGCGTCGATCACCGTGCCGGTCCCCGTGAACGTCGCCTTGTGGCGGATCCACTGCCAGACCTGGGCGCGGCTGATCTCGGCCGTGGCCGCATCCTCCATCAGGTTGTTGATCGGCACGCAGCCGATGCCGCGCAGCCACGGCTCGATGTAGAGCACGCCGACCGCGAGGTTGGTCCGCAGACCCGCCTCGGTGATCTGGCCCTCGGGGATCTTCAGCAGGTCGTCGGCCGTCACGTGGACGTCCTGGCGCTGGCGCGCGACCTGGTTCGGGTTCGGCATCTTGTCGTCGAACGCCGCCTTGGCGATCGGCACGAGCCCCGGATGCGCGACCCAGGTGCCGTCATGGCCGTCGCCGGCCTCGCGCTCCTTGTCGGCCTTCACCTTGGCGAGCGCCTCCTCGTTGGCCTTCTCGTCGCCGCGGATCGGAATCTGCGCGGCCATGCCGCCCATCGCGTGCGCACCGCGGCGGTGGCAGGTCTTGATCAGCAGTTGGCTGTAGGAGCGCATGAAGTGCGTGGTCATCGTGATCTGCGCGCGGTCGGGCAGCACGAAGTCCGGACGGTCGCGGAAACGCTTGATGAAGCTGAAGATATAGTCCCAGCGGCCGGCGTTCAGGCCGGCGATGTGGTCCTTCAGCTCATAGAGGATCTCGTCCATCTCGAACGAGGCGGTGATCGTTTCGATCAGGACCGTCGCCTTGATGGTACCGCGCGGCACGCCGAGCTTCTCCTGGGCGTGGACGAACACGTCGTTCCACAGGCGCGCCTCGACGTGGTTCTCCAGCTTCGGCAGGTAGAAATAGGTGCCGACGCCCTTCTGCTGCCGCGTCTTGACGTTGTGGAAGAAGTAGAGGCCGAAGTCGAACAGGCTGCCCGACATGCGCTTGCCGTCGACGGTCATGTGCGCCTCGGTCAGGTGCCAGCCGCGCGGCCGCACGATCAGGACCGCCGGCTTGTCCGACAGGGCGTAGTCCTTCCCGTTCGAGGGGTCGTGGAACGTGATCGACCCCTTGTTGGCGTCCGCCAGGTTGATCTGGCCGTTGATCAGGTTCGACCAGGTCGGCGTCGTCGCGTCCTCGAAGTCCGCCATGAAGACCTTCGCGCCGGAGTTCAGCGCGTTGATGACCATCTTGCGGTCTACCGGGCCGGTGATCTCGACGCGGCGGTCCTGCAGGTCGGCCGGCACGCCGGCGATCTTCCAGTCGCCGTCGCGGACCGCCTGGGTCTCCTTCAGGAAGTCGGGCAGCGCGCCGCCGCGGATCTTCGCGTCGGCCTCGACGCGGGCCGCGAGCAGTTCCTCGCGGCGATGGTTGAACGTCCGCTGCAGATCGGCGACGAAAGCGAGGGCCTCCGGCGTCAGGATCTCGTCGAAGCGGGGCTCCATCGCCCCCAGGATGGCGACGCCCGACGGCGTCTCGACGGTACTGCCGGCCATATCTCGTCTCCTTGCTCGCGCGTCTTTTCGTTCGGCGGGGCGCAGAAACTATCCGACGGGCCGACATCAAGTCCACTGCGCAAGTCCATCGCGCCCATCGGCCGGGGAACGGCGCGGGAATAAACCGTTGCAGCCGGCGTTAACGGTCCAAGATGATTCCGGGATCACCAATCACACGGCCGGCATGACCGACGGGCAGTTGCGCCAGACGCTCCATCTTCACGTCGTGCGCCTCAGGCGCTACGCGCATGCCCTGGTGCGCGACGCGGACCAAGCCGAAGACCTCGTCCAGGAGTGCCTGGCGACCGCCCTGGCCCAGGCGCATCGCTGGACGCCGGGGACCGACCTGCGGGCGTGGCTGTTCACCATCCTGCACAACCTGCATATCGGCGGGGTCCGCAAGCGTCTGCGCCAGGCGGAGCATGTCGATCTCGAATCGGTGGCGCACCTGCTGCCGCAGGCGCCGGCACAGACGCAGCGGCTGGAGTGGCTGGAAGCGCTCTGGGCGTTCGAGCAGTTGGAGCCGGATCAGCGCGAGGTCCTGCTGCTGACCGCGGTCGAGGGGTTCCGCTATCAGGAAACGGCCGACATCCTCGGCGTCCCCACGGGCACCGTGATGTCGCGCCTGTCGCGCGCGCGGCAGCGGATGCGCGACCTGCTGGCCCAGCGCGGCAAGCCGAACCTGCGTCTGGTGAAGTCATGACCGTCCACGACCGACCGACGGAAGAAGAGATCCACCGCTACGTCGACGGCGTCGCGGACGAGCGCACGGCGGCGCTGGTCGAGCGCTGGCTGGAGGACGAGCCGGCCGACCTGCGGCGCGTCGACGACTATCTCCGGCTCAACGAGGCATTGCACGTCGCCTTCGCCCGAACGCCCGACGGTCCGGCACGGCCGGGCCTCGACAAGGTCGAGCAGCAACTCGCCCGCAAGCTGGCGATCCGCCGCCTGAGCTGGAAGCTGCGCTTCGGCCGGCCGGGACTCGCCATGCTCGGCGGCGCGGCCGTGATCGCGGGGATGGCCTGGTTCGGCTCGACGCTCGTGTGGCACATGCCGCCCGGCTATGCCCACGAGGCCGTCGAAGCGCACCTGCTGTTCGTCTCGGACGACGAGCATCCCGTGGAGATACCGGCGGAGCGGCGGGCGGAACTGACTCGCTGGCTGTCCAAGCGCGTCGGCGTGCCGGTCCCGCTCCCGGACCTGACGGAAGCCGGCTACTACCTGCTCGGCGGCCGCCTCGTCACCAACCATCTGAAGCCGGCGGCACAGCTCATGTATGCGCGCGGCGACGGCCACCGCATCACGCTGTTCATCACGCGGGCGGACGGCGCGCAGGAGACGCTGGCGGAACTGTTCGAGGAGCAGCAGGTGCGCTTCGTCTGTTGGCAGCACGGCAGGGCGAGCTTCGCGCTGGTCGGCTCCGAGGATCCCAATCTCCTTCGGGCCCTCTCGGACCGGATCATGGCGAGCGCGCGCGACACGGAGCAGGCCAGGTCCTGATCGCGCCCCCGTCGGGGGTCGAGACCGCCCGCGATCGTCGGCCCCGCCCCTAAAGAGCCCCAAACGAAAAGGGCCGTCCCTGGGGGACGGCCCTTCCTCGGATCCGATGGCCCCGGACGGTGCCCGGGGTGCGGTTTCAGCTCTTGAGGGCAGCCGGCTCGACCGGACGCGGCGCCGACGGCGCGGCATCCGCAGACGAAGAGGAAGACGGCGTGGCCGGCTTCTTCGCCGCTTCCTTGCCGAGCACCTCGGTCTCGCCGGCGATCTCGCCGCCGGCCTCGATCGCCACCTGACCGTAGCGGATGTGGCCGGAGACCTTGCCGGTCGCATGGATGGTGAGGCGCTCGCGCGCCGTCAGGTCGCCCTCGAAGGTGCCGCGGACGTGGGCGCTGTCGATCTCGACCTTGCCGACGAACACGCCACCCTCGGCGATCTCGATGATGCGGCTGCGCATCGAGGCCTCGACATGCCCCTCGACGACGAGGGTGTCGCAATCCGCGATCTCACCCTTCAGCCGGATATTCTTGCCGACGATCAGCTTCGCACCCTCCTCCTCGGTGACACCGGGCGTGGGCGCACCCGGTGGGAAACCGGGGCGCGCCGCGCCTTCGCCCGGACCGATGCCGCGATACGGAAAATTCGGAGTAGGGGTCTTCGCGTCCGCCATGGGTGCTCCTTGCTGCGTTCCGCGCGGTCCGGCCGCCGGTCCGCCGGTTGGTTCAGCGTCCTGCGACGGCCTGGGAGCCGCACCGACGCCGCCTGCCTGCTGAGACGGCGGCGTCCATTTCGCGCCTTCGTCACCCTCCGACTTACCGCCGAGAGGCTTGCCGAAGAGAGTGGGCTTCTTCATCCGTCAAACTCACTATTTTCGGCCGTCCCGTCGGGTGGACGCGCCCTCCACAGGAACCTCCGTCCGGGGAAAGGCTCCCCTCCGACATGGTCGATTCGATTCTTTGCAGGCCGGCCGGCCCTGGCCCCCGCCACCGACAACCGCAGACGAATCAAAACAGAAAAATACCGCAGGTGCAATCGAGCCCGGCCAGCACTCGTTAACTTTCTGGGGATCAGTATGGGCGAGCGGGAACTGTCCCGCCCGCTGCCGGTTGGACCGGAGAGGGAGGTTTCGATGCAAGCGTCGTCGCTCCGGGCCGCGTCAGCCGTCCGTATGCCCGCCCCGGCCGCACCGGTCCGGGCCAGCCGGCCGCCCCGCTCCGGCATGCGCTTCACGCGCGGCCTGCTGATCGGGTCCGCCGCGAGCGGCACCATGTGGGTGCTCATCGGCTATGCGGTGTTCGCCGCACTCTGAGGGTCGTGGCGCAGGCCACGAAAGAACACGTTGATCATCGCCACGATATCCGTCTCGAGGTCATAGGCCTCCGGGTCGCGCAGCGAATCCATGCAGAACCCGTACATGGACGCGTGCAGCGCCTTCGCCGCGATCACGGGCGACACTTCCGGCGCGAGATGGCCGAGCGCGGCGGCGCGCTCCATGATCTCCAGGCTCTTCGCCATGAAGCCGCGGCGCTGCTCGCGCTGACGCTCGGCCGCGCTGCGCAGCTCTTCGACATATTCCGACTTCTGCGAGATGATGACGAAGACGCGCCGGCGGCGTTCGTCGTCCCGGACCGAGCGCATCGCCGAGATGCACAGGTCGCGTAACGCGTCGAGCGGGCGATCCTCGGTTCCGGCCTGCGCCATCATCTCTTCGAGCGGCAGATCGGCACGCTGGTGCATCGCCTGGAAGAGGTCGGACTTGTTCCGGAAATGCCAGTAGATCGCGCCGCGCGTCATGCCCGCGGCGCGCGCGATCTCCTCCAGCGACGTGCGCGACACCCCCTTCTCCAGGAACAGGCTCTCGGCCGCGTCGAGCAGCTGCTCGCGCGTGCGGGCCGCATCTTCCTTCGTTCGTCTCATCGCCGCCTCCCCCTGGTCCTGGTCACCGTTCTATCGCGCTCCCTCGCCATCCCGCCGCCGCAACATCCCGCAACAATGCCTCATATCTGCCGCCTTGAAATATACATTCAGGCATGTATGTTCAACGCCGATGGCTACCGCAGGTGCGAAGGCCACGCCACTTTGTTCGGATTATTTCCATGTCTCCGACGCCGATTTGCCGCGGGCCGCGCGCCCTGACGGCGGCGCTTCTCATCGGGCTTCTCGTCTCCGGCTGCGAAGAGAAGCAGGCGGCCCAGGCACCCGCAGCGCCGCCGCCGCCGCAGGTGGGCGTCTTGAAGGTGCAGCCGCAGAACGTGCCGCTCCGGTTCGAATATGCGGGACGCACCGCCGGCTCACGCGAAATTGAGGTGCGCGCACGCGTCGGCGGGATCCTGCAGGAGCGAACCTATGTCGAGGGCCAGCGGGTCGAGGCGGGGAAGGTGCTGTTCCGCATCGACCCGGAGCCGTTCAAGGTGGCCCTGCAGCAGGCGGAAGCGCGCCTGAAGACCGAGCAGGCGGTGCTGCGCCAGGCCGATCGAACCTGGGCGCGCGTCTCCACGCTGTACAAGGACCGGGCGGTCAGCGGCCGCGAGCGGGACGAGGCGCAGTCGAGCCTGGAGACGAGCCGCGCCGGCGTCGCCCTCGCCGAGGCCGAAGTGCGCGCCGCGCGCATCAACCTCGACTACACCACCGTCACCGCGCCGATCGACGGCGTCACCAGCCGAGAGGCCTTGTCGGAAGGCAGCCTGGTCGGCACCACCGCCGACAACAGCCTGCTGACCCGGATCACGCAGCTCGATCCGATCTACGTCAACTTCGCCTATCCGGACGCCGAGGCGGCGGCGACGCGCCGCATGATCGACGAGGGTACCTACCGGACGCCGGAGGACCGGCGACTGACGGTCAGGGTCCGTCTCGGCGACGGCTCGCTGCACCCGCATGCCGGCTTCGTCGACTTCACCGACAGCGTGGTCGATCCGCAGACGGGCACGATCCGCGTACGGGCGACCGTGCCCAATCCCGACGAGACCCTGCTCCCCGGCCAGTTCGTGCGGGTGATCGTGGAGGGCATCAGCCGGCCCGACTCGATCGCCGTGCCGGAGCGCGCGGTCATGCAGGGGCCGCAGGGGGCCTTCCTCTATGCCGTCGGCGCCGACGGCAAGGCTCAGGTCAAGCCGGTGAAGCTCGGCCTGTCGACGCCCGCGGGCCGCATCATCGACTCGGGTATCGCCGGCGGCGAGCGGGTGGTGGTCGAGGGCGTGATCAAGGTCAGGCCCGGTCAGCCGGTGAAGGTGGTCGATCCCGACCAGCTCGCCGCCGCGGAGCCTAAGGCTCCATCGGCGAAGACCGCTGAAACCAAGGACGCCCGATGATCTCGCGCTTCTTCATCGATCGGCCGGTCTTCGCCTCGGTCCTCTCCATCGTGGTGGTGATCGCCGGCATCGTCGCAATGCGGGCCCTGCCGATCGCCCAGTATCCGGATATCGTGCCGCCCGAGGTCGTCGTCTCGGCCACGTATCCCGGCGCCAGCGCCGAAGTGCTGGCGACGACCGTCGCGGCACCGATAGAGCAGGAGATCAACGGCGTCGAGAACATGCTCTACATGCGCTCGTCGGCGTCGAGCAGCGGCCAGTTGAGCCTGACCGTCACCTTCGAGATCGGCACCGATCCCGACCAGGCGACCATCGACGTGAACAACCGGGTGCAGGCGGCCGAGGCGCGCCTGCCCGAGGAGGTGCGGCGCCAGGGCGTGACCGTGAAGAAGCGGTCCAGTTCGATCCTGCAGGTCGTGACCCTCTACTCCCCCGACGGACGCTACGACCCGATCTATGTCAGCAACTACGCGCTGGTGAACGTCCTCGACGAACTGAAGCGCGTGCCGGGCGTCGGCGACGCGTCGCTGTTCGGGGCCAAGGACTATTCGATGCGCATCTGGCTGCGCCCGGACAAGCTGGCGCAGCTCGGCCTGACGCCCAGCGACGTGGCCGACGCCATTCGCGAGCAGAATTCGCAGTTCGCCGCGGGCGCCTTCGGACAGGAACCGATCGCGGACGGGCCGGACTTCACCTACACGGTCACGACGCGCGGCCGCCTCGTCGAGGCGTCGGAGTTCGAAAACATCATCGTCCGGTCGGACGAGAACGGGGCGACCCTCCGGGTCAAGGATGTCGCCCGCGTCGAACTCGGCGCCCGCGACTACGGCTTCGCCGCCTCGTACAATGGCAAGCCGAGCATCGCGATCGGCGTCTACCTGCAGCCCGGCGCCAACGCGCTCGCCACGACCCAGGGCGTCGCCGACAAGCTGGAAGAGATGTCGGCCCGCTTCCCCGAGGGCATCGCCTACGCCCTGCCCTTCGATACAACCAAGTTCGTCGAGGTCTCGATCGAGGAGGTCATCATGACCTTCGCCGAGGCCATCATCCTCGTCATCCTGGTCGTCTACCTGTTCCTGCAGAACGCGCGGGCGACGGTCATTCCGCTGGTCGCCGTGCCGGTGTCGCTGATCGGCACCTTCGCCGGCATGTATCTGCTCGGCTTCTCGATCAACCTGCTGACTCTGTTCGGCATGGTGCTGGCCATCGGCATCGTCGTCGACGACGCCATCGTCGTGCTCGAGAACGTCGAGCGCATCATGCGTACCGAGAAGCTGCCGCCCAGGGAGGCGGCGATCAAGGCGATGGAGGAGGTGACCGGTCCTGTCATCGCCATCGTGCTGGTGCTCTGCGCCGTGTTCGTGCCGATCGGCTTCATGGGCGGGCTGACCGGCGAGATGTACAAGCAGTTCGCCATCACCATCGCCGTCTCGGTCGCCATCTCCGGCTTCGTCGCCCTGACGCTCAGCCCGGCGCTCTGCGCGATCATGCTGAAGCAGTCGCACAGCGAGCCGGCCGCGCCATTCCGCGTCTTCAACCGCTGGTTCGACCGCGTCACGGCCGGCTATACCGCGGGCGTCAGGTTCCTGATCCGCCGGACGTTCCTCGGCGTCCTGCTGTTCGCCGCGCTGATCGGCGTCACGGTGATGCTGTTCAACCGGATCCCCTCGGCGCTCGTGCCGGAGGAGGACCAGGGCTACATGTTCGCCATCGCCATCCTGCCACCCGGTGCGTCGCTGGACCGTACGCAGCAGGCGACGGACGAGATGACGCGTCGCCTGATGGCCCAGCCGCAGGTCGGCCACGTGGTGACCTTCGCCGGCTTCGACCTGCTGTCGCAGTCGCAGAAGACCAGCACGGGCATCTCCTTCATCAACCTGAAGGACTGGAGCGAGCGGCCGGAGCCGTCCGACAGTTCCAGCGCGCTCGCCGGCAAGTTCATGGGGATCAACGCGACGATCCCCGAGGCCATGGTCATCGCCATCAACCCGCCGCCGATCACCGGCATGAGCATCACCGGCGGCTTCGAAGGCTATCTCCAGAGCCGTGGCGGGGCGTCGCCCAAGGAGGTCGCCGACGTCACGGCCCGCTTGGTCGCCGCCGCCGCGCAGCGGCCGGAACTGACCGGTGTGCGGACCACCTTCACGACCAACGTGCCGCAGTACCATGTGGAACTCGACCGAGAGAAGGCGAAGGCGCTGAACGTGCCGATCGACGCCGTCTTCACGACCATGCAGAGCACGTTCGGCAGTCTGTACGTCAACGACTTCACGCTGTTCGGCCGCGTCTTCCGCGTCACCCTGCAGTCGGAAGCGGCCTTCCGCGAGAAGCCCGAAGACCTGCGCAACGTCTTCGTCCGCTCCTCCACCGGCGAGATGATCCCCCTCGACTCGCTGGTGACGGTCGAGCGTGTCATCGGTCCCGATCTGATCGAACGGTTCAACGCCTTCACGGCGGCCAAGATCATGGGCGAGCCGGCCGACGGCTACAGCTCAGGACAGGCGCTCACGGCGATCGAGGAGGTCGCGGCAGAGACGCTGCCCGCCGACTACACGCTCGGCTGGATCGGCTCGGCCTACCAGGAGAAGGCCGCCAGCGGCAGCGCCGCCCAGGCCTTCATCTTCGGCATCGTCATGGTCTTCCTGATCCTGGCGGCGCAGTACGAGAAATGGTCGCTGCCGCTGGCCGTGATCACCGCCGTCCCCTTCGCCGTCTTCGGGGCGCTGCTGGCCGTCTGGCTGCGCGGCCTGTCGAACGACGTCTACCTCCAGGTCGGCCTCGTCACGCTGGTAGGATTGTCGGCCAAGAACGCGATCCTGATCGTCGAATTCGCCGTCCTGTCGCACCAGCGCGGCATGAGCATCGTCGACGCCGCGAACGAGGCGGCGAAGCTGCGCTTCCGGCCGATCGTCATGACCTCCCTCGCCTTCATCCTGGGCTGCGTGCCGCTGGCGATCAGCACGGGCGCCGGCGCGGCCAGCCGCCACTCCATCGGGACGGGCGTCATCGGCGGCATGCTCGCCGCCACCTTCCTCGCGACCTTCATGGTGCCGATGTTCTTCAAGCTGATCGCCGGTGTCGGCGCCAAGCGGGAGGCGCGCCGCGCCCTCCGCCAGGAGCAGGCGCATGCCTGAGCCACGCCCGGTGCGCCTGCGCCGCTCCCCCCTCCTCGGCGGCGTCGCCCTCCTCGTCCTGCTCGCCGGCTGCACCGTCGGCCCCGACTATGAGCGGCCGCAGACCGAGCTGCCCGCCCGCTGGTCCGCCGCACCGGCGGCGAAGGTGGCGGACAGGGCGGCCGGCGCCCCAGCCGTCACCACGACCAGCGTGCAGCCGGACTGGTGGCGGCGTTTCGACGATCCGGTGCTGACCGTGTTGGTCGAGCGGGCACTGGCTGCCAACGAGGACATCCAGCTCGCCGCGGCGCGCGTCGCGGAGGCGCGGGCCAACCTCAGCTTCACACGCGCCGACCGGCTGCCCAGCCTCGGCGCCGAGGCGTCGGCCTCGCGGGTGCACAGCAGCGGCGAACTGACGGCACCGACCGTCGACCGCACGGTCAACGACTTCCGCCTCGCCAGCGTGCTGAGCTACGAGGTCGACCTGTGGGGCCGCCTCGCCCGCTCGAACGAGGCGGCGCGCGCCGCGCTACTCTCCACCCAGGCCGCGCGCGACGCCGTTCGCCTCGCCGTCGCGTCCGACACCGCGCTCGCCTATTTCAATCTGCGCTCGCTGGACGAGCAGCTGGCCATCGCCGAGCGGACCGTGACGTCGCGATCCGAGTCGCTCGACCTGCAGCAGTCGCAGTTCAACGCGGGTGCAGTGACCGAACTCGAACTGCGCCAGGCCCAGGCGGAACTCGCCGCGGCCCAGGCGCAGGTGCCGCAGCTGCGCCGCGCGCGCGACGAGCAGGCGAACGCGCTCGCCGTGCTGCTCGGTAGTTCGCCGCGCGCGATCATCGAGGACGCCATGCCGCGGGGGCTGGAGATCGACCAACTGCCGGTGCCGCCGCTGCGCCCGGAACTGCAGCCGGCGGCGCTGCTGGAGCGGCGTCCCGACATCCGTGACGCCGAGCAGCAGCTGCGCGCGGCCAACGCGGAGATCGGCGTGGCGCGCGCGGCCTACTTCCCGACGCTCTCGCTCAGCGCACTGCTCGGTCTGGAGAGCCTGGAACTGGATCGTCTGTTCAGCGGCGGCGCGGGGACATGGCAGCTGCTCGGCAACTCGTCCGCGCCGCTCTTCGACTTCGGCCGGACGGAAGCCAACGTGCGGGCCGCCGAGGCGCGCCGCGAGCAGGCACAGTCGACCTATCGCGGCACCGTCCGCACCGCCTTCCGCGAGGTCGCGGACGCGGTCGGCGCGCAGCAGACCACGACGGAGCGCCTGGAGGCGGAGACCCGGCAGGTCCAGACGCGGCGCGACACGCTCGGCCTCGCGCGCCGCCGCTACGAGGCGGGCTATTCCAGCTATCTCGAGGTCCTGGACGCCCAGCGGACCCTTTTCCAGTCCGAACTCGACAGGGTCGACGCCCAGCGCGAACGCCTCGCCGCCACGGTCGACCTCTACAAGGCGCTCGGCGGCGGCTGGACTGCCGACGCACCGTAAGGGCACCCTCACCGGCCGCGTCAGGGTGTGATAGAGGCGATCACGGCACCGGCCCCGCCGGTGCTATGATCGTTCCCGCGTGGCCGGCGGGCGGAGCGACATCGGGCGTTCGATGACGCCGCCTCTCCGGCCGGGCGGGAGGGGCGCATGACGGGGTCGGTGCTGCTCGACATCGGGATCGGCCTGATGTTCGTCTATCTGTCGCTCAGCCTGATCGTCACGGCGGCGGCGGAACTCCTCAACAGTCTGGTCAACATCCGCGCGCAGCATCTCCGCAGGGGGATCGAACTCCTGCTGGACGACAGGCGGCTCGCTAAGGCCTTCTACGCGCATCCGCTGATCTCCGGCCTCACCACCCGGCGACGCTGGCTGCGCTACGGCGGACGCGAGGGCGGCCCCTCCTACATCCCGCGCGAGATCTTCGTCGCCGTCCTGCAGGACGTGCTCGCCGAGAAATATCCCAACGTCGCCCACGCCGATCTCGCGGCGCTGATCGCGGCACTGCCCCCGAACAATTCGATGGAGCGCTCCATCAGCGCGCTGATGGCCTCGGCGCAGACCGCCGTCTCCGATGCGCAGGCGGCGACGGCCAAGTGGTTCGACGACGCGATGGAACGCGTCTCCGGCAACACCAAGCGCTTCTCGCAGATGGCGACCCTGGGGATCGGCCTGATCCTGGCGGTCGGGCTCGACGTCAGCACGATCGAACTGTTCCGCACGCTCGCGCGCGACGAGGTGCAGCGCACCGCATACCGCGAAGCGGCCATGGCCGCCGTCGCGCGCGGCACGCCCGCCACCGATGCCTGCCGAGCCGAACGCAAGGCCCAGGAACCCTACACCTCCGCGCCCGCCGCGGACCGGCCGGTGCTCGATGCAAAGATCGCCGCCGAATGCGTCGTCGAGGTCACGCGGACGGCGCTGAGCGACCTGCCCGGCGTGACCCTCGGCTGGCAGCGGGATCCCTTCGCCGACGTGCTGACCGGCGTGCGCGCCGTGCTTGGCTGGATCCTGACGGCCCTCGCCCTCTCCCTGGGCGCGCCCTTCTGGTTCGACCTGCTCTCGAAGGTGGTGCGGATCCGCGGCGCGGGCGTCAAGCCGGACGCGAAGTGACGACGCCCCGCCGGCGCTTCGCCGAATTCTTCGCCGCCCGCTGGCGCGGTGCGGTGCCGCTGCGGCGCGTCTTCTGGTGGGACATGCTGGTCGTCGGGTCGGCGATCAACGTCGCCGCGGCCATGGCGGCACTCCTGGCCCTGTCGCTCGGTGTTCCCGGCGCGGCGGCCGTGGCGCTCTTCCTCGCACCGCTGCCCTACAACCTGTTCCTGACCGCAGCGGTCTGGCGGACCGCCCCGCAAGACTCTTCAGGGATGGCGGCCAGGGCGGTCGCGACGGTCTGGTGCGTCGTCGTCACCTTGGTCTGACACGCGCGGCCGCGCGGCGGCGGCGCATTCCGAAAAGAAAATCGACCCGGCCGGGATTAACCGGCCCGATGGCGCCGTATACCGGACATGAGCCCGCCCGCCTCCCGCTTCGACGTCATCGGTCAGCTGGTGCCCCTGCGCCGCTATGCCCGGTCGCTGGCGCGCGACGAGAGCGATGCGGAAGACCTGGTGCACGACGCCCTCGTCCGGGCGTACGAGAAACGCGGTCAGTTCCGTCCGGGAAACAGCCTGCGCGCCTGGCTCCTGTCGATCGTCCACAACACCTTCGTCGACAGCGTGCGCGCCCGGCGCTCGGCGGTCGTGCGGCTGGAGCGGGCGGCGGAAACCGTGCCGGACCTGGGCCAGCCGACACAGGAGCATGCGGTCCGCCTCGCCGAGGTGCGGCGGACCTTCATGCAGCTGCCCGACGAACAGCGCGCCGCCCTTCACCTCGTGTCGATCGAGGGCCTGTCGTACCAGGAGGCGGCCGCCACCCTTGGGATACCCGTGGGCACGCTGATGTCGCGGCTCGGCCGCGGGCGCGCCGCGCTGCGCGCGATCGAGGAGGGCGACCGGCCCGGCGCCGCGCGGCTCAGGATCGTGGGAGGAACCGATGACCCCACCGACTGATCCGATCACCGATGCCGACCTGCAGGCCTATGTCGACGAGCAACTCGACGTGCCGCGGCGGATCGAGGTCGAGGCACATCTGTCGCATCATCCGACCGTGGCCGCCCGCATCATGTCGGACCTGCGCACGCGCGACGAACTGCGCCTGGCGCTGGCCGACAGGCCGACCTTCGCCCGCATCGCCACGGGAGAGGCGGCGCGCCGGCTCGAGCGGGGCTTGACCCGCAGCCGTCTGCTCGACCGCTTCCGCCGGATCGCGGCGCTGCTCGTGGTGGGCGCGATCGGCTGGACGGCCCACGCCCAGTTCGGCGCCACCCCGATCGGCGACGTGATCGCATCGACCCCGCCCCCGCCCTTCGTCGAGGAGGCGGTCATGGCGCATCGCACGACGCTGGTGCGGGCGGGCATGCCGTCGCAGCCGGAGATCGCCGCATTCGATCGCGACGAGATACGCGCCGCCACGGGCATCGTCCTGCCGGCTCTGCCGGAACGATGGCGGATCGCCGACGTCCAGATCTTTCCGTCGAAGTTCGGCCCCAGCGTCGAGATGTCGATCAGGACCGATGCCTCGGTCCCGCTCTCGCTCTTCGCGGTGCGGCCCGGCGCCTTCGACGTGCGGGACCCCGCCTCCGCCGCGTACGGCGACATGACAGCGGCCTACTGGCAGATCGGCGACGTCGCCTATGCGCTCGTCGCAGAGACCGGCGCGCCGGACCTGGACCGGGCGGCCGAGGGTCTCGCGAGGACCCTCTACTGACCCTTCTTCAACAACTCACTATCGACGGGAAACAGCGATGAACATGCCCAACTACGGCTGGCAGGCCGCCCCCACCCAGGCCGACTACGCCGCGTTCGACGAAGGCCTGCGCCGGCATATGCTGCGCGTCTACAACTATATCGGGCTGGGCCTTGTCCTGACCGGCATCGTCTCCTTCGTCATCGGCACCACGCCCGCCCTGTACGTGCCGATCTTCTCGACCCCGCTGAAGTGGGTCGCGATCTTCGCGCCCCTTGCCTTCGTGATGATCTTCTCCTTCCGCATCCAGTCGATGACGGCGGCCGGCGCACAGGCCATGTACTGGGCGTTCTGCGCGGTCATGGGCGTGTCGCTCGCCTCGATCTTCCTGGTCTTCACCGGGACCAGCATCGCCCGCACCTTCTTCATCGCGGCGTCGATGTTCGGCGCGATGAGCCTCTACGGCTACACCACCAAGCGCGACCTCTCGAAGTTCGGCTCGTTCCTGATCATGGGACTGATCGGCGTCGTCATCGCCAGCGTGGTCAACATCTTCCTCGGCTCGAGTGCGCTCCAGTTCGCCGTGTCGGTCATCGGCATCCTGGTGTTCATCGGCCTGACCGCGTGGGACACCCAGCGCATCAAGACGGAATACGCCGAGCACGCCGGCGCCGAGGCGAACCAGAAGCTGGCCGTCATGGGCGCCTTCTCGCTCTATCTCAATTTCGTCAACATCTTCCAGCTTCTGCTGCACTTCACCGGCGAGCGCGAATAAGTCGCTCGGTCCGCAAGGGAGACGATCGAGATGGATAGCCAGGATCGCCGCGCCATCGAGGAGCTGTTCGGCCGGCTGGGCGAGGTCGAGCGGCAGGCCGGTCCACGGGACGCCGAGTCGGAGACGTTCATCCGGCATCGCATCGCCGAGCAGCCCGGTGCGCCCTACTTCATGGCGCAGACGATCGTGATGCAGACCGCCGCCCTCGAAGCCGCGCAGCGGCGGATCGAGGAGTTGGAACGGCAGGCGCCGTCCCGCTCCGCCGAAAGCACGGCGGGTTCGGGCGCAGGTCCGTGGGCCGGCTTTCTCGGCGCCCGCCAGGGAGCCGCCGCGACGCGCAGCGGCTCGCTCCCGGCCGCCGGTGGGGGGCGCGGCTCCATGCTGCCCGCCTCGCCGCCGGCTCAGCCGGCGGCAGCGGCGGCACCGGCCGCCCGGGGCGGCGGCTTCCTCGCCGGGGCAGCACAGACGGCGATGGGCGTGGCGGGCGGCGTGCTGCTCGGCAACGCCCTCGCCGGCATGTTCGGCGGCAATCCAGCTGCGGCAGCGGCACCGGCCCCTGCCGAAGACGCGCCGGCCGACGAAACCGGGCACACCGACGAGCCTGGAGGCGAAGAGGGTGGCGGCTTTTTCGACTCGCTGTTCGGCGGCGGCGACGACGAACAGTTCTGATCTGGGCCGCGACGGTCCGCCGTTCCCGGGTCAGTCGAGGGCGCGTGCCCACGCCCGCAGGTCGTCGACAAACAGGCCCGGTTCTTCCATCGCCGCGAAATGGCCGCCGCGCGGCTGGTCCGTCCAGCGGGTCAGCGCGTAGCCGCGCTCGACCCAGCTGCGCGGCGGCGTCGGCGAGCGCGGGTCGCTGAACGCGGCGAAGGCCGTGGGCACGGTGACCCGCGTCCCCGCCGGCATCCGGCGCACCCCCTCCGCGGTGGCGCCGTTGTAGTACCAGGCCGCCGTGGTGAAGGCGTCGTTCATGACGTAGATCATCACGCAGGTCAGCAGCTGGTCCATGCTGAAGACCTCGTCGAACCGGCGCGTCCGCAGGTCGGCCCAGTCGTGGAAGCGCTCGACGATCCAGGCTGCCTGGGCCACCGGGTTGCCCGTCATCGCATAGGCCAGCGACTGCGGCTTGGTCATCTGCAGGTGCGAGTAGCCGCCGAGCCGCTGCTGCGTGTCGTCGAAGGCGGCCTTCCAGGCCAGCTCCTCGGCCCCCGCCGGCTCCGCATCCGGCTGGACCAGCAGGTAGTTCAGGTGGATACCGCGCACCGCCTCGGCATGCTCCAGCGCCAGCCAGGCACTGACGGCCGAACCCCAGTCGCCGCCCTGCGCCAGATAGCGCGGATAGCCGAAGCCCTCGCGCATCAGCCGGTCGAACAGGCGGGCCGTCGTGCGTGCGCCGATCGGGTAGGCCGGCTTGCCGGAGAAACCGAAGCCGGGCAGCGACGGCACGACCAGGTCGAACGCGTCCTCCGGCCGGCCGCCATGGCGCGACGGGAAGGCCAGCGGCTCGATCGCCTGCCAGAATTCGTGCACAGACCCTGGCCAGCCGTGCGTCAGGATCAGCGGCCGGCGTCCCTCCGCCTCGCCGACCACGTGCACGGCATGGATGTCGATGTCCTCGACGCGGACCTTGAACTGCGGAAAGCGGTTCAGGTCGGCCGCCGCGGCCTGGGCGTCGAAGCCGTCGACCCAGTAGGCGCACATCGCCGCCAGGAAATCCGGATCGCAGCCATACCGCCAGCCGGCGTCGCGCGGCGACGGCGGCGCCTCGTAGCGCCGCACCGCCGCGCGCAGCGCGGCCAGCCGCGCCTCGTCCCAGACGACCTCAAACCGTTCCATGCGGCACCTCCGCGATCGGCGTGACCTGACCGATGATGCCGCGTTGCGTACCCGAGAGACAGGCTGCGCTTACGCCGCGGCCGAGAGAGCGGGATCGGCTGCCGGCAGGACGACCTCCACCGTGGTGCCCTCGCCCGGCCTGCTGCGGATCTCGAGGCGGCCGCCGTGCAGTTCGACCAGGGCCTTGGTCAGCGGCAGGCCCAGGCCGGTGCCCTCGTATTTCCGCGCCAGCCGGCTGTCGACCTGACTGAAGGCCTCCAGCGCCAGCGGAATCTCCTCCGGCGCCATGCCGATCCCGGTGTCGGAGACGGCGATGCGGACGAAGCCGGGCTCGTCCTGCGCTGCGCCGACGGCGATGCGCCCGCCCGCGGGCGTGAACTTGACGGCATTCGCGATCAGGTTCAGCAGGATCTGCCGCGCCCGGACCGGATCGGCCATCACCCGCAGCGGCGGCTCGGGCGCGACGACCTCGAAGTGCAGCGACGCACGCGTGCACTGGTCGTAGACCATCTTCCGGCAGGCGGCGAACAGGCTTGCGACGTCCAGGGGCACCGGCTCGACCTGCAGCTTGCCGGACTCGCTGCGCGCCACGTCCAGCACGTCGTTGATGACGCTCAGCAGGTGCCGGCCGCTTCCGAGGATGTCGTCCGCATACTCCTTGTACTTCGGCGCGAGCGGCCCGAACGCCTCCATCGACATCATCTCGGAGAAGCCGATCACGGCGTTCAGCGGCGTCCGCAGTTCGTGGCTCATGTTGGTGAGGAACTGCGTCTTGCTCCGGCTGCCCGCCTCGGCGCGCTCCTTGGCCGCCCGCAGCTCGCTCTCGCGCTCCTTGAGCGAGCTGATGTCGCCGATCATCGCGATCATGCCACCTTCGGCGGTCCGGCTGCGGCTGATGCGCAGCCAGCGGCCGCCGGCGATCTCCAGTTCGCAGACGGAAGGCAGCGGGTCGACGAGCAGCCGCTGCGTCACCGCCGCCGCGGTGCCGGCGGCGAACACGCCCTGCTCGATCGCGGTCGCGACGAGCGCCTCGAAGGATGCCCCCTCGGCGACGCGACCTTCGATCATGGGCGCGAACTTGGTCACCTGGCTGTTGGCGACCACCACCGCCCCCGACGCGTCCACGAGGACGACGCCGTCGCGAGAGTTCTCAATCGCGTCGACCAAGCGGCCTTGGGCATGGCGGCGCCGCGCCACCTCATCGGCCATCATCGACCGGATGCTGTCGCGCATCACCTCCATCGAGGCGAGCAGCGCCCCCAACTCGTCGCGGCTCGCGGTCGGGATCGGCGTGTCGAGTTCGCCGCGAGCGATCCGCGCCGCCACGTCGGAGGCCGCCCGTACCGGCCGCAGGATCATGCGGACGAGGAGGAAGGCGATCGCCGCGGCGACGATCAGGGCGACCACCGTGGCGGCCATATAGAACCGGCGGTTCTGCTCGATCACCCTCAGGGCGCGCTGCCGCCCGATGAACCCGTCGCCCGCGGCCAGGTTGACGAGGATGTCCAGCTGTTCGCGCGCGGCGTCCGCCGCCTGGTCGAGCAGCGGCCAGGCGTCCAGCCCCGCGCCGGCATCTCGCCGTACCGCGTCCCATCGGGCCACCGCCCTGCGGACCTCGGCCGCGGCTCCCTCGGCGCGCGCCGTCGCCGATCGGCCGGCGACGATGTCGAGGTCGTCGTACAGGTCGAGCAGGATCTCCTCGGAACGCTGCGACAGCCTCTCCCGGGCGACGGGATCGGCCTCCAGCGCCGAGCGGGCGGCGACCGCCTCCAGGGCGTTGAAGTTGGCGAGCGCCGCGCGGGCATAGTTGATCGCCATCAGGGGCTCGTCATAGGTGCGCGCGACCAGGCGGCCCGATTCGCCGATCCAGCGCACGCCCTGATAGCCCAGCAGGCCGGTGATCGCGGCCATGGCGAGGAAGGCAAGGAAAATCTTCCGACGAAGGGTCGACGATAGCCCGCCGGCGCCGCGTCGCGCGGCCTTCGCCGGCGATCCGGAGGCGCTTTGCCGCTCGTCGATCAGCTGTTCAGACATGGTCGCCCGGGTCGCCCGTTGCCTACCTGACGTCGACGATCAGCCGCATCTTCGGATGGATGCCGCACAGCACATCGAAACGCCCCCGCTTGGGAAAGGACACGGCGACGATCTCGCCGGACTTCTGCTCGCCGGAATCGAAGGTGAACCCGTCCGCCTCGATGTAGACGTGATGGAGCAGCCCGGCATCGTCGTTCTGGACGGCGACCGTGTCGCCGCGGGCGATCGTCAGGTGCGGCGGATCGAATGCGCGCCCCTTCTGCGACACGCGGTAGGTGGCACCGGCCAGCGCCACGCTGCCGCCGACTGCTAAGCCCCCGGCGAGCAGGACGGCGAGCATCCAGGCGCGGCTGCTTCGGCGCATCGTCACTGGGCGGCCTGCTCCTCGGGGGCGCGTATCGAAAAGGACTTGGCGTAGGCCCGCGACCGGGCCGTCAGCATCGGGTCCCCGGACGTGTCGATCCCGTCGACGAGGTTCAGGGGCGTGAAGAGCAGCCGCCGCTCCGTCGCCGGGTTGTCGGCGGCGATCCGGCGGATCGTCAGCGCGCCGAGATCGATCTGGCGACGGTCTTCCGGCCAGAGGATAGTTCCGTCGGTGATCGGATCGCCCGGATCGGCGATCTGGAGTATCAGCCGGAACTGGGCCGCTCCTCGTGCCAGCCGGTCCACCAACTCCGCCGCCAGGAAATCCGCGGGGCGCGCGGCGGCCACGGCCGGATCGAGATGGTCGGTGCCGCCGACGGGCACGATCCGGTAGCGGCCATGGACCGATCGCCCCTCGGCATTCTCGAACCGGAACGCGTTCACGCCGAAGAAGGCCTCCGCCGCATAGCTCGACGGGATCGGCTTCGGATGGTCGAGAAAGCGCCGGGCTGCCGGGTGCGCCGCCGCGAAGCGATCGAGCGGGGTCGGCGCGGCGACGTCCGGCCCGCTGGCGGCGGCCGCCTGCAGGAAACCGAGGAACGCCTCGGGCGTCGCGGCGGGGAAGCCGTCGTAGGAGTGGGCGACGATGTCGGTCGACCCCTCTGGCAGCAGGAACTTGAGGGACAGCCCGCGCGGGCTCGCATGCGGGGTGCCCGAGGCGACGGCGGGCGTCCCGGCGAAGTCGGAGAAGCGGAGGACGACCGCGACCTCGCCGCCCTGCATGTGCGGCGCCCGCGTGACCGCGCGCGCTTCGGGCGAGGCGAAGAAGCTCCCTTCGCATACGAGGCCCTTGGCATGCACGGCACGATAGCCTTCGTGGACGCCGAACAGGTCGTTGAACGCGTGGACGAGTCGCACCGGCGTCGAGGCCGGCGCCGCCTGGGCCGCCACCGGTACGGCCGCATGGGCCGCGACCAGTGTCGCCAGGATCGCGGCACGCCGCGCGATCACGGCGGCGGCACCGCATGCCGCGGGTACGGCGAGCTTGGACGGCAGGCTCATGAAAGCGACCCGAAGGATGACGGAGACCGGCTCGGCGGCGATCTGGCGCCACTACGGCGCGATCGCCATAGCCTGCGCGAACACGATTAATGGGGCGTAAAGCGCGCGCGCCGGGTCAGTGTTCGGCGTGGACCCCGTCCCAGTTCATCGCCGAGATCACGTGCGGCCAGATCCTGTCCCAGAATGCCGCCGACCGCGCGTCCGCGGCGTCGCAGCCGCAACGCTCGCAAAATCGGTCGAAGTCGAGGCCGCGCAGGGTCGCCTTCAGCCCGGCGCCGGGCCCGCTCGGCCAGCAGGCCGCGAAGACGCCCTCCGAGCCGATGGACATGAAGGTTCCGGTGTCCTCATCGATGACCACATTCGCCCAGTTCTGCGCATCGCGGATGAGGTACATCTCCGCATCGGCGAATGTTACCGAAGGCCTGTCTGGCATAGTGTCGTTCTGATCCCCGTTCTAGGTCCCGGCCTCGCGCGACATCTTTTGTTGTGGCATCCGGCTACACCGCCACTATCCCCGAAAATCGGTAGCGAACAAGTTTACAGTCGCAAAAGCTGTAGGCGGCCTCGTGGACAATATGTCCGGCGAAAATGTCCGGCTCCGTCCAGGCGCTGGCGGGACGTGTCCTTGCAGAAACCCGGAAGCGACGCACGAGGCGGCATTCGAGTGCCGCCGTCCGCCACTGGAGGCCGGCCGTTCTTCGTGCAACTATCCCTGCCCTTTTCTGCGGAGCAGGCGATGAAGCTGGTCATTCCGAAGGAGCGCGATCCGCTGGAGCGGCGCATGGCCGGCAGTCCGGATGCCGTGAAGCGTCTGCGCGACCTGGGCTTCGAGGTGATCGTCGAGGCCGGTGCCGGCGCCGGTGCCGGCTTCCCGGACGCGGCGCTGCAGGAGGCGGGGGCGACGCTGACCGGCGACATCGCCGAGGCGCTGGGCGCGGCCGACGTGGTGCTGCGCGTGCGCGGGCCCGCGATGGAGGACGACGGCTGGGAGTTCCGGCGCATGCGACCCGGTGCCGTTCTGATCGGGTTCCTGGCGCCGTGGCAGGCGCACGAGCGGATCGCCGCCTATGCCGAGCACGGCCTCGCCGCCTTCACGATGGAGTTCATGCCGCGCATTACCCGCGCCCAAGGCATGGACGCGCTGTCGTCCCAGGCGAACCTCGGCGGCTATGCGGCGGTGATCGAGGGTGCGCGCCTCTTCGGCCGCGCCTTCCCGATGATGGTGACGGCGGCGGGCACGATCGCCCCGGCACGCGTGCTGATCCTGGGCGCCGGCGTCGCCGGGCTGCAGGCGATCGCCACGGCGCGTCGCCTCGGCGCCATCGTCTCGGCGATGGACGTGCGGCCGGCGGCGCGCGAACAGGTCGAGAGCCTGGGCGCCACCTTCGTCGAGGTCGACTCCGACGAGAAGCACCAGGCCGAGACCACCGCCGGCTACGCCCGCGAGATGAGCGCCAACTACCGCCAGCGCCAGGCCGGCAAGCTGCACGAGCACCTGAAGCGCATCGACGTGGTGGTGACCACCGCGCTGATCCCCGGCCGGCCGGCGCCGGTGCTGGTGACGGCCGAGATGGTCGCCGACATGAAGCCCGGCTCCGTCATCATCGACATGGCGGCCGAACAGGGCGGTAACTGCGAACTGTCCGAGAACGGCAGGACGGTGGTGAAGCACGGCGTCACCATCGTCGGCGATGCCAACTTGGCCGGCCATGTCGCCGCCGACGCCAGCGCGCTCTACGCCCGCAACCTCGTGAACTTCCTCACCCTGATGGTCGACACCGAGCACAGGCTGCTCGAGCCGGACCGCGACGACGAGATCCTGAAGGCGACGCTCGTCTGCCGCGACGGACGCATCGTCAATCCCGTGCTGGCGCAGAAGGAGGCGTCCTGATGGCTACCGACACAATCGCCCAGGATGCGGCGACCTTCGCCCGCGAGATGGGGCGGCTCGCCGTGGAGGCGGAGCAGTTGGCCGGGCAGGCCTTCGACATCGCCAACCGGACCAGCCAGACCGCCGTCCACAGCACGGGCGCCGACCCGCTGCTGTTCGGCCTGACGGTCTTCGCGCTGGCCGCCTTCGTCGGCTACTACGTCGTCCTGAAGGTGACGCCGGCGCTGCATGCGCCGCTGATGTCGGTCACGAACGCGATCTCCGGCATCGTCATCGTCGGCGCCATGGTCGCGGCCGCACCGGCACTGTTCGGCGCCTCGAAGATCATGGGCTTCATCGCCGTGGTCCTGGCGTCGATCAACATCTTCGGCGGCTACATCATCACGCAGCGGATGCTGCAGAAGTTCCGCAAGCGGTGAGGCAGACATGAGCGGCGATATCGCGTCCTACGCCTACCTGCTGGCGGCGATCTGCTTCATCTTCTCGATCCGCGGCCTGTCGTCGCCGGAGACGGCGCGGATGGGCAACTTGATCGGCGTCGCCGGCATGACCATCGCCGTGGTCGCCACGCTGGCCACGCCCGAGGTGCCGACCTACGGCCTCGTCTTCGCCGGCATCATCGTCGGCGGCGTGATCGGCGCCTTCATCTCACTGCGCGCCAAATTCACGCAGCTGCCGCAGCTGGTCGCCCTGTTCAACAGCTTCGTCGGGCTGGCGGCGGTGTTCATCGCCGGCGGCGCCATGCACGCGCCGTCGCTCTACGGCATCGAGGTCGTCGGCGGCACCATGGGGATGGTCGACCTGATCGAGATCATGCTGTCGACCGTCATCGGCGCGATCACCTTCACCGGGTCCGTCCTCGCCTGGGCGAAGCTAGAGGGCAAGGTGCCCGGTACACCGATCACCTTTCCGGCGCAGAGTGCGGTCAACGGCTTCATCGCGCTGTTCCTGGTCATGGCTGGCTTCCTGTTCCTCGGGTTCGGCGGCGAGTCGCTGTTCTGGGCGGTGACCATCGTGGCACTGGTCTGGGGCGTCATGGTCGTGCTGCCGATCGGCGGCGCCGACATGCCGGTCGTCATCGCCGTGCTGAACTCGCTGTCGGGCTGGGCCTCGGTCGGTATCGGCTTCGCGTTGAACAACCCGCTGATGATCGTCACCGGCGCCCTGGTCGGCGCGTCCGGCATCATCCTGTCCTACATCATGTGCGCCGCGATGAACCGTTCGCTGCTCAGCGTCATGCTGGGCGGCTTCGGCGGCGAGCAGGCCGCCGCGGGCGCGGGCGCGGGCGCCGCGCACGGGCTGGTGAAGTCCGGCAATGCCGATGACGCCGCCTTCCTGCTGAAGAACGCCGGCTCCGTCGTCATCGTCCCGGGCTACGGCATGGCGGTCGCCCAGGCGCAGCACGCGCTGCGCGAGATGGTCGATCTGCTGGAGGCGCAGGGGGTGAAGGTGCGCTACGCCATCCACCCGGTCGCCGGCCGCATGCCGGGCCACATGAACGTGCTGCTGGCCGAGGCGAACGTCTCCTACGACAAGGTCTTCGAGATGGAGGCGATCAACCGCGACCTGCCGAACACCGACGTCGCCTTCGTCATCGGCGCCAACGACATCACCAACCCGGCCGCGCGCACCGACCCGTCCAGCCCGATCTTCGGCATGCCGGTGATCGACGTCGACAAGGCGCGCATGTGCATGTTCGTGAAGCGCTCGATGGCGTCGGGCTATGCGGGCGTGGAGAATCCGCTCTTCTACAACGACAACACGATGATGATCTTCGGCGACGCCAAGGCCGTATGCGAGAATGTCATCCGGGCGATGGGATGATTCCCGACCCGTCCGGCCGAAGAGTCATTCCGGCAGCGACCGGACGAACGACGAGAAGGTGACGGCGGCGCACGGGACCGGACCGCGCGGCGGCCGCACACGAAAGTGAAGGAGGCTGTCATGACCAAGGGTCTTCGCCTGTCACGCCGTTCCGCCCTCGTCGCCACGGTCGGCGGCGCGATCGCGGCACCGTTCATCCTGCGGGGCGGCCTCGCGCACGCCGCGGCACCGATGCTGGGCGCCGCCCGCCCCGACCACTACCGCTTCAAGCTGGGCGCCTTCGAGGTCACCACCCTGCTCGACGGCTATGTCCAGCTCGACGGCCCGCACCCGATCTTCGGCATGGACCAGAGCGCCGAGACGGTCCAGGCCTATGCGGCAGAACACCGCCTGCCGCCAACCAAGATGGAGATCAGCTTCACGCAGGTCCTGGTGAACACCGGCAAGGAGCTGGTGCTCTTCGACACAGGCAACCCGGATTCGCGCCGCCCGACCGCCGCCAATCTCGTCGCCGCCATGGCCTCCGCCGGCTACAAGCCGGAGCAGGTGGACGTCGTGGTGATCACCCACATGCACGGCGACCACATCGGCGGGCTGATGCGCGAGGGCAAGCCGGTCTTCCCGAACGCACGGATCGTCACCGGCGAGACCGAATACGACTTCTGGTCGAAGCCGGACCGCCTCAGTGGCGCCACGGAGGGGACGGCGAAGCTGGTCCAGGCGAACGTCGTGCCGCTCGCCGAGAAGACGACCTTCCTGAAGGACGGCGGCGAGGTCGTGCCCGGCATCCGTGCGGTCGCCGCCTTCGGCCATACGCCGGGCATGATGGGCTATCACGTCGAGAGCGACGGCAAGCGCTTCATGATCTTCGCCGACGTCACCAATCATTACGTGGTGTCGCTGCAGAAGCCGGAGTGGCACGTCCGCTTCGACATGGACAAGGACGCCGCGGTCGCGACGCGCAAGCGCGTGCTCGACATGTTGGCCGCCGACCGCATCCCGGCGAGTGGCTACCACATGCCCTTCCCGGCCGTCGGCTTCGTCGAGAAGGCGGGCGACGGCTATCGCTGGCTGCCGGCGAGCTACCAGCTGCGGGTGTGACGTCGCCGGGCGGGCACGCTAGGTGAAGGTCGGCGGTTGACGCCGCCGGCCGGCGCCCCACTTCCCGCTGCGACGTTTCCGCAGTCCGGCCCGGATCCTCATGCTCCTTCTCGAACTCGTCGGCGGCTTCGTGCTCCTGCTGGCCGGCGGCGAGGCCCTCGTCCGCGGCTCCGTCTCGGTAGCGCGCCGGCTCGGTGTCGCGCCGCTGGTCATCGGCCTCACCCTGGTCGGCTTCGGCACGTCGACGCCCGAACTGGTCACCAGCATCGAGGCGGCGCTGAAGGGTTCGCCCGGCATCGCCGTCGGCAACATCGTCGGCAGCAACATCGCCAACGTCCTGCTGATCCTCGGTGCGGCGGCGCTCATCCGGCCGATCGCCTGCGACCCGCGCGCCTTCTACCGCGACGGTACCGTCCTGGCGGCGGCGACGCTGGTCTGCGTCCCCATCGCCCTGCTCGGCGGCCTCGGCCGCTTCGGCGGGCTGGTCCTCGTCGGCCTGCTCATCGCCTACATCGCCGGCACCTATTTCGCCGAGCGGACGGGCGGGAGCGCCTCCGCCGACCTGCACACCCGCGAAGCCGATCCGGCCGAGCCGGCCCACTTCTCCCTGCCGGTCGGCCTCGTCGTCGCCCTCGGCGGCCTCGGGCTGATCGTCTTCGGCGCACAGCTGCTGGTCGGCGGTGCCGTCACCGTGGCGCGCGACTTTGGCGTGTCGGAGACGATCGTCGGCCTCACCCTGGTCGCCGTCGGCACCTCGCTCCCGGAACTGATGACCTCGGTCGTCGCCTCGCTGCGCGGCCAGTCCGACGTCGCCCTCGGCAACGTCATCGGCAGCAACATCTACAACATCCTGGGCATCCTCGGCGGCACCGCCGTCGTCACCCCCCTCACCTTCCCGCCCGAGATCGCCGCCCTCGACCTCTGGGTAATGGTCGCCGCCACCGCCCTGGTCATCGCCTTCGCCATCACCGGCTGGCGCGTCGGCCGCCGCGAGGGCGCCGTGCTGCTGCTGGCGTATGGCGGCTATGTGGCGTGGCTGGCAACCGGCGCCTGACGCAATCCTCGCCCAGGACTGCGGCAGACGGCACCGTCGCGCGGCCGTCATCTTACTTTCACGCAACCGTCGTGAAGCTGATACCGTCGCACTGGTAGGCAGCCGCATCTGCACAGGATGCGAGGCGCCTATGACGACGGCCCACAGCACGGCCGCCCGGATCGCCGCGGGCCCCCTCTCGAACGACGGTGCTCCCACCGCCATCGAGGTCCGCGGCCTGACCAAGAGTTTCACGCCGGCACGCCGCGCGCTCGACGGCGTCAGCCTGCGGATCGCGCCAGGCGAGATGGTGGCCCTGATCGGCCCCTCCGGCTCCGGCAAGTCCACGCTTCTCCGCCATTTCTCCGGCCTCACCGGTGCCGACGCCGGCACGGAGGGCGGTTCGGTGCACGTGCTCGGCACGCCCATGCAGCAGGACGGCCGGATGGCGCGCGACGCGCGCCGCATGCGCGGCCGCATCGGCTTCATCTTCCAGCAGTTCAACCTGGTTGGGCGGCTGTCGGTTCTGACCAACGTGCTGACTGGCACACTGGGCCGCATGCCGTTGTGGCGCAGCCTGCCGCGCCGCTTCCCGGTCGAGGATCAGCGGCAGGCGCTGGCGGCGCTCGCCCGGGTCGGCATTCCCGAATGCGCATTCCAGCGCGCCTCCACCCTGTCCGGCGGCCAGCAGCAGCGTGCCGCGATCGCCCGCGCCCTGGTGCAGCGCGCCGAGATCATCCTGGCCGACGAGCCGATCGCCTCGCTCGATCCGGCATCGGCGCGTCGGGTCATGGACACGCTGGCCGACATCAACCGCGCCGACGGCATCACGGTGGTCGTGTCGCTGCACCAGGTGTCCTACGCCCGCCGCTACTGCCCGCGCACGATCGCGCTGAAGGCCGGCCGCATCGTCTTCGACGGCCCGTCCGACGCGCTGAGCCAGGAGATGCTGGCCGACATCTACGGCGCCGAACTGGCCGACATCACCGACGACGAGGTGCAGGAGGGCCAGCGGCGCCCGCCGCCGCCGCGCGGCCGCCGTCCGACCGGCGCCTTCGCCGGCGCGGCCGTCTGAACCACCCGATCACGACTTCGATGCAACGCCCGCCTACCTACGAGGGGATATCCGCATGATCCGCAAGCTGACCCTGGCCGCCGTCCTGGCCGGCACCACCGCACTGGCCGCACTGACGCCGGCGAACGCCGAGATGACCGTCAAGGAACTGAACTTCGGCATCATCTCGACCGAATCCAGCCAGAACCTGAAGTCGGTCTGGGATCCGTTCCTGAAGGACATGGAGAAGCAGATCGGCGTGCCGGTTAAGGCGTTCTTCGCGCCCGACTATGCCGGCATCATCCAGGCGATGCGCTTCGGCAAGGTCGACATCGCGTGGTACGGCAACAAGTCCGCGATGGAAGCCGTCGACCGCGCCAACGGCGAGATCTTCGTCCAGACCGTCGCCGCCGACGGCTCGCCCGGCTACTGGTCGCTGCTGATCACGCACAAGGACCACAAGGAGCTCAACTCGGTCCAGGACGTGCTGAAGAACGCCAAGGACCTGACCTTCGGCAACGGCGATCCGAACTCGACCTCGGGCTTCCTGGTGCCGTCCTACTACGTCTTCGCCGTGAACAATGTCGATGCGAAGCAGGCGTTCAAGCGCATGGTCACGGCCAACCACGAGACCAACGCGATGGCCGTCGCCAACAAGCAGGTCGACGTCGCGACCAACAACACCGAGAGCATGGACCGGCTGAAGATCAACCAGCCCGACAAGTTCGAGCAGATCAAGGTGGTCTGGAAGTCGCCGCTGATCCCGTCCGACCCGATCGTCTGGCGCAAGGACCTGCCCGACGCCGACAAGCAGGAGCTGAAGAGCTTCTTCCTCGACTACGGCACGAAGAGCGCCGAGGAGAAGAAGGTCCTGGCGGGCCTCGCCTGGGCGCCGTTCAAGGAGTCGAGCAACAACCAGCTCCTGCCGATCCGCCAGCTCGAGCTGTTCCGCACCAAGACCAAGCTGCAGGCCGACGAGTCGATGGCCGCCGACGAGAAGAAGGCGAAGATGGCCGAGATCGACGCCCAGCTCGCCGCGCTCGAAAAGCAGATGGCGACCAACTGATCGCCTGACCGCGCGCTCCGAGGTGGCCGCCCCGCGGCCACCTCGGTACGCGGTCCCAGCGTACGGCGCAGTCGGAAAGCCTCGCCCTGAGGAAGGCCGAGGGCCTGTCTCAAAGGGCGAGGCTTTCCGCACGGCCGGCAGCCAGCGCGCCCCTCTCAGCACGGATACCCCCATGGCCCACGCCCAGACCGCAACCGCGCCCCACCTGCCCGGCGCCATTCCGGCCCCGCCGCCGCGCGACGCGAAGCGCTCCGCGCTGACCCTGCTGGGGTGGGCCGCCTTCGCCGCCTTCCTCGCCTGGTCGTGGCAGGGCGCCGAGATGCGGCCGCTCGACCTCATCCGCGACTCCGGCAACATGGTCACGCTGGCCGGCGACTTCTTCCCGCCGAACTTCTCGCAGTGGCGCTTCTACGTGTCCGAGATGGTGACGACCATCCACCTCGCGGTGTGGGGCACCATCCTGGCGGTGATCGCGGCGATCCCGTTCGGCCTGATGTCGGCGGAGAACGTGGCGCCGGTCTGGCTGCGCCAGCCGGTACGGCGCCTGATGGACGCGCTACGCGCCATCAACGAGATCGTCTTCGCCATGCTGTTCGTCGTCGCGGTCGGCCTGGGCCCGTTCGCCGGCGTGCTGGCGCTCTTCGTCCACACCACCGGCGTGCTGGCCAAGCTCTTCTCCGAGGCCGTCGAGGCGATCGATCCGCGGCCGGTGGAGGGCATCCGCGCGACCGGCGCCCATCCGCTGGAGGAGATCGCCTTCGGCATCATCCCGCAGGTCATGCCGCTCTGGATCTCCTACGCGCTCTACCGCTTCGAGTCGAACGTGCGCTCCGCGACGGTGGTCGGCATGGTCGGCGCCGGCGGCATCGGCGTCGTGCTGTGGGAACAGATCCGCGGCTTCTACTTCGCCGAGACCTGCGCCGTGATCATCATCATCGTCGCCTCGGTGACGATCCTCGACGTGATCTCCAGCCGCCTGCGCAAGCTGTTCATCTGACCGGCGTCAGAGCAGCAGCTTCTCCGGCGTGATCGGCAGGTCGCGGATGCGGCGCCCGGTGGCGTGGAAGACGGCATTGGCGATGGCCGGGGCGACGCCGCAGATGGCGATCTCGGCCAGTCCCTTGGCGCCCAGCGGGTTGAAGTTGGTGTCCGAGCCCGGCACGAACGTCACGTCCAGCTCGCGCACGTCGGCGCAGACCGGCACCAGATACTCCGCCAGGTTCGCGTTCATCACCTTGCCGAAGCGCGGGTCCCACTCGCCCTGCTCCAGCAGCGCCATGCCGAGCCCCTGCACCATACCGCCGAGACACTGGCTGCGCGCCACCTTCGGATTGACGACGCGTCCCACGTCGTAGGCGCCGACCATGCGGGGCACGCGCACCGTGCCCAGCTCCGGGTCGACCTGCACCTCGACGAAGACGGCACCGAAGGCCGAGCTGGAGTAGTCATCGGTCTCCGAGCCCGGCGCGGAGGTCGCGGTCGCCTCCAAGTGCGTCAGGTTGTGCTGCTTCAGCAGGGCCTCGTAGGCGACGACGCGATAGGGCGGCTCGCGGCGCCCGATGCCGCCGTCATGCGCGACGACGTCGGCGATCGGCGCCCCGGCGAACGGCCCCTGCCGCGCGCAGGTCGCCAGCTCGCCGAGCTTGGCCTGCAACGCCCGGCAGGCCGCCGCCACCGCATTGCCGACGCTGGCCATGGTGATCGACCCGCCGTGCACCGGTGCCGACGGCATCGCCGTATCGCCCAGTTCGAAGCGGATCCGCTCCGGCGGCAGGCCCAGCGTATCGGCGGCGACCTGGGTCATCGAGGTATAGGTGCCCGGCCCCATGTCGGACGCGGCGGACCGCACGACGACGCTGCCGTCGGGATGAAGCGTCGCCGATGCCGAGGCGGCCGAACGGTTGGCGTGATAGACGGCGGTCGCCATGCCCCAGCCGATCAGCAGGTCGCCGTCGCGCATCGAGCGCGGCGCCGGGCTGCGGCGGTGCCAGCCGAACCGCTCGGCCGCGGTGGCGTAGCAGGCCTTCAGCTCCTTGCTCGACCAGGGCAGCCCCTTCGCCTGGTCGCGGTCGGCGTGGTTGCGCAGCCGGAGTTCGACCGGGTCCATCGCCAGCGCCACGGCCAGCTCGTCCATCGCGCATTCCAGGCCGAACACGCCGGTCACGGTGCCCGGCCCGCGCATTGGGCACGGCGTGTTGGTGTTCAGCCGCCGCAGCCGATAGCTGGTCCGCACCTCGTCGCAGGCATAGGTGCTGAGCGACGGCTTCACCGTCGTCTCGGCATATTCCTCGTAGACCGAGGTCTCGCCGCAGGCTTCATGCACCAGGGCGCGCAGGCGGCCGTCCGGGTCGGCACCCAGCATCAGGTGCTGGTCGGTGCGCGGCCGGAAGCCAACCGACTGGAACAGTTCGCGGCGGGTCAGTTCCAGCCGCACCGGCCGGTTCGCCGCACGCGCCGCGACCGCGGCGATGGTGACGTGCGGCCAGGTGCGCAGCCCGGATCCGAAGGCGCCGCCGACGAAGGGCGAGATGACCCGCACTGCGTCCTTCCCCATGCCGAAGACGTGCGCGATCTCGTTCGCCGCGTTGTCCACCCACTGCGTCTTGTCGTGCAGGGTCAGGCGGTCGCCGTCCCACTCCGCGATGGTGACGTGCGGCTCGATGGCGGCATGGAACTCGCGCGGCTGGCTGTAGCGCACGTCGACCGACACCGGCGCCTTGGCGAGCGCACCATCGGCGTCGCCCCGCCCGGCCTCCGCCGGCCGGCCGCCCTCCTCCGTCGCCTTGGCGGGCCGCTCGGGCTCCGCGGCATCGAAATCGGTCGCCTGCCCGTCCGCGGCATAGGTCACCGCGACCAGGCTGGCCGCATGCTCCGCCTGCTCCAGCGTCCGCGCCACGACCACGGCCACGGGCTGGCCGTTGAACAGGATATCGGGCCCCTGGAAGACGTGCAGCTGCTCGCCCGACTGCGGGTCCACCGGGGGCCGCGTCTTCATCTCCTTGTAGGGCAGGCGCGGCGCGTTCTCGTGCGTGACGACGCACAGCACGCCCGGCGCGGCCACGGCACGCGCCGTGTCGATCGCCGCGATGCGGCCGGCGGCGACGGTACTGTGCACCAGCGCGGCGTGCGCCAAATCCGGAATGTCGAACTCCGCCGCATACCGCGCGGTGCCGCGCACCTTGTCGGGGCCGTCGACCCGGCTCAGCGGCTGCCCGATCACGCTGTTGGCGTTCGGAATGGTCGCGTTCATGCCACACCTCCCACCTGCAGCAGCGCCCGCGTGACCGTGTTCCTGATCAGCGGGATCTTGAAGTCGTCGTGGCCGTGGCCGACCGCACCTTCCGCGGCGAGCGCTCCGGCGGCTTCGGCCGCCGCCCGGTCCGGCGCCCGGCCGACGATCACCCGCTCCACCTGCTCCAGGCGCCAGGGCACCGTCGCGACGCCCCCGGCGACGACGCGCGCCCCGGCGACGACGCCGTCCTCCAGGTCGAGCGCCACGGCACAGGACGCCAGCGCCCATTCGAAGCTGGCCCGGTCGCGTACCTTCAGGAAGCAGGACCGCCGCCCGGCCGGTGCCGTCGGGATCTTGACCTCGGTGATCAGTTCGCCCGGCTTCAGCACCGTCTCGCGGTCGGGCCGGTCTCCGGGCAGACGGTAGAAGTCGGCGATCGGCACGCTGCGATCGCCGCCGGCGCCCTCCAGCACAACGCTCGCGTCCAGCGCCGTCAGCGCCGTCGCCAGGTCGGAAGGATGCGCCGCGATACAGTGGTCACTGCCGCCCAGGACGGCGTTCAGCCGATTCTGGCCGCCCAGCGCCGCGCAGCCGGAACCCGGCTGCCGCTTGTTGCAGGGCGTCGTCGCGTCGCGGAAATAGAGGCATCGCGTGCGCTGCAGCAGGTTGCCGCCGATCGTCGCCATGCGGCGCACCTGCGGCGAGGCCGTCTCCAGCAGCGCCTGGACCACCAGCGGCGCCTCCTCGCGCACCAGCGCGTCGTCGGCGACGTCGGCCAAGCGGGCGAGCGCCCCGATATGCAGCCCCTCATGGTCGGCTGCGATCCGGCGCAGGGGCAGGTTGCCGATGAACAGCAGCGTGTCCGGTTCCGCCACCCGCTCCTGCATCAGCTGGATCAGATCGGTGCCGCCGGCGATGAACGCGCCGTTCGCCGCCTGTCCAGCCTGCGCCAGGGCGGCGTTCACGTCGCGAACGGGGGCATAGGCGAAAGGCGTCATGAGCGACCTCCCGCGGCCGCACCGCTCTTCGCCGCCGCCGCGCGCACCGCGTCGACGATGTTCGTATAGGCGCCGCAGCGGCAGAGGTTGCCGCTCATCCATTCGCGGATCTCCGCGTCGGAACCCGCGTGCCCCTCCTCGATCAGCGCCACGGCCGACATGATCTGTCCCGGCGTGCAGTAGCCGCACTGGAAGCCGTCGTGCGCAACGAAGGCCTCCTGCACCGGATGCAGTTCGCCCTCGGGCGCCAAGCCCTCGATGGTGGTGATCTCGCGCCCGTCCTGCATGACAGCGAGGGTCAGGCAGGAGACGATGCGCTCGCCGTCGACCAGCACCGTGCAGGCGCCGCACTGGCCCAGGCTGCAGCCCTTCTTCGTGCCGGTCAGGTGCAGCCGGTCGCGCAGGGCGTCGAGCAGGGTGGTGCGCGGGTCGAAGCTCAGCGCGTGCTCCGCTCCGTTCACCATCAGCGTCACGTCGATGGCTTCTCGTATGGCCGCTGCGCGTGGCTCGGGCATGGGCTGCTCCTCGGCTTCGATGGGCTGGGCTGCGATGGGAGCGGAACAACGGAACGCCCCGGTCGTTCCCCGCGACGACGCAGATGCAGCATCCGCCGCACGAGGCAGCGGGCGCGTCAGCCTCCTCCGATGCTCCGGCCGAGCGGCGAGCACAGGGAGAGCGCGACCGCCGCGTTTCCGGCGACGGTGCACCAGAACGCGACGCGGAACGGCACTTTGGCCGACTTGTGGCGCAGCAGCGCCTGCGCCAGCAGCGCGCCGGGCCAGCCGCCGACGAACGCCAGCAGGTGGAGCATGCTCTCCGGCGTCCGCCGCCTCCCGCCGCGTGCCGCCGCCTTGTCCGCGGCATAGACCGCAAACGTCGCGACGCTGGCGATGGCATAGAGGCCGGGCAGCCACGCCGGCGCCGGCCAGAAGGCGGTGACGAGCAGGTAGAGGATCGCGAAGGCCGGAATCACCAGCAGCGTCGCCGGATCCATCGCGACACGCGGCGCGGATGACCGTGCCGCGCGCCGTTCCGCCGCCCGCTCCGGCGGCGGGGCGTGCCTCGACTTTCGCCCCGCCTCCCTCTCAGGTCGCCTCTCAGGGCTGCGCGTCGAGCCGACGCGTCCGACGTTCCGCGCCCGCACCTTGCCGCGCTCACCGGATTCGACTTCGAACCACAGCCACTCGCCCACCTGCGGCCGGACCGTGCGCTGCGGGAAGGCCGAGATGTGCACGAAGACATCAGCCCCACCGCCCGACGGCGCGATGAACCCGAACCCGCGCGCGTCGTCCCAGCTCTTCAGCCGGCCCTCCAGCGTCATCCCCCTCGTCCCGCGTCGATCATCCCCAGATGGAGATCACCCGCAGCGCGCCGTGAACCGCGGCGGCGGAGGATCGCGACGGACGAAGGTGTGTTCGGGCAGCGCCAGTCCCATCCGCACCAACCCCGCGAGATTGCGAGCCTCCATCTTCTCCATGACCCGCGCCCGGTGCACCTCGACCGTGCGCGGGCTGATTCCGAGGATGGTGGCGACGGCCTTCGCGGAGTGACCTTCGACCAGCAGGCCGAACACCTCGTGCTCCCGCTCTGTCAGCCGCCCGACCCGATCCATAAGGTCGGATATCTCTCCCGTTCGATCGCCGGACCGGGTGCCTGCATTGCCGTCCAATGCCGACGCAATTCGGCGCACGAGTTCGTCGGGATCATAGGGCTTGGTCAGGAAATCGGTCGCCCCGGCCCGAATCGCCTTTACGACACTGTCGAGATCACGCTGCGCCGTGAGCATAATGATGGGGGCGGCGCCGCCCCGGCGCCTGTAGGCACGGAGAACGTCGAATCCGTCCATCTCGTCCATCCTCACGTCGAGCAGGATGCAGGCGAAGAGCGGCAGATCCGGGGCGCCGAGCAACGCCCCTCCGGAGCCGAAGGTGCGGCTCATTGTGCCGCGCGACCGCAAAAGGGCCTCCACCGATTCCCGAACGTTCGGATCGTCGTCCACGATTGCAACGAGAGGGTGAAAGGATCTCATCCGCGCTCCACTCGCACAGGCCAGAGCAAACGCTTATGCTATGATCATTTATCAACTGTTAGCGGCGTCACGGCTGTGATCTGCGTCACTTCGTACGCCGAGGCGATCATCGAGCGACTGAATCCCGCGTACGAGTTCTTGAACGTTCCGGACGCTCTTTCGGATCAGGTCGAGGACCTCCGGCTGCGGCGCGCCGTGCTTCACCGCCTCACTGGCCGCGGATAGGAAGTTCAGCGCCGCGGTCGATGGCTGACGGACGTGGTGCAGCACGGCATCGATGGTCTCCGCCATGGCGGAGGATCGGAGACGGTCGACCTCGAGCAGGTCGGATCTCCGGATTGCCTGCGCACGGCCGACGCGTTCCGTACCGATCGCCGCAACCCATCCGGAGCCCCGCCGGCTCTCCGTCGCGGTGACCACGGCGACGATGCGCAGAGCGTCGGCGCCGGAGCCGACGACGACGTTCGCGATCACGGGCACAACCCCGCCGGGAGCACTTGCGCGGCCGCCGAGGTCGTTCAGGACGTGGCGGACCACCTCTGCCACCCGCCGCGCCGCTGCTTCCGCCGCCACGGCACCCAGTTCCGTCTCTAACAGACAGGACGCCCGATCGTTCAGAGCAACGCCACCGGCTTCATCAGAACGTATTAATGCAAACGGCGATTCATCGACATCCGCTTGACTTGAACGGATGTCGGCGCAACAGCTCCCCCTACCTTCTGTCACTTTCACCCCGGGTTGTCGTAGCCTCTGGTTAGCTACTGCATACCAGAAGATGCTTCCATACATGCTATGTAGCGCAAAATACGTACGTATTTAACCGAATTTTTAGCAAATCCGATTCCTGCGACTGTCGATCCAGCGGCCGGGGGGTACCCGCGGCCGCATCGGGATCGGAACGGGAGCAGAGACATGAAGAAGATTCTTGCGACGGCAGCGGCCTTGGTCGTCGGCGGTTTCGCGGCTCAGGCGAGCGCGGACAACTCGTTCAACTTCACCATCGAGGGACAGATCCCGGTGGTGTGCCAGGGCAACAACAACAGCCTCGCCACGACCGAGGCGGTGGACCTGACGATCGCCACCTCGCAGACCCTCGGCTCCGTCACCTATGTCTGCAACAGCGCGGGCGGCTTCACCCGCACCATCAGCTCGCAGAACGGCGGCTACATGTTCCGCGCCGGCACGTCGGGCACCGGCCCCAACCAAGTCGCCTATCAGCTGAGCAGCGGCGGCGGCTCCGGCCTCGGCTTCGCGGCCGAGCAGCTGACGGCGCCGAAGGTGACGAACGTCAGCGGCTCCACGGCCTTCATCTCCGGCCAGACCGGTGGCATCAGCGTCGTCGTCCCGCAGCCGACCGGCAACGTGTACGCCGGCACCTATTCGGACGTCGTGACGATCGCGGTCACCGCGAACTGATACGGTCTCGCCCACTGGCCCGAACCGCCGTATCCTGTAGCGGATCGGCCACATAGTGCGAGCACGGCGAGGGTGACTGCGCGAGCGCGCAGTCACCCTTTCCCGTCTGTGTTGCACCGCCGGATCAAGGCGGATATCTTTTATTAAGTAATTTTTCCCAAGCTCCCCTTTCGGTCGGGGACGCCTGTCGATTTGCGCAGACACGGGGGCAAGACGAGATGTTTCGAAGACTCGGCGGCGCGATCGGCATGGCCGTGATTGCGGCGCTCTGTGCTCCGACTGACGCCAGTGCCTTCCGGGTTGCCCCGATGGTGTACGAACTCGCGCCCTCCGGGTCGGGTACCTCCCAAGTCATCCGTGTCGAAAATACCGACGATCAGCCGATTACGCTGGAGATCCTCGTGAACCGGCGTTCGATCGCTCCGGACGGTACGGAGCAACGGACTCCCGCGGAAGATGACTTCATCGTGTTTCCGCCGCAGACCGTCGTCCAGCCAGGCGAGACCCAGGCGTTCCGCCTGCAGTATATCGGACCCCAGAGCATTACCGAATCCTCGACCTACGCCATCACCGTGGCACAGCTGCCGATCGAGATCGGCGAAACTAACTTCCAAGGCATCCAGGTCGTCTACAACTTCACGACCACCGCGCACGTCGTCCCGCCGGGAGCCGAACCTGGATTGACCATCGTGGAGGCGGTAGCTGGCCCCGGGGCCGAACAGGTCACCGTTCGCCTGCGGAACGCCGGTAACAAGCACGCCTACATGACACCGCTGATCTGGGTGCTCCGCAACGGCCGTGGCGAGGAGATCGCGTTCAGGGACAACGATCTCATCGAGATCATCGGGATCTCCTTCATCCAGCCTGGCAAGACCCGCGAAATCGTCTTTCCGGTACCGGCAGGTTTCGCCGCCGCGGGTGGCTTGACCGCCATGTCGCGGCCGGTGGAATAGCGGCTGGATACGGGTGGACGCACCACAGTGCCGCGGATCCCAGCGCTGTGCGCCGCGCTTCTGGCTGGCGCTCTCGTTCTGCCGGCTCCGTTGCATGCACAGGCCGCGAACGACCTGCCGGACCTGCTCGCGCAACGGGTCGTGGAACTGAACGTTCCCCTGCTCGTCGGCGGCCGGTATGTCGGGGACATCGCTGCAGCCCTGTCCCCCGACGGCGAGGCACAGGTCGCGACCGCGCGCCTTCGCCAGCTGCTCGAACCGCTGGCCAATGCAGAGATCCTGGAGCGTCTGTCCGCGACCGCGGGCCCGGACGGACGGGCGTCCACCCAGGCGCTGCGCGACGCCGGCCTCGACATCCGCTTCGACCGCCAGTCGATCGAGTTGCGAGCGACCCTCGCCGGAGACGCCCGCCGCCTCACCTCGCTCTCCGCCTATGGTGCAGCAGACCAGACGCCCGCCGGGGCGGTTCCCCCGTCAGGCGTCTCGGCCGGTGTGACGTTCGGCGCCGCACAGACCTATGTCCACAGGTCGCTGGGCGGCGAAACCGGGTACGACGGTTTTCTCGGTTCCGCCCTTGGCTTCGTGAACGTCGGCGGCTTCGACGGCGTCTACCTCAGCTTCGAGGGCTTTTACGACGAGGACGCGGATGACCAGTGGCAGCGCGGCAACGTCACGCTGTTCCACGACGATTGGGATGAGGCGATCCGTTATGCCGCCGGTGACATCCTGCCGCTGACCGTGGGCTTGCAGGGCGCGGCGGCCATCGGCGGACTATCGGTGCAGCGCCTCTATGACGAGATCCAGCCCTACAAGAACGTCCGTCCCTCGGGTCGGCAGCGGTTCGTTCTGAACCGCGAATCGATCGTCGAGGTGGTAGTGAACGGCGCCACCGTCAGCACCCTCCGCCTCGCGCCGGGAAGCTACGACCTGCGCGACCTCCCCTTCTTTGACGGCCTCAACGACGTGAGGCTGGTCGTGGAGGACGAAACCGGCCGGCGGGAGATCGCGGCTTTCTCCGTGTTCTATGATCTAGACCTGCTGGCATCCGGGATCGACGAGTTCGGCTTCACCGCCGGCGCCCTCCAGGAGAGGGAGTCGCTCGGCGTCGAGTATCAGGACATTCCTGCCTTCACCGGCTTCTACCGTCAGGGCGTCAGCGAAGGGCTGACCCTCGGCGTGAACACGCAGGGATCCACCAAGCAGGGCATGCTTGGCGCTGAAGCGGTCGTCTCCACTCCCCTCGGTCTGATCGGCCTGCAGGCCGCCGCCAGCACGGTGGAGGAGCGCGGCTTCGGCTATGCCGGAAGCCTCCTGTGGCGTTGGCGATCGAGCGGCGAACTCCTGGCGGACCATCAGTTCGATCTCGTCCTCGACGCGACGAGCAAGGACTTCGCCACCCTCGACGACCTGGATCCAAACAATTCGCGCGCGTGGTCGGTGAATGCGCGTTACCGCCTGCCGCTGCCCTGGGAGGTGAACGGCTCCTTCGGCGCGGGCTATACCGAGAGCCGGGGCAATCAGGCGGACGAGCTGAGCTTCAACGTCACGCTATCGCGCTTCTTCGGTCCCATCGGCGCCTTCGTCACGTACGACCACCGCGAGCTGTTCGGCGACGACGAGACGGAGGATCGCATCCTCCTGAGCCTGAGTTATCGGTTCGACCTTCGCCATTCCGCCCGCGCGCGCTACGATTCGCGGCGCGATGCCGTCACGACGCAGTTCGAACGCAACCTCCCGAACACGGTGGACGCGGTCGGCGGACGGGTCAGCATCACCCGCGACAATGATCAGGCGACGGCGCTTGGCGAGGTCCGGTACATCGGCAATCGCTTCGAGGGCGAATTCCGGCACGACCTGATCTCCGACGATATCGGCGGTGCGCGCCAGGACGAGACGACCACGGTCCGGGTGCGCACGGGCGTCGGTTTTTCCGGGGGCAAGGTCGCCGTCGGGCGCGATCCCGACCGCGGATTCGTCATCGTGGCGCCGCACAGGACGATCGCCGACAGCGACGTATCGGTGACGAACCGCTTTTCCCGCGGCGAGACCGCACGGACCGATTGGCTGGGTCCTGCGCTGGCCGCCATCGGCCGGCCCTACCAGCGCGACGAGTTCGCTCTCGTCGTTGCCGATCTTCCGACCGGCTACGACATCGGGTCCGGCAAGCTCGAGGTCTTCCCCGGCGCGCGCAGCGGGTATGTCTACACGGTCGGGACCGCGGCCTCGAACACCGTCATCGGTCGCCTGGAGGATCGGGCGGGCGCCCCGCTCTCCCTGATTTCCGGAGACCTCGTGCCTCTCGAGGGCGCGGAAGCGGAACCGGGCATATTCTTCACGAACCGCACCGGGCGGTTCGTTGCGGAAAGGCTGGCGCCGGGCAGGTATGCGCTCCTCCAGCGCGGCCGGTCCGCGCCGATTGGCGAGATCACCGTGCCGGACGACGCGCGCGGCCTGGTGGAAGTCGGCACGATAACCGTGGCGCGATGAGGTGACTCCGATGCGGAAACACGCCGTCGCTGCAGGTTTGGTCCTCCTCTGCTGGGTCGGGGCGGCCCAAGCCGAGTGCAACCTGCGCATCTCCGAGGTCCGGACGGGGAGCATCCTCGACTACGACCCGTTCCGGGCCGGCGGTTCCATCGGCCGCATGTTCGTCGAGGTGCAAAATTCCGGCAGTACGTCCTGCCGCGGCCGCCTCGTCCTGGAGACGCGCGGCTCGACGAATCTGGCGATGCACGGGCCCGGCGGCTCGCTCATCTACCGTCTGCGCGGGCCTCAACGGCAGTATGTGCGGACGACCGGTGCACCCGCCGACGGCGTACCGTTCGTTGCCGCCGCAGGGCGCCCGACCAGCGTCGACTTTCAGGTCGAGGTGAACGAGGGGCAGATGATGACGCCCGGCGTCTACCTCGACAATCTCCGGTTGGTGCTGCTGGACGCGGAAACGGATCAGGTTCTCCAGGAGGTGACCGGCGAACGGATCGCCGCGGAGGTCCTGCCGCGCGTCCAGAGCAACCTCGCCGGAACGGCGGGCGCCTTCTCCCCCGGCGCTACCTTCAGTTACATGGATTTCGGGATCCTGGAGACGGGCGAGAGCCAGTCGGCATTTCTCCAAGTGCGCGCGAATACCGCCGTACGCATTCGCGTCTCCTCGGAGAACGGTGGCGTTCTGAAGCACGTCGAACAGCCGGGCCTTCCCTCGGTCGCCTACACCGCGCGTCTCGACGGTGTCCCGGCCGACATGTCGGCCCCGATCGAGATCATGCGTCGTCCACCAGTCCGTTCGACCGGCACGAACTACGAGATCCGCGTTACGATCGGCGACGTGCGGAACAAGTTCGCCGGCCGCTATCGCGACACCGTGACCGTCGAGATCGACCCGCAGTAGACGATCACCCCCCCTTATTCTGGGGAGTTAGGGGCACGTTAACCGAACCGATGCATTCTTTCCTTCGGAATTGCCGTAGGAGATGCAGCGATGAAGCTCGGACATATCGCGATAGCGGCCGCACTCGCTGCCACGACGCCGGCAGGGGCGATGTCCATGGCTCACGCTGGCACCATCAGCTTCCGCATCCTCGCGGTGGTGCCCGTCTTCTGCGAAGCCGAGGTGGCCGGCACCGGCACGACGTCTGCCGGGCTGATTCAAACCAGCCTCAAGCAGCACTGCAACACCGATCACCTCCTGACCGTCTCGGTCGACCCGGAGATCGCGTCGCGTGCCGCGACCCTGCGGATCGTCCTCGACGGCGACGCCCGCTCCGCCGTTGGCCTGGGCAGCGCCGACTTCCCGCAGGCCGCGCGCTTCAACGGCCTGCGCCAGCTCTCCATCAGCACCTCCGGCCTGTCGCAGCGCGACTCCGAACGCCTGGCACGCAGCGTTACCGTCTCGGTTCAGCCAATCTGACCGCCGGCAGCACGGTCCTGGCTCAAACCAAACGCGCGCACGTCGTCCCAGATCTTCAGCCGGCCATCAAGACGCATCCCTCAACCTTCCGGTGCCTTCGTCGAGCGGCTGCATAGGTCGCCGCCGAACCCGCCGCAACACCTGCGCGGGCGCCTCCGTGAGGATTGTCGGCTGCGGCGATGCTTCGGCACTCGCAGATCGACACGGTCGCACCTATGTTGGCGCGCGCCGGGCGCTCGCGGCCGGGAGGGACGAAGCTGATGATGGGACCACACCAGAGATGAACACCACCGCCAGCGCCACCCGCGGCGTCCAGGGCCAGACCGCCTATGCCGGCATCGTGCTGCCGACCCATCACGAGATCGCCGAGACGATCGCGCCCTACGTCGTCGAGAGCCATCCGATTGACAGCGCAGCGTGGAAGGCCATCGCCGGGCCGGTGCAGCGCTACTTCTGGAAGAAGTACCACATCAAGCGGCTGCTGAAGCGCAACCCGCGCTCGCAGTCGAAGGTGCGGAACGAATACGAGGAGACCTGGGACTTCCGGGACTGGCCGTCGCCGGCCGACATGCGGATGAAGCTGACGCCGTGCACCTGGGGCGACCAGGGGCTGCACGTGCGCACGCACGGCACGAAGCGCGTGCACCTGCTGCTGCTGGCGCGGGTACTGCGCGCGCTGAAACCGAAGACCGTCCTGGAAGTGGGCGCCGGCAACGGCCTCAACATCCTGGTCCTGGCGGCGATGTTTCCGGAGATCCGGTTCACCTCGATCGACCTGACCCAGGCCGGCGTGGCGAAGGCACATGCGGCGCAGGCCGAGGAGACGCTTCCGCAGCTTCTGATGGAGTATGCGCCGGAGCCGGTGGTCGACCCCACCGCCCATCGCCGCGCCGACATTCGCCAGGGCGATGCCAGCCGCCTGGAGTTCGCCGACAATTCCTTCGATCTGGTCTACACGTCCCTCGCACTGGAGCAGATGCAGGCGGTGCGCGATGCCGCCGTCTCGGAGTGCGCCCGCGTCGCCAGCGGGCATGTCGTGAACGTCGAGCCGTTCCGCGAAGTCAACGACCGCGGGACGCGCAAGCACTACACGATCTTCAACAACTATCTCGACCTGAAGATCGCCGAACTGCCGCGCTTCGGGCTCGAGCCGAAGCTGACCTTCGACGACATCCCGCACAAGGTGACCATCGGCTACGGCCTCGCGGTCAGCAAGGTGCGCGGCAGCTGAAACGCGCGCCTCGCCGGCTCATGCCGGCGGCGCGGTCGGACCGTAATGCGCCCGGCCGTACGGAAAGGCGTTGCAGTCCCAGCGCGGCAGCGCCTGCGGCCGGCAGGAGAGGTCTGCCGCGGTGACGTCGCGCGGCTCGACGTTGAAGGAATAGCGCGCGCCCGCTTCGCAGAGCAGGCGCTCGGTCGTCGCGTCGAATGAGTGGAAGCCGCCATAGGGATAGCAGAACGTCTCGACCGGCGCATCCAGTACCTCCGCGAGCGCCCTGAACGAGGCATCGATCTCCGTCCACTGCTCCGGCTCGGAGAGCTTGCTCATCAGCAGGTGGTTGGCACCGTGGCTGCCGATCGTCATTCCGCCTTCCGCCATGCGCCGCAGTTGCGCCGCGTCGACGTAGAAGTCTTGCTTGATCGCCGCCTCCATGGCGGGGTCTATCCCGAAAGCCCCCATGAGCCGGTCCAGAACCGCCGCCCGGTGCTCATAGGAGATGAAGTAGTTCATCACCCGCTTGAAGGTGGTGGTGTCGGCGTCGTTGTCCTGGCGGGTGTAGGTCTGGCGGCGGAAGGCATCGATGGTACCGTGCGACAGCATCGTGTCGTCGACGAGGCGCATCGCCGCATCGAGCGCGCGGGTACCGCCGACGCGGCCGAGCAGGACGTGGATGCGGTGCACGTCGAGCAGCCGGTCGGAGCGCAAGATCGCCGACGGCGCATAGAACACGCCCCACAAGCCGCGCGCCGACAGTTCGTGGAAGACGTGGTCGTAGTGGTCCGAAAAGGCGTCGTCGAAGGTCAGCACGGCAGCGTCAGGCACCGGGCCGCCCTCCAGCGCTTCCACGAACGCGTCGCGCGAGACGAAGCCCACTGTCTCCTTCAGCCAGTCGAGCTGTCGGCGGAAGCCGTCGACGTGCAGGTAGCGGAAGTGCGGCATATCGGGCGGCACCGGCCGGACATAATGATACATCACGGCCTTCATCGCGCGGCTCCCTCATCCGCAGCCAACGGCTCGGACAGAATCGGCTGGCTGAGGATCGGGGCGGCGGCGTCGCGGCGCTCGCGGTCGGCGAGGTAGCGGTCGACCATGCCGTCGGCGAAGTTCCGGTAGACTTGAGCCGTCGCCGCTTCGGAGAAATCGCGCCGGCGATAGAGGTGCCCCCCCTCGGGTACAGGGATCTGTGGCAGCCGCTCCAGCCGGTCGAAATTGCGCACGATGGCGGCATAGGCAGACGCCATGTCGGCGATCAGCCGGTTGCCGATTTGGTGCGGCGTGTCGCCGGGAAACACGCGGGCGCGGATCTGATGGATCACCTCGCCAGTGTCGACGCCGGCGTCGATGTGCATGAAGGTGGCGCCGACGAATTCGGGCTCGCCGTTCACCAGCGGCCAGAAATTCGTGCCTGTCCCGCGATAGTAGGGCGACAGGCCGAGATGCACGTTCAGGAAACGGCCCGGAAAGGCCGACAGCAGCGGTTCGCGGACCAGCGAACAGCCGTAGGCGAGCATCAGGTCGGGGCGCAGCGCCACCGTCGCCTCGGCGCAGGCCGGGTCGTTGATGCCGCCGCGCGGCACCCGGACCGGGTTCGACCGATCAGGGACAATGCGGACGAAGGCGCCGAAGAAATCCTCCTCCGAGCGGGCACGCGCCGCGATGTGCGCCTTCTGCTCGGCGGACACGTCGGGAGCGGCGACCAGATCAACCAGCGTGTTCTCGACGCCTTCGCACCAGCTCCGCGCCACGTCGATGCCGGGCGCGGCCGCGAGCGCCGTACGCAGGAAGGTGTGGCGGAGTTCGCTGCCGGTGAGGATGACAATGCGGCGAGTCATGGGTCTCGGTGGTGTCGGGCTGCAGCATTCGTCGCCTATCCTACACACGGATCCTCGGTGCGGCGACCGCACGCCGTGCGCAGCCTTGCCGTAAGCCGACCGAGGCACGAAATGTCGCCGCATCCAGATGGATAGCCGCGAAACCGCCGAGACGCCGATGACCGCCCCCGCATCCATCCTTCTGCCGGTCGAGGTGCAGTCGCGCGAGTTCGACGCCAAGCTGCTGCTCGCCTGCGTCGCGGCCGAACAGGGGCACACCGTTTTCTTCGGCTGTCGCACGCGGCTGCACCGCACGGCGCACCGCCTGCCGCCCTCGATCTATCTCGGCAAGGGCCTGACCAAGCGGGCTCTCAAAGGGTTCGACGCGATGGGCGCGCTCGGCCACCGGGTGATGGCCTGGGACGAGGAAGGCCTCGTCTACATGACCCCGGAGATGTACCGGCGCCGCAAGCTGGCACCCGCCACCCTGGCGCGCCCGGACACGCTGTTCGCCTGGGGCGAGGACAATGCCGCGATCTGGCGCGGCACCGACGGCTATCGCGGCCAGCCCATCGTGGTCAGCGGCAACGCGCGCGCCGACATGATGCGCCCCGAACTGCGCAGCTACCACGCCGCGGCGGCCGGCCGGCTGCGCGAGCGGTTCGGGCGCTTCGTTCTGGTCAACTCGGCCTTCGGCGGTGTGAACCATTGGGTACCCGCCATGTCCGGCTCGACCGAGGATACCGGCGTGCCGCTGCCGCCGGAACTGCTCGGAACCACCCGCGACCCGGCGATGAACGCGCACCGCAAGCGGCTGTTCGGCGCCTTCCTGGAAATGCTGGGCCCCCTCGCCGACGCGCTCGGGCCGGAGCGCGCCGTCGTCGTGCGACCGCACCCGTCGGAATCGCCCGACGCCTGGATCGCCGCCGCCGGCGGGCGGTCCAACGTGCACGTCCTGCACGAGGGACCGATCATCCCCTGGCTGCTGGCGACCGAAGCGGTCGTCCAGAACGGCTGCCAGACGGCGGTGGAGGCTTTCCTGCTCGACCGTCCGACCGTCGCCTATCGGCCGTACGTACACGACCTCTACGAACTGCCGCTGCCCAACATGCTGAGCGCCGACGCGCGCACGTTCGACGAGCTGGTCGACCTGCTGACCGACGCCCGCACGCTGCGTCCGTCACAGGACGAGGCCCGGACGCACCTCATCCGCCGCTACGTCACCGGCATCGACGGCGCGCTCGCGTCGGAGCGGATCGTCGACGCGTTGGCCGGTGCGACGGTCGCTTCCCGTCCGCCCGCGCTCGGCCGGCTGCGCGAGCAGATCCGCGCCCGCGCCCGCGGTGTGCGCCGGGCGCTCGGCATCGCGGCGGGCCAGAAGAACGGGCACGAGCGCTACCTGGCACACATCTTCCCCGACCTCTCCGCGGCCGAGGTCGAGGGCCGTATCGGACGTCTGACCGCGGCCACCGGGCGCTTCGGTCGCGTGCGGGTGGACCCGCTGGGCGACAATATTTTCGCCCTCGCCGCCTGACGGGTCAGACCTCTTCGTCCTCCAACCGCCAGCGTCCCGTCTCGAGCATCGCCTCAAGAATCTGCAGGTCGAGCGGCGTATCCAGATTGGCGCTGCGCTCCGCCGGCATCACGAACGGCACCGTTCCGGCCGGGATGAACTTGCGGTCGCGGAGCAGCAGGTCGCGATCGACCAGGTAGAAGGCACCGTTGAGCGCGTAGAGGTCCGGCAGTTCCTGCCGCGGCCGACCGGACTCGCCGCCGAGATAGGATGCGACGCGCCCATCGGCGATCACCTGCATTTTCTGCGGATGCGGCCCCTCGTAGGGGCAGAGGCTGACCATGGCCGCGACGGGGTCGGTCCGCTCGCACGTGTCGAGCAGCCCCTCGAGGTCGCCGCGCGTGCGCAGCGGCGTGGTCACCTGCAGCAGCAGGATCCAGCCCGCAGGAATGCCGGCGCTCTCCACGAGTTGCGCCACCACGTCGGCGGAGCCGGCCGAGGCGGTCGCGAGATGCGCCGGCCGGAGCCCGGGTGCCGCCACGCCGAAGCGCTCGGCGACGGCATGCATCTCCGGCGCGTCGGTCGAGACCAGCGTCCGGTCGATCCGCGGGCAGCCGAGCGCCAGGCGGATCGTCCGCTCCAGCAGACTCATCCCACCCAACATGTACATGTTCTTGCCGGGGATGCCCTTCGATCCCCCGCGCACCGGTATGATCGCCGTCAGCGGCCGTCCCTTGAGCACCCTTTCCGCTCCCTTCTGCGGCGCGCGGCCGCATCGGCCCGCATGCGTGTGGCTTGCATCGCCGCCCGGCGGCAGTATGTAACGCGCGGGTCGCGCCGGCGCGACCACCGATCCGGGAGGGGATGATGGTTGCTGCGGAGGCCAGTCGCGGAGCCAGTCATGGTGCCGGGCCCCGGCACGACGACAGGGCCAGTGAAGAGGTCCCGGCCTGCGACCTGTGCGGATCCGCCGACGCCGTGGAAGTGGCGGCGGCGACGCCGGAGAATTGCCGGACCATGCTCTGCCGCCGCTGCGGCCTGATGTACGCCTCGCCGCGCTTCTCCGTCGACGTCCTCTCGACCTTCTACGACGACGAATTCCGCGGCGATGCCGGCGCCTTCGCGCGGGCCGGTGCTGCGGGCGTCGCGCGGGCCAAGACGGACAAGGAGGAGCGGGTTGCGCGGGAATGGGCGGTGCCCCTGGTGACGCGCCATCTCGACCCGCGCGGCAAGCGGATCCTCGACCTGCGCTGCCGCACCGGCGCACTGTCCCAGGCGCTCGCCGAACGGGGCGCCGAGATGTGGGCGGTCGACCCCTTCCGGCCCAACCTGGACCTCGCCGCCGCGCGTGGTCTGGAGCGGCTGTACGAGATCCCGGTCACCGGCTTCGACGATCTCGCAGCGTTCGAGGATGGCAGCTTCGACGCGGTCGTGGCACTCAGCATCCATGTGCTGGCGCATGTGCGTTCGCCGATGGCCTTCCTCGAGCGGGTGCATGCCCTGCTGAAGCCGGGCGGCCTGCTGATCATCGACGAGAAGGACGTGCTGGAGCCGCACCGGCAGTCGGGTCCCTCGGTGTTCACCTCGGGTCCCGTGCACAACTTCCATTTGACGATGGACACCTTCGACGCCTACTTCCGTGGCGCCGGCTTCGAGATCGTCCACAGCGGCCTGGACGGCGCCCGCTCGACGGCGTTCCGGCACATGGTCGGCGTCGCGCGCCGCCCCCTGGCGGGGGCCGCGGCGGCTGCGGCGCGGCCCCCGTGGACGGGCCGCACGATCGAGCAGCGGCTACGCCGGGTCGAGCGGATGATGCCGCTCCGGCGTCTGGGGTCTATGGTGCGCGCTTCCGGCAAGCGGCTGCGGAAGCTCCTCGCCGCGTGACGGGCCGGACGGCGGATCAGCATACTGCCCGAACATCGGACTCTGATTTGTGAAAAGCGTCTTCCGCATCTTCTTCAGTATCTACGCCAGCAAGCAGTTCAGGATCATCGGCTGCTTGGCCCTTGCAGCGCTGGTCGAGGCCGTCGGCTTGGCAACGCTGCTACCCGTGCTCAATACCATAGGCGGCGGCGGCGAGAGCAAAGCGGGCGCGGTCCTGAACGACGTCTTCGCGCGGATCGGCCTGCATCCCGACATGCTGACGCTCACCCTGATCATCGTGATCCTGATGATCCTGAAGGCCGGGCTCAGCGTCATGGCCATGAGTTACGTCGGCTATGCCGTCGCCGACCTCGCGACGAAGCTGCGGCTGGAACTGGTGGCGCGCCTGATTCGGGCGCGCTGGTCCTATTTCGTCGGGCAGCCCGTCGGGCGGATTTCCAACATCGCCGGGCTGGAGGTGACGCGATCGGCGGAAGCGTACCTGATGTCGGCACAAGCCATCACGCTGATGATACAGGCGGCCGGCTATACCGTGGTCGCCCTGTTCATCTCCTGGCCGATCGCCCTGGTCGCCATCGGCGGCGGCGGCGCGATGACCCTGCTGCTGCAGAGGTTCGTGCGCAAGACGCGCCGGGCGGGGCGCCGCCAGACCCAGCGAACGAGCGAACTCGTCATTCAGCTCAACGATGCCTTGGTGGGCATCAAGCCGCTGAAAGCGATGGCCCGTCACGCCCAGGTCATCCGCTTCCTGGAAGGCAAGATCGCCGAACTGCGGCGCGCGCTGCGCCAGCAGACGCTGTCGAAACAGATGACCAAGTACATTCAGGAGCCGTTACTGGTCATTTTCCTCGCGGTCGGCCTCTATGTAACGACGACCTTCTGGGGCATCCCGCTGTCGGAACTGCTGGTGATGGGCCTGCTGATCGAGCGGACGATAAGCAGCGTCGGCAAGGTGCAGCAGGAGGTGCAGAAGGCCGCGGCCGTCGAAAGTGCCTTCTGGTCGGTACACCGACTGGTCGAGGAAGCCGGCGCCGAAGCGGAAACTCACATCGGCACGCGGGGCCCCACGCTGACGAAAGGTTGCTCGTTCCGTCACGTCCACTTCTCGTTCGGCGACACCAAGGTGCTGAATGACGTTTCGATCGAAATTCCCGCGGCGAGCGTCACGGTCATCACCGGCGGCTCCGGTGCGGGCAAGACCACGATGACGGACCTGCTGCTGGCACTGCACGCCCCGGACGGCGGCGAGATCCTGATCGACGGCACGCCGCTCGGCGAGATCGACGTGGCGCAGTGGCGCAGCATGGTGGGCTACGTCCCGCAGGAACTCATCCTGTTCAACGATTCGATCGCCGCGAACGTGACCCTCGGCGACCCGACCCTGTCGGAGGAACGCGTAGTCGACGCCCTCACTGCGGCGGGCGCCCTCGATTTCGTCGAGAAGCTGCCCGACGGCATCCATACCCAGGTCGGCGAACGCGGCTCCCGGCTGTCGGGCGGCCAGCGTCAGCGGATCGCCATCGCACGCGCCCTGGTCCATGAACCGAAGCTGCTGATACTCGACGAGGTCACGAGCGCCCTCGACCCGGAAACCGAGGCCAGCATCTGCCGCAACATCCGCGCCCTCACCGCCCGCGGTATCACAGCTCTCGCTATCACCCACCGCGAGGCGTGGCTGGCGGCCGCCGACCGGGTCTATCACCTCGAAGAAGGTGTCGCCGAGCGGCTCGGGGTGAACCTGCCCGCCGCCTAGCCCGTCTCCGCGCCGACCCGCGCGGCGACGGCGCGCAGCACATCGTGGAACATCGCTTCAGTCAGGCGGCCGGTGTTCGTGTTGTAGCGCGAGCAGTGATAGCTGTCGGCGAGCACCAGCCCGGACGGCAGCATGTGTTCCGCGCCGTGGCGGAAGGGATGGTCCTTCAGCCGCGCGCCCATCGTCGTCAGTACCGTCTCATGCGCCACGCGCCCCAGGGCGAGGATCACCCGCAGCGCCGGCAGCGCCGCGATCTCCGCCTTCAGGAAGGCGCGGCAGGTCGCGATCTCGCCGCCCGTCGGCTTGTTCGCCGGCGGCAGGCAGCGCACGGCATTGGTGATGCGGCAGCCGACCAGTTCCAGCCCGTCGTCGGCGCGCCGGTCGAACGTCCCGCGCGCCAGGCCGAAGCGGACGAGCGTCGGATAGAGCAGGTCGCCGGCATAGTCGCCGGTGAAGGGGCGCCCCGTCCGGTTGGCGCCCTTCAGGCCGGGCGCCAGCCCGACGACGAGCAGCCGCGCATCGGTCGAGCCGAACGGCGGAACCGGCGCGTTGTGCCAGTCGGGCCCGCACGACCGCCGCAGGTCCTCGCGGAAGGCGACCAGCCGCGGACACAGCGGACAGTCGCGGTCCGGCAGCGTGCCGGGCGCGACGGCCGTCGGCGGGGCCGCACGCGTCAAGACAGGTCCGCCACGGCGACGACCTGATCGGAGGCGGGCAACGCCAGCGATCCGGCGATCATCTCGATCAGCGTTGCGGTCGTCATGGCGAGTGCGGCACGCGCCTCCGGGCCCGGATCGGCGGCCAGCATCCGCTCGCGCTCGGCCAGGGAATGGATGATGAGCGTCGTGGTGAGCGCCAGCCGCTCGCGCAGCACGGCGCGCGGAATCTCGGCCAGCAGCCACGGTACAAGCGCGGCGATGCGCCGGATGCCCTCGTCGTGGCGGCCGCGCACGATTTCCCACATGCGCAGCCCCGGCGTCGCATAGACCTGTGCGGTGAACCGGACATAGGCCTTGCCGTCCGGCCCACCGTCCACCTGCTCGGCGAACGGCAGCACCAGCGCCTCGGCGATGCGGCGCAGCGCTTCCGCCCGCGGCAGGGTGTCGACGCCGGCGATGAGTTCCAGGCGCCGCGCATTCACCACCGCCATGCGGCGCGCGAAGATCTCCCGGATCAGGTCGGTCTTCGTGCCGAAGTGATACTGCAGCGCCGACGCGTTGCGCTGCCCCGCTTCCGCGGTGATCCGCGCGATCGAGACGCCGTCTATGCCGTGCTCGGCGAACAGGCGCTCCGCGGCATCGAGAATGCGCTCGCGGGTCTTCGCCTCGCCGCGCACCGGGCGATCGGAGTGGTCGTCGTCCAGAGGCCCCATGGGTCGATTCGCTTTCCTAATGCGAACGCATTAAATCTGCGTTAGGCTTACGCCAACATCCAGCGAGGAGGACGCCAATGGCTACGGCACCCGCCGACAATTTCACACCGCCCCGCCCCTTCGTCGAAGGGCCGTCGGCCTGGACCGGTGCCGAGATGCGCAAGACCGACGCGTGGATATACCGCCTGTCGGACGCCCAGATCGCCGAACTCGAGGCCGCGATGCGCGCGACCCAGGCGAAGGGCCTGGATATCGCAGCCATCGGACGCGACCAGTTCCCGCTTCCGACACTCGGATCCGAACTTCTGAAGATCGAAGACGAGATCGTCAACGGTCGCGGCTTCGTTCTCATCCGCGGCATCCCGGTGGAGCGCTACTCGATCGCCGAGGCGGCGACTATCTATTACGGCCTAGGCAGCTGGCTCGGCAACGCGCGGTCGCAGAATGCCAAGGGACACGTCCTCGGCCATGTGCGCGACCTTGGCCTGTCGGCGGAGAAGGACCCCAACGTCCGCATCTACCAGACGACCGAGCGCCAGACCTATCACACGGACTCCTGCGACATCGTCGGCCTGCTCTGCCTGAAGACGGCGAAATCCGGCGGCTTCAGCAGCATCGTCAGCTCGATGACCATCTACAACGTCATGGCGGCGAAGCGCCCGGATCTCGCGGCGCGGCTGATGCAGCCCTTCGCCACCGACCGGCGCGGCGAGGTGCCCGCGGGCAAGAAGCCCTATTTCGAAATCCCGGTGTTCAACGACTATGCGGGCAAACTCTCGGTGATCTACGCCCGTCGCTACATCGATTCGGCCCAGCGGTTCCCCGATGCGCGCCGGCTGACTGCGGAAGACATCGAGGCGCTCGATTATTTCGACAGTCTCGCCAACGATTCCGAGCTGCGCCTCGACATGGAGTTCAAGCCGGGCGACATGCAGTTCCTGCACAATCACACCCTGCTGCACGACCGCACGGCCTATGTCGACTGGGACGAGCCGGAGAAGAAGCGCCACCTGCTGCGCCTGTGGCTGGCCGCGCCGAACGGGCGCGAACTGCCGCCGGTCTATGCGGAGCGGTACGGGACGGTGACCATCGGCGACCGCGGCGGGATCATCTGCGACGAAACCCGCCTGCACGCACCGCTCGATCCGGTCTGAGCCGGCGACGGTTCGGCCGGTCCGGCCGGTCCGGCTTGCACGACGAACGGCGACGTCCCGCATCGCGGGCGCCGCCGTTTTCACATCTTTGAGAACATGTCGATCAGGTCGAGGATCGCCGGGCTGAGCAGGACCAGGAACAGCGCCGGGAGGATGAAGACGATCAACGGCACCGTCATGATTGCCGGCAGCCGTGCCGCCTTCTCCTCCGCCTTGACCATGCGCTGGGTGCGCAGTTCGGCGGCGAGCACGCGCAGCGACTGGGCCAACGGCGTGCCGAACCGCTCCGTCTGGATCAGCGTGTTCACCAGCGCCTGCACGCCGGGAACGGCGGCGGTGCGCTGCGCCAGATGCTCCAGCGCCTTGCGGCGCTCCGGCAGGAAGCGCAGTTCGATGACGGTGTGGCCGATCTCGTCGGCCATGGCCAGCGAGTTGCCGGCGATCTCGCGTGCGACGCGCTCCATCGCCGCGTCCAGCGACAGGCCGGCCTCGGTGCAGACGACCATCAGGTCGAGCGCGTCGGGCAGGTTCCGGCGCACCTCGGTGGCGCGCCGGGTGACGGCGTTGCGGATGAAGAGCTCCGGCGCATAGCTGCCGGCGAGCGCCGTCCCGATCACCGCGAGCAGCTTCACCGTCGCCGAAAGATTGAACATGTTCAGGCCGTAGACCGCGAAGACCGAGGTCGCGGCGACCCCGAGCGGCAGGACGATCTTGCAGAACAGATAGACGATGGTTGCGTCCGAACGGCGCCAGCCGGCCTGCGCCAGCCGCTCGGCGATCTGCTTTGCCTGGTTGCTGCGGAGAAGATCGAACTTCTCCACGGTCTTGCGCATGAACTGCGCCATGGATTCGCGGGTACCGGCGTTGCGCGTGGTCGAGCGCCGGGCGCCGCGCTGCGCTGCCACCGACTTGATCCGCGCGTCCATCGGATCGCGGCGGAACATCATGGCGACGACCAGGAAGACGAGCATCGTCGAGATCCCGGTCGCGAACAGGATCATCGTCTCGGTCGAGAGCCCCATCATCGGTTCCCGCTCCTAGATCTGGAACTTGGCCATGCGCGACATCACGAAGATGCCGAGCGCCTCGGTGCAGATCGCCGCCCCCAGCAGCATCTTGCCGCGCGGGTCCGTGAAGAGCGCCGACGCATAGTCGGGATTCAGCAGCATCATCGCGCCGAACAGCAGCACCGGCAGCGCGCCGACGATCCAGGCGCTGGCACGCGCCTCGGACGCCATGGCGCGGACCTTCTGCTGCATCTGGTGGCGCCGGCGGATGATGTCGGACAGGTTCTCCAGCGTCTCCGCCAGGTTGCCGCCCGTCTCGCGCTGTACACCCATGCTGATGACGAGAAAATTGAACTCCGGGATCTGCAGGCGGGCCGCGACGGACCACAGCGCCTCGTCCATGTTCTGGCCGAGCCGCACCTGATCGACCACCGCCTGGAACTCGCCCGCCACCGGGTCGGCCAGTTCCGTCGCGATCGACTTCATCGCCTCGCCGACCGGCAGACCGGAGCGGACGCCGCGCACGATCTGGTCGATCGCCTCGGGGAACTGGGTCAGGAACTTGTTGGTGCGCCGGTTGATCATCATGCCGAGCCACAGGTGCGGCAGCAGCAGGCCCAGCCCGACGCCGATGATCGCCGCGACCGGCAGGCCGAGCCCGGCGATCAGGACCGCACCGCCGAACGCGATCCCGCCGAGCACCAGGTTCAGCAGGATGTAGCCGCCGATCCCTAACCGGCTACCCGAACGACGCAGCCGGCCGGTCAGCGCCGCCTGCCGCGCCATGCCGCGGCCGAACAGCCCCTCCATCCGCTGCTGGCGGTTCAGGCGGTCGCGCCGCTGGATCGTCGCCGCCAGGTCGGAGTCGCCGTAGCTGGTCGACCGGATGGCCACCCGCTCCAGCCGCGCCTTCCGCTTCGCCGCCGTCTTGTCGTTGCCGGCGGTCGCGACCAGCAATGCGACGAAAGTGGCGAAGACGCCGCAGAAGATGGCGACGGCGATCGGATCTACCGCTGCGAGGGCAGGCATTCCATCGCCTCCAGGAGCTGCTTGTCGAAGCCGTACTGCTCGGCCCGCGGATGGAAGTTCGGGCGCAGGCCGCTGCACTTGAAGCGGCCCCGCAGCCGCCCGCTCGCGTCGTTGCCTTCGAACTCGAAGGTGTAGAGGTCCTGCGTGATGATCACGTCGCCTTCCATGCCGACGATCTCCGTCACGTGCGTGATGCGGCGCATGCCGTCGCGCATGCGGGATATCTGCACGACCAGGTTGACGGCGTCGGCGATCTGCGTGCGCACGGCGCGCGCCGGCAGGTCGATGCCGCTCATCGCGACCATGTTCTCCAGCCGGGTCAGCGCCTGGCGGGGGCGGTTGGCGTGCAGCGTGCACATCGACCCGTCATGGCCGGTGTTCATGGCCTGGAGCATGTCGATCGCCTCACCGCCGCGCACCTCGCCGAGGATGATGCGGTCGGGACGCATACGCAGGGCGTTCTTCACGAGGTCGCGGACGTTGACCTCGCCGTTGCCCTCGAGGTTGGCCGGACGGGTTTCCAAACGCACCACGTGCGGCTGCTGCAGCTGAAGTTCCGCCGCGTCCTCGATGGTCACGACCCGTTCGCCATGGTCGATCATCTGCGACATGGCGTTCAGCAGCGTCGTCTTACCGGAGCCGGTACCGCCCGAGATCAGCACGTTCAGCCGGCAGCGCGATGCGATCTTCAGCACGGTGCTCAGCGGCGCGGACGTGTTGCCCTGGGCGGCCATCGTGTCGAGGTTGATCGACTTCTTCGAGAACTTACGAATGGAGATGGACGGGCCGTCGATGGCCAGCGGCGGGATGATGATGTTGACGCGGCTGCCGTCCTCCAGGCGGGCGTCGACCAGCGGCACCGACTCGTCGACGCGGCGGCCGATGCGGCTGACGATGCGCGTCGCGACGTTCAGCACGTGCGCGTTGTCGCGGAACACCGCATTGGTGAGCTCAAGCTTGCCGCGGCGCTCGACATAGATCTGCTTCGGACCGTTCACCATGATGTCGGTCACCGCATCGTCCGCCAGCAGCGGCTCCAGCGGGCCGAGGCCCAGCATGTCGTCGATCAGGACCGTGACGAGTTCGCGCTGCTCGATCAGGTTCAGCTTCAGCCGCTGCTCGACGACGATCTCGCCGACCACCTCGGTGATCTGCGTAACCAGTTCCTTGCGCGGCAGCTGCGACGCCGCGGCGATGTCGAGCCGCTCCAGCAGGAGCGGCTGCACGACGCGCCGGGCGTCGTCGATCCGCGTCCGGCTGTTGCCCCGCTCGGCCGGCGCCCCTGCCTGGGCGGTGTGCGCGGCGATCGACGACTGGGCCGACGAACCGGATCCGCCGTACGCACCCTGTCCGCCCTGGGCGCCGGCATGGCCGCCACCGTAACCGCCTCCAAGGCTGCTCCCGGAGCCGCCGCCATGACCGCCACCGTATCCGCCGCTATGCCCGCCGCCGGCACGGCTCTGCTCGCTGAGCTCCTCCAGGACGACGGCGACGAGATCGCGCTGGGCCGCGAGGTCGAGCTTGAAGTCGCCGCTCGCCAGGACGTCGCCGACCGCCGCGCCGATCTGCTCGGCCAGCATGCGGCGCGGCATCGACGCGGTCACCGTGGCGGTCGCGTCGAGGCGTTCCGCGGCACGTTTCGTCGTCAGGCGAACGAGTTCGGCGAAGCGCGCGTCGCGGGCGCTGGCCACCGCGTCGCCGTCGATCACTCTGCCGTCCGGAGGGGTTACCATCTAAATCCTCACTTCCGATTCAGGCGCCAGAAGGACCGCTTCGCCGGCTTCGTGGTGCCGACCAGCGTCGTCGTCAGAGCGCTGAGCGCCGCGGTCGCCGCCGAGCGCTTGTCCGACGCGAGCGCCGTTCCGAGGTTCGCGGCGGTCGACGCCGACTTGGCGTCGATCGGGATCGTGCAGTCGATCTTGCCGTCCAGGCCCTTCTCGAAGTCCGCCTTGGCGAGCTGGCCGCTCTTCCGGGTGCCGACCAGGTTCGCGACGATCAGCTGGCGCGCCTCGATTCCGGCGGCCCCGGCGAACCGCCGCACGCGATTGACGTCGCGCAGGCTCGCCAGCGACAGGTCGCACACGATGACGATCTCGCTCGCGACCGACAGCAGGTCCGGCTGCGCCACGACCAGGCGCGTCGGCATGTCGATGAAGATCGTGTCGTAGGTCTCCCCCAGCGCGGTCACCAGCTTGCGCACCGCCTGGGGCTCGATCGTCATCGCGTCGTCCAGGGGCTCCTCGCCGCCGAGCACGGCGAACCGCTCCGACGCCTTCACCACCGCGCGCTCCAGGAACACCTCATCGATCCGGTCCGGATCGCTGAGCGCGTCGCGCAGACCGGTCCCCGGATCGAGGTCCAGCGACAGCGCCACCGTGCCGAGCTGCAGGTCCATGTCGACGAGACAGACCTTGCGCTGCAGCTGGTTGGCCGCGAGCCAGGCGCAGTTCATGGCGACGGTGGTCGCACCCACGCCGCCGCGCGAACCGACGAAGAGGATCGTCCGGGCACCCGACTTGGACTGCGGCGACAGCGTCGCCTCGGTCCGTGCGAGCGCGTCGCGGAAGGCCTCCGGCGTCGCCGGCTTGAGCAGATAGTCCGAGGCACCCGCCCCCAGCATCCGGCGGTAGAACGCGACGTCGTTGACCGTGCCCAGAACGATGACCCGCGCCTCGCGCTCGAGCATGCCGATCAGGGCACGTACGTCGGCGTCGGGATCGTCGGAGTCGGCGACGTCGACGACCAGGATCCGCGGCGGATCGACGATCGCCAGGGCGCGTGCCGCCGTCGAAACCCCGCCCGACTGTACGCAGGAGGGCGGCCATCCGCGCTCGGCGGCGATCCGGCCGATGACCTCGCGCGTGACGTCGTCGCCGACGAAGGCGGCGAGCGGCTCACGCTCGACGTCCGCCGCGTTCGGGGCCGCTAGTGCTCGTCCCATCAGTTGGACCCTCCCGTGGTGGAGACCGTCTTGGCGCCGGACTTCGCGGCATCCTTGACCGCTTCGCGGTAGTTCCGGATCGTGCCGGCCATGCGCTCGCCGTCGGCCAAGCCCGGGTCACGGCCCTGGACCAGGTCGCCGGGGTCGGCCAGCATGCGTGCGAAGTTGACCGTCGTGGCGCAGCCGTGGTTGCTGGCCGGGGTGTTGGTGAAGTCGGCGCCGGTCTGCTTGCGGAAATCGGGGCAGTCGGGCAGCACGATGTCGTAGCGGCCGACATAGATGACCGCCCGCGCCGGATCGGTCGCCGGCACCGTGCCGGGAACGCCTTCGACCAGGGCGCCCGGGCGGAAGCCCTTCGCGTCCAGCCAGGCCGACAAGGCCTGCATCCGCTGGTCCGCCACCACCGCACCCGCAGCTGCCGGCGCCGTGTCGATATAGACCCGGGCGGCGGGGTCGTTGACGTAGGGTCGGACGAAGCGCTCGAGCGCGGCGATTTCGCCGGCAGGCGGCGTCGTCCTGCCCATGCCGAACTCGACCGCATGGCGCTCGATCTTCCACTCGGCCTGGGTCACCTTCTCGATGCCGGCGACCTCGGGATAGATCGCCTGGGACGAGCAGGCCGCCAGGAGAAGGCCGACGGCGACCGGCAGGATCCCTGCGCGAAGCCGGCGGTTTGCATGTTCGACGGTCATGACGATCCTCACTGCAGGACGAAGCCGTAGGGGCCGGCCAGGCGCCGCTGTCCGGGCAGGTTGTTCTCCGGCCGCTGCTGCGGGTTCGACATCACCTGGTTGGAGTCGAAGGCGGCCTTGTTACCGAAGATGCGCTCATAGTCGTTCGGCGGGACGAGGCCGTCGGTCGGCAGCGCCATCTTCTGCGAGACCGGCCGCACCACGTAGGGCGTCACGATGATGACCAGTTCCGTCTCGCCCCGCTGATAGACGTCCGAGCGAAAGAGCGGGCCGAGCACCGGCAGGTCGCCGAGCGCCGGAAACTTCGATGTCGTCTGGTCCTGCGACGACTGCAGCAGGCCGGCGATGGCGAAGCTCTGGCCCGATCCCAGTTCGACCGTCGTCTCGGCGCGCCGGGTCGAGAGCGCCGGGATGACGAAGTTGCTGATCGTGATCGATCCCGCAGCGGACAGCTCGCTGACCTCGGGGGTGACCGACAGGTTGATGCGGCCGTCGCTCAGCACGGTCGGCTTGAACGCGAGGCTGACGCCGAACTTCTTGTATTCGATCGAGATCGTCCCGCCGTCCTGCGGAACCGGGATCGGAAACTCGCCGCCCGCCAGGAAGCTGGCGGTCTCGCCGCTCATCGCGGTCAGGTTCGGCTCGGCCAGGACCGTCAGAAGACGTTCGTCCTCGAGCGCGTCGACCACCGTGTTGAGGTCGATCCCGCCGCCGGAGAGCAGGCCGTACAGCGCATTCGAACCATCGGTCCCGCGCCTGACGAGATTGGACGTCGGGAAGGTTTCGCCGCTCGGCACGGTCGCCGCGCCCTGCGCCACACCGAAGGTAAAGTCGCCGATCGAGGTGAACAGGTCCCAGCTGATGCCGAACCGCTTGGTGATGTCGCGCCGCACCTCGGCGACGCGGACGCGCAGGTTGACCTGCGTCGGCGCCAGCACCTTGAGGCGGTTGATCACCTTCTCCTCGCCGGCGAAGCCCGCGGCGACCTTGCGGGCCTCCTCCGCGTCCAGCGGATCGCGCACCGTGCCCTCGATCACGACGGAGTCGCCAAGCTGGCGGACGTTGACCGTGGCACCGCCGGTCGCCGAAGAGATGGCCTCGCGCAGCCGGTCGATGTTGAGGCTGACGGTGATCGGCATTCCGACGATCACCTTGTCGTCCTGGTCGACCGCGTAGAGCGAGGTCTCACCGGCGGCCTTGCCGAAGATGTAGATGATCTGCGGCGACTTGACCTGGACGTCGGCGATCGCGGGATCGGCGATGAACACGCCGGCCGCCGGACGATCGAGCCGGATCAGGCGGCCCTGGTGCATGTCGATCGTGAGCGGTGCCGCGTTCGGCGCGATCACCTTCGCGGCGTTGGTCACATCCGCCGAGCCGGCCACGAAGAGGGCGGCGGCAGCGGCAGCGATGAGCAGTTTCCTGGCGTGCATGACGGGTTCCTGGCGCTGATGGGGCCGCGTATCAGTAGGTGACCGGCTGCGGCGCCTGGCCGCCCCGGAGCACGAGGATCTCGCGCTCCTTGCGTTGGTCCTTCTTGACGCGCGCGTCCGGCAGGAGCGCGCTCACTTCGCTGTCGAGGGTGTAAGTCCGCTCGGCGCGGGGGATCGGGCCGACGGCGTTGGCGTCTTCGGCCAGCGCGCCCTCTTCGCTCTTGATGCTGCGCAGGCTGAGGGCGAGGCGGCCGAGTTCGCTCACCATCGCGATGACCTCGGCCTGCTTCGGGTTGACCTCGAGGGTCACGGTCTTCGCCGGCTGACCGGGCGTCCCCTCCTCGAAGTCGGTGCGCTGGTCGGTGGCGAGGATGCGCACGTTGTAGAGCACGGTCTCGCTCGCGCGCCGCTCGCGCTTGCTCTCCTCCGTTGTGTCGATGGCGTGCGTCAGGATCAGGTCGACGCGGTCGCCGGGAAAGATCAGGCCCGCGATGCCGGACGTCATGTTGATCGGCACTGTGACGGCGCGCATGCCGGGGGTCAGGATCGCGGCGAGGAAGCCGCGGTCGCCGGGCCGCACGATCCGCGCCGGGATCAGCGGCTCGCCCTTCGCGATCGACTGCCGGACGACGCTGCCGACCAGGTCCTGCTGATTCACCTGACCCTTGACGAAGTGCTCGGGCGAAACCGTGGTCTCGAGGATCGGCTGCCACCGCATGTGCTCGGGCTTCAGCACCATGCCGGCGGGCATGTTGTCGACGGCGACCAGCACCTCCGGCAGCTGCGGCACCGGCGCGAGATCGCGCGGCCCCACATTCGCGGCGGCACGTTCGGCGGCGATCCAGTTGCGAACCATCATCGTGGTCGCGCCGGCGGCGACGAGCGCCACGACGAGAAGGATGATCATGCGGGCGGACATAGGTTCAATCCCCTCGTTGCCGGCTCAGAGAGCCAGGAGTTGCGACGCGACGGCGATGCCGCCGACCGAGATAGCGATCCCGTAGGGCACGTCGCGCGACACCGTGAGTGTGGCGGCAGGGCCGGCGGAGAGGCGCTGCAGGAGCGGACGGCACAGGACGGCCAGGGCGACGACGCCGCCCGCGATCGCGGTGACCAGAAGAAGCAGGGACAGGTGCGTCGGGCCGGCCCAGAGCGAGACGGCGGCGAGCAGCTTGACGTCGCCGCCGCCGAACCAGCCGAGACCGAAGGCGACGATGCCGAGACCCAGGACGACCGCGGCGACCGCCAGCGACCAGACGGGGTCGGCCGACGGCGCGACCAGCGCGTAGGGCACGTAGAGGGCGGCGATCGCCAGATTCAGCCGGTTCGGAATGACGTAGTGCCGAAAGTCGCCGAAGGCCGCCCGAAAGAGCAGCACGACGAACAGGCCGATGCAGATCAGGGACAGCGTCGACAGCAGCGACATGAGGATCGGACTACCTTACGGGACCGGCGCGGCCTGTCGGAACGGACCGCGGGCGGGATGCGATAGGCCGGATGGTCCCGGAAAACGGTGAAGAAGCTGTAAATTGTCTGGATCGCGGGCCGCTCGACCGGCTGTTTCCGACGGTGGGCCGGACCTTTTGTCCGGGCGACCCGATACCGGGTTACCGGCCGCGGCGACCGGGGTCGGCACCGTGATCGGTGCGCCAAAACGGCGAAAGCCGGGCGCCGGCTCCGAAACCCGAAGGTCTGGGGCCGGCCCCGGCTTTCTCGCCGAGGGCGGTGTCAATCCGGAGGACTGGCGCGCCGCCTCAGAGGTTGCCGCCGGCCGTCGTCAGGGCGGTGCCGATGTCGCCGAACAGGCTGTTCAGGCCGCCGGACAGGCTGCCGAGACCAGCCACGAGGGCCACGCCGACCAGAGCCGCGATCAGACCGTACTCGATGGCCGTCGCGCCCTCTTCGTCCTTCAGAAAGCTATTCAGAAACTTGACCATGCCGCTTCTCCCAGGGTTACGGGCAACGAGAAGAAGTTAGGGTCGAAAGCTGAATGAAGCGTAAATCCCATAAGATCGCGCGGATCGGAATGTGATTAGTACATGATGCCGCGGTCGCCCGGCGCGCTGCGGCATCAATGGCCGCCGGAGCGGGCCCCAACGACGAGGGGCGCCGCATCGCTGCGGCGCCCCCGGTCTCCTTCGCTGCCCTCTCGGATCAGCGCAGGTGGCAGGAAACCATGTGTCCCGGCGAGACCATCTTGGGCACCGGCCGATCGACCTTGCAGCGTTCCACCGCATAGGGGCAGCGGGTGTGGAAGTGGCAGCCCGACGGCGGATTGACGGGACTCGGCACGTCGCCCTGGACGATCAGCTTCTTGCGCTTGCGCCGCGGATCCGGCACCGGCACGGCGGAAAGCAGCGCCTCGGTGTAGGGGTGCTGCGGATTCTTGAAGAGTTCGCGCGTCTCGGCGTACTCGACGATCTTGCCGAGATACATGACCGCGACGCGGTGGCTGATGTGCTCCACCACCGCGAGATCGTGCGCGATGAACAGGTAGGACAGCCCGAGCTCGTTCTGCAGGTCCATCAGCAGGTTGATGACCTGCGCCTGGATCGAGACGTCGAGCGCCGACACCGGCTCGTCGCCGATGATCAGCTTCGGGTTGAGCGCGAGCGCGCGGGCGATGCCGATTCGCTGACGCTGACCGCCGGAGAATTCGTGCGGGTAGTTCCGCATCTGGCTCGAGCGCAGGCCGACTCGATCGAAGAGCTTGGCGACCATCGCCTCGCGTTCCTTCGATCCGGCGATGCCGTGCACCAGAAGCGGTTCGCCGACGATATCGCCCACCGACATGCGCGGGTTCAGCGAGGAATAGGGATCCTGGAAGATGATCTGCATCTCCCGCCGGTACGGCCGCAGTTCGCGCTTGCCGAGGTGGCTGATGTCGTGACCTTCGACCTTGATCTGGCCGGCGGTGGGTTCGACGAGCCGCATCAGCGCGCGCCCGACCGTCGACTTGCCGCAGCCCGATTCGCCCACGAGCCCCAGCGTCTCGCTGGGGCCGATCGAGAAGTCGACGCCGTCCACCGCGTAGACGTAGCCGGCGGTACGCCTGAGAACGCCCTTCTTGATCGGATAGTGCTTCTTGAGGCCGGTGACCTCGAGAACAGGGGGCGCCGCCCCCTTTGCGACCCCGACCGGGTCGGTTTCGGCCAACATGGCCACCATGGGTCTCTCCTAGATCTTGTCCGAGTTCCAGCAGGCAGCCCAGTGGCCCGGCTGCTTCTCGACGTAGGGCGGATACTCGGCCACGCAGCGCTCGTCGGCGAACTTGCAGCGCGGTGCGAAGGTGCAGCCGGGCGGCAGGTCGACGAGCGCCGGAACGATGCCGGGGATCTCCTCCAGCCGCTCGCCCTTGCTGCCCAGGTCCGTCAGGGTGTTGAGGCGCGGGACCGAGCCGAGCAGACCTTTGGTGTAGGGATGCTGCGGGTTCTCGAACAGGTCGAGAACATCCGCCTCTTCCACCTTGCGGCCGGCATACATGACGATCACGCGCTGCGCCGTCTCGGCGACGACGCCCAGGTCGTGCGTGATCAGCACCACCGCCGTGCCCGTCTTCTGCTGCAGCTCCAGGATCAGGTCGAGGATCTGCGCCTGGATGGTCACGTCGAGCGCCGTGGTCGGCTCGTCGGCGATCAGCACTTTGGGGTTGCACGACAGGGCCATCGCGATCATCGCACGCTGGCGCATGCCGCCCGAAAGCTGGTGCGGATACTCCTTCGCCCGCTGCTCCGGCTCCGGGATCTTGACGAAGCGCAGCATCTCCACCGCCTTCGCCATCGCCTGGCTCTTCGACATGTCCTGATGCAGGATCAGAGCCTCGCCGATCTGCTCCCCGATCGTGAGCACGGGGTTCAGAGACGTCATCGGCTCCTGGAAGATCATGGAGATGTCGTTGCCGCGGACGTCGCGCATCTCGTCTTCGCTGAGCTTCATCAGGTCGCGGTCGAGCAGCTGCACCGACCCGCCGACGATCCGGCCCGGCGGGGACGGGATCAGGCGCATGACCGACAGCGCGGTGATGCTCTTGCCGCAGCCCGACTCGCCGACGATGGCGAGCGTCTCGCCGGCCCTGACGTGGAACGAAAGATTGTCCACCGCCTTGACGATGCCGCGGCGCGTGTAGAACCAAGTCTGCAGCCCGTCGACCTGCAGGATTTTCGCCGCGTCGGCATGGGGCTCGATCGCGGGCGTTTCATGCGGCGAAACGGCGCTCGCGGATACCTCCATGTACATACCTCCCTTGTACTCTGCTGCCCGAGGGCCGGCGTCTGTGCCTGTTTTTCGTATCCGCCTCTTGCAGGGCGGTCAGCTGCGCTGGCGCGGATCCAGGATGTCGCGGACGGCGTCGCCGAGCAGGTTCGTGCCGAACACCGCGAGGCTGATCGCGAGGCCCGGGAAGATCACCAGCCAGGGTGCGGTGCGCACATATTCGGCTGCCGATTCCGACAGCATCCGACCCCAGGACGGATGCGGCTCCGGGATGCCGAGCCCGAGGAAGGACAACGAGGCCTCCGTCAGGATCGCCGAGCCGAGCTGCGCCGTGGCGAGCACGATGACCGGGGCAACGGTGTTGGGCAGGATGTGGCGCACGGCGACGCGCAGGTCGCTCATCCCCTGCGCCTTCGCCGCCTCGACGAACGGCATCTCGCGCAAGGCGAGCGTGTTGGCGCGTATGACGCGGGCGACGTGCGGTATGACCGGTATCGATATGGCGATGATCGTGTTTTCGAGGGACGGGCCGAGCGAAGCCGCCATCACCAGCGCCATCACCAGCAGCGGCAATGCCTGCATGATGTCGATAATGCGCTGGGTCACGAGATCGAACCAGCCGAGGAGGAAGCCGGACATCAGGCCGATCGCCACGCCGAAGAAGCAGCCGATCAGGGTCGAGCCCACGCCGACGGCGAGCGAGATGCGCGCCCCGTGGATGATCCGGCTCAGCATGTCGCGGCCCATGAAGTCGGCGCCGAGCAGATGCTCCTCCGTAGGAGGGGACAGCGACGACCGCGCATTGGTCGACGTCGGATCGTACATGGAGATGCTGTTAGCGAAGATGGCTGCCAGCACGAAGATGATGACCACGACCAGGCCGAACGCGCCCAGCGGGTATCGCCGCATGAGGTAGAGCGCGGAACTGCTCCATCCGGTCCTATTGGCGCCGGCGCGCTTCAGCTCCGCTTGATGGTCAATAGCCTGCACGGCAGGTCCTCCACAAAATCGACGTCCGCCCGTTAGATCGATGCGCGCTCAATCCGAGTATTTGATTCGCGGGTCGAGGGCGACGTAGAGCAGATCGACGATGAAGTTCACCACGACGGTCACCAGCGCGATCAGCATCACCAGGTTCTGCACGATCGGATAGTCGCGCCACTGGATGGCCTCGACCAGGAAGCGGGCGACGCCGGGGATGTTGAAGACGGTCTCGGTGACGATCAGGCCGCCGATCAGGAAGGCGGCCTCGATGCCGATGATGGTGACGACCGGCAGCACGGCGTTCCGCAGCGCGTGGTGGTAGTTGACCGACTTGTCGGAAGCCCCCTTTGATCGCGCCGTGCGGATATAGTCCTGGCGCAGCACCTCGAGCATCGAAGACCGCGTCAGACGCATGATCAGCGCCGAACTGCGGAAGCCGACCGCCGCCGCCGGTATGGCGTACATCACGAGTTCGTCCCAGAAGGGCTGCGGCTCCCGGGTGTAGATCGGGATGGTGCCGAAGAACTGGACGAAGAACATCAGGATCAGCAGCGCCAGCCAGAAGGACGGCAACGACAGGCCGCTCAGGCTCACAACCCGCAGGAAATAGTCCATCTTCGTGTCCTGGCGCACGGCGCTGATGACGCCCAGCGGCACGCCCAGGATGATCGAGAAGGCCAGCGCCAGCGCGGCCAGCTTCGCCGTGATCGGAATGCGCGGCAGGATCTCGTCCAGGGTCGAGCGCTCGGACACGTAGGAAAAGCCGAGATCGCCCTGCATCATGCCGCCGATCCAGCTGAGATACTGGAAGACGATCGGCTTATCGAGGCCGAGGTCGGCCTCGATCTGCGCCTTGGCCGCTGGGTCGATGAAGCCGGCAGAGTCGAACAGGATGTCCGCGATGTTGCCCGGCACGAGCCGCAGCATCACGAAGATGATCACGGACATTCCGAACAGCGTCACCGCCATCAGGAAGAAGCGCCTGATCAGGTAAGGTATCACCGTACTGCTCCTGGGCGGACGCCCCCATCGCTCGTGGGGGCGCCGCGAAGTCGGTTACCAGGGCGGTGCGGGGCGGCTCGCCTCGAGCCGTCCCGCCCGTCGTCGCCGAGGCGGAAGCGTGTCCGCCCGGTCGATGCGTGGGACTACTTGTCCAGCCAGACGTTCTCGTACCGGAAGCCGTTGTACGAGCTGTTGGCGGAGGTCGTCAGGTTCTTCACCCACGGGTGGAAGCAGGTCGCGGCGCGGGCGTGGAAGATGACCGGACGGGCGGCGTCTTCCTGAAGCTGTTTGTCGATCTCCCACACCAGCTTCTTGCGCTTCTCGATGTCGGTTTCCATCGACTGCTCGTCGAACTTCTTCTCGAGCTCCGGATTGCAGTACTGCGTGTAGTTACGCTCGGAATCACACTTGAAGTTCTCGTAGAGGGCGACGTCCGGATCATCCACGCCGATGCCGGTCAGGTTCATGCCGACGGTGTAGTCCTTTCGGGCCACCTTGGCGTGCCAGAGGCTGGTCTCGACCACTTCGAGCTCAGCATCCATGTAGATGTCCTTGAGCTGGTCGATGAGGATGACCGCCGGGTCGCGGTAGATCTCGATGTTGCGCGTCGACACCTTGATCGGCAGCCGCTTGTCTGGACCGTAGCCGAGCTCCTGCATGATCTTGCGGGCTTCGGCGCGGTTCTTCTCGATATCCTTGCCGTAGCCGGCAACGGTTTCGAGCACCTCGGGAGGCATGCCCCACACGCCTTCGGGCGGCGGCAGCATCATGCCGCCCTGGTCGTCGTTGCCTTCGCTGATGATGTCGATGAAGGCCTGCCGGTCGAGCGCCAGCATCATCGCGCGCCGCATCTTCGGGTCGTTGAAGGGCGGCTTCTCCGCGTTGACGATCAGGTTGCGGTTGACGTTGGTCGGCCGCACCTCACAGGTCGCCTGGGGCGCCTGCGACTTGATGTCCTTCAACATCGGGATCGTGATGTCGGTCGTGTAGGTCATGTCGAAGTCGCCGGCGATGAACGCCAGCATGCGGGTCGACCGGTTCTTGATGATCGTGAACTCGATCCCGTCGAGATAGGGCCTGCCCTTCTCCCAGTAGTCCGGGTTCTTCACGAGCTTGATGTACTCGTTCTGCTTGAACTCGGCGAACTTGAACGGCCCGGTGCCAACCGGTTTGGTCCGCATTTCTGCCGGGGTCACATGGCACGGATAGACCGGCGTGTAGCCGGAGGCCAGCAACGCGATGAACGAGGGCTGGCGCCGCTTCAGGTTGAACGTGACCTCGTGGTCGCCGTTCGTCGTGACCTCGTCGAGATTGTGATACCAGACCTTGCGCGGGTTCTTGCGCAGCTTGGCGTCGCCCTTGCCCTGGACGAGATCGAAGGTGCACTTCACGTCCTTCGCGGTGAACGGCTTGCCGTCGTGCCACTTCACGCCTTCGCGGAGCTTGAACTTCAGCTTCTTTCCGTCGTCTTCCCAGGTCCAGCTCTCGCCGAGGTCGGGAACGATGGTGTCGAGGCTGCCGATCGGCTTCAGCTGGTCGAAGATGACGAGGTTGTTGAACACGCTCATCATCGGCATGACGGTCGAGTTCGTCGCTTCCTCGTGAATGGAAAGCGAGGGCGGCGAGTCACGGTGATAGATCTTGAACACCCCGCCGGACTTCTGCGCCAGTGCCGGCTGCACCATGCTCATGGCGCCCAGAACCGGGACCACCAGGGCAAGCGTCTTCGCTCCACGTCTCATAGGCCGTTTTACCTCCCGTCGACCGGAATCAGGAGGCACAACCACCAGCGTGAAGCTGGCGACGGCTATGCTCCCTGTTCGTCTTTTGATCGGGCCGCATGGGCGGCCCAACTGATTGGCGGCAATGCTGCCCGGCTACGGTCGTCCGGTCAATGTAGAAACGTATGTCTGTCCAGACATGACGGCGGGCAGCCATGCCGGCTCGCCGCGGCGGTCACACCGTCAGGACGATCTTGCCGAGGTGCGCGTTGGCCTTCATGCGGGCGAGCGCATCCGCTGCCTCGTCGAGCGCGAAGGTGCGGTCGATCGGCAGTGCCAGCGCCCCGCTCTCCACCGCGTCCCACAGGTCGGCCCGCATCCGGCGCACGATCTCGCGGATCTCCTCGGCCGAGCGGGTCCGGAAGGTCACGCCGATATAGTCGATGCGGCGCAGGGCGTGCAGGTCGAAGTCGAACTCGCCCTTGAAGCCGCCGAGCCGGCCGACGTTGACGATGCGCCCGAGGATCGCGGCCGCCTGCATGTTCTGGTTGGCGACATAACCCGAGATCTGGTCGACGATCAGTTCGACGCCCTTACCGTCCGTCGCCGCGAGCACCGCATCGACCCAGCCGGGATCGCGGGAATCGAGGGCGAGGTCCGCGCCGAATTCGGACAGGCGCGCCCGCCGCTCGGCATTGGTCGAGGTGCCGATCACCAGCCGTGCGCCCATGTGCCTGGCGATCTTCATGCCGAGCAGGCCGACGCCGGAACTGGCGCCCTGGATCAGCACGGCGTCGCCCTTCTGCATGCGGCCGTTGGTGACGATGGCGTCGTGCATGGTCTGCAGCGCAACCGGCAGCGTCGCCGCCTGCTCCCAGCTCATGTTGTTCGCCGGCACCGGCGAGGCGCGCCCATAGTCGGTCACGGCATACTCGGCCCAGCCGCCGCTGCCCGAGCACATCACCCGGTCGCCGACCTTCACGCCCGTCGCCTCGGCACCGCAGGCCACCACCTCGCCGGCCCATTCCAGGCCGATCACTGTCCCGGCGCCGCCGATGCGGCCGTGCGCATGGCCGCTCGCCACCAGCAGGTCGGCCCGGTTCAGGCCGCAGGCGCGGACCTTGACCAGCACTTCGTTCGGCTTCGGCTCCGGCGTCGGCACGTCGCGGACGCGCACGCCCTCTTCCGTCAGTACGGCTGCTTTCATGTGGTCGTCTCCCTGATGGACAGCGCCGCGCCTAACGGCCGAACACGTCGCGGAGCAGTTCCGTGGTTCGTGCGGCGGGATTGGTACGGATCGCGGCTTCCTGCTCGGCGATGTAGTGGAAGATGCCGTCGAGAGCCTTGCCGACGACGAAATCGGTGAAATCGAAGCCGGCGGCGCCCCCGCCCGTACCGCCGCCGAGCATGCCCCCGAGGCTGCCGCCGAGACCGCCCCCGAGGCTGCCGCCGAGACCGCCGGTCGCGCTGTTGCCCAGACTCTGCACCGCAGCATTGTAGGTCTGCACGGCGCCGACGTCGGCCAGCGCGCTGTCGACGATCGGCCGGAAGGCCTCGGTCAGCGGCTGCGTGGTCGTGCGCTTGAAATAGCGCGTCGCGGAATCCTTCGGTCCCTTTACGATGCCCCTGGCGTCGGTGACGGTCATCGCCGCGACGGCGTCGCCGAAGATGTCGGCTGCCCGGGGAGCCGCCGCCTCGGCCGCCCGGTTCATGCGCAGTTCCAGGTCGTCGAGCGTCTGCGACATGCCCATCGCCGCCATGGCCTTGCGCGCCGTTTCCAGGAAGCCCGGCAGCGGGATGCGGATCTTCGGGTCGCCATAGTAGCCGTCGGTGCGCCCGACCTGGGACACGGTTCGCGATGTCGCGACGCGCAGCGCCTCGCGCAGGCCGGAGTCGGCGCGGCTCTCGGACAGGCCCGCAGCGATCGAGCCGCCGCCCCCCGACGACGGGCTGCCCAGGAGACTGCGGCCCTTCTCGAGCAGATTGCCCTGCGCCGCGGCGGGCACGGACCAGCCGAGCAGAAACACGACCGGCACGATCATCGCTGCACGCATGAGCCACTCCCGGGATGAGGTTTTACGGGCGCGAGCCTCGCACCGCCGTACCGCGAGGGCAAGGCGGCGGCGCATCCGTACCGCCCCTTCCCTCGCCGGTCTCGGCTCTACCCCTGCATGCCGAGCCGCTCGGTCACGCCGTAGCCGTCGGCCAAACCCTTGAGCTCGGCCCAGGTCTTGTCCTCGATGTCGAGTCCCTCGCTACCGCGCTGGGTCGCGCGATTGTGCTCGACCTCGCCCGGATAGAGCACCTGCTTGGTGTCGGCGTCGGTCGGCGTGGCCTTCAGATATTCGGCGAACTCCGTCACCTCGCGCTTGAAGGTCGCGAGCGGCCGGAACGCCTCGACGTTGAAGACCGCCATGAAGCAGCCGTCATTGTGCTTGCCCGTCGGTTCGACGCCGAAGCCCAGGCCGGGAAGGATGCCCGACAGGATCTCGACGATCGCCGACAGGCCGTAGCCCTTGTAGCCCTCGCTGCCGCCGAGCGGCAGCAGCACGCCGCCCTGCCCCAGAGCCCGCGGATCGGTCGTCTGCCTGCCGTCCTTGTCGAGCAGCCAGCCGGCCGGGATCGGCGTGCCGCGCGCCGCCGCAACCTTCAGCTTGCCGGCCGCAGCGGCCGAGGTCGCCATGTCGATGAACAGCGGCCCCTCCAGCTCCGACGGCACGGCGACGGAGATGGGATTGGTGCCGAGGCGCGGCTCGCGTCCGCCGAAGGGCGCCACCTGCTTGGGCGCGCGGCCCGAATCCGCCGTCATGATGGCGATCATGCCGGCCTTGGCCGCCATCAGCGGATAGTCGGCGACGCGGCCGACATGACTCTGGCGGAAGACGGTGCAGGCGGCGACGTTGGATTTGCGCGCCTTCTCGATGGTCAGGTTCATCGCATGCTCACTGACCACGTAGCCGAAGCCCCAGTTGCCGTCGATCACGGTGGTGGTCGGCGACTCCTGCACGATGTCGATCGGCGCGCCGGGCACGATGTGCCCCTTCTTCACCCGGTCGATATAGACGGGGATCTGGATGATCCCGTGCGAATCGTGCCCGGCGAGGTTGGCGCCGATGCAGTGGCGCGCCACGACCTCCGCCTCGTGGGCGCTGGCGCCGGCGCATTGCAGCAGCGTGTCGGCGATCACCGTCGCGCGGTCGGCCATTACGATGGGCATGTGTGTCGTCTCCCTGTGGGGTCGCGTCTGGCGTGCATGATCACGCGAGACGATAGAAGCGGGTGGCCGTGTCGTGGAAGAGGGCGGCCTTCTCCTCGGCCGATGCGCCTGCGGCGATACGCTTGAACGCGTTCCAGAGGTTGGCGTAGCCGCAGGATTCCTTGTCGACGGGAAAGTTGCTCTCGAACATCGCCCGGTCGGGGCCGAACGCCTCGATCGCCGTCTCGATAAAGGGACGCCACGCCGCGGCGAGGTCTTCCGAGGACGGCGCGCGCGGCCGCTCGTGAAAGTCGAAGCCGCAGATCTTCATGCCGAGGCCGCCGAGCTTCACGTGGACGTTCGGATGGGCGACGACTCGCTCGATGCCCGCCTTCCAGTCGGCGACGACGGCATCGCGCCGCCCGGCATAAGGTCCGGCGCCGAGCGGCCCGCCCACATGGTTCAGCACGATCGGCTGGTCCGGAAAGGCCGCCGCGAGGTCCGCGACCTCCTGTAGCTGCGGATGGTACAGCCACGCCTCGAACGTCAGGCCGTGCGCCGCGAGCCTGCCGAACCCCTCGCGGAAGTTCGGGTCGCTGTAGACGTCGCCCGGCGAGCCGGTGTGGTTGTCGTGGATCGCGTCCGAGGCGTCCCAGCTCGCCGAATGACGGATGCCGCGGAACCGGCCGTTGCCGGCCGCGACATGGGCCGCCAGGACGTCCTCCACGGCAGCGCCGAGGCGCAGGTCGGCATGGCCGACGATCCCGGCACAGGCGCGCGTGCCGCCATAGGCGCCGCTCGCCGACATCGCCGCCGCGCCGTTCACGAATTCCGTCTCGCCGATCGGGCGCATCGCCACCGGCCCGGCCGCCCGGTAGAAGGACCGGCACTCGATGAAGACGGTGCTCTCGATCCGATGGCCCTCGGCGCAGTCCGCGACGAGGTCGGGTAGCATGTAGCGGTGGCCGCCACGCCGGTCCCAGAGGTGGTGGTGCGGGTCGCAGATCGGCAGGTCCGGCTCCAGCGCCGGCTCGCGCGTCTCCGCCAGCCAGGCCTCTCGGGTGCCGGCGAACGCCGTGCCGCCTTGGGTCGTCATGGTCGCTTCCTCGTCGCTTTTATCGAAGCATAGGCCGCGACCGCGGCAGCGCGCGAGTGGCATCCGGCAACCGGTCCGGGAGGTCGGTCATGGGATCGCCAATATGCCCGGCCTCCATGATCTGCAATGCAAGGGTGGACGCAGCGGGCTTTGTCCCTAGGCTTAGCGCCCAGTTGTTGTTCCCTCGCACGTCGTTCATCGCGGCGGAACCCGCACGTACAGGAGTCGTTTCCGGCCCATGCAGTCGACGGCCAGCACTCGGCCGGCGGTGGGATCCAGCAGGCCCTTCGTCGCCCTCCTCCTCGCCCTTTTCCTGTTCCTTCTGCCCCTCGCGGCGCTGGCCCAGGTGCCTCAGCAGGCACCTCAGCAAGCGCCGCCGGCGGCGCAGCAGGACCAGACCGTCGCCGAACTGGAGGCGCTCGTCGGCACCCTCACCGACGACGCCGCGCGCGAAGAGCTCGTCGGCCAGCTGCGCACGCTGATCGAGGCGCGGAAGGCGACAGCCACCCCGCAGGAGGATGCCGGCAGCGGCGCGGAGTTCCTGGCACAGCTCGCCGACGAGGTCGGGCGGATCGGCCAGCAGTTCGTCGGGGCCGCGGAATTCGTCGTCGACCTGCCGCAGATATTCACCTGGGCGACCACGGGCGCTGGCGACCCCGCCACGCGCAAGGCGCTGTGGGATTTCGCGACGGCCCTGGTGGTCGTCCTGGCGGCCGCCATCGCCACCGAATGGATGGTCCGCCGCGTCCTGCTCCGGCCGCGGCGCGCGGTGGAGAGCCGCCACCACGATCGGCTCGTCGTCCGCCTGTCCTTCGTCGCCGTGCGGCTGATCCTGGACCTGCTTCCGGTGCTGGCGTTCGCCCTGGTGGCGCATGCCGCCATGGCCTTCCTCGATCCGCCCTGGCGCATCCGCCTGGCGGTGCTGGCGCTGGTGCAGGCGAACGTGATCGTGCGGCTGATCGGGGTCGCCGCCCGGTCGCTGCTCGCCCCGGAGTTCGCGTCGCTGCGCCTGCTCGGCGTCGGCGACCAGACGGCCCAGTACATCTACATCTGGGTCCGCCGCATCGCGGCCGTCGCGGTTTACGGCTACTTCTTCATCGAGGCGCTCTACGCCCTCGGCGCACCGTACGACGTCTACACGGTGATGCTGAAGCTGCTCGGCTTCGTGGTCACCGTGCTGATGATCGTCCTCATCCTGCAGAATCGCGCGGCGGTGGCGGCGGCGATCCGCGGCACGGGGCAGAGCGGCGGCATGCGCACGCTGCGCGCGCGCTTCGGCGACGTGTGGCACGTCTTCGCGATCACCTATGTCGTCGTGGTCTTCGCCATCTGGGCCGTGCAACTCGAACAGGGCTTCTCCTTCCTGTTCCGGGCGACGCTGCTGACGGTCGGTGTTCTGCTTCTCTCCCGGCTGATCGCCGCCATCGTCCGGCAGCTGCTCGAACGCGGCTTCGCCATCAGCCCCGACGTCAAGACCCGCTACCCAGGCATCGAGGAGCGGGCGAACCGCTACGTGCCGGTCCTGCGCTGCATCCTGCTCGGCACGGTGTATGCCGTGACCGTGCTGGCGCTGCTGGAGGTCTGGGGCCTCGACGCCTTCGGCTGGGTCGCATCCGAGTCCGGCCGGCACGTCGTCGGCGGCGCGGCGAAGATCGTCATCGTCGTGTTCATCGCCCTGGTGGCCTGGGCACTGCTCAGCGCCGCCATCGAGCGCTACCTGAACAGCGCCGACATGGACGGCAACGTCATCCAGCGCAGCCAGCGGGTCCGCACCCTGCTGCCGCTGATGCAGAAGACCGCGTTCGTCGGCATCACGATCATCGCCGGGCTGATCGTCCTGTCGGAGATCGGCATCGACATTGGTCCGCTGCTCGCCGGTGCCGGCATCATCGGCCTCGCCGTCGGCTTCGGCGCGCAGACGCTGGTGAAGGACATCATCACCGGCATCTTCATCCTGGTGGAGAACCAGTTCTCGGTCGGCGACGTGGTCAACGTCGGCGGCAACGGCGGTCTGGTCGAGGCCATCTCGATCCGAACGATCCGGCTGCGCGGCTACGACGGGACCGTCTTCACCGTGCCGTTCAGCGAGGTCGGCTCGACCGCCAACCTGACCAAGGAATTCTCCTACTACGTCGCCGACGTCGGCGTCGCCTATCGGGAGGACACCGACCAGGTGGTCGCGGTGTTGCGCGCCATCCTGGACGAGATGATCGCCGATCCCGACTTCGGCTCGAAGATCCTGGCGCCGCTCGACGTCGCCGGGGTCGACAAGTTCGACGAGTCCGCCGTCATCGTGAAGGTCCGCATCAAGACGCTGCCCATCCAGCAGTGGGGCGTCGGGCGGGAGTTCAATCGCCGGATGAAGAAGAAGTTCGACGAGTTGGGCATCGAGATCCCCTTCCCGCACCGCACGATCTACTTCGGCGTGGACAAGAGCGGCGGTGCCCCGCCGGCGCGGATCGAGGTCGACGATCGCGCCCGCACGCTCGCGTCGGCGCAGACCGTGGCGCTTCCCGGAAAGGACGCCACGGGCTCCGGCGACGGCACGGAATCCGGTACCCGGGCGGGCACCGGCTCGGGCACCGCTACCGGTTCCGCCGCCCCGAACGCGAACGACGGTCCGGACACGGAGCCCGCGCGCTGACAGGCAGCGACAGCAGCGACTGGCCGGAATCGTCGTCTTCTTGACATTGCTGCCACGGCCGCGACCTGCTCCACTCCGGTGACATTCATCATCGGGAGCAGCCGCGATGCCGTCCCCCGCGATGCCGGCCGCCGCAGCAGGGCCGGGCGTCCGCCACGTCGCCATGCTCGCCTTCCCGCACGCCCAGATGCTCGACGTGGTCGGCCCGCTGGAAGTCTTCGCCGCGGCGAACGCGGTCCGCCGTTCCGAAGGCGGCCAAGCCCTATACTCGATCGGCATCGTCGGCAGCCGGCCGGGTCCGCTGCCGACCGCCAGCGGCCTGCCGGTCACGGCGGACCGCGGGCTCGATGCGGCTGTCGGCGACATCCACACGCTGCTGGTCGCCGGCGGCGAGGGCGTGATCGCCGCACGGCGCGACCGGGCTTTGCTGGCCTGGCTGCGGGACGCGGCGGCGCAGGTCGAGCGGATCGCCTCCGTTTGCACCGGTGCCTTCCTGCTCGGCGAGGCCGGCCTCCTCGCCGGCCGCCGGGCCACGACGCACTGGATGCACTGCGCCCGCCTCGCCCGCGAATTCCCCGACAGCACCGTCGAGCCCGACGCGATTTTCGTCCGCGACGGCCGCGTCTGGTGCTCCGCCGGGATCACGGCGGGCATGGACATGGCGCTGGCGATGGTGGAGGAGGATCACGGGCGCGACCTCGCACTGGCGGTGGCGCGCCGCCTCGTGCTGTTCCTGAAGCGGCCCGGCGGCCAGTCGCAGTTCAGCGCCCAGCTCGCCGCCCAGGGTGCCGCCAGCGCCCCCATCGCCCGCGTCCAGTCGCACGTCCTCGACAATCCCGGCGGCGACCTGCGCGTCGAGCGCCTGGCCGAGTTCGCCGGCATGAGCGTGCGCACCTTCGCGCGCGCCTTCGCCCGCGAGACCGGCACCACGCCCGCGCGCTTCGTCGAGCGCGCCCGGGTCGATGCCGCGCGCCGCGCCATCGAGGACGGCGCCGCCGGGCTCGAGTCCGTGGCCCGCCGCTGCGGCTTCGGCAGCGCCGACACCATGCGGCGGGTCTTCGCCAAGCTGCTCGGCGTCGGCCCGCGCGAGTACCGCCAGCGCGTGCGCCCCGGCATGGCCGCCCCCGCCGCGCCGGGACCGCACCCCGACCGGGAGCTGGGCGCGTGACCGGGCGGACGCGCGTGGTCCGCGTCTTCGTCGCCATCGTCGCCGCGGTGGTGCTCAGCCAGTTCTTCCGCGCGTCGAACGGCGTGATCGCGCCCGAGCTGATGCGCGACGCCGGCCTGACGCCGGAGAGCCTGGGCGTCGTCAACGGCAGCTTCTTCGTGATCCTGGCGCTGGCCCAGATCCCCGTCGGCATCGCCTTCGACCGGTGGGGACCGCGGCTGACCGTCGGATGGCTCACGGTACTGACGGTCGGCGGATCGCTGCTCTTCGCCGTCGGCGATTCGGCGGCGACCTTGCTGGCCGCGCGCGTGCTGATCGGCCTGGGCTGCGCCGCGAGCTTCATGGGCGCCGTCGTCCTGACGTCGCGCTGGGTGGCGCCGGCCCGCTTCACCCAGGTCCTGAGCTGGGTCTTCGCCCTCAGCAACCTCGGCACGCTGCTGGCGACCACGCCTATGGCGCTCGGCAGTGAAGCGATCGGCTGGCGCGGCGTCTTCGTCGCCGCCGCCGCCGTCAGCGCCGCGATCGGCGTGTTCTTCGTCGCCGTGGTGCGCGACGCACCGCCCGATCGCGAGGCACCGGACAAGCGGCCGGAGACCGTGCTCGCCGTCCTCAAGGGCGTCGGCGAGGTCTGGCGCACGCCGGGGCTCGGCTACGTGCTGGCGATGCACACCGTGGCCTATGCCACGCTGCTGACGGTCCAGGGACTGTGGGCCGGCGCCTACCTGCACGACGTGCACGGCATGGATTCCGTCACCCGCGGCAACGTGCTGCTGCTGATGGCCGCCGCCACGGTCTGCGGCGTGCTGGGCTATGGGCCGATGGACCGGCGCTTCAACACCCGCAAGGGCGTGGTGGCGACCGGCGCCCTGACTACCGCGTCGATCCTGGCCGCACTCGCCCTGGTGCCGGATCCGCCGGCCTGGCTCGCCGCCGGGCTGCTGATCCTCCTCGGCCTCGTCGGCCATTACGGCGTGGTGATTGTCGCCCATGGCCGCAGCCTCTTCTCCGACCGCCTCGTCGGCCGCGGCGTCACGACCGTCAACGTCGCCCAGTCGATCGGATGCGCCCTGCTGCCCATGCTGACCGGCGCGGTCGTCGGCGCCTTCCCCACGGCCGACGGCATGGCACCCGAGGCCGCCTACCGCGCGGCCTTCGGCACGCTCGCCGTCATCCTCCTGTCGGGCCTGCTGATCTACAGCCGCGCGCGCGATTCGAAACCCTTCGCCGAACCGGCCTGACGAACCGCGCGACGCCGGGGACCGGGGCGGGCGCAGGAGCCGGGACGACCGCACGCCGGGGTCGAAAACCGTCCGGGTTCACGCCACATTCAGGTGGACCCGGCTATTCGGACAGCATGCGCCGCTTCCTCTGCACCCTGGCCCTCGCGACCTTGCTGGCCTCCCCTGCGGGAGCCGGGCAGGACGATGCGCGCCGAGCCGTCCGTTCGGGCGAGGCGCGGCCCTTGAGCGAAATCCTCTCCGGGCTGAGCGGACGCTATCCCGGCCGCGTGCTTGACGCAGACATCGCGGAGCGCGGCAGCGGCGAGTGGACCTACGGAATCCGCCTGCTCGACCCGCGCGGACGGGTGGTCGAACTCGACGTCGACGCCCGCTCCGGGCGGGTGCTGCGCGAACGCGGCGGTGCCGACCGCCGCGGCCAGAGTGGCCGGGACGACGGCGCGCCGCCGATGGGTTTCGCACCGCAGGGTGGCTTCCGCGACCAGGGCGACGACCGCTGGCGCCGCGAGCCGGCGCCGGGCGACCGACGCTTGGAGCGGGACCGCAACGCGTACCGGCGGGACCGTGACGATCCGGCCCGCGGCCGCGAATTGGCGCCGGGCGATCGGCGACTGGAGCGGGACCGGAACGCGTATCGGCGGGATCGTGATGATCCGGCCCGCGGCCGCGACCGGCGGCGGGCGATCGAGAACGACCGCCGCCCGGACCGCGATTCGGATCGCGGCAACGCGCGCCGTTACGAGCGGCAGCGCGACGACGGCGACCGCGACAGGCGGCGACGAAACGACGACGGCGGCCGCGAACGGACTCGCGACAGGGACGGGAATCGTGACAGAGACGGCGACCGGGGACGGAGCCGCGACCGTGACTGAGGTCGGCGCGCAGCGGGAGGAACGGCGATGAGGCTTCTGGTCGTCGAGGACGACGAGGATCTGGCGCGGCAGCTGGCCGGCGCGCTGCGCAAGGCGGGCTATGCCGTCGACGTGTCGCACGACGGCGAGGACGGCCACTTCCTGGGCGAGACGGAGCCCTACGACGCCGTCGTCCTCGACCTCGGCCTGCCGGTGATGGACGGCGCCACGATCCTGAAGAAATGGCGCGCCGCCGGCCGCAACATGCCCGTGCTGATCCTCACCGCGCGCGGCGGCTGGAGCGCCAAGGTGGCCGGCTTCGACGCCGGCGCCGACGACTATGTCGTGAAGCCGTTCGAGATCGAGGAGGTGCTCGCCCGCCTGCGCGCCCTCATCCGCCGTGCCGCCGGCGTCGCGTCGTCGGAACTGCGCTGCGGGCCGCTGGTGCTCGACACCAGCACCGGCCAGGTGACGGTGAACGGCGAGGTCATCCGGCTGACGGCGCAGGAATACCGGCTGCTGTCCTACCTGCTGCACCACCGCGGCAAGATCGTGTCGCGCACCGAGCTGGTGGAGCATCTCTACGAACAGGATTTCGACCGGGATTCCAACACGATCGAAGTGTTCGTCGGACGGCTGCGGAAGAAGATCGGCAACGACCTGATCCAGACCACCCGCGGCCTCGGCTACAGCCTGTCGGAGCCGAATGCGGCTTAACTCCCTCGCGCTGCGCCTCGTCCTGGGCGCGGGGCTGTGGAGCGTGGCGGCGCTCGCGGCCGGCGGCCTCCTGCTGTCGGCGCTCTTCCGCGACTATGTCGAGCGCAGCTTCGACCGGCATCTGGCCGTCTACCAGGAGACGCTGATCGGCGGCGCCTTCGTCTATCCCGAGGGCGTCCGCCTCAGCCGCACGCTGGAGGATCCGCGCTTCAGCCAGCCCTATTCCGGCTGGTACTGGCAGATCGACGATCGCGACGGCACCGTCCTCTCCTCGCGCTCGCTCTGGGACGAGGCGCTGAAGGCCGGCGACGGCATCGGATCCGCGCCGGTGCGCTACCGCACCGAGGGCCCGCTGAACCAGCAGTTGCGCGTCGCCGCGCGCTGGATCGAGCTGCCCGGCGGCGAAGCGCCCTACCTCTTCCTCGTCGCCGGCGACACTAGCGAGATCGAGACCGAGGTCGACAGCTTCAACACGACGCTGTTCTGGTCGCTCGGCGGCCTCGGCCTCGTCCTGGTTCTCGCGGTGCTGATCCAGGTGATCTACGGCCTGCTGCCGCTGCGCCGCGTCCAGCGCCAGCTCGCTCGCATCCGGGCCGGCGAGGCGGAACATCTCAGCGGCGACTTCCCAACCGAGATCGAGCAGCTGGCGGACGAGCTGAACGGCCTGCTCGACCACAATGCCGAGGTGATCGAGCGGGCGCGCACCCATGTCGGCAACCTCGCCCACGCCCTGAAGACGCCGCTGGCCGTCCTCGCCAACGAGGCGGCGTCCGACGCCGCCGATCCGCTGGCCGAACAGGTCCGCCGCCAGACGGACCTGATGCGGCGCCACGTCGACCACTATCTGGTCCGCGCCCGCGCCGCCGGCGCCGGCCGGGTGCTCGGCGCCCGCACCGAGGTGGCGCCGGTCGTCGAGGACCTGCGCCGCGCGCTGCTGAAGATCTATGCGAGCCGCGAGATCGCCATCGAGGCGACCGTCGCACCGCACGCCGCCTTCCGCGGCGAACGCCAGGACCTGGAAGAAATCCTCGGCAACCTCATGGACAATGCCTGCAAGTGGGCGCGCCGGCAGGTTGCCGTCACCGCCCGCGTCGACGGCAACCGGCTGGAGATCGTCGTGGACGACGACGGCCGCGGCCTGACCCCGGCGGAGCAGGAGGCGGTGCTGCCGCGCGGCAGCCGCCTGGACGAGAGCGTCCCCGGATCCGGCCTGGGCCTCTCCATCGTGAAGGACCTTTCGGGACTCTATGGCGGCGAGGTCACCCTCGACCGTTCCCCCGCCGGCGGCTTGCGGGCCGTGGTCCGGCTGCCGGCGACGCGGGCCTAGCCGGACGCTGGAGGCCTTTCGCATGGCGAAATGCCGTGCGCGACACCATCTATGACTTTCGCGCGGACGCGATTCCGGCCGGTCCGGGCTGGATGTCGCCCCCGGAATTTCGCCGCGGACGGCCGAATGCCTGCCGTCGCAGCATCATCGTTTCGGACGGAAGGCGAAAGCTATGAACGAGGTCGATGGTGTGGTCACCGAAGCGAATCCCGGCGCCCCCGCCGACCTGCGTTTCGTCGTCGACCAGACGGTGCTCCATCCCAAGCACGGCCTCGGCCGGGTCAAGGGCACCGAGGAGCGGGACGTCGGCGGCGAACGCCAGCAATATGTGATCGTCGACTTCGCCCGCCTGTCGCTGACCGTCGGCATCCCCGAGCGGGCTCTGGCGAACTCCGGCCTGCGTACGCCGATGGCGCCGGAGGAGATGCGGCCGATCCTCGATATCCTCTCCGGGGAGCCGGCACCGGCACAGCGCCAGTGGTCGCGCCGTGCCAGCGAGCACGAGATCAAGCTGAACAGCGGGCAGCCGGAGATGCTGGCGGAGGTGCTGCGCGACCTGTCGCCGCGTCGCGGCCGCGGCCGCGACGGCGTGATCTTTCGCGAGGCGCTCGCGCGGCTGGCGGAAGAGTTGGCGGTGGCCGACGACTCCGACCTGGCGCAGGCTTCGGCGAAGATCGAGGCGCTGTTGCCGCTGGAAGTCCCCGCCGCGCGGGTGCGCTGACCGCCCTCCTTCTACGGACGGGCCTGACTGGAGTCCCTAGGCCGGGACCCTCGTCAGGCACGCGTCCCGCCCTTTGGTCACTGCTTGGTGTCCGCGTCGCGGAGCGTTCTGCTCAGCGCATCCCTTAGCAGTTCGACGGCTTTCGCCGGTTCTCCCGACGTCGCCGCATCGAACGCCGCGCCGAAGGTCTCAGCGTGGCCGCCATAGGCGAGACAGACGAGGAGGATGCCCGCGGTGATCGCTACATAATGCATCGATCGTCTCTGGTCGTGGTTCCCCCGCTTGGTGAACCCCGGCTGCCGCGACGGGTTCCTCCGCCGTGCCGCCGGCTCCTTGAACGACAGCACCCCTGCCCATATGTGTTCCGGCGGCATCCAAATCTAACCAGCTGACATCCCAGGATAAAACGGCGCCATGAGCGAGGATACACTGCAGTTCCAGGCCGAGGTGGGGCGCATCCTCCACCTGATGGTCCACTCGGTCTATTCGAACAAGGAGATCTTCCTACGGGAGCTGATCTCCAATGCCTCCGACGCCTGCGACCGGCTGCGCTATGCGGCCCTGTCCCAGCCCGACCTGACCGCCGACGGCGGTGCCTTCGAGATCACGGTCACCGTCGACAAGGACGCCGCGACTGTCGCCGTTGCCGACAACGGCATCGGCATGAACCGCGAGGATCTGGTCGAGAACCTGGGCACCATCGCCCGCTCCGGCACCGGCGCTTTCCTGGAACAGCTCAGCGGCGACGCGCGCAAGGACGTGGCGCTGATCGGGCAGTTCGGCGTCGGGTTCTACGCCGCCTTCATGGTCGCCGATCTGGTCGAGGTCACCAGCCGCAAGGCCGGCGAGAGCCAGGCCTGGACATGGAAGTCGGACGGCAAGGGCAGCTTCACCATCGCCGAATCCGACGCCGACATCCGCGGCACCCGCATCGTCCTGCACATGCGCGACGACGCGAAGGAATTCCTCGAGTCCAGCCGCCTGCGCCACATCATCCAGACCTATTCCGACCATATCGCGGTGCCGATTAGGCTCGCCGAGGCCGGCAAGGACGCCGAGACGGTGAATTCGGCCTCCGCCCTCTGGACGCGGTCGCGCAACGAGATCACCGAGGACCAGTACACCGAGTTCTACCACCATGTCGGCCACGCCTTCGACAAGCCGTGGATGACGCTGCACTGGCGCGCCGAAGGCCGCATCGAATACACGGGCCTGCTCTTCATCCCGACCTCGCGGCCGTTCGACCTGTTCCGCCCGGAGCGCCGCCCCGGCGTGAAGCTCTACGTGAAGCGCGTCTTCATCACCGACGAGTGCGAGGAGGTCGTCCCCGGCTGGCTGCGCTTCCTGCGCGGCGTCGTCGATTCCGAGGACCTGCCGCTCAACATCAGCCGCGAGATGCTGCAGCACAATCCGGTGCTGACGCAGATCAAGGCCGCCGTGGTGCGCCGGGTCCTGGGCGACCTGGAGAAGCGCGCCGAGAGCGACGCCGAGGGCTATCTGGGCTTCTGGGACACCTTCGGCCAGGTGCTGAAGGAAGGCCTCTACGAGGAGCCGGCGCATCGCGACACGCTGCTGAAGCTGGCCCGCTTCCGCTCGACCCGCGACGGCGAGTGGACCTCGCTCGCCGACTATGTCGCCCGCATGCGGCCGGGCCAGGAGGCGATCCACTATATCAGCGGCGGCGAGATCGACGCCCTGCGCCGCAGCCCGCACCTGGAGGGCTTCGCCGCGAAGGGCGTCGAGGTGCTGCTGCTGCCCGACGCCATCGACGATTTCTGGATCCCGTCGGTCGGGGCCTACGAGGGCAAGTCGTTCCGCTCGGTCACCCGCGGCGCCGCGGACCTCGACAAAATCGAGGCCGACCCGGAGAAGACGCCCGAGGAGAAGCCCGAGGCCTCCGACCTCGGCGCGCTGATCGCCGCGTTCAAGACGCAGCTTGGCGATTCCGTGAAGGACGTCCGGTCGTCCGACCGCCTCACCGAAAGCCCCGTCTGCCTGGTCGCCGACGAGGGCGGCATGGACATCCACATGGAGCGGATGCTGAAGATGCACGGGCAGAACGTCCCGCCGACGCCGCGCATCCTGGAGCTGAACCCGCGCCATTCGCTGATCCGCAAGCTCGCGGGCGAAGCCGACTCGCCGCGTACGGCCGACATGGCTCACCTTCTCCTCGATCAGGCCCGCATCATCGAAGGCGAACCCCTGCCCGATCCCGCCGCCTTCTCCCGCCGCCTGTCCGCACTGCTCGCCGGATAGGACCGCCCGGCCACCGCCCCGCAGCCGCGGCGGGGTCGGCCGCTTGACGGCCTCACTCGCCCGCCCGTAGAACCCTCCCCGACGGTTTCCCTCGGGAATCAAAAGGGAATGCGGTGCGGGCCTCCTGGGTCCCATTCCGCAGCTGCCCCCGCAACTGTAAGCAGCGAGCACCTCGCCAACCATGCCACTGGGCCCCGCGGCCCGGGAAGGCGGCGAGACGCAACGACCTGCGAGCCAGGAGACCTGCCGTCGGCCGTTGTCGCGCGCGAATACGCTGGGCGGGGTGTCTCGGCGGCAGTCTGAATACCGGTCGGTGAATCCGAGCGGTCGAAGGCCTCGATTTGCGATGCGACCTGCAACCTGCCGCGGGAGCCATCGCCTTGGCCTGCAACTCTCTCCACATCACGACTCCGTCCGCTCGCCCGAACCGCGCCGCCTCACGCCGGCTGGCGCTCGGGGGGCCCTCTCTTCTCGCCATGCTCGTGATCGCCCTTCCGGTCCGCGCCCAAACCGACAGCACCGGCACCACCGCCGACACCCTGGTTCTCGATCCGATCAGCGTCGCCGGTACGGGCATCGCCGGTCCAGGTCCGAACCTCGGCGTCCCCGGCACGGCGGGCAGCCGCCTCTCGCTCACGCCGATGGAGACGCCCGCGAGCGTCGAGATCATCGACGGTACGACCATCCGCGACCGCGGCCAGCTCGACGTGAACCAGGCGATCGTCCAGAACGGCATCGGCATCAACTTCCTCGGCACCCCGGGCAACGGCGGCACGTCGCTGGGCATGCGCGGCTTCGCTGGACACGGGCCGGTCACGCGCCTCTACGACGGCACGCGCCTCTACCCGGCGTCGGGGACGATCACCTTCCCCTTCGACACCTGGACCGTCGACCGCATCGAGATCCTGCGCGGCCCCGCCTCGGTGCTCTACGGCGAGGGCGCCATCGGCGGCGCGATCAACATCATCCCGAAGAAGCCGCTGACCACCGGCCGGCGCAACGAGGCCCGCACCGTCTTCGACACGAGCGGGCTGAAGGCCCTCGCCTTCGGCAGCGCCGGCCCGATCGACGACGGCTTCGCCTACAATCTCGACGTCAGCGCGAAACACACGGACGGCTGGGTCGAGCGCGGCGACGCTTCCAGCATCGCCTTCTCGGGCGGACTGCGCTGGCAGGCGACGCCCGACATCGCCTTCACCCTCAGCCACGACCACGGCTACCAGCGCCCCAGCGCGTATTTCGGCACGCCGCTGATCGACGGCGAATTGAAGAAACGTCTGCGCGACGAGAACTACAACGTCAGGGACGGCAAGATCAGCTACGAGGATAATCTCACCCAGCTCGAGGCCGAGTGGACGCCCTCGGACAGCCTCGCCCTCTCCTCCACGACCTACTACCTGGAGAGCGACCGGACCTGGCGGAACGTCGAGAGCTATCGCTGGAACGCCGCCACCGACCTGATCGACCGCTCCAGCTACATCGCGATCAACCATGACCTGAAGCAGTGGGGCAACCGCAGCGACGCGACCGTGCGCACCGCCTTCGGCGGCATCGAGAACGAGACGGTCGTGGGTTTCGACGTGAATCGGATGGCGTTCACGCACACCAACAACAGCCCCTACACCGGCAATTCGACCGTCCCGCAGGAGCATTTCGATCCCGGCACTTTCGACAGCCCCGCCCCGTACCGGCCGACCTTCGACGCGGTCACGCACCAGTATTCGGTGTTCCTCGACAACCGGCTGAAGCTGGACGAGCACTGGTCTCTGGTCGGCGGCATCCGCTACGACCATCCCGAGGTCGAGCGGGAGAACCTGCTGAACGGCACGGGCTTCACGAAGACGATGGATTCGTGGAACTGGCGCGCCGGCGTCGTCTACACCCCGATCCCCGACCTCGCCTTCTACGCCCAGTATTCGAAGGCGGCCGAGCCGATCGGCAACATCCTGACGCTGAACGATACGCAGAAGGACTATGAGCTGCCCGTCGGGGAGCAGTACGAGGTCGGCGTGAAGCACGTGTTCAAGGGCGGCCGCGGCGAGGCCACGCTGGCCGCCTTCTACATCGACAAGCGCAACACCCTGGCACGCGATCCGAACGATCCGACGATCACCCGTCAGGTCGGACGCCAGACGTCCAAGGGCATCGAGGCCGCCGTCGGCTTCGCGTTCACCGACACGCTGCGCCTCGACGTCAACGGCACGATCCTGGAGGCGGAGTACAAGGACTACGTCCAGGCCGGGGGCGACTTCTCCGGCAAGACGCCGCCGAACGTGCCGCAGGAGGCCGCCAACGCCTGGCTGACCTGGGACTTCGCCCACGACTGGCGCGCCCATGCCGGCGTCCAGTATGTCGGCAGCACCTTCACCGGCGACAGCAACGAGAACAACCGGTCGAGCTACGGCATCGTCAATGCCGGCCTGCAGTGGGACCCGGTCGAGCGGATGACGGTCGGGCTGTTCGTCTACAACCTGTTCGACGAATTCTACGCGACCTCCGGCGACGACACGCAGCAGATCGTCGGCCAGCCGCTGACGGCCCTGCTCTCGCTCGACGTGCGGTTCTGAGACGTGGGCGCCGGGCGGGGCGTCGGCATGCGTGTGGATGGCCTCGCCTGGGGACCGAAAGGCGGTCCGGCGATCGTCGCCGGCATCTCGTTCGCCGTCGCCCCCGGCAGCATCACCGCCGTCGTCGGCGCGAACGGGGCCGGCAAGTCCACCCTGCTGCGCTGCCTCTACCGGCAGAACAGGCCGACGGCCGGGACGGTGTCGATCGACGGGCACGACCTGTGGGGCATGTCGCCCCGCACCGCGGCCCGGAAGATCGCCGCCGTCCTGCAGGAAGCTCCGGCGGACTTTCCCTTTCTCGTCCGCGACGTGGTCGCGTCCGGCCGCCTGCCGCATCGGCGCGGCCTGTTCGGCTGGAACCGTCGGGATGCGGAGATCGCCGAGACGATGATCGAGCGATTCGATCTGGCCACCCTGGCCGACCGGCCCTACGCCCGCCTGTCCGGCGGCGAGAAGCAGCGCGTGCTGCTCGCCCGGGCGCTGGCGCAGGAACCGGGGCTGATCGTCCTCGACGAACCGACCAATCACCTCGACATCCGCCACCAGCTGGAGATCGTGCACCTGCTGCGCGGCCTGGACGCGACCATCGTCACGACGCTCCACGACCTGGAACTGGCGGCCGAAATCGCCGACCAGGTCCTGGTCCTGCGCGACGGCCGCGCCGTCGGCTGCGGCCATCCCGACGACGCGCTGACCCCGGCGCTGATCCGCCGCGCCTTCGACGTGGAGGCGGACATCCGCACCGAGCCGCCCGGCGGCGCGCCGAATAGCGGCGGCCGGCGCTTCACCTTCCGCCTGCCCGGAACCGGCCGCACCGCGGCGGGAGAGGCCCGATGACCGACAAGATACTCAGCCTGCCCGTGCTCCTGCCCCTGCTCGCGTGCATGACCTTCGCGCCGACCGCCGCGGCCGCACCGGTCACCGTGCGCAGCTGCGACAGGGATGTCACCGTCGACCGGCCACCCCGACGGGCCGTGTCGCACGGCTCGAACCTGACCGAGATGATGCTGGCTCTCGGCCTGGAGGACCGAATGGCGGGCTATATCGGCCGGCCGGAGCGGATGCTGAAGATCGCGGACCGGTTCCCCGCGGTGACGCGCCTGCGCTCGCTGCACGCGGGCTACGCCAACCTGGAAGTCTTCCTCGCCGAGGAGGTCGACTTCCTCTTCGCCGGGTGGAGCTACGGCATGCGCGTCGGCGGCGAGGTCACGCCGGAGAGCCTCGGCGCCTTCGGCATCCCAGTCTACGAGCTGACCGAATCCTGCGTCCGGATCGGCCGGCGCGAAAAGGCCTCGCTCGACTTCCTCTACCGCGACCTGACCGACCTGGCCGCGGTGTTCGACGTGGCGCCGCGCGCCGCGGCGCTGATTGCGCAGTATCGCCGCCGCATCGACGCGGTCGAAGCCGCGGTTTCCGCACGCACGGCCGCGCCTCCGAGCGTCTTCGTCTACGATTCCGGCGAGCGCCTCGCCCAGACCGCCGGCGGCTTCTCGATGCCCCAGGCGATCATCGAGGCCGCCGGCGGCGAGAACATCGTCGCCGAGGTCGAGTCGAGCTGGGTGCGCCTCGGCTGGGAGACGGTCGTCGACCGCAATCCGGACGCCGTGCTGATCGTCGACTATGGCGAGGTGACGGCCGACCAGAAGATCGCCTTCATGAAGGACAACCCGGCCTTCGCCTTCGTAACCGCCGTCGCCAAGGACCGGTTCCTGGTGCTGTCCTACGACGAGATGACACCCGGCCCGCGTAACATCGGGGCCGTCGAGAAGGTCGCGGCATTTCTCGGCGACATCGCCGACGGCCGACGATGAGGCGCCGCGCCGCCGTCCTGTTCGTCGCATCGCCCGTCCTGCTGATCCTGGCGGCGACAGCGGCGATCAGCGTCGGCACGGCGGCCATTCCGTTCGACACCGTCTGGGCCATCGTCCTCGACAGGCTCTCGCCGGGCCTGATCCACGTCTCCTGGCCCGCCTCGCGCGCCAGCATCGTCTGGGAGCTGCGCGTGCCGCGGGCGATCCTGGCGATCCTGGTCGGCGCCGGGCTCGGCATGGCGGGCACGGTCATGCAGGGCGTGACGCGCAACCCGCTCGCCGATCCGCACCTGCTTGGCGTTTCGGCGGGTGCCGCCCTGGGCGCCAATGTCGCGATCCTCCTGACCGGCCATCTGCTCGGCCCCTACACGGTGCCGCTGTTCGCCTTCGGCGGCGCGATGGCGGCCACCGGCATCGTGATCCTGACCGCGCGCTTCGCGCAGACCACGGGTGCGGCGCACCTCGTCCTCGCCGGTGTGGCCACCGCCTTCGTGGTGGGGTCGCTCGGCAATGTGCTGATCGTCGTCGCCGATCCGCGCGCCGTCGCCTCGGTCGTCTTCTGGATGCTCGGCGGCTTCGGCTTCGCCCAGTGGGGCAATCTCGGGATTCCGGCGGCGGCCCTGCTCGGCTGCGGCCTCGTCTTCCTGGCGAACGCCCGCCAGCTCAACGGCCTCGCCATGGGCGACGAGACGGCAACGACGCTGGGCATCCCAGTCGGCGCACTCCGCACGCTGCTCCTGGTGACCAACGCGCTGCTGACCGGTGTGATGGTGGCGGTGTCCGGCATGATCGGCTTCGTCGGCCTGATGATGCCGCATATCGCGCGCCTGATGGTGGGCGGCGACAACCGCCTCGTGCTGCCGGCCGCCGCCATCCTGGGCGCGCTGTTCCTGGTCGTGGCCGATATCGCGGCCCGGACCCTCGCCGCGCCGAACGACATTCCGATCGGCGTCGTGACGGGACTGGTCGGCGGCCTGTGCTTCGTGTGGCTGCTGCGCCGTGCGTCGCGGCCCTAGAGAGGTCGCACGACCAGCGAGCCCTTATTCGGCCGAGGCGAGCTGCTGACCCAGGACGGTCTTCGGCTCGGCCTCCTCCTCGGGCTCCGCGGCGGCCGTAGCGCGCGTCTCGCCCGCGTCCGGTCCCGTTGCGACCATCGTCGCGTACTGGTCCTCGTCGAACACGTCGACGGTCGCGTGCACGGCGGAGCTGAAGGTCTGCGGGCTCATCTCATACCAGCCGACGACGGCGGCCGGGACGGCGACCAGCGCCAGGACTGTGGCGGCGCTGTAGAGAACAAATGTACGGAACACGTTACGGGTCCCCCCTCGGTCACGGATTCCAGAGGAGAACACGGCCCCGTTGCGGACGGTTCCGACGTTTCGGGATCGCCGGCGCCGCCTTTTGCCGAAGCGTCAGTGATGGACGAACAGCGGGACCGGGCAGCGCTCCAGCAGGCGCTTGGTGGCGGCGCCGATGAAGACGCGGTGCACCAGCCCGTGGTGGCTGAACGCGCCCATCACCAGCATGCCGGCGTTCAGCCCGTCCAATTCGCCGAGCAGGACGTCGGCGGGGTGGGAGCGCGACCGGATGCCGTGCGCCGTCACCTTGATGCCGTGCACCTCGAACAGGCCCGAGGCACGCCCCGCCAGTTCCAGCGCCTTGCCCTCGTCCTCGTGGATGCTGACCACGTGCACGGAACGGCCGACGGCGAGGCCCAGCAGCACGTACATGTGCATGGCACGCGACGCCTGGATGCTGCCGTCATAGGCGACGACCACCGTGTCGCCCGGCGGCCGCTCGCGCGGCACCACGATCACCGGCCGCGGATTGTCGCGCAGCAGCCGCTCGGTCGAGGCGTCGATGTGATGCTCGCGCTCGCCGTAGAAGTTCGTGTCGCGTCCCAGCACGATCAGGTCGTGCCCGCACGCCTCGCGCTCGATCATCACGTGCGGCGCGCCCTCGCAGCCGATCTCCTGGCTGGCGACGCCGGCCGCTTCGCAGGTGGCGTGGAAGCCGTCGAGCCGCTTGCGCATGTCCGCCCGGCCCTTCGCCAGCAGCGTCTCGTCGCGATGCTCCTTGTAGGCGCCGGCACCGATCGGCCGCGCCTGCGGTGCCGTGATGTACGGCACGTCGAGCACGCCCACGCCGGCCAGCACGGCGCCGTGCGTCTTCGCCAGCCGGATCGCCAGATCCTCGGCCGCGCGACTGGAGTCGGTGCCGTCGAGGCCCACGACGATGCTCTTGACCATCAGCCTACCGTCTCCCGGCGTTCGGGCCGAAGCACCTGCCCCGGCCCCGCCTTCATCATCGTATCAGTTCGCGAGATCGGCGAACCGCTTCAGATGATAGTCCACATCGCCGAAGCTGCGATCGATCATCGTCAGCCGCTTGAAATAGTGGCCTGCGGCATATTCGTCGGTCATGCCGATGCCGCCGTGCAGCTGGATCGCCTGCTGGCCGACATAGCGGGCGGACTTGCCGATCTGCACCTTCGCCGCCGACATGGCCTTCTTGCGGTCGGCCTCGCTGTCCTCGCCGACGCGCATCGCCGCCATCATCGCCATGGACTTCGCCTCCTCGTGGGCGATGTACATGTCGACCATGCGGTGCTGCAGCACCTGGAACTTGCCGATCGGCTGGCCGAACTGGACGCGGGTCTTGATGTAGCCCAGCGTCATGTCGTTCAGGGTCTTCATCGCCCCCACCGCCTCGGCGCTCACCGCCGCGATGGCGAAGTCGATCACCTTCTCCAGGATCGGCAGGCCCTTGCCGACTTCGCCGAGCACCGCGTCGGCGCCGACCTTCACCCCTTCCAGATAGACCTCGCCGGCACGCAGGCCGTCGGCCGTCGGATAGCCGCGCACGCGCAGGCCCTGCGTGCCCTTGTCGACGATGAAGAGCGTGATGCCGTCGGCATCGCGCGAGCCGCCCGACGTGCGGGCGACGACGACGATCTTGTCGGCCGACGGTGCGCCGAAGACCACGCCCTTCATGCCGTTCAGCGTCCAGCCGTCGCCGCTCTTCTCGGCCTTGGTCTCGACGTCGGCGAGGTTGTAGCGCGACTGCCGCTCGGCGAAACCGAGGGCCAGCTTCATCGTGCCTTCCGCTACCGCCGGCAGGATCGCGCGCTTTTGCGCATCGCTGCCGCCATAGAGGATCGCGCCGCCGCCGAGGACGACCGTGGCGAGATACGGCTCGGCCACCAGGCCGTTGCCGAAGGCCTCCATGACGATCATCGTCTCGATCGCCGTGCCGCCGAATCCGCCGTATTCCTCGGGGAACGGCATGCCGAGCCAGCCCAGTTCGGCGAACTGCTTCCAGTTGGACTCGCTGTAGCCCTCCTCGGTCGCGACCAGCTTGCGACGCTGCTCGAACGCGTAGTTGTTCTGAACGAAGCGCTCGACGCTGTCTTTGAGCAGACGCTGGTCGTCGGAGTATTCGAAGTCCATTTCGCGCTCTCTCCTCTCAGGGCCTGACCTCTAGGGGCCGAGGCCGGCCTCGACGATGCTGTTCTCGTTGGGCCGGCCACAGCCCTGCCCGCGATCCGTGCGGGAGGCTATGACGGCCGCCTGCGGCTGACAAGCGCCCGACAAGTACCCGTCCGATGACGGTGTCGGGGCGCCCTGCCGGCCTTCCCGCTCACCGCTCAGAGGCCGAGCACGGCCTTGGCGATGATGTTCTTCTGCACCTCGTGCGAACCGCCGGCGATCGACATCGCGCGGTGGTCGAAATATTCCGGCGACATCCGGAACAGATAGTCCGGCCCGACCGGCTCCTCGTTCCAGCCGGAGCGAATGGCGCGCGCCTCGAACGGCTGCGCGTAATAGGCCCCCGCCTCCATCAGCAGCTCGCCCGCCCGCTGGATCGCGTCGCCGGTGCGCATCTTCAGCATGGACGCCTCGGGGCCGACCGGCTTGTCCGCCGCACTCTGGGCCAGCGAACGCAGCGAGGTCAGTTCCAACGCCTCCAGCGACTGTTCCAGTTCCGCCATCTTCATGCGGAAGGCGTCGTCGTCGATCAGCCTGGCGCCGTCGGCCCGCTCGACCTTCGCCACCTGCTTCAGCTTGTGCAGCGTCCGCTTGGTGATCGAGATCCAGGAGGCGTTCGACCGCTCGTGGCCGAGCAGGTACTTGGCGATCCGCCAGCCGTCGCCCTCCTCGCCGACGCGGTCCTCGACCGGCACCCGCACGTCCTCGAAGATCTCCTGGTTGAAGACGTGGCGGCCGTCGATGGTGATGATCGGCGTGATCGTGATGCCCGGCGTCTTCAAGTCGACCAGCAGACAGCTGATGCCCTCCTGCTTCTTGCCGGTGCTGGCTGTGCGCGCCAGCAGGAACATCCGGTCGGCGAAGTGGGCGTGGCTGGTCCAGACCTTGGTGCCGTTCACGACGTAGTGGTCTCCGTCGCGCACCGCCTTCAGCTGCAGGGAGGCGAGGTCGGAGCCCGCACCCGGCTCGGAATAGCCCTGCGACCAGATCTCCTCGCTCGTCAGGATCTTCGGCAGGTATTTCCGCTTCTGTTCCTCGGAGCCGTAGGCCAACAGCACGGGGCCGACCATCCGCGTGCCGAAATGGATGGTCCGCGGCGCGCCGCCCAGGAAGAGCTCGTCGTCCAGGATGTACTTCTCGGCCGAGCTCAGCCCCGGCCCGCCGTCCTTCGCCTCCCAGTTCGAGGCGATCCAGCCCTTCTTCGCCAGGATCTGCATCCAGCGCTCATACTGCTCGCGGGTCAGCTCGATGCCCTGGTCGACTTTCTCCCAGATGTCGCGCGGCAGGTTGTCGCGCACCCATGCGCGCGCCTCGGCCCGGAAGGCCTCCTCCTGGGGAGTGAAACGAAGGTCCATCGACGCCCTCTGCAATGTCCGGTCTTTAGAGAGGTGTAGCCCGCCCCGCCGGGCCGATCAACGCTGCTCCGGCCGCCCTAAGCGAACAGCGCCACCGCGCGGATCGGGCTCGCTAGTGTCACAAGTATACTAAGGCCGCTGCCGCCGCTCGGAACGACCTTATTGGCGATGATCGGCATCGTTTGTCCTAGTTTGGCAGCAAAGACAACGTAATTGCGACCATATCAGCGCAGGCTTGTAATAACAAAACCAGATCTCCCGGAAGTTCTGGCCGCAAATTGACCAGCTTTGGTTCTGCGACTGGCACACGATATTCTGTAGGAGGGGCGAACAGATTCATGCTGGCACAGGATGCGCGGGCTCCGGTCGTGGCCATGCGAGAACGAGAGGGGTGAGGCGGCTTCGCTCTCTCGCTCTCGTCGAGATCTTCGACAAATGCGGAAAGATCGGACTGTAGCGCGCGAGAGATCGCCCACCGCCTTGAACATCAACATCCCAGGCAAGCCGCCGGTGATCGGGCCAAAGATCGCCCCGGCAGCTTTACCGAGCATGGTGCGGCCTTCGACATCGAGACCCCGTATGATCCCCAACACGCGCTCCCTCGCAACCGCAGCGCCGCAAATTCAGAGGGTCGCACGCTCGATGCTGAGACAACGTTAATCGGCGCCTCCACCTCGAATGATCCCCTTTTGTTCTTTTTTCCCGCTTTTGCCCCGGCCCTCGCCGCCCTATCTTGCGCAGTCTCGGCACCGTGCTTCGAAGGCGTTCCCCGCCCATGACCTCCAAGACCGACGGCTCCCGGATCGACGGCCCGAAGATCACGGTGCGTGGCGCCCGTGAGCACAATCTGAAGAACGTCGACGTCGAACTGCCGCGCGACAAGCTCGTCGTCGTCACCGGCATGTCCGGCTCCGGCAAGTCGACGCTCGCCTTCGACACGATCTACGCCGAGGGCCAGCGCCGCTATGTCGAGAGCCTCTCGGCCTATGCGCGCCAGTTCCTGGAGCTGATGCACAAGCCCGACATGGACTCCATCGAGGGCCTGTCGCCGGCGATCTCCATCGAGCAGAAGACGACCTCGCGCAACCCGCGCTCGACGGTCGGCACGGTCACCGAGATCCACGACTATATGCGCCTGCTCTGGGCACGCGTCGGCATCCCCTACTCGCCGGCGACCGGCCTGCCGATCGAGAGCCAGACCGTCTCGCAGATGGTCGACCGCGTGCTCGCCATGCCGGAGGGCACGCGCCTCTACCTGCTGGCGCCCATCGCGCGCGGCCGCAAGGGCGAGTTCAAGAAGGAACTGGCCGAGTTGCGGCGCAAGGGCTTCCAGCGCGTGAAGGTCGACGGCAAGCTGCACGACATCGAGGAGGCGCCGAACCTCGACAAGAAGCGCAAGCACGACATCGAGGTGGTGGTCGACCGCATCGTCGTCCGCCCCGACATCGCGACGCGCCTCGCGGCCAGCATCGAGACGGCGCTGGAACTGGCCGACGGCATCCTCTTCGCCGAGAACGCCGATGGCGGCGAGATCACCATCTTCTCGGCCAAGTTCGCCTGCCCCGTCTCCGGCTTCACCATCGAGGAGATCGAGCCGCGGCTCTTCTCCTTCAACAACCCCTACGGCGCCTGCCCGGTCTGCAGCGGTCTCGGCTCGCAGAAATATGTCGACGCCCAGCTCGTCGTGCCGGACGAGCGCCTGTCGCTGCGCGACGGCGCCGTGGCGCCGTGGAAGAATTCGAGCTCGCAATATTACGACCAGACCCTCGACAGCCTCGCCCGGCACTACCGCGCCAGCATGACCACGCCCTGGCGCGACCTGCCGGAGGAGCTGCGCCAGGCCGTCCTGTTCGGCTCGGGCAAGGACCCGGTCGAGATGACCTACAATGACGGCCTGCGCAGCTACACGGTGAACAAGCCGTTCGAGGGCGTCGTGCCGAACCTGGAGCGGCGCTGGAAGGAGACCGACAGCGCCTGGCTGCGCGAGGAGCTGGAGCGCTACCACAGCGCCGCCCCCTGCGAAGCCTGCGGCGGCCACCGCCTCAAGCCCGAGGCGCTGGCGGTGAAGATCGACGGCCGCCACATCGGCGAGGCGAGCGAACTGTCCGTCGCCGACGCCCAGGCCTGGTTCGCCGACCTGAACGACCGCCTGACGCCGAAACAGCTCGAGATCGGCACGCGCATCCTGAAGGAGATCAACGAGCGGCTCGGCTTCCTCGTCAATGTCGGGCTCGACTATCTCAGTCTCGCCCGCGCGTCGGGCACGCTGTCCGGCGGCGAGAGCCAGCGCATCCGCCTCGCCTCGCAGATCGGCTCCGGCCTGACCGGCGTGCTCTACGTCCTCGACGAACCGTCGATCGGCCTGCACCAGCGCGACAACGAGCGCCTGCTCGCGACCCTGGAGCGGCTGCGCGGCCTCGGCAACACGGTGATCGTCGTCGAGCACGACGAGGACACGATCCGCGCCGCCGATTGGGTGATCGACATGGGGCCGGGCGCCGGCGTCCACGGCGGACAGGTGGTGGCCGAGGGCACGCCCGCCGACATCATGGCCTCGCCGCAGAGCCTGACCGGCCAGTACCTGACCGGCGTGCGCCGGATCGAGGTGCCGGCCGTTCGGCGCAGGGGCGACGGCCGCGCCATCACGGTGCGCGGCGCGCGCGAGCACAATCTGCAGGGCATCGACGCCACCTTCCCGCTCGGCACGCTCACCTGCGTCACCGGCGTCTCGGGCGGCGGCAAGTCGACCCTGGTCATCGAAACGCTCTACAAGGCGGTCGCCAAGCGCCTGCACGGCGCGCGCGAGCATCCCGGCGCCCACGACGGCATCGACGGCCTGGAATATATCGACAAGGTCATCGACATCGACCAGTCGCCGATCGGCCGCACGCCGCGCTCCAACCCCGCCACCTATACCGGCGCCTTCACGCCGATCCGCGACTGGTTTGCCGGCATGCCGGAGGCCAAGGCGCGCGGCTACAAGGCCGGCCGCTTCTCCTTCAACGTGAAGGGCGGCCGCTGCGAGGCGTGCCAGGGCGACGGCGTCATCAAGATCGAGATGCACTTCCTGCCCGACGTCTACGTCGAATGCGACGTCTGCAAGGGCAAGCGCTACAACCGCGAGACGCTCGACATCAAGTTCCGCGGCCGTTCGATCGCCGACGTGCTCGACATGACCGTCGACGAGGGCGTCGAGGCGTTCCAGGCCGTCCCGTCGATCCGCGACCGCCTGACCACCTTGCAGCAGGTCGGCCTCGGCTACGTGAAGATCGGCCAGCAGGCGACCACCCTTTCGGGCGGCGAGGCGCAGCGCGTCAAGCTGTCCAAGGAACTCGCCCGCCGCGCCACCGGCCGCACCCTCTACATCCTCGACGAGCCGACCACCGGCCTGCATTTCGAGGACGTGCGCAAGCTGCTGGAGGTGCTGCACACCCTGGTCGAACAGGGCAACACGGTGCTGGTCATCGAGCACAGCCTGGAGGTCATCAAGACCGCCGACTGGATCGTCGACCTCGGCCCCGAAGGCGGCTCCCGCGGCGGCCGCATCGTGGCCTCGGGCACGCCCGAGGACGTCGCGGCTGTAGCGGAGAGCCACACGGGGCGGTTCCTGGCGCCGTACCTGCGCACGAAGGGGAAGCGCAAGAGGGCGTCCTGAGGGCGCCTACTTCAGCGCCGCCTCGTAGTCCGCCGGCCTGAACCCGACCAGCAGCCGTCCGCCAACGTCGAGCACCGGACGCTTGATCATCGACGGCTGCGCCAGCATCAGGGCCAGCGCCTTGCCTTCGTTCAGGTCCGCCTTGTCCGCCTCCGGCAGCTTGCGGAACGTCGTGCCCGCGCGGTTCAGCAGGGTCTCCCAGCCCACCTGCCCGACCCACCCCTCCAGCGTCGGTCGGTCGATCCCCGCCGTCTTGTAGTCGTGGAAGGCGTAGGCGACGCCCCGCTGGTCGAGCCAGGCGCGGGCCTTCTTCATCGTGTCGCAGTTCTTGATGCCGTAGACCGTCACCGTCATCGCGCCCTCCGCTCGCTCCCCTGCGTCGGTGCCCGGGCTGCGCGCCGTTCACCGACACCGACCTCCGCGGAGGATCTTAGACCGCCTTACCGATAGGGAGAAATCAGGCGGCGCGGATGGTGGCGATGAACGCCTCGACCTCTCGCCGGAGCGTCGCCGCTTCGTCGGTCAGGCCGCTCGCGGCGCCCAGCACCTGAAGGGCGGCCGAACCTGTCTCCGCAGCAGCCTGGTTCACCCCTGCAATGCTGTGCGTGACCTCTTCGGTGCCTGACGCTGCCCGCTGCACGTTGGACGATATGTCCAGCGTGGCGGCGTTCTGCTCCTCGACGGCGGCCGCGATCGCACCGGCGATTTCGCTCATGCGCGTGATCGTGCCCACGATCCCGTCCATCGCGCTTCTGGCACCGTCGGTCGCCGACTGGATCTCGCTGACCTTCACCTGGATTTCCTCGGTCGCCCGCGCCGTCTGGGTCGCCAGCGCCTTCACCTCGGATGCGACGACCGCGAAGCCCTTGCCCGCGTCGCCGGCGCGTGCGGCCTCGATCGTCGCGTTCAGTGCCAGAAGGTTCGTCTGCCCCGCGATCGAGGTGATCAGGCTCACCACGTCCTCGATCCGCTTCGCGGCATCCACGAGGCCGGCGATCGTCGTGGCCGTCCGCTGCGTCTCCTGCACCGCTTGGCCCGCGATCCGCGCCGATGTCTCCACCTGCTGACCGATCTCCTGGATCGAGGTCGAGAGTTCCTCCGCCGTCGTCGCGACCGTCTGAACGTTGGCCGAAGCCTGCTCGGACGCCGATGCCACCGCGCTAGCCTGACGGCTCGTCTCCTCGGCCGTGCCCGACATGGCGGTCGCTGCCCCTTGCATCTGGGTCGCGGCCGACGCCACCGTCTCGACGACGCCCTTCACGCGCAGTTCGAATGCGTCCGCGAGCTTCAGCGTGGCGGCTTTCCGCTCCTCCTCGGCCCTGAGCTTGAGCGCCTCCTGCTCGCTCTGGAGCAGATCCATCTCCACGGCGTTCCGCTTGAACACCTCGACCGTCTCGGCCATCTGGCCGATCTCGTCGCGACGCCCGCGGAACGGCACCTCGACGGTCTTGTCGCCCGCCGCCAGCCCTCGCATAGCTGCCGTGATGCCGACGATCGGACGGCTCACGCCACGCGTGAGCAACAGCCCCAGACACATCGACAGTGCCAGGGCCACGCCCATGCCGATCCAGGTGGCCGACTCCGAGTTTTCCAGCGCTGCTTCCTGTTCTGCCGCTCTCACGGCGAGGAGTTCGGTTTCTACGCCCTGGATCTCGGAAACGATGCGGCGGATCTCGTCGAACGCCGCTTTCCCTGCGCCGCTGGCCTCCATCTCGCGCGCCTGCTGCATCGTAGCCGGATTCGACATCAGGGCGATTTCTCGCTCCGCGACCCCATTCTGCCACTGCGCGATGGCACCCTGGAGGTCCGCCAGCCGGCGCTGCTGCGCGGGATTGTCGGCGGTCAGTTCCTTGGCCCGCCGCCAGCCGTCGGCCGCCTGCTGCACGCCGGTCCGATACGGATCGAGGAAGGCCTCGTTGGCAGATACGAGATAGCCGCGCAGGCCGGTTTCCTGACCCACCATACCGGACAGGATGTCGTCCACGCCGCCCAAGACGGCATAGGTGTGGGTATTCCACTCCGTAGCCTGCCTGACGGCGGAGACCTGCGCGCCGATATACAGGCCCATGGACATCACGATCATCAGGATCACGGCAAAGGATGCGGCGATCTTCGCCCTCACCGACATATTGGCCATCGCACTCATAACAAAAGTATCCTCCGCGGCGGCCTGTGGCATCCTATCGTCCAAGAGGGGACTTAGAAGTACCGCCGTGAGAACAGGCTTAAATGCGGTCGATTAAGAATCTCCCAAACTTCGAGATATTGCGCGGGTCGCTCAGCGGGTCGCTTTGACAACACACCCGGCCGAGGCTCGGCTGGCGCCGCGTTCGGCCGACGGATCGCCGCGACCGCGCGACAAGGGCCCAATCCTGGTCCGGCATCCGATCCCACGCCACCGCAGTAGCCCGACGTTCAGTGCCGGCCGCGTCACGCGGCCAGCACCGCCGCGATCTCCGCATCGTCGCCCTCTCCTGCATCGAGCGGGTCGCGTGGCAGCAGGCGGTGGCGCAGGACCATGCGGGCGAGGGTCAGGCGGCGGGGGTCGTCGAGCTTCGCCGCCTCCCAGGCCATCGCGGCGGCGGTGGTGACGTTGTAGAGCACCGTCGCCGCCTGACGCGTCAGAATCTCGCCGCCTTCGGCCACCGCGCGCCGCGCCAGGGCCGACGCGCGCTCCAGTACCGGCGGCAGTTCCGGCATGTTACCCGCCTCGGCCAGCAGGCCGTTCACATGGAGGGTGAGTGCCTCCAGACTGCCCTCGCGCTTGACCGCGCGCATGACGTCGAGCGCCACGATGTTGCTGGTGCCCTCCCATATCGAGCCGAGGTGGGCATCGCGCAGCAAGCGCGCGTCCGGCCATTCCTCGATGTAGCCGCAGCCGCCGCGCACCTCCATCGCGTCGCCGGTGACGCGGCGCGCGTCCCGGCAGGCGCGGAACTTGATCAGCGGCGTCATGATGCGCAGCAGCGCGTAGGCACCCTCCTCGCCGGCGTCCGAGCGGCGCAGCACCTCGGCGGTCTGGAAGGCCATGGTCCGCGCCTGTTCCATCGGCAGGATCATCTTGGCGAGCTGGCGGCGCATCAGCGGCAGCTCGATCAGGCGCCGGCCGAAGGCGACGCGGTTGTTCGCGACGTGCAGCGCCTCGGTGACGGCGCGGCGCATCAGTCCCGCGGCGCGGACACCGTTCGACAGGCGCGAATTGTTGATCATGTCGGCCATCTGCCGAAAGCCCGCACCGGCCTCGCCGACCATCCAGGCGGTCGCCCCCTCGAGCCGGATCTCGCCCGAGGCCATCGAGCGGGTGCCCAGCTTGTCCTTCAGCCGCACGATCCGATAGGCGTTCGCCGTGCCGTCCGGCAGGGTGCGCGGCAGCAGGAACAGGCTGACGCTCTTCAGGCCCGGTCCCGCGTCGGCGCGGCGCGCCAGCACCATGGCGAGTTCGGCGTCGGCGTTGGAGCAGAACCACTTGTCGCCGGACAGGCGCCACGTCCCGTCGTTCGCCGGATGCGCCTCGACCGCCGTGGCCGCGACGTCGGAGCCCGCACCCTGCTCGGTCATGAACATCGCCCCCTGGTAGAGCGCGTCCATGTCCTGGCTGGTCAGCGCCGGCAGGTAGCGCGCGACGAGATCGGGGCTGCCGAACTTGCGCAGGCTGCGGGTCAGGCTGTCGGTCATGCTCACCGGGCAGCACAGGCCGAACTCGGCCTGCACGAACAGATAGGTGATGGCGTATTTTGCCGCGGGCGGCATCGGTGCGTTCCAGCCCAGCACGCCGCCGCGGTGCGACAGCGCGGCGAGACCGTAGTCGCCGAACGCGATCTTCTCCATGGCGCGATAGGCGGGGTGGTAGTCGACCGCGTTGGCGTCCTCGCCACGGCGGGTGCGCGGGCGCAGCTCCGGGCCGTTGCGGTCGGCGATGCCTGCCAGTTCGTCCAATTCACCGCCGGCCAGTTCGCCCAGCCGGTCGAGATGCGGCTCCAGGTGCGCGCGCAGGCCCGCCGGCATGTAGAGGCCGAGCAGCCGGCCCAGGTTGGGATCTGCCCGCCAGAGGTTGGTGCCGCGGCTGTCCGGAATGTTCTCCGAACCGATCTGCGACAGGGCGACGGCGACGTTCGGGGCTGTATCGGGCATCGGGGCCTCCTCTTCCTGACAGGCCAGAGATGGCGCCGCGGCGGCCGCGCCGGCAAACGATTTCGCCGGCCGGGGTCTTGAGCTACGCTCAACGCATGACCCATCGCACCCTGCCGCCGCTGCATGCCGTGCGTGCTTTCGAGGCGGCGGCGCGCCATCTCAGCATGACCCGGGCGGCTGCCGAACTGAATGTGACGCCCGGCGCGATCAGCCGCCAGATCCGCGACCTGGAACTGCGGCTGCGCACCGACCTCTTCGTGCGCGGACCGACCGGCCTCGCCCTGACAGGCGCCGGGACCGCGCTCTTCGATGCGGCGAAGGCGGCACTCGACACCCTGGCCACCGGCATCGCCCGCGCCCAGAAGGCGCCGGAACGGCAGGTCGTGAAACTCGGCGCCTATGCGGTGTTCGCCAGCCGCTGGCTGATCCCGCGGCTGCCGCACTTCTATGCACGCCACCCCGACGTCGACGTGGAGATCGTGACCATCGCCGACCCGCTGGAGCTGCCGCCGCACCGCTGCGATGCGGTCGTGACGGTGCATGACGGCCGCGCCATGCCCGGCTTCGATATCGTGCCGCTGGTCGCCATCGAGGCGGTGCCCGTCTGTGCACCGCGGCTTCTCGGGCCGGAGCCGTTCGACCTCCGCGACCACCGCCTGCTGCACATCCGCCTGCGGCCGGACGACTGGCGCCGGTGGCTGCCGCTCGCCGGCATCGAGGACATCGACCCCGAGAGCGGCCTGTTCTTCGAAAGCATGGCGCTCGCCATGGACGCCGCCGCAGAGGGGCTGGGCGTGGCGCTCGCCATCCGCGCCCTCGCGGAAACGGACCTCGCGCAAGGCCGCCTCGCAATCCCGATCCCTGTCGCGCGGCGCAGTTCGCGCATCTTCGCCCTGATGCACGACAGCGCACGCGCCCGCGACCCCGGCATCGCCGCCCTTAATGCCTGGCTGCAGGACGAGACGCGCGCGGATGCGCCGGGGGCTTGAGCGGACATCAAGGGGGCCGGCGGAATAGTCGTTCGACAGCCGCGCCGGCTCGGGGCCTATTCCGAAGCGATGACAAGGCGGGCCGGACGCCCGCGCTCCGTAGGAAGGACCGCCCGTATGACCCCCGACGACGAAGCCCGTCTCGTCCGCCTCCTCGCCGACCTGCGCCGCGACCGCCGCCAGCAGAGCGGCCTGGATCCGGCGCTGGTGCCGCCCGACGAGGCCGCCGCCTATCGCATCGCCGCCGAGGTCGCGGCCGAACTCGGCTGGGCGGTCGGCGGCTGGAAGATCGCGGCGATCAAGCCGGAGATGCAGCAGGCGCTGCGCACGAACGCGCCGATCTACGGCCGCGTCTTCCACCAGTTCGTCACCGACAGCCCGGCGACCCTGCCCGGTCCGCAACTGCTCCGGCCGATTACGGAGTGCGAATACATGGTCCGGCTCGCCGCCGACCTGCCGCCGCGCGCCGCGCCCTACACCGAGGATGAAGTGGCCGATGCCGTCGCCTCCGTCCATCCCGGCATCGAGGCGGCCGAATGCCGCTTCGCCCACGACGACCGCTTCCCGCCGCTGCCGGCGATCCTCGCCGACGCCAGCGGCTCCGGCACGCTCATCCTCGGTCCGGCGATCCCGGACTGGCGGAACGCGGACATCCCGGGCCAGCCGATCGTGCTGACGGTGGACGGCCGCGAGCGCCGCCGCGGCACCGCTGCCGAAGCGCTCGACCATCCGCTGGCCCCGCTGACCTGGCTCGCCAACGAACTGTCGCGCACCGGCATCGGCCTGCACGTCGGCGAGATCGTCAGCACGGGCACCTGCACCGGCATGATCCTCGCCCGCCCCGGCGAGATCCACGTCGCCGACTACGGCCCCTTCGGCAGCGTCACCGTCTCGTATTCCGCCTGAAGCCGGAGTAGACGGGCGGCATCACAGAAACGGACGCGCCCGATGACCTACGAATTCATCTGCTACGAGATCCTCGACAAGGTCGCCGAGATCACCCTCGACCGCCCGCCGGTGAACGCGATCACCATTCAGCTCGTCGAGGAACTGCTCGACGCCGTCGCCAAGGCGGGCAAGGACGATGCGGTGCGTGCCGTCATCATCCGCAGCGCGCACAGGGTCTTCTGCGCCGGACTGGACCTCGACATCGTCCGCGGCAAGAGCGGCGTCGAGGTGAAGGGCTTCGTCGAGCGGCTCTATTTCGCTCTCAACGACATCCAGTACCGCCTCGGCAAGCCCAGCATCTCGGTGGTCGACGGACCGGCGCGCGCCGGCGGCATGACCATCGCGATCTCCTGCGACATGCTGATCGCCGGCGACAAGTCGACCTTCGGCTACCCGGAGATCGACGTCGGCCTGATTCCGGCGATCCACTTCGTCCAGCTCCCTCGCCTAGTCGGCAAGCATCAGGCGTTCGGCCCACTCTTCCTCGGCGAGCCGTTCGACGCCCAGACCGCCTTCCGCATGGGCCTGGTCAGCGAACTGGTCCCCGCGGGCACCGCCCTGGAACGCGCCCGCGCCATCGCGCAGAAGTTCGCCGCAAAGTCGCCGATCGTCATGAAGCTGGGCCGCGACGCCTATGCCCGCGCCTGCGACGCCGACTTCCGCCGCTCGGTGGAGAACGTCGCCGAGACCTTCGCCCTGATCGCCGAGACCGAGGACTGCCAGGAAGCCCTCACCGCGTTCGTCCAAAAGCGCGCGCCGAAGTTCAAGGGAAAGTAGGCTCGACCGCCGGCGGAGGGATGGTCTGACAGGGCCTTCTCCGGTATCCCTGTGGCGGCGCCTTGAGCGGCCGACCGACCCTGGTACAGAGAGCCGAGAGACGAGTGCAGGCGAGTACATCAGCAGGCGATGAAGCGGATGGAACGGCCAGGATCGCCAACTTGGCCGCCTCCATCCGCAGCGGCGACCGCCGGGCGCTGGCGCGGGCGATCACGCTGATCGAGTCGACCCGCCCCGACCACCGCGCCGATGCCGAGGCGCTGCTGGAGGCATTGCTGCCCGATACGGGCAATTCCGTGCGGCTCGGCATCAGCGGCGTGCCCGGCGTCGGCAAGTCGACCTTCATCGAGTCGTTCGGCCTGCACCTGATCGACCGCGGGCACCGCATGGCAATCCTGGCGGTCGACCCGTCGTCCAAGCGCAGCGGCGGGTCCATCCTCGGCGACAAGACGCGCATGGCGGAACTGTCGCGCCGCTCGGAGGCCTATATCCGCCCCTCCCCCGCCGGCACGACGCTCGGCGGCGTCGCACGGCGCACGCGCGAGGCGATGCACGTCTGCGAGGCCGCCGGCTTCGACGTGATCGTCGTGGAGACCGTCGGCGTCGGCCAGTCGGAGACCGCGGTCGCCGACATGGTCGACATGTTCGTGCTGCTGCTGCTGCCGGGCGGCGGTGACGAGTTGCAGGGCATCAAGCGTGGCATCGTCGAACTGGCCGACCTCGTCGTCGTCAACAAGGCCGACGGCGACCTCGCCGCGCAGGCGAGCCGCACGGCGTCGGACTATGCGCATGCGGTGCGGCTGCTGCGGCCGGCCTCCGCCGAATGGCAGGTCGAGGTGCTGCGCTGCTCCGCCCTCGAGGGCAAGGGCATCCCGGAGATCTGGGACGCGGTCGGCCGGTACCGCGACAAGCTCGGCGCCGTCGGCGAGATCGCCAAACGGCGCGGCGAACAGGCGCGTGCGTGGATGTGGGGAGAGATCGGCGAAACCCTGCTCGCGGCGCTCAAGCGGCATCCCGGCGTCCGCTCCCAGATCGCCGACCTGGAGCGAGACGTGATCGCCGGGCGGATTCCGCCGGCGAAGGCCGCGCGGCGGATGATCGAGACGTTCCTATCCGGCCCGAACTGACTCTCCACCGCCTGAGTCTCCGTCGACGGGGCTCTGCGGACTTGACCTTTCAGCCCTCGCCCCGTACATAGCGCCTTCCTTGCGGGGACCCACCCGCGAACAGTTCAATTTTCCGAGGACGTCCCATGGCCCGGCGCTGCCAGATCACCGGCAAGGGCGCGTTGGTTGGCAACAATGTCAGCCACGCCAACAACAAGACGAAGCGGCGCTTCCTGCCCAACCTGCAGGAGACCTCGCTGATGAGCGACGTGCTGGGCACGGCGGTCCGCCTGCGACTGACGGTCAACGGCCTGCGCACGATCGAGAAGAACGGCGGCCTCGACGCGTGGCTGTCGAAGACCCCGGCGGGCAAGATGACCCCCGACATCCGCCGGCTGAAGCGCCGCGTGGCGCGCTGCGCCGAAACGCGGCAGGCCGCAGCCGGCTGACGCCGACGCGCCCTGGTGACGGGGCGCTCGTGACTTTCGATCGCATGGGAGTGCGCCGTATCGCTGCGGCGCGCTTTTTTGCGTTCGACGAACCCCGTCGCGGGTAGAGTGCAGCCGGGGGGAACATGCCGGCGAACCAGGAAGACTTGGTGCGCATCGCGCGCGCCGCACTCGCAGACATCGAGGGCCGTCCGCCGCTGAGTCTGGCGCCGGCCGGCCGTATGCGGCTGCGACTCCCCGTCCCCACCGCCGTCGCCGCCGCGTTCCTTCACCGTGACCTTCGGCGTCAGTTCGGGCATCTCCTGAATCTGAATCGGCGCGCGCAGGCTATCGGCGAGGCCGACGCCAAGGATCGCGCCGACAGGGTCGAGGCACTGCTGAAGTCGGTTCCGGAGCATCCCACGCGGGTGCTCGTGGCGGCGGCAGCAGCGGTAATCTTCGTGTTGACCGCCTTCTTCTTCGACCTGAAGGAGATCGGCCTGCTGCTGAAGGTCACGGTCGCGACCCTTACGCTAGACTATACCGATGCGTACGATGCCGCGCTGAACCTGGAGGCCGGCGGCCTGTGGTGGCGCTTCCCGCTCTTCCTCACCCTCACTTATGCGGCGGCGCATCTCCTGCTGCTGCTCGGGTTCTCGCTGAAGCGGCAACTGCTGGAGCAGGCCGCCGAAGCGATGGCGGACGTCGAGCGACGTGCCGACGTCACGCGCTTCGACCGGTTGGCTGCCGCCCTTCAGCGCGAAGCGGACGGCGCACCGCTACCGCCCGCCGCGTTCGATCAGCTGTCGATGGCCGTCCTCTATCTCGGGGCCGCCGCCAGCATGGGCGGCGTCGTCTTCTATATCGGCTGGATAACGGGCCTCGCGGTGCTCCAGGCGGCGGCCGCGGTGAATCTCGTCATCGGCCTGGGCGTCGCCGCGATCGCTCTCGCGAAGTACCGGGGTGCGCGGGCATCCGTCCTCGCCCGCGCCCGGGGTCACAGTCGCCGGTAGATCTTCTCGGGGATATAGAAGCGGCGCTTGTTCAGCACGATGCCCGCCAGGTTGGCGCCGCGCGCCATGATCATGTCCCGCAGGTCCGCCACCACCGGCGTCCGCGACGACTCGGCCTCGACGACCAGCACCACAAGATCCGCGAGGTTCGACACGACCAGCCCGTCGACCGAACGGCTGGCGGCCGGCGTGTCGACCACGGTGAAGCTGATCCGATCGCGTAGATTGTCCCAGAAGGCGGGCTGGTTGCCGACCTGGGCCGTCTGGCCGTCACGCAGGGATTCGTGCCGGAACCGGCTGACCAGCAGGCGCGATGCGCCGGCGCGATGGAAACTCATCAGGGGACCGCGCGCCGCATTCGGCAGTTCGGTCACCACATGCTCGCCCGACAGGCGCCACAGCGGCGTGGAGTCGACCCCGATGTCGAGCGAATCGCCGAGGGCGAGGTTGCGGTCGCGCGCCGCCGCCTGCTGAAACCAGTCGTACTGCGACGGCCCGGTCGTGTTCAGGTCGAGCAGCGTCACATACTGCTGCGCCTGCAGCGTCGCCGCACGGGCGAAAGCCCGGGCGATGGTCGACGTGCCTTCGCCGGGCTGCGCCGAGATGAACTGCACGACCCGTCCGGCGCCCTCGGTCAGGGGTGGGTTCAGGACGGCGAAGAGCCGCTGCATCTCGCCCAGAAGGGCGAGTTCGTCGGCATCCCGCGGTCCCGAGGAGGACGGCACGGCCGCCGGTGCGTACTCCGGCGTACGCAGAAAGGACAAGGCGGACTTGCGCATCAGCCGACGCTCCGTCGCCGCGGCGACACAGGTGAACCTTCGTCCGCCGGCGGCGGCGCCGCGGCACCATTCGCACCGGCCAATCCCTCCTTGAACCCGACCGTACCGAGCACGGGCAGGCCGAGCGCCCGCTCCGCGGCTTCCGGCGTGCCGATCGTGGTGCGGCTGAAGTCGCGGACGAAGCCGGCGGCGAGCGCCGTCGCCGCGCCGCCGATCATGCCGAGCAGGATGATCAGCGGCTGGCGGTTCTTCCCCTTCGTCGGCGGGGTCGCACGCTCGATGATCCGCACGTTCGCCGCCTGGCGCTGGTCCATGTCCTCGAGGATCCTCGCTTCCTCCGACCGGCCCGCATACGCCTCGTACTGCTGCTTGAGGATGTCGCGTTCCAGGACGAGGGAGCGATACTCCCGCTCCGGCTCGTCCAAGGCGATTCGACGTTGTGCCATCGTCTGGATCTGCGACTCGAGCGCGTCGCGCCGGGCGCGCAGAGCATCGACGTCGGCGCGCAGCCGGATCGCCTCCGCGGAGAGCTGTTCGTAGATCGGATTGGCGCCGACACGGCGCGTGCCGGGACCGCGGCCGCTCTCCTGCTCGATGAAGTTGCGGACCAGCGCGAGCTGCTCCTCGACATCGCGGACGAACCGGCTGTTCGCCGTATACTTGGCGAGCAGTTCGTTGCGCCGCAGTTCGAGTTCGAGAAGCCGTGCCTTGGCCGTCTCCAGCGCGCCGGCGGTGTTCGTCTCGGAATAGAGCGGCGTGTTCCGCGGCACGCTCTTCATGCTGGATTCGACGGCCTCGAGCCGGGCGGTCGCCTCCTCGAGCCGGCTCGCCGTATCGAGCTGCTGCGACTTCAACTCGCTCTCCTGGCGGAGCAGCAGGATCTTCTGCTCCTCGAAGGAGGTGATGTTGTGCTTCTGCTGGAACGCCTGGAGCTTGGCCTCCGCTTCGTTGAGCCGACTGGAGAAATCCTCGCGCTGGGAACTGAGGAACGCCGAGCCACGATGGCTGTAGACGTCGCGCCGGCGCTGCAGATAGAGGTCGACCAGCGTGTTGAGCGCGGCCGCCGCCACCGCAGGGTCGCGATGCTCGAAGGCCAGCCGGACGACGGTCGAATCGGTGACCGGCTCGATCACCAGGCGGTCGGAGAACGCATCGACCGCGCTGTTCAGTGCCGCGCGGCGCTTTTCGCCGCCCGCCGCCGCATCGTCGGCCAGTCCCGGGTACATCCGCGCCAGCCCGACCTTCTCGATCATGGCTTCCATCAGGGCGCGGTTGTTCAGGATCTCCATCTCCGACTTGACGATCCGGCTCTGCTCCATGGAGATCGTGCCGGTCGACTCGCCCACGTCGGGCCGCAACGTGTAGTCGCCGCTCAGCAGCACCAGCAGCTTCGATTCCGCCTCGAACTTCACGCTCGGCAGGAACGAGACGATCACCGCCAGCACGAAGATGCCGGCGAACACGCCGGCCAGGAGCCTGCGCTCGCGGAAGATCAGAGTCAGGAACTCGCGCAGCCCATAGCGCGTGGAGAGCGGTCGACCCATCGAACGCTCACCCACCGCTGCGCGACTGCCCGCCTGCTCGTCGATTGACTTCGCCACCGTAAGGGGATTGCCTTGTCCGGGGGTTGCAGTGGGAAAACCGGCGCGGCCGATTAACCCGTTCTGGGGAAAGATCCCACTAGAATGATAACATAGCATTGACGGGGTGGCCCCCGCACGGGGCTTGTTGGGGGGCGTAGTACGTGCGCGCATTCAGACTGATTTCCTTGGCGATCCTCGCTGCCGCCCTGGCGGCCTGCGCCGGGCCGCGCCTGCCCGCCAGCGTGGCGCTGCCCGACCGATTCGAGGCCTGGGACGCCACGGTGGCCGAGTACCGCCTGCGTCCGGGCGACGAACTCGACGTGCGGCTCATCCACAACCCGGAATTCAGCGACCGACTGACCGTGGCACCCGACGGCCAGATCGCGATGCCGCTGATCGGCTTCGTCACCGCCGGCGGCAAGACCCCGCGCGAGCTGCAGTTCGAACTGCTGGCGCGCTTCCGGCGCGAGTTGCGCCAGCCGGAGGTCACGGTCGTGCCGCGCACCTTCGCCTCGCAGCGCGTCTTCGTCGGCGGCGAGGTCGCCAACCCGGGCATCTACGACCTGCCGCACGAGATCGGCGTGCTTCAGGCGGTGGTCATTGCCGGGGGCTTCCGTCCGACCGCCCGGGAGGATTCGGTGGTGCTGATCCGGCGCACCCCGCGCGAGACGCCGATGGCGCGTCTGGTCGACGTGGCGGCGGTCGTGCACGAGGGCGCGCTCGACGCCGACGTGCCGCTGCGCGCGCACGACGTCGTCTACGTGCCGCGCTCCGGCGCGGCCGAGGTCGGCCACTTCGTCGACCAGTACATTCGGCAGGTGCTGCCGTTCGACCGGAGCATCAGCTACAGCCTCAACTAACGCAGCATCCATGCCGGTAAGCGAGAGGCGAGACCAGGGACTGCACGACCGCGCGGCACGATGGTTCGCGGTCGTCGGGCTCCTCCTGTTCTCCGAGGCCTTCTTCAACCTCGCCGTCGCCCCGACCGACCGCGTCGACGACGCCTCGTTCCTGCGCCTGGTCTGGCCGCCGATCTACCTCGGCACGCTCTGGGCGATCACGTATCGGCCACGCGACATCGTTCTCGCGGCTCGGCGGAACTGGCTGATGATGATCGTCGTCGGCCTGTGCATCGCCTCGACGGTCTGGTCGGTCGACCCGGCCATCAGCCTGCGCCGGGCAATCGCGCTGGCGTTCACGACGCTGTTCGGCCTCTGGCTCGCCGTCCGCTTCACGCCCCGCGAACGGCTGCTGCTGCTCGCCCGCACCTTCGTGATCATTGCGACCGGCAGCGTGCTGATGGCGCTCCTGCTGCCGCGCTACGGCATCATGCAGGAGATCCACCCCGGCGCCTGGAGCGGTGCGTTTCCGCAGAAGAACAAGCTCGGCCAGATCATGGTCTACGGCGCCGCCGTCTTCACGATCGTCGCGGTGACGGTGCCCGACCTGCGCCGCCGCGCGATTGTCGGCCTGGGCCTCTGCATCGCCCTCGTTCTGCTGTCGACCTCGATGACCTCGCTGCTCGGGCTGCTGCTGATGGGGGCGGCCGTCCTCTCCGCGACGGTCCTGCTGCGACGGCCGGTCCTGGCGGTGCTGCTGATCTACGGGTCGCTGGTCTCCGCAGCCGTGCTGACCATATCGCTGGCGCTCGACGCCGATGCGGTGTTCCAGATGATCGGCCGTGACGCCTCGATGACCGGCCGGACCGATATCTGGGGGCCGCTCTGGGAACGCCTCTCGACGCGTCCGTGGCTGGGCTTCGGATACAGCGCCTTCTGGCACGATCCCGAGGGCCCGGCCTGGGCGATCCGGCGCGCCGTCCAATGGGACGTGCCGAGCGCACACAACGGTTGGGTCGAGCTCTGGCTCGACGTCGGCATCGGCGGCGTCGTCCTCTTCGGCGTCGGCTTCCTCGTGGCAACCGCCCGGGCCGTCGCCGGCGCCTTCCGAGAGGTGGGAACCGAGACTCTGTGGACGCTCGTCTTCCTGACCCTGTTCCTGCTCTTCAGCATCTCGGAATCGAGCATCGCCCGGCAGAACAATCTCGTGTGGGTGATGTACGTCGCCTTCACGGCGGCGTATGGATGGCGTCCGGAGCCGCGCCGCCTGCGTCCGCTCGCGCGGATCGTGTGGCCGGAACGGCATCCGGGTCAGCGGGCGCCGGGGCCGGGAACGAGCACCCCACTGCGCTGACGGAGCGCTCCGGCAGGCACTGCCGATCGAGCGGGCGGATACGGGACAGAGATGGACCTACAGGCATACAGCACGTTCACACGCCGCGAATGGTCGGCGCTGCGCTTCAACACGCCGCTCACCCTGTCCGAAGCGGACCTCGTGGCGCTGAGCGGCCTGAACGAGGTCGTCTCGGAGCAGGAGGTGGTCGAGGTCTACCTGCCGCTCTCGCGACTCCTGAACCTGCATGTCCGGGCGGCGCGCCAGCTGGGCGCGGTCAAGGACGAGTTCCTCGGCCGCTTCGTCCGCAGCCCGCCTTATGTCGTCGCCATCGCCGGCAGCGTCGCGGTCGGCAAGAGCACCTTCGCGCGTGTCTTGCAGGCGATCCTTGCCCGCTGGCCCGACCATCCGCACGTCGAGCTGGTGACCACGGACGGTTTCCTGCGCCCCAACGCATGGCTTCAGGAGAACGGCCTGATGCAGCGCAAGGGCTTCCCCGAGAGCTACGACCTGCGCGCCATGGTGGAGTTCCTGGGACGGGTGAAGTCGGGCGCGGCCGAGGCGAAGGCGCCGGTCTACTCGCATCAGGCGTACGACATCGTTCCCGGCCAATGGCAGACGGTGGCCCAGCCCGACATCCTGATCTTCGAGGGTCTGAACGTGCTGCAGACCAAGACCGCCGAAGGGCCCGTCGGCCGGTCGCCGGCGGTCCTCGTTTCGGACTTCTTCGACTTCTCGCTCTATCTCGACGCCGACAGGACGGACATCGAGAACTGGTATATCGAGCGGTTCCTCCTGCTTCAGCGCGGCGCGTTCCGCAAGCGCTCGTCCTTCTTCCACCACTACAAGGACCTGCCCGACCGCGAGGCGCGCGACATCGCGCGGCAGATCTGGCGCGACATCAACCTGCTGAACCTGACCGAAAACATCCTGCCGACCCGCGAGCGCGCGCACGTCGTGCTGCGCAAGCGCGCCGACCACATGATCGGCGAGGTCCGGCTCCGCCAGATCTGAGCGTGGGATCCGGCGGCTCGCGTCAGGCGCCGTCGGACAGCCCGATCTCGGCGAGCGCCGCGCGCACGGTCAGGATGGCACAGCCCGCCGCGGCCGCCGCGGCGGCCACCCGCTCCAGCTGGTCCGGCGTCGACCCGTACGCGGTGGGCCGGGCGCGCACGTCGTGGCTGAAGAAGATGACCCAGCCGTTGCGCCGCCGCGCCTCGTCGATCAGCGCGAGCGCCGGGCCGATATTCTCCTCGCCGTAGATCTTCTGCGACGGCAGCAGTGCGGCGTCGATCGTCCCCGCGCAAAGACCCGGCCAGATGCCGCGCGCCGTCGTGAACCGCCCGCCCATCAGCGCCTTGGAATCGATCCCGACATTGCCGTAGGGATAGGCGAAGTTCGTCATCCGATAGCCTGGCAGGATTTCCGCCAGCCGCGCGGCGTTGCGGTCGAGGTCCGCCGCGAGCACGCCGGGGTCGGTCAAGGCGCAGTCGAGATGCGCATACGTGTGGCAGGCGAGTTCGTGCCCCGCCGCCACCATGTCCGGCAGCACAGAGGCGTCGAAGCCCTCGCCGCTCATGTCGAAGCCACGGTCGTCGGCGAGGCAGACGTAATAGGTGGCGCGTCCGCCATGGCGCTCCAGAATCGGCGCCCCCTCGTGCAGCGCCGACGGCGGGAAATCATCGAAGGTGAAGGACACGATCGGCCGGCTGTTGGCCATGCGGTGTGGCCGGCGGTGCCGCAGCGGCACGATGCGCCGGTAGACCTTGTTGAGGAACGCGCCCTGCTCCCGATAGAGCCGCGCGATGGCCGGAACGTCGTTCATGCCGTCTCTCCGCCGCGGGCACGCGCCGCGATGTCCCGATAGAGCCATGCCCGGTAGAGCTTGAGCGCCATGTCGCGAAGGCGCATCGGCAGGATCCGGAACCTGTCGGTAACCGCCGCTTCCAGCAGCCGCAGGATCGCGCGCGGAAACGGCAGCCTCGCCGCCAGCCGCGCGGCGCGGAACAGCGGCAGCCGCTCGACCTCTGCAGGGTGGCGCCCGTAAAGGACCTCGAAGTTCGCCACGGACTCGCGGTACTTGCCCAGGAGAACCTCCGCCGAGGAGAAGCCGCGGTGCACTGCCGGATTGTCCACCTGGACGATCGGCGCCAGCTTCATCGCCCGCATCGCCCAGTCGACATCCTCCCAGCCCCAGCCCCGGAAGGCGTCCGAGAAGGGGCATTCCAGCATGACGTCGCGGCGCACCAGGAGATTGCTGGTGTATGCGTACTTCGCCGGGTCGCGCTGCCGGTCGACTGCCGGCAGACAGTGGTCGCGCCGGCTCGACCAGACGTGCAGGTCGTGCGCCGGGTCGTCGTCGACGCCGAGTTCCATCTCGAAGCCGCCGAAGGCGATCCCGACGGGGCGGCTCCGGATCAGGGCGATATAGTCGGCGAGGAAGGTCTCGCGCTCGACCGTCATGTCGCCGTCGAGAAACAGCACGTGCCCGCCGCGCGCCTGCTCCGCGAGCAGGTTGCGGATGCGCGACCGTCCGCGGTTGCGCCCCGCCAGCAACACGGTGACGGCCGTTCCGTCGACGGCTTCGGCCACGGCGACCGCCGCCGCACCGAAGCGCGGATCGCGCGAGGCGTCGTCGGCGCAGACGATCTCGACCGCGTCGTCGAGAGTCGCCGCGCACCTGGCGAGGTCGCGCAGCAGCGCCGAAGGATCGGACCCATAGAAGGGCACCAGCACGGACAGCACGATCTGCGCGTCCGGCGCAGCGGCCGCCGGATTCCGCACCCGCTCCACATCGCCGGCGACCCGGTCGCGCAGCAGCGCCTTATCGACCATCATCCCGTCCCCCTCGCCGCCCAGCGGGCGCGCAGACCGGCGACCATCCCGCGGCAGCCGCCGACGTCCAGCAGCAGGGCCAGCGGAACATACACGACGACGCCCGCCGCGATCTTCAGCAGAAGTGCGAGCACTCCCGCCTCGCCCGGCGCCGCCCAGACGACGGCGCCCATGACGCCCGCGGCGACAGCGCCGCGCAGCACGGTGCCGGGGATGAGCGGGATGGGGAAGAAGCGGCGACCGACCCAGGTCGCCAGCACCAGCGCCACCGCATAGGAGATCACCGTCGCGATCACCGCGCCCGGCAAGCCCATCCGCGGGATCAGCAGGATGTTGAGCACGACGTTCAGGGCGGTCGGCGGTGCCGCCATCCAGGCCATCAGGTCGGTGCGACGCGACAGGATGAAGGCGTTGTGGACATAGTGCGCCATCAGCCCGTTCATCAGCGCGGCCAGGACGATCCACGGCACCAGCGTGGACGCCGAGGCGCGGAACTCGGCACCGACCATGACGCTCGCCAGCGGCGCGGCGATCGCGGCGAGGCCGGCCGCCGCCGGGAAGGCCAGAAGGACGATCATCTCGGCATTGCGGCGGGAGACCTCCACCGCCGCGTCGCGGCCCTCGCGCTCCAGGGCCGCGATCATCAGCGGCAGGCCGGCCATGGCGATCCAGATGAAGATGATGCCGACGATCCGGCTGGCCAGCGCGTAGCTCGCCGCATAGACGCCGACGGCGGCCTCGCCGAGGTACCAGCCGATCAGGTAGCGGTCCGCGGCCGCGAGCGCGAATTCCAGTGCCAGCGACATCGAGACCGGCAGGCCGTAGGCGAAGAAGCGCTTCAGCTCCGGGAACGAAGGCGCGGTCGGCCGCGCGATGCGCACCACCGCCGGCAGGTCGAAGGCCAGGCAGACGAGCGCCGCCGCCGCCAGCGCCACGAAGGGTGCCGCCTCGCGCAGGTCGGTGGTCAGGATCAGGACCACGGCGACGCCGAGGCCGATGACCGAATAAACGGATTCGAGGGTACCGAAGAGGCGCACGTTCCGCGCCGCACGGTGCGTCTCGAGGCCCACCATCAGAACGGAGCGCAGCAGCAGCACCGCCAGGCCAAAATACATCACGCTGCGCACCGCGGCCGGCAGGTCGGCCAGTTCGACGGCACCCGCATAGACCGCGGCCACGGCGAGGCACAGCACCGCCACCGCCGCATAGCCGGTGGCGAAATGCTCGCCCAGGCGCCCCTCGCCGCGCGCCGTCTCGTAGAAGCGCGCCATGCCCGCATGCACCCAGGTGAAGCAGGACATCTGCACCAGTTGCGTGGTCGCCAGGACGAGCGCATAGCGGCCGTACTCTTCCGGCAGCAGCAGGCGCGTGAACAGGATGATGGTGCCGAACGCGACCGCGCCCTGTATGGCGTTGACCGGCAGATAGCCGAGGATGTGGCGCCAGAACATGTGGCCTGCGAAACGTAGGTGACGAGCGGCGGATCTGGCACGGAGGCTGCGGCCGCGAGGCGGGTGTCGAAGCCCCACATCGTCTGCCGCCGGTTGGTGGATAGTGAGTCGCACCGACCGGGTCAACCGCGGCGGGTGGCCGCGATTGGCGCCGGGCGGAATGTGCTACGCCCGCGGTTTACGGCGGCTTAAAGTCTGCCGTGCACTCTCGCCGCGTCGCAGCACCGCCGTCCTCGACGGTTCTCGGCCGGGCCTCTATATCCGGGGTGCCCGCACCTCCGGGAAGTCGCCGGCCGGAGCCCTGCCCAGGGCGCCGCCCCGCCTTCGCGCCGTGGAACGATCGGTTCGTCATGACCAGAGTCACCGCGCTCCTGTTCGCCTGCCTGTCCCTCGCCGTCGGATCGGCGACCGTGGCACCGCCCGCCGCGGCGGCACCGGACACCCCGAGCGGCATCCACCGCAAGATCGACCTCTGGAGCAACGAGACGGGCCCGCACCTGCGCGGCTCGGCCATCGCGCAGCGCCGCCGCGACCCGCGCGTGCCGGGCGACATGGACAAGGACTTCCTCGGCCCGGACCCGATGGGCGTGCCCTATCGCCAGAAGGATTTCGACAAGCTGGCCGCCCTCGGCGCCAATGTCGTGACGCTGTCCCATCCGGGCCCCTTCGCCGAGACGCCGCCCTTCGCCGTCGACGAGGCGGCGCAGGCGAATCTCGACCGGCTGATCGGGCTGGCGGAGAAAGCGGACCTGTTCGTCGTCCTGTCGTTCCGGGCCGGGCCGGGCCGCAGCGAGTTCACCTTCCACCCCCACTCCGGCGGGACCTGGTTTCCGATCGAGATGTACAACGACAGCGTCTGGAAGGATCCGGCCGCGCAGCAGGCCTGGGTCGACATGTGGACCCACGTCGCGAAGCGCTACAAGGACCGCAAGTCGGTCATTGCCTACGACCCCATGTCGGAGCCCAACTCGCACCTCGTCGGCAGCGGCATCGACGACCGCATCGAGATCTACGATCCGGCGAAGTTCCACCGGAAGTATGGCGGCACGACCTATGACTGGAACACCCTCTATCCGCGCATCGTGAAGGCGATCCGGGCGGTGGACACCGAGACGCCGATCCTGATCAGCGGCAACGGCTACGCCTCGATGGCCTTCCTGCCCTATGTGAAGGTGCTCGACGTGCCGAACCTCGTCTACGCGGTGCACCAGTACGAGCCCTGGCAGTTCACCCACCAGGAACCCGACGCGAACATCGTCTATCCCGGCACGGTGAACCCGGAGCACGGCGCGCCCTTCCGCATCGACAAGGCCTATGTCGAAGGCGTCTATGCCACGATGGACGACTTCAAGCGGAAGCACGACGTCAGGGTCGCAGTCTCGGAGTTCGGCCTCAGGCGCTATGCGCCGGGCGGCCCGCGCTACCTCGTCGACCAGATCGACATCATCGAGACAAGGCGGATGAACTCGTTCATCTGGCACTGGCCGACCAGCCATCAGCCCTACGAGGCGGCGGTCAACCAGCACAACTACCTCTTCGGAACGGACCCCAACAGCAAGGCCGAGGTGGCCGACAGCCCCTACGAGCCGATCCTGCGCGACTTCTGGGGCAGGAACCGCTTCCGGCCCTCCAACGTGAACTTCGAGCGGAGCAAGTAGGACATGGCGCCCCCGACCGTCGCGAAGGTGCTGCGCACCCTTCAGTCCTACGTACCCGTGCTGAAGCCCGCCAAGGAACAGCTGCAGATCGCCGTGCGGCGCATCCGGCGACAGCCGCACGAGCCCGACTTCCTGATGCTGCCGCGTCTCGGGCTCGGCCCAGCGCCGCTCTGCCTCGACATCGGCACCAATTACGGCCAGAGCATCGACTCGATGACGCTCATGCTGCCGGACGTCCGGATCGTCGCCTTCGAGCCCAACCCCGGCCTCGCCGCCCGCGTGCGCCGGCGCTTCGCCGGCCGTTCGTCGCTGACGCTGCATCAGGTGGCGCTCGGCGAGGAGGACGGCGAGATGGTCCTGCACGTGCCGGTCTACCGCGGCTACGAGTATGACGGCCTCGCCTCGCTCGACCGCGACAGCGCGGCGGGCTGGCTCGGCCCCGACACCGTGTACGGCTTCGACCCGCGCCGGCTCGATATCCGCGAGATGAAGGTCCAGATCCGCAGGCTCGACGATTTCGCGCTGAAGCCCGCCTTCGTGAAGATCGACGTCCAGGGCGCCGAACTCGGCGTGCTCCGCGGCGGACGCCACACCTTGGAAACGGCCCGGCCCATCGTCATGGCCGAAGCCGTCGACGAGGAGAGCCCCGTCATGCGCTTCATGGCCGAACTCGGCTACGAGCGCTTCGTGAAGGTCGGCGACCGCCTCGCCCGTCAGGCCGAATACGGCGAAAACGTCTTTCTCGTTCCGTCAGAGGCCCGGCTGGACGCCAGCGTCTCCGACCGCGCGGCTGCCTGACCGCGTGGTAGCACCCTGGTCCTGGAAGTTCGAATCCGGGGCCCTTTCCTACTTTCCCGGACAAGCCGCCGAAGGCGGCGCAGATCCGGGACCTAGGGGCCGGCGCCGTGGCGGCACCAGGATCGTCCGGCATCGGTGCGCTTGCTCTAGGTCCCGGATCTGCGCGCTTCGCGCTTGTCCGGGAAGGTAGAATAGGGAGTGGCTCAGACATCGGCACCTAACCGGCGCTCGGAGCCCGGAACTGCGCCGCATTGCCACGGTTGCCCCGTGCAATAGACTAGGGGGCTAAGGGACACGCCACGCCAGGGTAGCGCCAATGCAGCCGGCCAAGCTGAGCCTCGACGACAAGTACACGGCCGAGAGCGGCCGCGTCTTCCTGACCGGGTCGCAGGCGCTGGTGCGTCTTCCACTGGTTCAGCGGCGGCGCGATCTGGCCGCCGGCCTGAATACCGCGGGCTTCATCTCCGGCTATCGCGGCTCGCCGCTCGGCGGCTACGACCAGCAGCTCTGGTCGGCCAAGCGGTTCCTCGACGAGCACCACATCCGTTTCCAGCCGGGCGTGAACGAGGATCTCGCCGCCACTGCCGTCTGGGGAACCCAGCAGGCCGGCGCCTTCGGCGACGCGCGCTATGACGGCGTCTTCGGCATCTGGTACGGCAAGGGCCCGGGCGTCGACCGCTCCGGCGACGCCTTCAAGCACGCCAACAATGCCGGCACGGCGAAGCACGGCGGCGTGCTGGCGCTCGCCGGCGACGACCACATGGCGAAGTCGTCGACCACCGCGCACCAGAGCGAATACGCCTTCATCGATGCGATGATCCCGGTCATCGTGCCGGCCGGCGTGCAGGAGTTCCTCGATTTCGGCCTGCACGGCTGGGCGATGTCGCGCTTCGCCGGCCTCTGGGTCGGCTTCAAGTGCATCGGCGAGACCGTCGACAGCGCCGCGACGGTGCTGGTCGATCCCGACCGCGTGAACACGCTGGTCCCGGCCGATTTCGAGATGCCGCAGGGCGGCCTCAACACGCGCATCATCGTCGCCGAGTTCCTGCTGCTCGAGGAACTGCTGCACCGCTACAAGATCCCGGCCGCCCTCGCCTATGCCCGCACCAACCGGCTCGACCGCGTCGCCATCGGCGGCCCGCGCCGGCGCATCGGCATCGTCGCCGCCGGCAAGTCCTATCTCGACGTCCGCCAGGCGCTCGACGATCTCGGCCTCGACGAGCGCACCGCCCAGGAGATCGGCCTCTCGATCTACAAGGTCGCGATGACCTGGCCGATGGAGACGGAGGGCCTGCGCGCCTTCGCCGAAGGTCTCGACCTGCTGATGATGGTCGAGGAGAAGCGCAGCATCATGGAGTGGCAGGCGAAGGAGGCGCTCTACAGCCTCCCGGCCGACCGCCGGCCGCTGATCGTCGGCAAGACCGACGAGCGCGGCGCCCCGCTCTTCCCGTCGAACGGCGAACTGTCGCCCGGTCAGATCGCCCGCGCCATCGTCGCGCGCCTGGACGGGCTCGCCGTGCCCGAAGGCCTGCGCGAGCGGATGAAGGAGCGGCTGGCCGAACGCGACCGGCTGATGTCGCAGAGTGCCGGCAACCAGCCCGCCCCGATGGCGCGCACGCCGTATTTCTGCTCGGGCTGCCCGCACAACACCTCCACCCGCGTGCCCGAGGGGAGCCGCGCCGGCGCCGGCATCGGCTGCCACTACATGGCGCAGTGGATGGATCGCAAGACGGCGAGCTTCACCCACATGGGCGCCGAGGGCGCCAACTGGACGGGTCAGGCGCACTTCGTCGAGACGAAGCACATCTTCCAGAATCTCGGCGACGGCACCTACTTCCACTCCGGCCTGCTGGCGATCCGCGCCGCCGTCGCGTCCGGCGTCAACATCACCTACAAGATCCTCTACAACGACGCCGTCGCGATGACCGGCGGCCAGCATGTCGACGGCCCGCTGACGGTCTCGATGATCGCCAACCAGGTCGCCGCCGAGGGCGTGAACCGCGTCGTCGTCGTCACCGACGAGCCGGACAAGTACCCGAAGGACTACGGCTTCCCGGCCGGCACCAAGGTCGAGCACCGCGAGGCGCTGGACCGGGTGCAGCGCGAACTGCGCGAGATGACGGGCACCACCGTCCTGATCTACGACCAGACCTGTGCCGCCGAGAAGCGCCGCCGCCGCAAGCGCGGCACCTTCCCGGACCCCGACAAGCGCGTCTTCATCAACGAACTCGTCTGCGAGGGCTGCGGCGACTGCGGCGTGAAGTCGAACTGCGTCTCCGTGCAGCCGGTCGAGACCGAGTTCGGCCGCAAGCGGATGATCGACCAGTCGTCCTGCAACAAGGACTTCTCCTGCCTGAACGGCTTCTGCCCGTCCTTCGTCACGGTGCGCGGCGGCAAGCCGCGCAAGCAGAAGGGCGTCGGCAAGGGCGAGGCCGAAGGACCGCGCCTCGTCCTGCCGGAGCCCGAGCTTCCGAGCCTGGACCAGCCCTACGGCATCCTGATCACCGGTATCGGCGGCACCGGCGTCATCACCATCGGCGCCCTGCTGGCGACCGCCGCCCACATCGAGGGCAAGGCCGCGACGATCATGGACATGACCGGCCTCGCCCAGAAGGGCGGCGCCGTGTGGAGCCACCTGCGCCTCGCGAACGCTCCCGACGACCTGCACGCCGTGCGCATTGCGGCGGGCGGCGCCCGCCTGCTGCTCGGCTGCGACCTCGTCGTCTCCAGCCAGCCCGACTCCGTGTCGAAGCTGGAGCGCGGCGTCAGCCGGGCGGTGGTCAACACCCACCGCACCTTCACGGGCGAGTTCACCCGCAATCCCGACATGGCCTTCCCCGACGACGCGCTCCGCGCGCGGATCTCGGCGGCCGTCGGCGAGGAGGGTGCCGACTTCATCGAGGCGACGCGCCTCGCCACGGCGCTGATGGGCGATTCGATCGCGACCAACCTCTTCATGACCGGCTTCGCCTGGCAGAGGGGCCTGATCCCGATCTCGCTGCAGGCGATCGAGCAGGCGATCGAACTCAACGGCGTGGCGATCGAAGCCAACAAGCGCGCCTTCGAATGGGGCCGCCGCGCCGCCGCCGACCCCGCGGCCGTGGAACGCGCCGTAGCCCCCGTCGCGGCACCGGAGAAGATCGCCTTCGCCTCCTCCCTCGACGAGATCGTGGCCACCCGCAAGGACTTCCTGAAAGACTATCAGAGCGGCCGCTACGCGAAGCGCTACGAGGCGCTGGTGCGCAAGGCCGAGGCGGCCGAGAAGGACAGCGCCAAGGGCCGCACCGGCCTCGCCGAGGCGGTCGCCCGCAACTATTTCAAGCTGCTCGCCTACAAGGACGAGTATGAGGTCGCACGCCTCTATGCCGGCGCCGGCGGCCATTTCCGCAAGGCGCTGGAGAAGCAGTTCGAAGGCGACTACCGGATCGAGTTCAACCTCGCCCCGCCGCTGATAGCCAAGACCAACAAGGAGACCGGCGAGCCCCGCAAGATCGTCTACGGGCCGTGGATGCTGAAGGCGTTCGGCGTCCTGTCGCGCCTGAAGGTCCTGCGCGGCACGCCGCTCGATCCCTTCGGCAAGACCGAGGAGCGCCGCACCGAACGCCGCCTCATCAAGGAATACGAGGCGACCGTTTCCGAACTGCTGAAGGGCCTGACGGCCGAGAACCACGCCGCCGCCGTCGAGGTCGCACGCGTGCCGGACCAGATCCGCGGCTTCGGCCACGTGAAGCTGGCCAACCTGGAGAAGGCGAAGAAGCGCGAGGCAGAGTTGATCGAGCGCTTCCGCAACCCGATGCGTCAGGCGGCGGCGGCCGAGTAGCGCCCGGTCAGCCCAGCAGCCGCGCCATCTCCGCCAGCAGCCGCTTGCGCGCCGCGTCGTCCGGCGCGTGCTCCAGCGCCTGACGGAGCGCGATGGTGAGACGGGCATAGTCGTTGTGCCAGTCCTGGCCGCCCACCGTCTCCGGCCGCAGCCGCCGTCCGGGTGCGGCGGTCGGCAGTGCCCGCCGGATCTGTCCGCCGCCCGCGGGTATCTCCACCCGCTCGTCCAGTTCGGGAACGAAGGTCCGGTCGGCCGGCACGCCAGCGGCGATCGCCGCCTCGCGTTGCGCCGCCAGCGCCGTCGCCTCGCCGTGTACCAGGAAGAGACCCTGGCGGATCGGCAGGCGCTCCCGGATCCATTCGGTGATGCCCTCGCCGTCGGCATGGCCGGAATAGACGTCGATCTGTCGGATCGCCGCCTTGACCTCGACCTCCTCGCCCTGGATGCGCACCACGTCGGCACCCTCGGCGAGCAGCCGGCCGAGCGTCGCCGGCGCCTGGTAGCCCACCAGCATCACGGTGGTGTCGGGGCGCCAGAGATAGCTCTTCAGGTGGTGCCGGATGCGCCCCGCTTCGCACATGCCGCTGCCGGCGATCACGATCGCGCCGCCCTTGAAGCGGTCGATCGCCTTACTCTGCTCCACCGTCTCGGCGAAGTGGAAGTTCGGCGCCAGGAACGCCGCCTCGCCCAGATGCTTCAGGTCTTCCAGGTCCTCGGCATGCGCGCCGAACACCCCGGTCGCCCGGATCGCCAGCGGCGAGTCGAGGAAGACCGGCACCTTCGGCAGTTCGCCGTGGTGCAGCAGCAGCGCCAGGTCGGCGAGCAGCTCCTGCGTCCGCTCCACCGCAAACGCTGGGATCAGCATCATGCCGCGACGGTCGAGTGCCGCACGCACCTCGCGCGCCAGAACCTTCCGCCGCTGCTCGGGCGTCACCCGCTCGCGCGTGCGGCCGCCATAGGTGCCTTCGCAGACCACCACGTCCATGCCCTGCGGCGCATCCGGATCGGGATGGAACAGCTTGTGCTCCGGCCCGATGTCGCCCGAGAACAGGATCCGGTGCGCCGGCTCGCCGGCTTCGCTCGCCGCGATCTCGACCTCGATCGATGCCGAACCCAGGATGTGCCCGGCGTTCCAGAACCGCACCCGCACGCCCTCGGCGACCCGCGTCCACGCCTCGTAGGCGACAGTCCGCATCAGGTCCAGGCAGGCGTCGGCGTCGGCCGCCGTGTAGATCGGCACGATCTCCGGCTTGCCGCGCTGGGCGTTGCGCCGGTTGAGGCGACGCACCTCACCCTCCTGGATGAAGGCGCTGTCGGGCAGCATGAAGGTCAGCAGGTCGCGCGTCGGTGCCGTCGTGTGGATCGGCCCGCCGAACCCGTCGCGCACCAGCTTCGGCAGCAGGCCGGAATGGTCGATGTGCGCGTGCGTCAGCAGCACGAACTCGATCTCGCGCGCATCGAACGGGAACGGGCCGTAGTTCAGTTCCTTCAGGGTCTTCGAGCCCTGGAACATGCCGCAGTCGACGAGGAAGCGGAGCGGCCGCCGGTCGCCGCGCGGCACCTCCACCAGGATGCAGGACCCTGTGACGGTGCCCGCGGCACCGCAGAAGGTCAGGGCAATGGACATGGGCGCCTCAGTCCGCCAGCGGACGGTCGCCGACCCGGGGATGCGGCCGGCCGCCGTCGGCGAAGGCCAGGATCACGACGATCTCGTCGGGACGCGGGCCGTCCGGCAGGCCGACCGTCATCGTGTCGAAGTGCGGGAAGGAGAAGGGGTCGTCCTTGTGACCGAGCGGCAGGTCGAGCATCGCGCCGATGCCGCCGACCTTCACGTTCGATGGGATGACCGCCTTGCCGCCGCCGATGGCGTCGCGCATCGGCCGGCCGAGTTTCGGGTGGATGCAGGCGCCGCCGTGCTCGAACGCGCCGGCGCTGCCGACGATCGCCGCCTTGCCGTACGCTTCCGCCGGCCCGCCCAGCATGGCGACGAGTTCCTCGGCCATCCTCCCGCCGATGTCCCGCCCGGCGTCGAACAGCGGCGACAGGTCCTCGACGAACCCCCGCCCGGCGAAGGGGTTGCGGATACAGGCGAGGCCCGCCACCCGCACGATCGGCCGGGCGAGGCCGCGGCACTCGTCGGCGTGCGCGACCTCTTTCACGAACAGCGTCTTGCGCAGGTCCATGGCGTTCGTCCCGAGATCCGAAGCGTCGTGCCGGAGCCTAGTTCAGGAATCCGGTCATCATCACCCAATCGACAAGGGTCTGCTGGGTGTACATCATCGCCTGCCAGAGTTGCGGCGCCCAGAGCAGGAAGCGGAAGAACGCGATCAGCAACGCGTCGCCGACGACGGTGCCGAGCGATTCCGTGACCCGCTCCAGATTAAAGTACTGGTAGAGGATGGAGCAGAAGGCGATCAGGCCGAGAATGATGCCCACGACGAAATACAAACGAATTATGCCGATGACGAATCGGATCATCCGGCTTCCCCCTCCACACGCCCCACACGCGGACTACACGGTGACGTTACCGCCCCGCCGACGCGCCGCACAGACCGATCCATGACCGTCCGAGACCCGAAACACACTTTCGGTCGGACCGACGTGGATATTATGTCACAGGAGGCGGCCTATCGCGGCTATTTCCGCATCGATCGCGTGACCTTGCGGCATCGCCTCCATGCCGGCGGCTGGAGCGCGCCGATCATGCGCGAGGTGTTCGAGCGCGGTCACGCCGCCGCCGTCCTGCCCTACGATCCGATCCTCGACCGCGTGGTGCTGCTGGAGCAGTTCCGCATCGGCGCTTGGTCGGCCGGCTGGAACCCTTGGATCGTCGAGATCCCGGCCGGCACGATCGAGCCCGGCGAGACCGCCGAAGCCGTGGCCATCCGCGAGACCGTGGAAGAGACCGGCAGCACCCTGTCGGACATCCGCCACATCTGCGACTACCTCTCCACGCCCGGCGGCGCATCAGAGACCGTTTCGCTCTATTGCGGCCGGGTCGACGCCGCCGCGGTCGGCGGAATCCATGGCAATGCGCACGAGGTGGAAGACATCCTCGTCTACACCGTCCCCTATGCCGAGGTCCGTGCCGCGCTCGACGCCGGCGCCTACGGCAACAGCGTCACGATCATCGCCCTGCAATGGCTGGCCCTGAACCGCGACCGCCTGCGCTCGGAGTGGGCGGGGCCGTGAACACCGGCACTCCCCTCACCGGCGTCGAAATCCGCCCGTTTCGCACCGCCGACGCGGCGGCCCTCGCGCCCCTCTACGTCCGCTCCGTCGAGGTGCTGGGCCGCCGCCACTATGCGCCCGCCCAGGTCGCCGCATGGTCGGCGCTGGCGCCCTCGCCCGAGCGGCTGGTCGGCCTGATGGCGGACGGGCGCACGCGCCTCGTCGCCGTCGATCACCGCGACAGTCTGCTAGCCTTCGCCGATCTGGAGGTCGACGGGCACATCCACTTCCTCTACGCCGCGCCCGAGGCGGCGGGTACCGGCATTGCGGCCGCGCTGCACGATCGGCTCGAAGCGATCGCCCGCGCGGCCGCCGCCGAGCGCCTTTATGCCGAGGCCAGCGAGGCAGCATGCCGCTTCTTCCGCCGGCAGGGCTATGCCGTCCTCGGCCGGCGCGATTTCGAGGTGGCCGGCACGCCGATCCACAATTACGCCGTCGAGAAGCGGCTCTACTATCCGGGATCGCATCGCCACCGAGGCTGAGAGGCCCGCATGCCCGCATCCCTGCTGCAGAGCCTGCGCGCCCAGGCCTACAACAACGCCTGGGCCAACCATCGCCTCCTGACCGCCTGCGCCGGCCTCTCCCAGGCCGAATTCGAGGCCCCGCGCACCGGCTTCTTCCCGTCGATCAGGGCGACGCTCAACCATATTCTCGTTATCGACCTGTTCTACGTCGATGCGCTGGAGGGGGGCACGCTCGGCCCCGCCGCATGGGCCGATCCGGAGCCCTGCGCCACGGTGGCCGCGCTGGCGGCGGCGCAGGCCGCCGTCGACCGCCGGCTGATCGCCTGGTGCGAGGCGCTGGACGAGGCGGGGGTGGACGGGACGGTCCATGTGCACCGCGGCGACCGGGTCCAGCACGAGCGCGTCGACCGGCTGCTGCTGCACCTGTTCCAGCACGACGTGCACCATCGCGGTCAGGCGCACGCCATGCTGAGCGGCACGAGGGTGGCGCCGCCGCAGCTCGACGAATTCTTCGCCGCCGAGGAGGCACCGCTCCGCGCCATGGAGTTCCGCGCGCTCGGCTGGACCGAGGCGACCGTCTGGCGCGACTGACGCCGCTAGCCCTTCTCTTTCCTGAGCGTCTTGCGCGCCGCCTCGATGGCCTTCTGCTGCGCCTCGGTGACCTCGGGATAGTGCAGGTCCAGCCGCTCCATCGTGTCGATCAGCGCGGCGGCGACGGCCGCCCGGCTGACCCACTTGTCGTCGGCCGGGATCACGTACCACGGCGCGTGCGGCGTCGCCGTATGGCGGATCATGTCCTCGTAGGCGGCCATGTAGCTGTCCCACTCGGACCGCGACTCCAGGTCGCTGGGATCGAACTTCCAGTGCTTTTCGGGGCGGTTCAGGCGGTCACGGAACCGCTTGAGCTGCTCCTCCTTCGACACGTTGAGGAAGATCTTCACGACCGCCGTGCCGTTGCGTGCCAGGTACCGCTCGACGTTGCGGATGTCCTCGAACCGCTCCTCCCAGATCAGGTCGGTGACGACGTTGTCCGGCAGCCGCTGCTTCGCCAGAAGCTCCGGATGCACCCGGACGACAAGCACCTCCTCGTAGTAGGAGCGGTTGAAGATGCCGATCCGCCCCCGCTCGGGCAGGTTGCGCATGCAGCGCCACAGGAAGTCGTGGTCGAGTTCCTCGCTCGACGGCGCCTTGAAGGCGTAGACCTGACAGCCCTGGGGATTGATGCCCGACATGACGTGCTTGATGGCGCTGTCCTTGCCGGCCGCATCCATCGCCTGGAAGATGGTGAGCACCGACCAGCGGTTCAGCGCGTAAAGCTGGTCCTGCATCTGCGACAGCCGCTCGATCCCGGCCGTCAGCATCGCCCGCACGGCCTTCTTGCCGTCGTTCAGGCCGAGCTTGTCGGCCGGGTCCCGCTCGGCGAGCTTGAACCCGGCTCCTTCGGTCACCCGCGTCAGCTCGACCAGCCGCGCGCCCTCTTCCGGCGTCATCCCGCACCTCTCGCCGCCTGCAATGAACATGTAACGAGATCGCGGCGGGGGCCGTTCCGAAGCGATGATCACCCCGGCCGGTGCAGCACCGCCTTCTCGCGGGTGAACGTCCGCCGGCCGCGCTTGAAGCCGTGCAGCGGCAGGGCGGCGGTGGCGACGGCGTGGCCGGCGTCGGCGGCGTCCCAGACGACGAGGTCGGCCGGGTTGCCCACGGCGATGCCGTAATCGTCGCGGCGCAGCAGCTTGGCCGACTGGCGCGACAGCATGGCGAAGCAATCGGCCAGTTCGCTCGCCATGCCGCGCTGCACCGTGTTGGCGTAGAGGTTGGCGATGCGCGTCAGCGAGCCGTCGCCGAACGGCGTGAACGGGTTGAGGATGTTGTTGGTCGAGAGCGAGCAGGTCACGCCGCACCGGTGCAGCACGTTGGCGTCGGCGACGCCGCGCAGCACCGCATGATCCTGGTGGCGTCCGGTCACGAACAGGTCTGTCGCCGGCAGCACGGTCACCGCCACGCCCGAGTCGGCCAGCCGGCTGCCGAGCCGGTCGAGTTCGTCCGGCGTCAGGCAGGAATATTTCGTGCCGTGGCCGATCGCCGTCCTGCCACCCCAGCCGTACCTGTCGGCCAGGTCGCAGACCAGCCAGATGTCCATGTCGTGGGTGGTGAAACCCATGTCGAGATGGATGTCGACGTCGAGATCGTGCCGGGTCGCCAGCTCGAAGATTCGCCGGATCTGCCATTCATGGTCGGTGTCGTAGCCGGGCGCGCCGCCCACGACGGTGGCGCCGCCCTCGATCGCCGCGATCATGTTGGCGTCGGCCTCCGGCACGCCGGTCCAGCCTTCCTGGATGAAGGCGCAGAGTTCCAGGTCGATCGCCCAGGCATATTCGTCGACCAGCCGCTTCACCCCGTCGAAGCCGCGCAGCCCGACGTTCGGATCCACCTCCACATGGGTGCGCATGTGCATGGCGCCGTGCAGGACGCAGCTTTCCAGCGACCTGGCGGCACGCGCATGCACATCGTCGACGGTGAAGCCGGGCTTCACCGCCGCCACCCGCTTCATGTGGTCGGTGCCCCGATTCGGCGACGGCGTGCAGCGGTCGAGGATGTGCGACTTGTCCAGGTGGATATGCGTCTCGACCAGACCGGCCGAGACGAGCGCCCCGCCGGCATCGACCGCCTCGGCCGCCTCCGTCAGCCGCTCGCCGGCGATCGGCGCGAGTGCCACGATGCGCCCGGCCTCGACGCCGATATCGACCAGCGCCCCGTCCGCGCTGCCCGCCAGGTGGGCGTTTTTCACGATCAGATCGAGCATCGCCCGCTTCCCCTCCCCGCGGCGCCCGCGCGGGCGCCTTCGCCATCCGTCCATGCACGGCGCGCGCCATAGCGGCGGCGCGGCAGCGCACCGGTCGCCGGCGCGGCGCAGGGCGGATCCGGCGCCCGCCTCGGTTCGCGCCGGTTGATTCGCCGGCCGCCGCGGCCTATATACGCGCGTCGCTTCGGTCGCCGGCGCGGTGGCAGAGTGGTTATGCAGAGGCCTGCAAAGCCTTGTACATCGGTTCGATTCCGGTCCGCGCCTCCAACCTGCAACGGCCATGAAGATGGAACGTCGCAGGGGCTCGCATGGCAGATTCATGTCTGCTATAAGCGCGGCTCCCGGTCACCGGGGCGAAGGTTCGGCGCCGTTCCGCGGTAGCTCAGTTGGTAGAGCAGGCGACTGTTAATCGCCGGGTCGCAGGTTCGAGTCCTGCCCGCGGAGCCAACCTCAAACCCTCTGGAAGCCACGCGCTTCGGAGGGTTTTCTGTTTCCAGGGGGTCCCTCGTCGAACCGACGGCGCCTCCGCCGCGAGCCGGGTGGACGGCCTCGACCGAAGGCTCGCGTTGAACTGCGATAAAAAAATCTTATATCTCGCTCGGTGGAATGCTTCGGCGCCGCCCGATTTTCAACGGATAGCGAGGACCCGACCCATGAATGAGCACAAGTTCAAAGTCGGGCAGGTCGTTCGCGTGTCCGACATCGTCGAGAAGGGCGGGCCGCAGTCCTACTCGGTCACGCGTCTCCTTCCGGCCGAGAAGGAAGGGCCGCAGTACCGCCTCAAGGCGGAAGACGGCACGCAGGAGCGTGTCGTGCTGGAGCGCCAGCTCCGGACCTGATGCACCCGGCCCGCCGCTGAAGCAGGGGAACGGGCCGTCGTCCGCGCGTCGTCACGCGGGTTCGGTCTCGACCCCGCCTTCGACGCCATCCCTGAAGCGCCGAAGTTCGTAGACCTCGCCGCAGCCGAGATCCTTCTGGGTCTTGCCGGCGAGTTCGGCGCGTCCGCCCGGCCGGTCCACTGCCGCCTGCACATCCGTGCATCGCCCGGCGAATGCCACGGAACGCATGCGCGGCCGTCGTCCGCCGCGGTATCGGCGAGGCTCGGGAGTTATGGCCATGAGCCTCGCCGCACCATCTCAGGTCGTCTTCAGCAGGGCTTCCGCGCAGGCCGACGCGACGTCCTCGCGATAGGGACCCGTGACGGTCACCCAGCCGGCCTTCTCGACGAAGTCGCCCCGGCGGTAGTAGCTCGCCGCCTCCAGTGCCACGTGCTGATCGGGATGCAGCTTTCCTTCCGCAACGCAGAGCGGCAGGAACGCCTGGACCACGGCCTTCTCCTCACGCGCGGCGGCCATCTTTTCCGCCGAACCGCCGGTGAGCCAGCCGCCCCAGGCGAAACCGACCACCATCGTCGCGACCGCACCTGCCGCCGCGCCCCAGAGTGCGGGGGAAATCCAAGCCTTGTTCTTGGCCATCATTGAAGCCTCCTGTACTTCCCGGACGGCGAAAATCGCTGCCCGATAACGCCCTCTTTGCGGGGAATTCAGGAAACCATAGCACAAACCATGGTCGCTTATTCACTTGTGGCGACAATTTTTATTTTAGCGATGGATTTCGCCCGGACGAGGCCCGGCGGCGTTACCTGCATGGCAAGGGACCGCTGCGTCAGCGACGGCGCCAGAAGAGGACGGCCAGGATCACGACGACGACCACGATGCCGATCCAGCCCCAGAGGCCGATATCCATCCAGCCCGACGTTTCGGCGGCCGGCGTCGGTACCACGTCCTGCGGGTGGGGGCTCTGCGCCGGCGTCCCCTGGGCCCACGCGCCCGCGGGCGCCAGCAGTGCCGCCGACAGGATGGTGGTTCTCATCGCCATGTCGTCCTCTCGCGGGTTTCGTTCGCTCTCGATCAGCAAAACGACGGCGCGGGAAGCGGTTCCCCGTCAGGGCCCGGCGACCCAGACTGGATTGGTCCAGGCCCGGCGTCCCACCGCATCCACCACCGCCAGCCGCAGCCATGGACTGGCGCCGAGCGGCTCGCGCGGCAGGACGGCGCGGGTGACCTCGCCGCCCGCCTCCGTCACGACCTGGCTGCTCTTCGAGGCCCGCCCGACGGCGATCACGGCCCGCGCCGGGCTGCACGCGATCTCGATCGTGTCCGGGGTCAGCGTGACCTCGCGGATCTCAGGGCCCTGGCTGGCATAGAAGCGGCCGGCCTTCATCGCCGCCAGCAGCACCTCCGGCTCGCAGCTTTCGGCGCGCACGTTGATCCAGCCGCCGAAACCGTCGTCGCAGTGGAAATGCGCGTCGTCGACGGCGATCGCCGTATGCCGCGCCCCCTCGTTCAGCAGCGCGTCGAGCAGGTACCAGCCGTCGCCCCGATCGGTCCGTACCTGGGAGGTGTGATTGTAGACCTCGACCGCATCGGCGAAGTGCAGCGTGCGGGCGTCGGCCGTGGTCAGCCCGTACCAGGCCGGGTGCGCGATCCCGACGAACGCCCCTGCCCGCGATGCCCTGAGCGCCAGCGCCGGCCCGTCCTCGCCCGGCAGGTTGCGCTCGAAATCGAGCGGCAGCCCGACCGCCAGGATGTGCCAGCGCTCGCCGTGGCTCGTCGCGGGCGCGTGCAACTCCGCCCCGATGATCGTCGTGAAGCCGGCGGTGCGCTGGCCGCGCGTGTCGACCACCGGCCAGTCGAACCGCTCCATGAAGTGATCGGTGATCGACAGGAAATCGTAGCCGGCATCGCGGTAGCGCGCGCAGACCACCTCCACCGGCAGCGCCCCGTCGGAGCGCGTCGAATGGGTGTGGACGTTGCCCTTCCAGAATCGGCCGGTGCCGGCGAAGGGGGCGAGGTCGGTCATCGGGCGGGCTCCCGTTGTCGCATTGCAGTGATCATGCGACGTCCCGCACCGTCACACCATTGACATCGGAAGTCGCGATAACGCGAGCTATAGCCGCCGTCGATGACACCTCGGCGACAATGACGCCAGAGAATCGGGTCGAGACAAGCCATGAAGATCCGCTCCACCGAAGAACTGGTCCGGCTCTACCGCGAGCGGGCCGACCTGCCCTACGGCCTCACGGACGTGACGCAGCTTCAGCACGCGCTCCAGGGCGCCCACCTCGCGCGCAGCGAGGGGCACCGGCCCGAACTTGTCGTGGCGACGCTCTTCCACGACGTCGGCCACCTGCTCGGCCGCCTGAACGACAATCCGGCCGAGCGCGGCATCGACGACCGCCACGAGGTCAGCGGCGGCCGCATACTCGCCGCCCTGTTCGGCGACGAGATCGCTCAGCCGACCCGCCTGCACGTCGCCGCCAAACGCTATCTCTGCGCCACCGAGGCCGACTATTTCGGCCGCCTGTCGCCGGATTCCGTCCGAAGCTTGGAGCTCCAGGGCGGTCCGATGAGCGACGCCGAGTGCGCCGCCTTCCGGGCCGAACCCGGCTGGGAGGACGCCCTCCTCGTCCGCCGCTGGGACGACCGCGCCAAGGACCCGCGCGCGAACGTCCCCGGCCTCGACGCCTACCTCCCCGACATCGCCGCCTGCGCCAGGGCCGCCTGAAGGCCCGCCGAGGACTGGCACCCTTCCTGCATCGCCGGCCGCAAGGTCCGGTGATGCGGGAAGACGATGGCGGAGCTGCAGCACTCCCTCGCCCTCGACAATCTGTCGAAACGCTACGGTGAGGTGGCGGCGGTCGACGGCGTGTCGCTGTCGGTCCAGCGCGGCCAGTTCCTGACGCTGCTCGGGCCCTCCGGCTCCGGCAAGACCACCGTCCTCATGTCGATCGCCGGCTTCGTGGCACCCAGCGGCGGCGAGATCCTGCTGGATGCCCGGCCGATCTCGCATCTGCCGCCGGAGCGCCGGAACTTCGGCATGGTGTTCCAGGGCTACGCCCTGTTCCCGCACATGACCGTCGCCGAGAACATCGCCTTCCCGCTGCGCGTCCGGCACCGGCCGGAGCGCGAGATCCAGTTCCGGGTCGGCGAGATGCTGGAACTGGTCCAGCTCGGCAGTCTCGCCAAGCGTACGCCGCGCCAGCTCTCGGGCGGCCAGCAGCAGCGCGTGGCGCTCGCGCGCGCGCTCGCCTTCGAGCCGGCCCTGCTGCTCCTCGACGAACCGCTGTCCGCGCTCGACAAGAAGCTGCGCGCCGACCTGCAGACCGAGCTCAAGGACCTGCACCGCCGCGTCGGCCTGACCTTCATCTACGTCACGCACGACCAGGACGAGGCGCTATCCATGTCCGATCAGGTCGCGATCATGCGCGACGGGCGCCTGGCGCAGTTCGGCACGCCGGAGGGGCTCTACGAGCGGCCGCGCACGCGCTTCGTCGCCGACTTCCTCGGCAAGAGCAACTTCCTGCACGGCCGCGCCGTCGAACGCAGGGACGGCGGCTTCGCCTACGAATGCGGCGGCGTGCGCCTGGTTCAGGCGCAGGCGGCCGGCGCTCCGGCCCCGGGCGAGCCGGTGACCATCGCCCTGCGGCCCGAGAAGATCGAGGTAGGCTCCGACGTGAAGCCGGCGACCGAGAATCTGCTCGAAGGCACCATCGCCGACTGCACCTATCTCGGCACCGACTTCCGCCTGACCATCGAGGCCGACGGCCTGCCGCCCGGCGAGCGCCGCATGCTGGTGACCGTGCCCGCCTGGCGCTGCCACCTGGTGCCGGAGCCCGGCCGGCGCGTCTTCCTCGGCTGGGAGCCGGAGGCGTCCACGCTCGTGGTCGAGGATTGAGGGGCGGCGCATGACCATCGGCACCGCCGCCCATCCGCCGCTCACCCTCGCCGCGCGCCTCGCCCGGCGGCCGCGGGTCAACGCCTACTGGATCCTCGTCGCACCGGCGCTGGTCCTGATGCTGGTCTTCTACCTCTACCCGCTGGGCCAGGTGCTCTGGATCAGCGTGACCGAGCCGAAGCCCGGCATCGACAATTACGGCCTGCTCTTCAGCAGCGCCTCGATCCACAAGATGCTGATCACGACGGCGCGGATCTGCGCGATCACCACCCTCGTGACCCTGCTCCTCGGTTACGTCGTCGCCTATTCCCTGGTGCATGCGCGCCCGAAGGCGCAGCGCTGGATCTTCCTCGGCGTCGTCCTGCCGCTGTGGATCTCGGCGCTGGTGCGCGCCTTCGCCTGGGTGACGCTGCTGCGCCGCGAGGGCGTGATCAACGGCGCGCTCACCGGCGCCGGCATCGTCGACCAGCCGCTGTCGCTGCTCTGGAACGAGTTCGCGATCTGCGTCGGCATGGTCCACTACATGCTGCCCTACGCGATCCTGCCGCTCTACGCCAACATGCGCGAGATCGACCAGCGCACCATCGCGGCGGCGCGCGGCCTCGGCGCCGGCCCCTTCCAGGCGTTCCGGCGGGTGTTCCTGCCGCTCAGCCTGCCCGGCATCGTCGGCGCCGGCGTCCTGGTCTTCATCCTGTCGCTGGGCTTCTACATCACGCCCGCCATCCTGGGCGGCGGCAAGACGCTGATGATCACCGAATATATCAGCACGCAGATCCTCGACCTGCTGCGCTGGGGTCCGGCGACCATGCTGGCGACATCCCTGATCCTCACCGTCCTGGCGATGATGTGGATGCTGGGCCGCGTCGTGGACCTGAAGAAGCTGTTCGGAGCGGGCGGATGAGCGCCTATGGCGACGGCCGCGAGGGCCGGCTCTCCCGCGTCGGCGCCTGGACGATCGTCGGATTCCTGGTGCTGCCGATCACCATCGTCTTCCCGGTCGCCTTCACCGACCGGCGCTATCTCTCCCTGCCGCAGGACGAGATGTCGCTGCAGCACTTCGCCAACCTGTTCACCAGCGAGGCGTGGCTCTCCAGCATCGGCCAGAGCTTCGTGATCGCGGTCGCCGCCGCCCTCCTGTCGCTCGTCGCCGGGACGCTGTGCGCCATCGGCTGCTGGCGAATCGGCACGCGCTGGTCCGAGGCGGTGCGCACGCTGATGCTGGTGCCGATCTTCGTCCCGACCATCGTCTATGCGCTCGGCCTCTACCGCTTCTGGATCGACCTCGGCCTGCTCGACACCTACACCGGCGTCATCCTGGCGCACGGCGTCACCGGCATCCCCTATGTCGTGATCATCGTCTCGACCAGCCTCGCCGGTTTCGACCCGCGCCTCGAGCAGGCAGCGCGCAACCTGGGCGCCAGCCTCGCCCAGACGCTGCGCCGGGTGATCGTGCCCAGCATCCTGCCGGGCATCGTCTCCGGCGGCATCTTCGCCTTCATCCATTCCTGGGACGAACTGGTGATCGTGCTGTTCATCGCCAGCCGCAAGGTCTTCACCCTGCCGCGCCGCATCTGGGACGGCATCAACGAGAACCTGGATCCGACCATGGCGGCCGTCGCCGCCGTGCTGATCCTGCTCACCACCGGACTGCTCGTTCTCAACACGCTGCTCGGCGCCCGCCGCGAGGCGGCCGGCCGCTGACGCCGCATCTGGAGACATCGACCGACATGCCCGACGACGAGGTTCTGCACTATCTCCCGCAGGCGCCGGAGATCGCGGTGGAGACCGGCAATTCCATGGCGCACTGCGACGCCTACATGGCGCACTGCGACACCGGCGGCTTCACCATGCTGCAGCAGGACGATACCGGCGGGCTGGAGGTGATGACGCCGAAGGGCGAGTGGGTCGTCGTCCCGCCGGTCGAGAACAGCTTCGTCGTCAACATCGCCGACACGATGAAGCTCTGGACCAACCACCGCTTCGCCTCGACCCTGCACCGCGTCGTCAACCGCTACGGCAAGGAGCGCTTCTCGGTCGGCTTCTTCACCAACCCCGACGACGACGCCGAGATCACCCCCATCCCCACCTGCGTCGGCCCCGGCGACGCGATGCTCTACCTCTACGGCCGCATCTGGCCCAGCAAGGCCGGCGGCGCTGAAGCGGCCTGAGCCTCACCGCCCCGCATACTGCACCGCCACCCGCCCCGCCTTCTCGCGTGCCACGATCAGCTTGGCCACCTGCGCCGTGCCGTCGCCGATCTCCAGGCCCATCACGTCGCGCAGGCGCTGCTGGTGCGGCAGGTCGCGGCTGTATCCCAGATGGCCGTGGGTCAGCAGGCACTGGTGAATGGCGTCAACCGAGACCTTCGGCGCCAGCCATTTCGCCATCGCCGCCTCCGCCGTGTGCGCCATGCCCTGGTCGCGCAGCCAGAGCGTGCGGTAGCAGAGCAGCCGTGCTGATTCGACCAGCGCCTCCGCCTCGGCGAGCGGAAAGGTGACGCCCTGGAACTGGGCGATCGGCCGGCCGAACGCCTCGCGCTCCACGGTGTAGGGCCAGGTCTCGTCGAGCGAGGCGCGCGCCGCGCCCAGGCACTGCAGGCCGATCAGCGCGCGGCTGTAGTCGAAGCCCTGCATCACCCGCGTGAAGCCCTGCCCCGGCTCTCCCACGCGCGCCGCGTCCGGCACGCGCACGCCGTCGAACCACACCGACCCGCGCCCGACGCAGCGCGTGCCGAGGTCGTCATAGGCCGACCGGCTGATGCCGGGCGCGTCCATCTCCACCAGAAAGGCCGTGACGCCGCGCGCGCCGTCATCTTCGCTGCCGCTGCGCGCCGCGACCAGGATCACGTCGGCCTGGCTCGCCATCGAGATCGACGCCTTCTCGCCCGACAGCAGCCAGTCCGCGCCGTCGCGCTCGGCCTTCAGCCGCAGGTGTGCGGCGTCCGTCCCGCCGCGCGGCTCGGTCAGCCCCAGCGCGATCAGCGCCTCGCCGCGCACCACCCGCCCGACCACGTCGCGCGCCAGGCCCGACCCCGCATGCCGCGCGACGATGCCGCCGCACAGCGACGCGAGAAGCTGGACGTAGGTCACGTTGATGTCGGCGACCGCCAGCGCCTCGATGATCAGGCCCGAGGTCACCCCGTCGACGCCGAGCCCGCCCAGTTCCTCCGGCATGTCCGCCCCGATCAGGCCGAGTGCGCCCATCTCCAGCAGCAGGTCGCGATCGATCCGCCCAACCTCTTCGCGCGCCCTGTAGCCCGACGCCAGCCGCTCCCGCGCGAAACGCGCCGCCGCCTCGCGCAGCGCCGTCTGGTCGGCGTTCGGTCCGAAGTCCATCCTGTCCTCCTCCCTGGCGGCCGTTCCGGCGAGTATGCGGCGAGACCGCCGCGGCGGTAAGGCACCGGTAATGCCTTGGGTGCAGCATCCGCCGGCGAGCAAGCAGGCAGAGCCACGGTGCCGCGCCGCCAGCCAGGGGTTTGAATGAAGACCGGAACCGGGATCATCGGCGGCAGCCTCGCCGCAGCGCTTCTGCTCGCCGCCGCGGCACCCGCGGTCGCCCAGCTGACGCCGTCGGAGCAGGTCTCGCCGAGCTCCGGCGCGCCCCACGGCTTGCCGCCGGAGCAGGAACCGCAGCCGGCACCGGACGCGCTCTACCCGCGCCTGATCGGCGAGATCTACGTCGAGGTGTACAACGACAACATCTACCGCTCCGACGCGAGCGGCGGCGAGCGCAACCTCCTCTATACGGACAGCACCGCGACCTTGGAGTTCCGCGTCGCTCCGGAATGGTCGCTGCAGTCGACGCTGCACGTGGAGTCGTTGGGCGATGAGCCCGGCGACCGCACGTTCAGGGACCACGGCCTCTATCTCGAGCAGCTCTACGCCCTGTACGACGGCGAACGCTTTCAGGCGCTCGCGGGGAAGTTCAACCTCGGCTTCGGCTTCGCCTGGGATCGCGCGCCCGGCGTCTACGGTACCGACTTCGCCTACGACTACGAACTGAATGAAAGGCTCGGCTTCGGCGGCGGCCTGAAGCTCGGCGGCGAGGATATGGGCGAACACCGCATCGCCGCCCAGCTCTTCCTGGTCGACAACACGCCCGCCAGCCACACCGCCTTCGAGCGCCGCTTCGAGGACGCCTCCGGCCGCCCGCGCCGGCGAAACCGCGAGCGCTATCCCGGCGTCGCCAACACCGCCTATCCGACCTCCTTCGCCGTCGCCGCGACCGGCGAGGCTATGCCGCTCCTGCCCGGCCTCGCCTACACTCTCGGTTTCATCCGGGAGGACGGCGACGACGGCGCGCGCAACGAGACCGGCGGCGTCTTCGGCCTCGAACACACGCTGCAGTCGACGGAAGACCGCGCCTTCGTCTTCCTCGGCGAGGTCGCCGGCTTCGAGGACTTCCAGGGCAGCGACGAAGATCGCCTCTATCTCACCGGGGGCCTCGGCGCCGCCTACGGCCCATGGAGCGCCTCGGTCTCCGCCACCCGGCGCCGGGTGGACGCGCCCGGCGACGGGTATACGGACCTGCTGTTCCAGGCCTCAGCCGGCTACACGATCGACCTGGGCGAACTGGGCGAGGCGAGCATCAACCTCGGCTGGAAGACCGAGCGGGTCGAGCGCGACCGGGCCCAGACGGTAGGCCTGCTTCTCACCTACAGCTACGCGTTCGGCAGCCCCTGAACGCTGCGGCCGTCATCGCGCGTCGCCTGCAGGTCCGGCGACAGCGCCTCGATGATCCCGCACTCGCCGATCACGCCGCCCTGGCACTGGCTGCTGAGCCGGCGCAGTTCGCCGGCGAGCCTCTGCAGGTCGGCGATCTTCGCCTCGACCTCGTCCAGATGCTCCAGGGCGATCCGGTCGACCTCGGCGCAGTCGTGGCCGTGCCGGCCGGCGAGGTCCAGCATCGTGCGGATCTGGTCCAGCGTGAACCCGAGCCCACGGCAGCGCCGGATGAATCCCAGGCGCCGCAGATGCGTCCGATCGTAGGCGCGGTAGTTGCCGGCCGTGCGGACGGGCGGGGCGAGCAGGCCGATCTGCTCGTAATAGCGGATGGTGACGACCTTCGTCCCGGTCGCCTTGGCCAGCGCGCCGATCAGCAGCCTGTTGTGCCGTTCCATGGCGGTCTCCTGCCTTGACCCTATAGCGCCCATAGACACCAACTTGGGATACAGCATGACCGATCCCAAGGGAGAGAGCGCATGAGCGCGAGCTGCTGCGGCAACCATTGCGGACCGGCCCCGGGTGCCGGACGGGACGGCGATCCCCGCTGGCGCCGCGTGCTGTGGGCGGTCCTCGCCGTCAACGCCGCGATGTTCGTCGTCGAGATCGCGGCGGGGCTGGCGGCCGGCTCGGTCGCACTCCAGGCGGATGCGCTCGACTTCCTGGCGGACGCCGCGACCTACGGCATCAGCCTCGCCGTCGTCGGCATGGCGCTGCGCTGGCGCGCCGCCGCCGCCCTCGCGAAGGGCGCGGCGATGGGCCTGTTCGGGCTCTGGGTGATCGGCGCCACCGCGTGGCACGCGCTGAGCGGCACGCTGCCGGACGCCGGCACCATGGGTGCGGTGGGATTCGCCGCACTGACCGCCAACGCCGTCTGTCTCGTGCTGCTGTGGGCCTATCGCGACGGCGACAGCAACATGCGCTCGGTCTGGATCTGCTCGCGCAACGACGTGATCGGCAACGTGGCGGTCATGCTCGCCGCCGCCGGCGTCTTCGGCACCGGCACCGGCTGGCCGGACGTCACGGTCGCCGCGGTCATGGCCGTCCTCGCCCTCCAGGGCGCGTGGTCGATCGTCCGCATGGCGCTGCCCGAACTGCGCGCGGCGGACGCGGACGACGCCGCGCGGGGCGAACCACGCCACGCCTGATCGCCCGAGTTCCACCCGCCGGAGGCGGCTGCGGGCGGAACCGCGAGATCCCGCCCACCGGGACCGCGTCCGTCACGCCGCCAGAGACAGTCGCACGTCGAGGCCGTTGCGGGTGGCGTGCGAGTAGGGACAGACGACGTGCGCCTGGTCGACCAGCTCCCGCGCGACCGCCGGATCGACGCCGGGCAGTGCGATGGTCAGCGCGACGTCCAGGCCGAAGCCCTTGCCGTCGTCACGCTTGCCGATGCCGACCGCCGCGGTGACGGTGCTCTCGTCGCTCACCTTCACCTTGCGCTGGGCCGCCACGAACTTCAGGGCACCGAGGAAGCAGGCGGCATAGCCGGACGCGAACAGCTGCTCGGGATTGTTGCCGTCGCCGCCCGGGCCGCCGAGTTCCTTCGGTGTCACCAGACTGACGCTGAACGCCCCGTCGGCGGTGGCGGCCCGGCCGGTACGGCCGCCGGTGGCGGTGGCTTCGGTGCGGTAGAGGATGTTCATCGGTCGCTCCTTCATTCGCGACAACGCTTATCGCGATAATAAAACTGGCCTCGCGCACACCTCCCGTCAAGCCGATTGTTATCGCGATATCATTTTGCCGTCGGATCGCCTATATGAAAGGCGGAGGAGCCGCCATGACAGCCGAGACGACCAACGACCCCCTGCCGCTCGACGACCAGCTTTGCTGGGCCGTCTACTCGACCGGCATCGCGATCCAGCGGGTGTACAAGCCGCTGCTCGACCGGCTCGGGCTGACCTACCCGCAATATCTCGTGCTGAACGTCCTCTGGCGTAACGACGGCCAAACGGTCGGCGGCATCGCCGAGGCGCTCGCCTTGGAATCCAGCACCCTCACCCCCCTCCTCAAGCGCCTCGAAGCCGCCGGCCACGTCCGCCGCACCCGCAACCCCGCCAACGAACGCCAGGTCGTCGTCACCCTCACCGACCAGGGCCGCGCGCTGCGCGCCCAAGCTGGCTGCCTCGGCCAGGCCCTCGCCGCCGCCTCGGCCCAGTCCCCAACCGACCTCGCCCGCCTGAACGCGGAGGTCAGGCAGCTGCGGGATGCACTCTATGCGCATATCGAGGGCTGGGCGGCGCCCGGATGAATGGCTGAGCCAATCATGGTAAGGACTGCATCGTTACGCACCCGCGCGCGGCCCTGGGCATGCGCCATGCCGTCCATGTCCGAACGGCACCGCGCGAGCATCGCTCCGACCGGCAGCCGACGAAGAGGAGAGAGGAAACGATGACGGTCAAGACCGTGCTTCTGCACGCCGGTTCGGAGACGCTGGATCCCGGCCGCGGCGCCGCCGCCTATGCCCTCGGCCTCGCCCGCGCCCACGAGGCCCATCTCGAAGCGCTCGTTCTCGACCTCGACATGATGGCGCCCGAGGCCGCCCGTGGCGGCAAGCGCGCCGCGGATGCCCTGCGCGCGGCGGCACGGGACCAGGGCGTCGAAGCGTCGATCATCACCGAACGCTCGCACATACACAGCACCCCCGAGATCGCCGCCGACCATGCGCGCCTGGCGGACATGGTCGTCGCCGGCGTCCGCAAGGAGGGTCTGCTCAGCGAGCGGCTGGTCGCCGAGAGCCTGATCTTCCAGTCCGGGAGGCCGGTGATCGTGGTACCCAACGATCACCGCGGCTATGCCGCGGAGCGGATCGCCGTCGCCTGGGACTTCAGCAGGGTCGCCGCGCGCGCGCTCTCGGACGCCTTGCCGTTCCTGCGCCGCGCAGCGGAGGTGACGCTGATCGCTTTCGGCGACGACAAGGACTTCACCGCCAGCATCGGCCAGGACGAGGTTCTGGAGCGGCTGCGTCGCCGTGGCGTCGAAGCCGGGTTCGAGCGGATGGAGCGTGGCGGACAGGGCATAGGCGACGCGATCAACGCGGCCGTCGGCCACCTCCGCGCCGACCTGCTGGTCATGGGAGGCTTCGGCCACTCCCGCTTCCGCGACTTCGTGCTCGGCGGTGCGACGCGGAGCATCCTGACAGCACCGCTCATCCCGACGCTGCTCTCCCACTGACGGGCGCGGACCGGGCAGCGTCGGCGGCGCATCGGCCGCCGGTCAGTCGCTGCGCGCCGGGTCGTCGGGTCCCATCCCGGCGGGCCACTCCGGCTCCGGCTCGCGGTTGGTCTTCCAGAGCGAGTATCCGACGCCTCCGGCGATCAGGGCGAACGTGACCCCCAGGCTGACGGCCGGCGGAAACTTTTCGCCGCCCAGGAGAAAATCCGCGACGAAGATCTTCGTGCCGATGAAGATCAGGATCGCAGCCAGGGCATACTTCAGATAGTGGAACCGGTGGACCATCGCGGCCAGGGCGAAGTAGAGGGCGCGCAGCCCCAGGATCGCCATGATGTTGGACGTGTACACGATGAACGTGTCCGTCGTGATCGCGAAGATGGCGGGGACGGAATCCACCGCGAAGACGATGTCGGCGAGGTTGATGACCACCAGCGCCAGGAACAGCGGCGTCGCCGCCCGCACCATCCTGCCCGATTTCGGATCCGCGACCCGCACGAAGAAGTGATGGCCGTGCAGTTCCCGCGTCACCGGCATGTGGGTGGATATGAACCTTATCGCCGGGTTGTTCGCGACGTCGATCGGCTCGTCGCCGGCGAAGAACATCTTCACGCCGGTGAAGATCAGGAAAGCCGCGAAAAGGTAGAGTACCCAGTAGGCCTCGTTCACCAGGGCCGCACCTCCGGCGATCATAAGGCCGCGCAGCACGATGACCGCCATGATTCCCCACAGCAGCGCGCGGTACTGGTATTTCGCGGGAATGGCGAAGTAGGAGAATATGAGGCTGATGACGAAGACGTTGTCGATCGACAGCGCCTTCTCGATGAAGTAGCCGGTGAAATACTGCATGCCCGGCTCCGCGCCGCGGGCATACCAGATCCACCCGCCGAACAGCAGCGCCACGGTAATATAGAACACCGAGAGCCTGAGGCTCTCGGTGATCCCCATTTCCTTGTCTTCCTTATGGAGGATCCCGAGGTCGAACGCGGTCAGCGCCGCCACGAGGCTGAGAAAGACGAGCCAGAACCACGCGGGCGTGCCCAGCCAATCCGAAAACAAAAATTCCACGAGACGGAGTCCTCCTGATTACGGCAGCGACGGAGGATTCGAGGTTGGGGGATGGCGGCGTGCCGGGCCTCAAGCATCGCATCTTCCGATGCGGCCGACATCACGCACTTCAAGAGGGAAGCTGAGGCGTCAGAGGGGCCCGGTCCGCGCCCATACAATAGGCAGCGGGTCGGACGCCTTCAACCGCGGAGGGCGGCAAGTGGTGAACGCGTATGGAGGCTATAGTGATCTTCGTTCCCGCGCTGCACGCCGCATACGGGGCACGAGGAGGCTGCCCTGGCAGCGGCGCACTGTTCACCACCAATCAGCCTCCCTGAGAGTGGATTTTCAGGAATCTTTCACAGGTCGCTTCATAGAGTGGGGGATCACCCCAAAGAACGAAGCGTGGCAACATGGGACTGTTCGGTCGATCCGATTCCACAGAGCGCGACAGGCTCGAATGGCTTGCCGTCCTGGATCGGCACTGCGGGGTCGGATTGTGGGATGCCGTCCTTCACGACGGCGATGCCATGCATCCGAAGGCCCGCTGGACCTGGTCGGGCGAGTTCCGCCGGCTCTGCGGTTTTGCGAACGAGACGGACTTCCCGAACGTCGTGCAGTCCTGGTCGGATCGGCTGCATCCGGACGATGTCGCCTCGACGTTCGATGCATTCGGGAAGGCGCTGGAGACCGGCGGCCTGTACGACACGATCTACCGCCTGAAGACCAAGGACGGCACCTACCGCTGGTTCCGGGCGACCGGCGGCGTGATCAAGGATAACGACGGCGTCGCCCGCCGTGCGTGCGGCTCGCTCGTCGACATCCACGACGCGCGGGAGGCGGAGGCGAGGCGGCAGGAGACGACGGAGGTCCTGACGCGCCAGTTCCAGACCGACGTTCTCGCCGTGGTCGACCAGGTCGCCGCAGGCGCCGATCAGCTCAGCCGTGCCTCGGTCGAGATGGGCAATGCCACGACACAGACGCGCGACGGTTCGATGGAGGTGGCGTCCGCCTCGGGCGAGATGAGCGCGAACGTGCGCAGCATGGCGGCCGCGACGGAAGAAATGACCGCCTCGATCCATGAGATCGCCGATCAGGCCGCGCAGTCCGTGCAGGCCACGACCAGTGCGGCCAGTGAAGCCGAGGCTGCCATAGCCGCGGTACGCACCCTGGTCGACGATGTCAGGCAGATCGGCGACGTGGTCGGCCTCATCGGCGACGTGGCGTCACAGACGAACCTTCTCGCGCTGAACGCGACGATCGAGGCGGCGCGGGCCGGCGAAGCCGGCAAGGGCTTCGCCGTCGTGGCCTCCGAGGTGAAGGCGCTGGCGTTGCAGACCCGGCAGGCGACCGGCAACATCGTCGCCCGCATCGAGGCGGTGCAGAAGGCAACGACGAGCGTCGAGCGACTGATTTCCGGGGTCGCGACCACGGTGACCAAACTCGGCGCGTCCGCCTCGACGACCGCCGCAGCCGTGGAGCAGCAGGGCGCGACCACCAGCGAGATCGCGCGCAATATCCAGGATGCCGCTCAGCGGACCGACGACGTGTCTTCCGGTATCGCGCGCGTGAACGGCTTCGCCGTCGAGAGCGGTGCTCTGTCGGAACGCATCGCCGACTCGATGAAGATGCTGTCCGGTCACGCAACCGACCTGCGGGCACAGGTCGACGGCTTCCTCAAGCGGTTGCGCGCCGCCTGAGGCCGCCGGGCGCGGCCGAATACGCCGGAGGCGGCAGAGACGAGGTCGCCGCCGCCCCGTGCGTCGCGATCCGCATGCTCGCGGATCGTGGTCGCCCCAGGCGTTATCCCCCACCTTGCCGCCCCGCACGCCCCCGCGCTACTAGTCGTTTCTCGGCTCTGCCGCACGGTGCGGCGCCGTTCGTAGCAGGAGCGTTTCCTTCATGCCCGGCCCGCTCGAAGGCGTGCGCGTCATCGACCTGACCTCGGTCGTCCTCGGCCCCTATGCCACCATGCTGATGGGCGACATGGGCGCCGACGTCATCAAGGTGGAGGCGCCCGACGGCGACACCACCCGGACCACGGGCCCCAGCCGCAACGAGGGCATGGCCTGCACCTTCCTCACCTCGAACCGCAACAAGCGCAGCGTCGTGCTCGACCTGAAGCAGCCGTCGGCGCGCGCGGCCCTGCAGACGCTGATCGACGGCGCCGACGTGTTCGTGCATTCGATCCGGCCGCAGGCGGTGGCGCGCCTCGGCTTCTCGCCGGAGGAGGTGCTGAAGCGCAACCCGCGGATCGTCTACGCCGCCATCCATGGCTTCGGCGAGGCCGGCCCCTATGCCGGGCGCCCGGCCTACGACGACATCATCCAGAGCGTGTGCGGCATCGCCGGCCTGATGGAGAAGCGCTTCGGCGAGCCGCTGTTCATGCCGATGGTCGCGGCCGACAAGACCTGCGGCCTGACCACGCTCTATTCGATCCTCGCGGCTCTCTTCAACCGCGAGCGCACCGGCAAGGGCCAGTTCGTCGAGATCCCCATGCTGGAGGTGATGACCCAGTTCACCCTGATGGAGAATCTCTACGGCCACACCTTCGACCCGCCGGACGGGCCGATCGGTTATCCGCGCGTTCTGGCCGAATGGCGCCGGCCGTGCCAGACGAAGGACGGCTGGATCACGGTCCTGGCCTATACCGACCGGCAGTGGGCGCGCTTCGTCACCGAGGCGGGCCGGCCGGAACTCGCGACCGACGCGCGCTACGCCAAGCTCGCCGGCCGTACGAAGCATATCGACGACACCTACACCTTGGTCGCCGAGATGCTGCGCGAGCGCACCACCGACGACTGGCTGGCGGTGCTCGATCGGCTCGAGATCCCGTGCGCGCGGGTCAACAAGCTGGAGGAGCTGGAGCAGGACCCGCACCTCTCGGCCATCGGCTTCTTCCGCAAGGTCGAGCACCCGACCGAGGGGCCGCTCACCATGACGGCACCGCCGGTGAACTTCGCCGACACGCCCGCCGAGATCCGCCGCATGGCCCCTACCCTCGGCCAGCACAGCGCCGAAATCCTGCGGGAGGTGGGCCTCAGCGACGCCGAGATCGCCGCGATGGCCGAAACCGGCGCCACGGCAGCGTAAGGTGAACGCCGTGCCCGCCGCCCTGCCCGCTTCGGTCGACGTGGTCGTCGTCGGCGCGGGCGCGGCCGGGCTCGCCGCGGCGCGCAGCCTACTCGACCGCGGCCTCTCCGTCCTCGTACTGGAGGCGAAGGACCGCATCGGCGGCCGCGCCTGGACCGTCGACCTCACCGGCATGCCGGTCGACCTGGGCGCCACCTGGCTGCATTCCGGCAGCGTCAACCCGCTGGCCGGAATCGCGGAGCGGCACGGCGTCGCCTACGACACGACCCCCACCCGCATCCGCCGCTGCTTCCTCTACGGTGCGCGCGAGACGCGCTGGGCGACCCCGGTGGAGGAGAGCGAGCGGATCGACTATTTCGACCGCTGCGAGGCGCTGATCGAGGCCGCGGCCCATGCCGGGCGCGACGTGCCGGTCTCCGCCGTTCTGCCCGACCATCCGCGCTGGCGCCCGGCGTTCGAGGCCTGGGTCGCCGCCTATTCCTCGGCCGACCCCGACGAACTCTCCACCGCCGACTGGGTGAACTATACCGACACCGAGGAGAACTGGCCGGTCCCCGACGGCCTGGGCACGATCCTGCAAAGCTACGGTGCTGGGCTGCCGGTCCGCACCGGGACCGCCGTCACCGCCGTCCGCCACGACGGCCGGTGCGCGATCGTGGAAACGGCGGCCGGCAGCGTCGAGGCGGCGGCCGTGATCGTCACCGTCTCGACCTCGGTCCTGGCGGCCGGCACGATCGCCTTCGACCCGCCGCTGTCGGCCGACCGGCGCGCCGCCCTCGCCGCGATCCCGCTCGGCCGGGCGAACAAGCTGGCGATGGCCTTCGACGGCAACCCGTTCGGCGACCTCGCCGCCCATGCCGTCCGCCTCGCCGAGGCGACCTCCGGCACGATGATCCTGCACATCCGCCCCTTCGGCCGCGACCTCGTCACCACCTTCATCGGCGGCCGCTTCGCCGCGGAGATCGAGCGTGCCGGCGAGGCCGCCGCCGTCGACTTCGCGATGGCGCGCCTCACCGCCATCTTCGGGCCCGAGCCCGCCCGGCGCCTGGGCGCCACGCGCGTATCGGCCTGGGAGAGCGACCCCTGGATCCGCGGCGCCTATTCGGCCGCCCGCCCGGGTGCAGCCCACCTGCGCCCGGTCCTCGCCGCTCCCGCCGGCCCGCGCCTCTTCTTCGCCGGCGAGGCCACGCACCTGCGCTATTTCAGCACCGCCCACGGTGCCTTCCTGTCGGGCCAACGCGCCGCCGACGAGGCCGCCCATGCCCTCGGCAAAGGCTAGACGGCCAAAGCGTCTTCATTCTTTTGCACCGCAGCATTCGGGCGCTAGTATCGCCGGGCCTCTACCCCTGTAGAGGCATCGGCGGCGCGAACGCCGCCAGCGGACCTGGAGACGCGTCATGAATTCCGCCCGCCTCGCCGCCTACGCGCCTTACATGCTCAGCATCACGCGCATCATGGCCGGTCTTCTGTTCCTCGCGCACGGGACGCAGAAGTTCCTGGCCTTTCCCGGCGGCGAGCGCGCCGGCGCCGGATGGGACTTCAGCTCCGCCGGCCATTTTGCCGGCGCCATCGAATTGGTGACCGGCGTGCTGATCGCGATCGGCCTGTTCACGCGGCCCGCCGCCTTCCTCGCCTCGGGTACGATGGCCTTCGCCTACTTCCTGGCGCACGCCCCGCGGGACTTCTTCCCGATCAACAATGGCGGCGATGCGGCCATCCTCTACTGCTTCCTCTTTCTGTATTTCGTCTTCGCCGGCCCGGGCCCGCTCAGCCTGGACGAGCGCGGCAGGTCCGTTCCGCCCAGCGGCGTCAGGTGAGCGGCGCGCCCTAACCCGCCTCGCCGATCACTTCCAGGAACGCGTCGCCGTAGCGTTCGAGCTTGGCGCGGCCGACGCCCTGGATGCGGCCGAGGGCGTCGATGGTGATCGGCCGGGTGCGAGCCATCTCGGCCAGGGTCGAATCGTGGAAGATGACGTAGGGCGGCACGCCCTGGGCCTTCGCCAGTTCCATGCGCTTCGAGCGCAGCGCGTCGAAAAGGCCGGAATCGGCGCCGCCCAGGTCGCGGTCACGCAACTCCCGCCGCACCTTGACCGCACGCTCGCGCCGCAGGTCGACGCGCCGCTCGCCGCGCAGCACCGGGCGGCAGTCGGGACTGAGCGCCAGGCCGCCATGCCCCTCGGTATCCACCACCAGCAGGCCGGCGGCGACGAGCTGGCGGACGATCGAGCGCCACTCCTTGGCCGCCACGTCCTTGCCGATGCCGAAGGTGCTGACCGTGTCGTGGCCGAACTTGGCGATCTTCTCGCCGGCCGAACCGCGCAGCACGTCGATGATGTGCGTCACACCGAAGCGCTGGCCGGTACGGTAGACGGTCGACAGCACCTTCTGCGCCAGCTCCGTGCCGTCATAGACCTCGGGCGGCTCCAGGCAGGTGTCGCAGTTGCCGCAGGGCGCGCAGCTGTCGGCGAAATATTCCAGCAGCACCTGCCGGCGGCAGCGCGCCGTCTCGCAGAAGCCCAGCAGCGCGTCGAGCTTCTGCCGCTCGACCCGCTTCTGCGCATCGGGGGCGTTCGACGCCTCGACGAAGCGCAGCTGGCGGGTCACGTCGGCGATGCCGTAGAGCATCCAGGCGTCCGAGGCGAGGCCGTCGCGGCCGGCGCGGCCGGTCTCCTGGTAATAGGCCTCCAGGCTGCGCGGCGCGTCGAGATGCGCCACGAACCGCACGTCCGGCTTGTCGATCCCCATGCCGAAGGCGACCGTCGCGACGACGATGACCTTGTCGTCCTTCAGGAAGCGATCCTGGTTGCGCCCGCGCACCGCGGCATCCAGGCCGGCATGGTACGGAATGGCGTTGTGGCCCTTTCCCACCAGCCACTCCGCCGTCGTTTCCACGTCCTTGCGGCTCATGCAGTAGACGATGCCGGAATCGTCGGGATGCTCGGTGCGGATGAAGGCGTCCAGCTGCCGCAGCGGGTCGGTCTTCGGCACGATGCGATAGCGGATGTTCGGCCGGTCGAAGCCGGCGACGAAGATGCGCCCGTCGCCCAGCTGCAGCCGCTCGACGATGTCGCGGCGCGTCGGCCCGTCGGCGGTCGCCGTCAGCGCCACGCGCGGCACGCTGGGGAAGCGCTCGTGCAGGATGGCGAGCTTCAGATATTCGGGCCGGAAATCGTGTCCCCACTGCGAGACGCAGTGCGCCTCGTCGATGGCGAACAGCGAGATGCGGCAGCGCTCCAGCAGGTTCAGGAACCCATCGGTCAGCAGCCGTTCCGGCGCCACGTAGACGAGGTCGATGTCGCCGCGCCGCATGGCGTCCTGCACGGCGGTCGCCTCGTCCCAGGCGAGGCTGGAGTTGAGGGCGGCGGCCCGCACGCCGAGCTGGCGCAGCGCCTCGACCTGGTCCTTCATCAGCGCGATCAGCGGCGACACGACGATCGCCACGCCCTCGCGGCAGAGCGCCGGCACCTGATAGCAGAGCGACTTGCCGCCGCCGGTCGGCATGAGCACGAGCGCCTCGCCGCCGGCCACGACATGGTCGACGATCTCGGCCTGATGTCCGCGAAAGGCCTCGAAGCCGAACACGGTGCGGAGGACGTCGAGGGGATCACGCATGAGGGGGAAAGGTCGGTCTCCGTAGGGCGGCCCGCGGCCGCGGCGGGCGGGTTGCGGGCACCATACACGATCACGGCGAGCCTTGGCGCGGTCGACCTGGAGATAAAGCGCCTCGGCGGCTCAAGCTGCCAGCGGCATCTCCAGCCGGCGCCAGATCGTCGTCAGCGCGGCCTCCAGGTCGTCCATCATCGCATCGGTGTGCATCGGGCCGGGCGTCAGGCGCAGGCGTTCGGTGCCGCGCGGGACGGTGGGGTAGTTGATCGGCTGCACGTAGAGGCCGAACTCGTCCATCAGCGTGTCGGTGATCGCCTTGCAGCGCACCGGATCGCCGACCAGCAGCGGCACGATGTGGCTCTCCGACGGCATCACCGGCAGGCCGGCGTGGGTCAGGCGGCGCTTCAGCGTGGCGGAGCGCTCCTGCATGGCGGCGCGCTCGACGCCGCTCGTCTTCAGGTGGCGCACCGAGGCGAGCGCGCCGGCGGCGGTCGCCGGCGGAATGGCGGTCGTGAAGATGAAGCCCGGCGCGTAGCTGCGCACCAGGTCGATGATCGTGGCGCTGGCGGCGATGTAGCCGCCGACGACGCCGAAGCCCTTGGCCAGCGTGCCGTTGATCACCGTCAGCCGGTCGAGCAGGCCGCGCGCCTCGGCGACGCCGCCGCCGCGCGGGCCGTAGAGGCCGACGGCGTGCACCTCGTCCAGATAGGTCATGGCGCCGTGCCGCTCGGCCACGTCGCAGAGGTCGGCGATGGGAGCGATGTCGCCGTCCATCGAATAGACGGACTCGAACGCCACCAGCTTCGGCGCCGCCGGGTCCGCCGCCGACAGCAGCCGGTCGAGATCGGCCGCGTCGTTGTGCCGGAAGATGCGGCGCTCGCAGCGAGCGTTGCGGATGCCCTGGATCATCGAGGCGTGGTTCTTCTCGTCGGAGAAGACGACGCAGCCGGGCAGGATGGTGGCGAGCGTGCAGAGCGAGGTGTCGTTGGCGACGTAGCCCGAGCTGAACACCAGCGCCGCCTCCTTCCCGTGCAGGTCGGCGAGTTCGGCTTCGAGCAGGACGACGGGATGCGACGTGCCGGAGATGTTGCGCGTGCCGCCGGCGCCGGCGCCGTGCCTGTCGAGAGCCGCGTGCATCGCCTCCAGCACCACCGGATGCTGGCCCATCGCCAGATAGTCGTTGCCGCACCAGATCACGACGTCGCGCACGCCGTCCGGGCCGTGCGCCGCCGCCACCGGATAGCGCCCCACCTGCCGCGCGAGGTGGGCGAAGACGCGGTACCGGCCTTCGGCGTGCACCGCCGCCAGCCGCTCGGCGAAGATCGCTTCGTAGTCCATGGCTGTTCCATCCGCCCGCTCGTGGCACCGACGGCCACTCGTCCGGTCGCCCGCCCGCTCACTATGGGGGTCGACACCTGCCGGGATATTAATCATCCCCGGCTCACCCAATTCCATATCCCATGTCAAACGCAACATAGAGGCGGCCGGCGCCCGCGCGAGCGTCCGCGGCGCCGCTGCGGCGGAATGGCGCGCTGCCGCGGCTTCCGCCATTGCGCGGCTCGGGCGCAACCCGCGTCGACAAGCGCTGGCCGTCTCGTGCACTATTGTGCGGACAATAGGCGGAACGCCCTTTCCAACGCCCCTTTCGAGCAGAAGGCCAGCCATGCCCCTCGACACGACCCCGATCCTCGTCGGCTGCGGCGACGTCACCGACATGACCACCCCCGTCGAGCAGGGCCGCTCGCCCTTCGACCTGATCGCCGAAGCGGGCCGGCTGGCGCTCGAAGACGCCGGCGCCCCAGGCCTCGCGGCCAGGATCGACACGGTCGCCATGCTGCGCCTGTTCGCCGACACCTCGCACCGCTTCGCGACCAAGCTCGGCACGTCGACCAACCCGCCGAAGAGCGTGGCGAAGCGTCTCGGCATCGACGCGTCCCGCTACCTCTACACCTGGAACGGCGGCAACATGCCCCAGTACTTGGTGAACAAGTTCGCCGAGGCGATTTCACGCGGCGAGATGCAGGCGGCGATGGTGGTCGGCGGCGAGGCGCTGCGCACCCAGCACGGCGTCGAGCGCCGCGGCCTCGACGACATCTCCTGGCGCGAGGATCCCGGCGGCGAGCCCGAACTGATCGGCGATCCGCGCCGCGGCTGGAGCGACGACGAGGACAGGCACAACATCCGCGCCGCGATCACCCTCTACCCGCTGATCGAGAACGCCATTCGCGGCCAGCGCGGTGCCTCCATCCCCGACCACCTGAAATCCATGGGCAAGCTGTTCTCCGGCTTCGCCAGGGTGGCGGCGGAGAACCCGCTCGCCACGCGCCGCGACGGCTTCACCGCCGAGCAGCTCGCGACGGTCGACGGCGGCAACCGCTGGATCGGCTTCCCCTATCCGCGGCTGATGAACTCCAACGCCTTCATCGACCAGTCGGCGGCCTTCATCATCACGTCGGTCGGTCTGGCGCGCGAACTCGGCATCCCCGAATCGAAGTGGGTCTACCTGCACGGCTGCGCCGACGGCCACGACCACTGGTTCCTGTCCGAGCGGCCGGAGATCCACGTCTCGCACGCCATCCGCAACGGCTCGCGCAAGGCCTTCGACATGGCCGGCAAGACCGTCGGCGACATGCGCTTCCTCGACCTCTACAGCTGCTTCCCCTCGGCGGTCGAGATCGGCTGCAAGGAGATGGGGATCGCCGAGGACGATCCGCGCGGCCTGACGGTGACCGGCGGCCTCCCCTATTTCGGCGGCCCGGGCAACAGCTACGTCGTGCACTCGATCTCGGAGATGCTCCGCCGCGTCCGCTCCGAGCCGGGCAGCTTCGGCCTCGTCACCGCCAACGGCAACTACGTCACCAAGCATTCCTTCGGCATCTACTCGACCACGCCGACCGAAGGGCAGTGGACCCGCGAGGACCCCGCCGTCCTCCAGGCCGAACTCGACGCCATGCCGAAGGTCCCGTACGTCTCCGAGGCGAGCGGCCCGGCGACCATCGAGACCTACACCGTCATGCACGGCAAGAACGGCCCGGACTACGGCGTCGTCTACGGCCGCCTGAACGCCACGGGCCAGCGCTTCGTCGCAAACACCCCGTCCGACCAAGCCACGCTGCAGGACCTCCAGGACCGCGACAGCCTCGGCCGCCCGGGCACCGTCCACCGCGAGGACGGCCGCAACATCTTCGTGCCGGGGTGAAGCCCCGCGGCGCCCGGTCGGCAGAAGGCATCGGACCTCCCGCCGAATGACCTTGCCGCCCGGGCGATAACCGACGACAAGGGCCGCGGCCGGCATGGTCATGCCGGCCGGAACCGCGGCAACATCGGCGACATCGCGCATGCTCGGCACCTGGCGACGACTGCCCAAGGGTCTCCGCTACAAGGCGGCGATCGCCTGGTACGACTTCCTGACGCGTCTCGACCGCAAGGGCGAAGTCGTGTTCCTGAACCATGGTTTCGCTCCCGACGGGGCGGACCGCATGGACATCGGGCTGCTGCCCGAGGACGAGGCAGAGCGCTATGCCATCCAGCTCTACCATCACGCCGCCAGCCCCGCGGACGGCTCGGTGGACTGGGCGGGCAAGGATGCGCTGGAGGTCGGCTGTGGCCGCGGCGGCGGGGCGTCCTACGTGGCGCGCTACCTGAAGCCGCGCAGCCTGGTCGGGCTCGACATCGCCGGCAAGGCCATCGAGCACTGCCGGCGCCGCCACACCGCCCCCAACCTCTCCTTCCGCCAGGGCGACGCCCAGGCCCTGCCCTTCCCGGACGAGAGCTTCGACATCGTCCTGAACGTCGAATCCTCCGGCTCCTACCCCGACAAGGCCGCCTTCTTCGCCGAGGTGGCGCGCGTGCTGCGCCCCGGCGGACATTTCCTGTTCGCCGACTACCGGCGCCTGGACGCCATGCGCAAGCTGCGCCGGCAGCTGGCCGCGATGCCGCTCACGCCCGTTTCCGAGCAGGACATCTCCGACAATGTCCGGCGCGGCCTGCTGCTGGACGACGCGCACAAGCGCGCGCTGATCGACCGCACCGTGCCCTGGCCGCTGCGCGGCCTCGCCCGCCAGTTCGCCTTCATCAGCCGCGGCGAGGGCGACGAGGCCCATGCCCTGGCCAGCGGCGACCGTGTCTACATCAGCTGCGTCTTCGCCAAGCCCGCCGCATAGCGGCGCCCCGTAGCAGGGCCACATGGCGGGAAGGGCCGTTCCGCCCTATCCTGCCGCGAAATCATCGGGAGGACGGCATGGATCTGCAGCTGCGCGGCAAGACGGCACTGGTCACCGGTGCATCGAAGGGCATCGGCCTGTCGGTCGCGCGCCTGCTCGCTGAGGAGGGCTGCAACCTGCACCTCGCGGCACGGTCCGAGGCGGACCTGACGAAGGCGCGCGACGAAATCCGCGGACGCTGGAACGTCCAGGTCACGATCCACCCGATGGACCTCGCCGCACCGGGCGGCATGCAGGCGCTGGCAGCCGCCTGCCCCGACCTCGACATCCTGGTCAACAATGCCGGTGCGGTACCGGCCGGCGACATCGCGGCGGTCACCGAGGAGCGCTGGCGCGCCGCCTGGGACCTGAAGGTGTTCGGCTACGTCAACCTGTCGCGCGAGGTCTATGCCGCCATGAAGGCGCGCGGCGGCGGGGTGATCGTCAACGTGATCGGTCTCGCCGGCGAGCGGCCGTCCAAGGGTTATATCGCCGGGTCGGCGGGCAATGCCGCGCTGATGGCCCTGTCGCGCGGCATGGGCGGCGCCAGCCTGGCCGACGGCATCCGCGTCGTCGCCGTCAATCCCGGCCTGATCGCGACCGAGCGCATGTTCGTCATGCTGAAGGGCCGGGCGAAGGACAAGTTCGGCGACGAAAGCCGCTGGGAGGAGATGATGCCCTCCGACCCGCCGCCCGGCACGCCGGAGCAGGTGGCCGACCTCGTCGTCTATCTCGCCAGCCCGCGCGCCGGCCATGTCACGGGCACGGTCGTCACCATCGACGGCGGCCAGGCGCACAAGTAGGGAGACGGTCGGCCCTCACGGATTCCGCGGCAGCGGGCGCATGTCTCCCGTCTCGCCGGGCGGGTTGGAGCGCGGCACGAATGCGGCCTCGTGCCGCGTCTCACGGTGGTGGTGGAGCGCCCAGTGCACCGAGGGGAAGGCGATCTCCTCCCACGGGATCTCGTCCCACTCGAACAGGCCGACCGCCTCGGTCTCCTCGCCGGCCGCCACGTCGGGCGAGACGAGGTCGGCGCGATACATCAGCTGCACCTGGCTGATCCGGGGGATCGAATAGACCGCCAGCAGCTGATCGATGCGGATCCGGGCACAGGCCTCCTCGAAGGCCTCGCGCGCCGCACCGTCGGCCGTCGTCTCGTTCAGTTCGAGATAGCCCGCCGGCAGCGTCCAGAAGCCGCGGCGCGGATGGATGGCGCGGCGGCAGAGCAGAATGCGGCCCTCCCACGTTGCGACCACGCCGACGACGATCTTCGGGTTCTCGTAGTTGACGAAGCCGCAGTCGGCGCAGACGAGGCGCTCGCGGCTGTCGCCTTCCGGCACGCGGCGCTGGAAGGAGGAAGCCTGGGGGGATGGGGTGGAATCCGTCTCGGCCATGCCGGAGAGGATGGCGTCTGCGGCGCGGCCGGGCAACCGCCGCAGTTCAGACCTTGATGTTCAGCAGGCTGCCGCGCGGCAGGTTGGCGGTGGGCGCGCCGTGCTGCATGGCGGCCACGCCCTGGTTCGGCGCGGCGGCGACGGTCTGCACCGAACGCGTCGGCGCCGTCGGCTGCGCCACGTGCTGGGCCGCCTGCGTGGTCGGCGCGGTCTTCGTCGACGGCGGAGTCCCGCCGAAAGCGCCCAGCGCGACGAAGAGGTTGGACGATGGCGGTATCTGCATGGACGACGATCCCTGCGGGAGTCCCCTGACGCGAAGCTTAATCGCCCGATGCGGGTAAACGAGCCGTTAAGCCGGAGCCGGCTATCGGAACTTTCCGCCTGCCGCACGAAATAGTGATGCGATGCCAACCCTGCTGACCTGGAACATCGCGCGCGCGGCGGACGATCGGCTCGATGCCGTCGCTTCGTTCGTGCGCGGCGTGGCGCCGGATCTGCTCCTGCTCCAGGAGGCGGTCGAGGATTCGCGGCGGCTCAAATCGCTCCTGGGCGGCGAGGTGCGCTTTGTCCCCGCCTTCCCGCTGCCCGGCGGCGCGCCGGGCGCCACGGCGGAGGGAATGGCGCTGTGGAGCCCGGCACGCCTGCACGACGTCGAATCGACGGCCCTCGGCGGCTGGCCCTGGCCGCGGGTCGCCCTGCGCTGCCGTCTCGGCGGGCTCACCGTCTGCAACCTTCACCTTTCCCACCTGCCCTGGCAGCGCCAGGCGCAGCTGCGCGCCGTGGCGGCGCACCGCGACCGTCCGCTGCTGCTCGCCGGCGACTTCAATCGACCGGGAGGCTGCCGGCTGGCGGGCTTCACCGCCGTGGTTCCCGCCGGATGGAGCTTCCGGCGCGGCCCGCTGCGCCTGCGGCTGGACGCGGCGCTCGTCTCGCCCGGCGTGCGGGTGGCCGGTGCCAGCTACCTGTCGAGCCGCCTTTCGGACCACCGGCCGATGCTGCTCCGCCTCGGCGGAGGGACATAATGCCAGCCCGCTGCACCTGTTCGTTTACCCATCGGCAACACTCCGGTGCCACTCTGCGACAGGGCGAGTGCGCCGACGCCGCATGTAGCGGCCGGTCTTGGCGGAGAGAATCCTGGCGATGAAGCAGAACAACCCCGAAGCGCAGGTCAAAGGCCTGCTCAGCCTCGCGCGCGACAAGTCGAGCGCCAGCCGCGAGAGCCTTTCGGACGTCATTGCCGACCTTTTCCACGGCCGCACCAACGTCCTGACCAAGGACGAGCGCGTCCTGATGCACCGGATGATCCGGCGCCTGGTCGAAGACCTGGAGGGGTCGGTGCGCACCGGCCTCGGCCGCCAGCTCGCCACCAGCGCCAGCATTCCGCGGGCGACCGTGCTGGCGGTTTCGCGCGACCAGGATCCGGTCGCCTACGCCATCCTCATGGAGAGCAGCGTCCTCGCCGACTCGGAGCTCATCGAGGTCGTCCGCCACCGTGCGCTTCAGCATCAATTGGCCGTCGCCCGGCGTCGTGGCGGCGTCAGCAGCCACATCGGCGACGTCCTCGCCCAGACCGGCAATGCCGACCTGGTCGCCGGCCTGTTCGACGATCCGCCCGAAGCCGCCGTCGGCGGCAACGATTTCGACACGTCCCGGCTCGCCGCCAGCGACCTCGCCCCCGACCTCGCTCGCCGGCTCTGCCTCTGGGTGTCCGTTGCCCTGCGCCAGCACCTGCTGGAGCAGTTCAAGATCGACGAGGTCGCCCTCGACGATGCGCTCGAGCATGCCGTCGAGGAGGCCGGCAGCGTCGGCGGCTGGTCCTACAGCGTCTCGACCCCAAGCGAATCCCGCGGCGCCGGCGATCCCGACGCCGATGCCCAGATGATCGCCCATCTCCGCCGCGGCGACATCCCGCAGTTCGAATCGGTCCTGTCGCGCATCAGCGGCCTTCGCCCGCAGCTCATCGGCCGCATGGTCTACGAGCGCGGCGGCGAGGCGCTGGCGACGATCTGCATGGCGGCAAACATGAGCAAGCGGGCCTTTGCCGCGATCTTCCTGCTGAGCCGCGAGGCATGGCCCGAGCAGGAGGAGGTGGGCGCGCAGGAGGTGGCCCACGCCCTCTCCTTCTTCGACCAGTTGAACCCCGTCGCGGCGAAGCGCGTCGTGTCCCGCTGGCGCCGCAACTCCGACTACCTGAACGCCATACGCCAAGTCTCCTCCAGCCCCAAGATCTCGCTCGTCCAACGCGGCTGACCGGCAGCGGCGCCGGGGCCGACCTCACCGCTGCCGCCGCGCAGCGAGACGAGCCGGTCTCATCCGCTGGGGCCGGTGACGGCAATGCGGCTATGTCTTTGCCTGGGGTGCCGCGGCTGCTATAGCCGGTGACCTGGAGGGCGGCCGTGTCACGAGCGCTCGCCTGCCTGGAGCAGGCTTTCGATCAGCACCTGGACGTCGCCGCCCGCACCCGGGCGGCGGTCGCGGAGCCGTTCCAACGGCTGACCGGCCTCGCCACGGCGACGCTCGCCGCGGGCGGCAGGCTGCTGCTGTTCGGCAACGGCGGCAGCGCCGCCGACGCCCAGCACATCGCCGCCGAACTGGTCGGACGGTTTCGCCTGGAGCGGCGCGCCCTCGCCGCCATCGCCCTCACCACCGACACGTCGCTCCTGACCGCCGTCGCCAACGACTACGGCTTCGCGAACGTGTTCGCGCGCCAGGTCGAGGGCCTCGGCCGCGCCGGCGACCTCGCCATCGGCCTCAGCACCTCCGGCAACAGCCCGAACGTGATCGAAGGCCTGCGCGCGGCCCGCGCCGGCGGCCTGCATGCCGCCGCCTTCGCCGGTGGCAGCGGCGGCGGCCTCGCCGGCCTCGCCGACCCCCTGCTCCTGGTGCCTTCGGACGACACGCCGCGCATCCAGGAGATGCACATCCTCCTGGGCCACGCGCTGTGCGAGGCCGTCGAGCTGGCACTGGCGGAAACCCGATGACGCAGGCGTCCCCTCCGATCGGCGACCTGCTCGCCGCACTCCATGCGCTGCCGGGGGTGTCCGTGCTGGTGGTCGGCGACGCCATGGTCGATCGTTACGTCTATGGCGAGGTCGATAGGATCTCGCCCGAAGCGCCCGTGCCGGTGCTGCGCGCGGGACGCGAGACCGCCGTGCTGGGCGGCGCCGGCAACGTCGTGCGCAACCTCGCCGCGCTCGGCGCCGCCGTACGCTTCGTCGCCGCCGTCGGGGACGATCCGGCCGGCGAGGAACTGCAGCGTCTGCTGGCCGCCGAGCCCAGGGTCTCGGCCGACCTCGCCATCGAGCACGGCAGGATCACGACCCTCAAGGTGCGCTACGTCGCCGGTGGACAGCAGCTCCTGCGGGCGGACCGCGAAACCGCGGCGCCGCTGGCGGCTGCGGCCGCGGACCGGCTGACCCAGGCGGCCCTGGCGGGCGTCGCGGCCTGCAGCGTCGTCATGCTGTCGGACTATGGCAAGGGCGTGCTTCGGCCGGAACTGCTGGCCGCGATCCTGCAGGCCGCGCGCGAAGCGGGACGGCCGGTAGTGGTCGACCCGAAGGGCGGCGATTTCGGTCGCTATCGCGGTGCGACGCTCGTCACGCCGAACCGGCGCGAACTGGCCGAAGCATCCGGGATGCCCGTCGACGGCGACGACGCCATCGTCGCGGCCGCCCGTGCCATCCTGGCCGCGACGGGGATCGAGGCGCTACTGGTCACGCGCAGCCAGGACGGGGCCAGCCTGATCACCGCCGACGCGGTATCGCACCTGCCGGCCGAGGCACGCGACGTATGGGACGTCTCCGGCGCCGGAGATACCGTGGCCGCCGTCGCGGCGATGGTGCTGGGGACCGGCCGCGGCCTGGAGACGGCGGCACGGCTCGCCAACGCCGCGGCCGGGATCGTCGTCGGCAAGGCGGGCACCGCGACGGTCGAGCCGCGCGAACTGGAAGCCCTGCTGCGCCGGGCCGACCTGCTCGCCGGCGGCGACAAGATCGCCCACGTCGACGACGCCGCCCGAATCGCCGCAGCTTGGCGCGCCGACGGCCTGACCGTCGGCTTCACCAACGGCTGCTTCGACCTGCTGCATCCAGGTCATGTCTCGTTGCTGGCGGCCGCCCGGTCGCGCTGCGACCGGCTGATCGTCGGCCTGAACAGCGACGCCTCGACCCGGCGCCTGAAGGGCGAGACCCGTCCGATCCAGACGGAGACCGCGCGTGCCCTGGTCCTCGCCTCGATGGGCAGCGTCGACATGGTGGTCGTGTTCGACGAGGACACGCCGCTCGCCCTGATCGAGGCCCTCCGACCCGATCTGCTGGTGAAGGGTGCCGACTACAGCGTCGATCAGGTGGTCGGCGCCGACCTCGTCCGCTCCTGGGGCGGCGGCGTCTTCCTCGCCCCACTGTCCGAAGGTCACAGCACCACCCGGCTGGTGCGCGGGATGCGGGGCTGACTGCCTAGCGCAGGCGCTCCGCCGTCCAGGTCCAGCGGCCACCGGCGCTGCTCGTGGCGGTACCGGCGATGCTGTCGACGGTGACCAATGTACCGCGCCGGGTGACCGTCCTGCCGAGGCGGTTGGCGTAGAGCAGTTCCACGCTGTCGCCGTCCTGCTTCCACGTCCACGAATCGCCGAATGGCACGCCGCCGATCGCGCCGTCGGGCCTGAGCTGCAGGGTGAAGGCGGCGCCACCTTCGTCGGCGAAGCGCCAGGATGCCCCGGCGACCGTCACCGACTCCGCCGCCCGGCCCGTCTCGGCCCCCGGCACTGCGCCGCTCCGTCCCGACGCCCCCGCTGCCGACGGTCCCGTTGCCGGCGGCGGTGCCGCTGCCGGGCCCACCGCATCATCGGCTCGGGGCGCGAGAGGAAGCGCCGCAGCCGTCGCCGCGGTCTGCCGGGCTTCCGGCGCCTCGCCGCCACCGCCGGCAATCGAGGCCTCCTCGCCCCCCACCTCCCCTGGGGCCGCCTCCCCTGGGGCCGCCTCCCGCAGGCGCCGATAGATGGCGAGGCTGGGCGTGCCGGTGGGCTCGACGCCGAGCTGTCGCTCGTAGCGCCGGATCGCCTCTCGAGTCATCTGGCCGACGATCCCGTCCGGCCGGCCGCGGTAATAGCCGAGTTCCGAAAGCCGTGCCTGAATGGCGGCGATCACCTCCGCCTGGGCGGGCACCTCCCCGTCACGCGGATCGGCGAGCGCGCTCGGGGTGACGACCAGCAGCACCGCCGAGAAGAGTGCGGTCCGGAGGGGATTCCGGCTGGACGTCATCGACTCGCTACCCTCGCTGGATCATCGCACCGGATCGGCCGTCCGCGGGCAGTCAAACACCCCATTGAACGTGCGCGTCGGATCAAACCACAGGCGGGGCGGACCATCAAACCAAACCGGCCGCACGCCGCACGCCCCATCGCGGACCCGCCGGCCGGCCCGTTGTACGGACAAGGCGTTCCGGCTATTGAGGGCGTCCAGGAGACCGCAGGAAACCGGACGCGAGACATGGTCGACGATACCGAACGCATGCTGCGCGACAGCGTGGCGGCCTTCGTTCAACGGGGCGAGGGGCCGGCGCGGCTGCGGCGGGTGCGCGGCACGAAGCCCGGCTTCGAGCGCGACAGCTGGAACCGCATCGTCGAGGCGGGCTGGATCGGCCTCCATCTGCCCGAGGAGAGCGGCGGCTTCGGCCTCGGCCTCGCCGAACTGGCCGTCGTCATGGAGGAGCTGGGCCGCGGTCTGGCGCCGGAGCCGGCCGCCTCGGCCGGCGTCCTCGCGGCGGGCGCGCTGGCCTACGCCGGCGGTGACGCCGCAGCCCTGGTGCCGAAGGTCATCTCCGGCGAGATCCTGCCGTGCCCCGCCTGGCAGGAAGCTGAGGGCGACCATGCCGGCCAGACCTGCGCCACGCGCGCCGAGGGCGGCAGGCTCACCGGCATCAAGCGGTTCGTCCTCGCGCCCGAAGGCGCCGACGGCTACGTCACAACCGCGCGCGACGGCGACGCGCCGGCCTTGTGGTGGGTCGAGGCTGGCGCCGACGGGCTGGCCGTCGAGACGCAGATCCGCACGGACGGCGGCTGGATCGGCGAGGTCCGATTCGAGAACACCCCCGCCCGCCGCCTCGCCGATGCCCCCACCACCAATGCCGCCCTCGCCCGTGCCGTGGACGAGGCGCGCCTCGCCGCCGCCGCGGAACTGGTCGGCGTGATGGCGGCCGCGTTGGACATGACGGTCGAGTTCGTCAAGCAGCGCAGCCAGTTCGGCAAGCCGATCGGCAGCTTCCAGGCGCTGCAGCACCGCATCGTCGACATCTGGACGCAGAAGGAGTTGGCGCGCGCCGCGGTCATGCGCGCCGTCGAACTGTTCGACCGGACGACCGACCCGCGCGAGCGCGCCGTCGTAGTGAGTGCCGCCAAGGCGCGCTGCACCGACGCGGCCCTGCTGATCACCCGCCAGGCGATCCAGCTGCACGGCGGGATGGGCTACACCGACGAGGCTGACATCGGCCTGTACCTGAAGCGGGCGCTGGTGCTCGGCGCGTGGCTCGGCAACGGTGCCGCCATGCGGCGGCGCTTCGCCGCGCTCTCGCCGACGGAACAGGCGGCCTGACGAAGCATCCAGGGAGGAAGGGAATGGAGCCCGGCGTCGACCTCGACCGCGACGGTGACGTCGCCATCGTCACGATACGTGATCCGGCCCGCCGGAACGCGCTGTCGCCGATCATCCGCAGCGGTCTCGTCGAGGTCTTCTCGACCCTGATGACCGAGACCGACGACAGCCGCGCCATCGTCCTGCGCGGCGCCGACGGCACCTTCTGCTCGGGCGGTGCCATCGACACGATGGAGGGCATCGGCTCCTTCTCCGGCCGCTCGCGCCTGCAGGGCGTGCACCGGCTGGTGCAGCTGCTGGTGCGCGGCGAGAAGCCGGTGGTCGCCGCGGTCGAGGGCTACGCCTTCGGCGGCGGCTTCTCGCTGGCGCTCGCCTGCGACCATGTCGTGGCCGGCCGGGACGCCCGCTTCGGCGCCTCCTTCGGCAAGCTCGGCCTGATGCCGGACATGGGCCTGCTCTGGACCCTGCCGCAACGGGTCGGCATCGGCCGCGCGCGGCGCCTGATGATGCTGAGCGAGCCCGTCGGCGCCGAGGAGGCGCACGCGCTGGGCATCGTCGGCACGCTGGCGGAGCCGGGCGCCGTCCAGGAGGCGGCGATGAAGAAGGCGCGCGCCTTCGCCGACGCCGCGCCGCTGCCCAACCGGATCACCAAGGCCGCCCTCGCCGCATGGCCGCTGGCGCTCGACCCGATGCTCGACCACGAATCCCAGGGCCAGGGCGTGCTGTTCGGCACCGAAGACCTGCAGGAGGGCCTGAAGGCCTTCTACGAGAAGCGCGCCCCGCGCTTCGCCGGCCGCTGAGGGAGGGAACGATGAGCGGTTCCATGGTCCTGGTCGAGCGGCGCGACGCCGTCACGATCCTGACGATCAACAACCCGAGGCAGCGCAACGCCATGTCCGGCCCGGTGAAGGCCGAGCTGATCCCGGCGATGCGCGCCGCCCTCGCCGACGCGGGCTGCCGCGCCATCGTGCTGACGGGCGCCGAAGGCTGCTTCTCCGCCGGCGGCGACGTCTCCCGCTTCTCGACGATGGCGCCCGAAAAAGGGCGCCAGCTGGTGCGCGACCAGCGCGAGTTCCTGCACCTCGTCATGCGCGGCGACAAGGCGGTCATCGCCGCGGTGGAGGGCTATTCCTATGGCGCCGGCTTCGGGCTCGCCATGGCCTGCGACCATATCGTCGCCGCACGCGACGCCAGGTTCTGCGCCGCCTTCAACAAGATCGGCCTGATGCCGGACGGCGGCCTGCTCTGGACCCTGCCGCAGCGGATCGGCGCCGAACGGGCGCGCGAGATGATGATGCTGGCCACCGTCGTCGACGGTGCCGAAGGCCATCGCATCGGCCTCGTCGACACGCTCGCCGAGCCGAAGGGCGCCCTCGACGCGGCGCTCGCCAAGGCCGCGCTGTTCGCCGCCGCCGCACCGATCGCCGTGGCCATGACGAAGTCCGCCTTCGCCCGCTGGCCGCTCAATCTCGACCAGTTCCTGGCGATGGAAGCCGACGGCCAGGCGCTGCTGCTGTCCAGCGAGGATTGCCGCGAGGGTGCGCGCGCCTTCCTCGAGAAGCGCGCACCCGCCTTCAGGGGGAGGTGACCATGGCCCAGCTCGAACGCGGCACGCACCTGACCCGCGAGGGTGCGATCGCCATCCTCACCATGAGCAATCCCGGCAAGCGCAACGCCTTCTCGGTGGAGATGCGCGAGGATCTGACCCGACACCTGGAAGACCTCCAGCGCGACTCCTCCTGCCGCGCCATCGTCCTCCAGGGCGCCGACGGCTGCTTCTCGGCCGGCGGCGACGTCTCCGGCTTCGGCACGAAGACGGTGATCGACTACCGCGCCGGCCTGATCGCCTCGCATCGCTTCGTGCGCCTGCTGATCACCGGCGAGAAGCCGGTGGTGGCCGCCGTCGAGGGCTATGCCTACGGCGCCGGCCTGGGCCTGGCCCTCTGCTGCGACCAGGTGGTCGCCGCCCGCGACGCCAAGCTCTGCGCCTCCTTCGCCAAGATCGGCCTGATGCCGGACATGGGCCTGCTGTGGACCCTGCCGCAGCGCGTCGGCGTCGGCCGCGCCAAGGAGATGATCATGCTGGCGACGGTCGTCGGCGCCGAGGAGGGCCTGGGCATCGGGCTCGTCGACGAGGTGGCCGATTCCGGCGGTGCCCTCGCCGCTGCGATGGCGCTGGCGGAGCGTTTCGCCGCGACCGCGCCGTCGGCCACCGGCCTCACCAAGGCGATGCTGGCACGCCACCCGCTCGGGCTGGAGGACCAGCTGGAGTGGGAGGCGCAGGGACAGGGCCTGCTCTTCACGACGGCCGACGTGGCCGAGGGCGTCGCCGCCTTCCGCGCCAAGCGCCCCGCCACGTTCAAGGGCGAGTAGCTGCCGCCGGACGACAGGGGCGGCCGCATGGCGGGCGATGTCGGCTGGGGCGCCGTGCTGCGCGGCGCCAACGGCCTGCGCGCCCTGGTGCTGGCCGGCGGCGTGGCGCTGCATGCGGTCTACGTGTTCGTCGCATCCACGGTCATGCCGTCGGTCGTCGTCGAGGTCGGCGGCGTCGCCTACTACGCCTGGGCGACCACCGTCTTCGTCGTCGGGTCCATCGTCGGCTCGGCCGTCGCCACGGCCCTCGCCGCCAAGCTCGGGCCGCGCGGCGCCTATCGCGCCGGTGCCGCGCTGTTCATCGCCGGCAGCCTCGCCTGCGCCCTGACCACGTCGATGCCGACCTTCCTCGCCGGCCGTACGCTGCAGGGGCTGGGCGGCGGCATGCTCGTCGCCCTCGCCTACGCCACGATCCGCCAGCTCTTCGCGCCGGAGGTTCGGCCACGGGCCTTCGCGCTCATCTCGGGCGTCTGGGGCGTCGCCGCCCTCTGCGGACCGCTGCTCGGCGGCGCCTTCGACAGCGCCGGCCTGTGGCGCGGCGCCTTCTGGGTGGCCGTCCCCCTGACCGCCGCCTTCGCGGTGATGGTCCAGTCGATCGTTCCGCGCCGCAGCGAGGGTCAGGAGCGGCGCGGCGTCGCCGGGCTGCGCCTGTTCCTGCTGGCCCTCGCCGCCTTCGCCGTGTCCGCCGGCAGCGTGCCGGGCGAACTCTGGGCCGCCGCCACCGGCCTCTGCGTCGCGGTCCTCCTGATGGCCGCCCTGTTCGCCGTCGACCGGCACGCCACGGGCCGCCTGCTGCCGACCGGCGTCTACGACCCGCGCAACCGGCTCGGCGCGATCTCCCTCACCATGACCCTGATGATCGTCGGCACGGGCGCCATGTCGTTCCTGCCTTACGTGCTGCGCGCGGCGCACGGCCACACGCCGCTGGTCGCCGGCTATGCGGCGGCGCTTCAGGCGATGGGGTGGAGTTCGTCGGCCCTGGTGACCGCATCAGCGAGCGGCGGAGCCGTGCGGCTGCTGCTGCGCGTCGGCCCGGCGGTCATGGCGACGGGGCTTCTGGCCGTCGCCGTCGCGCTGCAGAGCCCGATGCTGCTGCCGACCGCGGTATCCTTCTTCGTCGTCGGCACGGGCATCGGCCTGTGCTGGGCGCATCTCGGCAATCTGCTGATCGGTGCCGCCCGCGACGGCGAGCACGACCTCACCGCCTCCTTCATCTCGACCGGACAGCTCATCGCGCTGGCCTTCGGTGCCGCGCTCGCGGGCATGGTGGCCAACACCGCCGGCCTTCCCCTGGCGCGTGCGAGCGGCGAAATCACCACCGCCGCGGCTTGGCTCTACGGCAGCTTCGCCGTCGCGCCGGCGCTCGCCTTCTTCGCGGCGCAGCGGGCCTTGGCCCTCCTGCCGCACCGGTAGGGCTGCGAGGCCCGCGCCGCGGCGCGGGCCCCGCGATCGGCCTACTTCTTCTCTTTGTCCATGTCGGCGAAGACCTCGCCGGCACAGCGGAACGCCTCGACGGCCGCCGGCACGCCGGCATAGACGCCGACCTGCAGGAAGACTTCCTTGATCTCGTCCTTGCTGACGCCGTTGTTGATGGCGCCGCGGATGTGCAGCTTCAGCTCGTGCACGCGGCCGACTGTGCTGAGCATCGTCAGGTTGATGATGCTGCGCGTCTTGCGGTCCAGGCCAGGCCGGCACCAGACGCTGCCCCAGCAGTCTTCCGTCGCGAACTGCTGCAGCGCCCGCTGGAACTCGTCGTTGGCGCCGCGTTCGATCGCCGGCTTCACATACTGGTCGCCGAGAACCTCGCGGCGGACCTGCAGGCCCTGCTTGAAGCGTTCGCTCTCGTCGTATTTGGACGTGTCCATGGCCTCACCTCTTCGTCTGGGTCGCTCGCCGCGCATAAGACTGCGAAGCCGCCGCGCGGGCAAGCCCCCGGCCCGCACCCCTCCCGGCACACGGATCCGCCACACTGGACCTGCCCGCCGATTGCAATAACATGCCCGGCTACCTGAACGAATCAGGGCGGAAGGGGAGAAGGGGCGATGATGGAAAGACGCAAGTTTCTGACGACGGCGGCGGTCGGCGGTGCAGCCGCGGCCGCAGCGGCCGGGAGTTTCCCCGCGCCAGCGATTTCGCAGGGCAAGGTCGAGTGGCGCATGGTCACCACCTGGCCGAAGAACTTCCCCGGCCAGGGCACGGCGGCCGAGCGCTTCGCCAAGAGCGTCGGCGACGCCACCGACGGGCGTCTCACCATCAAGGTCTTCGCGGCCGGCGAGCTGGTCCCCGCCTTCGAAAGCTTCGACGCGGTCACGCGCGGCGCGGCCGACATGATGCACGCCTCGCCCTACTACTGGCAGAACAAGAGCAAGGCGACGAACTTCTTCTCCACCGTCCCCTACGGCCTGACGACGAACGAGCTGAACGCCTGGATGGATTACGGCGGCGGCCAGCAGCTCTGGGACGAGCTCTATGCCGGCTTCAACCTGAAGGGCTTCCACGGCGGCTCGACCGGCGTGCAGATGGGCGGCTGGTTCAACAAGGAGATCAACTCCGTCGCCGACCTGAACGGCCTCAAGATGCGCATCCCCGGCCTCGGCGGCGATGCGCTACGCAAGCTCGGCGTCACCGTCGTCAACCTGCCGGGGGGCGAGATCTTCGGCGCCCTGCAGTCGGGCACGATCGACGCGACCGAGTTCGTCGGACCGTTCAACGACATGGCGCTCGGCTTCTTCAAGGTCGCCAAGCACTATTACTGGCCCGGCATGCACGAGCCGGCGACGCAGCTCGAGATCACCGTCGACAAGAAGAAGTTCGACGGGCTGCCGAAGGACGTCCAGCGCATCTTCGAGGCGATCACGCGCGAGGAGAACGTCCGCTTCACCGCCGAGTTCAGCGCCCGCAACGGTGCCGCACTCGACACGCTGGTGCGCCAGCACGGCGTGCAGCTGAAGCGCTTCCCCAACGACGTGCTGACCGCCTACGGCAAGGCGAGCGGCGAGGTGATCGCCGAACTGCGCGAGAACGGCGACGACATCACCAAGCGGATCGTCGAGTCCTTCCTGAAGGCACGCCGCGAGCAGATGGGCTGGAGCCGCATCGGCGAGCAGGAGTTCATGAACGCGCGTCTGCTCGACTACAAGTTCGGCTGACACGGTTTCCGGAAGGCGGCGCGGCGCGGAATCGCTTCCGCGCCGCTTTTCGTTTCGCCGCCGCGCTTCGCCTCAGCGGCAGGAGTCGATCCGCCGGATGTGCAGGAACCGGTGGCGCTCCCCCTGCGCTGCGCCCTGCGGGGCCGCCTGCAGCAGATAGTCCTCCGGCCGGCCCGTCGTCTTGCGCACCGTCCCCGACCAAGCCCACGGCAGGTCCGGATCCGCATTGGCGTGCGCGGTGGCACTCTCCGGCAGGAACGCCCAGTCGCGCCGCGCGGGATCGTAGCGGTAGGCGTAGACGGCGAAGGGCTGCTCGCTCTGGAACTCGAACGTGTAGGAACCGGGGGTGCGCAGCAGCATGTGCAGCGGCAGCACCTTGTCGCCGGCATCGCCGACCGCCGTATCCGGGTCGTACCAGTTCTCGAGCATCACGGCCCCTTCGCGGCACTCGACGACCAGCGCGTCCTGCGCCATCGCCGGCACCGTTCCGGCCAACAGTGCCGACGCCAGCGCGAGCGCTGCGAGCCTGCCTCGGATCATTCCTTCCCCCCTTCCGACATCCCGCATCGGTCCCTTCGGCAGCATCGGTTCACTCGGCCGCGTCGCGCCGGCTGAAAGCCTGCGGCCACTTGGCCGGCCGGCCGCGCTCGTACTGCGGCGGGTAGGCCGCCTCGGCGCCCAGCTCCTCGGCCGCCCGCCAGGCCCAGCGCGGCTCGTACAGCATGCCGCGCGCCAGGGCCACCATGTCGGCCTGCCCGGACGCCACGATCTCCTCGGCGTAGGCGGGCTCGCGGATCATGCCGACGGCCATCGTCGCGATGCCGGTCTCCGCCTTCACCCGCGCCGCCACCGGGACCTGGTAGCCCGGCCTCACCGGGATGCGCGGCAGCGAGTTTCCGCCGCCAGAAATATCGACGAAGTCGCAGCCGCGCTCCTTCAGGACCGCGGCGAAGGCGACGGCGTCGTCCGGCGTGAAGCCTGCCGCGTCCCAGTCGGTGCCGTTGAAGCGGATGCCGAGCGGCTTCGGCTCCGGCCAAACCGCCCGGACGGCGTCGAAGACCTCCAGCGGGAACCGCATGCGGTTCTCCAGGCTCCCGCCATACTCGTCGTTGCGCTGGTTGGCGATCGGCGACAGGAACGAACTGAGCAGGTAGCCGTGCGCGCCGTGCAGTTCGATCAGGTCGATGCCCAGCCTGTCGGCGCGCTTCGCCGCCTGCACGAAGTCGGCGACGACCTTGTCCATGCCCTCGCGGTCGAGTGCCAGGGGCCGGTGCCAGCCGTCGCCGAACGGCACGGCCGACGGCGCCACGGTCTGCCATGCCCCGGGTTCGCCCTCCAGCAGCGGCTTGCCGCCGTCCTGCGGCGCCTGCGCCGAGGCCTTCCGCCCGGCATGGCCGAGTTGGATGCCGATCGGGGTGTTGCCGTACCGGCGGCAGGCCTTCAGCACGCGGCCCAGCGCCGCCTCGTTCTCGTCCGACCACAGTCCCAGGCAGCCGGGGGTGATCCGACCCTCCGGCGAGATGCCGGTCGCCTCGATGATCAGCAGTCCGGCGCCCGACAGCGCATAGCCGCCCAGATGGATCATGTGCCAGTCCGTCGCCGACCCGTCTTCGGCGCTGTACTGGCACATCGGCGCGATGACGATTCGATTCGGCAGTTCGAGGCCACGCAGCCGGATCGGCTGGAACAGCGCACTGGGCATGGGTCGGTCTTCCTCTCACGCGACGGCGGCGCATAAGGTAGTCGGGGCAGCAACCTCACAACAAGCCTGACCGGAGGAAACCCCTAAAATGCAATCGCTCCGCGCCATGATCGCCGGCCCCGAGCCGGTCACCGTTCCGCTCGTGCTCAACCCCATGATGGCGAAGCTCGCCGAAAACGCCGGATTCCGCGCGCTCTACCTGGGCGGCGGTGCCAGCGGCTACATGAAAGTCCACCTCGAGGCGAACCTCACGCTCACCGAGATGTGTCAGGCGGCGCTGGACATCCGCACCGTATCGTCGCTCCCGCTGATCCTCGACGGCGCGGCCGGCTTCGGCGATCCGATGCATATGCGGCGGACGATCGGCATGACCGAGGCGGCCGGCTTCGCCGCCATCGAGATCGAAGACCAGATCCTGCCGAAGCGCGCGCACCACCATGTCGGCATCGAGCACATGGTGCCGGCCGAACTGATGGCGGCGAAGGTAAAGGAGTGCGTCGCGGCGCGCCGGAACCCGGAGACGGTGATCATCGCCCGCACCAACGGCGTGCGCGCCAGCAACATGGACGATGCACTGCGCCGGGCTGAAGCCTACCGCGAGGCAGGTGCCGACGTGCTACTGCTCAGCCCGCGCAATCCGGAGGAGATCCGCCATATCGGCGAGCGTCTCGGCGGGCCGCTGATGTATCTGTGCAAGCCGGGCGGCGTGGCGAGTTCGGGGATGACGGCGGCGGACCTGCATTCGCTCGGCTGGCGGATCCTGGCCGACCCGCAGACGCTCGTGCTGGCGATGTACGAGAACGCGCGCAACGTGTACGCCGAGATGGCCAAGGACTTCGCCGTCACCTCACGGCCGCTCGCCGACTGGGGTACGCTTCAGCACGAACTTCACGATGCGATCGGCCTGGATATCCTCCTGGATATCGAGAAGCGTACCGTGGAGAAAGGCTGAGCAGAGGCCTCAGACGACTGGACCCGCTGCTCTCCGCGGAGAGCGGCGGCCCCGTCAGCCGCCGGTCGCGCTGCCGTTGTCGCGTGTGCGGATGGCCCGCATCGGCGGCCGGTGGTTGAAGGTGAGGCTCATGAGTGCGATGCCGCCGAGGACCGAGCAGATAACGAAGAAGCCGATCAGCAGCATGGCGATGGCAAGTTCTGCGCTCATCCTATCCCTCCCTGATCACATCACTGTCACATTTCAGATCATAAAGCCGGGTTAACGGGCAGGGTTCCGGCACCGGAGGTAATTTTCCGTCGCCTCGGACCTGATTCCTTGCCCAATCGGTCGCCGTGCTGATCGAAAAGCTGTCATGATTCTGCAAACGAAACCGGCTAATGTTCGAACGAACACCGGCCTGAGCGCTGGAACGAACGCACGCACGGTCGCCGCAGACAGCGCATGGAAGCCGCACGCCGACAGAGGGAAATCGCCGAACTGACGCGGGTCGAAGGATTCGCGTCGGTGGAGCGGCTCGCCCAGCGGTACGGGGTGTCGCCGCAGACGATCCGCCGCGACATCAACTTGCTCTGCGACCGCGGCGTCGTCCGCCGGCTCCGCGGAGGCGCCGGTATGCCGGCCGTCCCCGACGAGACGGCGAACATCGCCTACGACGCGCGCCAGGTGATGAATCTCCAGGCCAAGCGCCGGATCGCTGCGCTGGTCGCCGAGCGCATTCCCGATGGTTCGTCGGTATCGATCGGCATCGGCACGACGCCGGAGCAGGTGGCCGTCGCCCTCGCCCAGCGCCGCGGCCTTGCGGTCGTGACCAACAACATGAACGCGGCCATGGTGCTCTGCCGCAACGAAACGAACGCCGTTACCATCGTCGGCGGCCGCCTGCGCAACCGCGACCGCGACGTCACCGGCGACCCGGCGGTCGCCGTCTTCGCGACGTTCAGGGTCGACTTCGCCGTGTTCGGCGTCGGCGGCATCGACGAGGATGGCGGCCTGCTCGATTTCGACAGCGACGAGGTGCGCACGCGCGCCGCCATGGCGGCCAATGCGCGTTCGCGCCTGCTGGTGGCCGACCGCAGCAAGTTCGGCCGCAACGCCTTTGCCCGGGGCGGCAACCTGGGCGAGATGGACGCGCTCTTCACCGATGGCCCGGTGCCGCCGGCCTTCGCCGCCATGGTCGCCGCCAGCGGCGTCGACCTCAACGTAGCCGCCGCGCCGGAAACGCCATGACGATCGATGGGCAGGAGATCCGCGTCGAGCGGCTGGTCAAGGACTGGGCGGGCACGCGGGCCGTGGACGGCATCTCCTTCACCGCCGAGCCGGGCAGCTTCACAGTCCTTCTGGGGCCCAGCGGCTGCGGCAAGTCGACGACGCTGCGCCTCGTCGCCGGCATCGAGACGGCCACCGACGGCCGCATCGCCATCGGCGCGCGCGACGTGACCGGCCTGCCGCCGGGCGAACGCCATATCTCGATGGTCTTCCAGACCTACGCGCTGTTTCCGCACCTGACCGTGGGCGAGAACATCGTCTTCGGCCTGCGGGTGCGGAAGCTGCCGAAAGCCGAGCGCGAAGAGCGCCTGAAGCGGGTCGCCGACCTGCTCGGCATCACCCACCTGCTCGACCGCCGTCCCTCGCAGATTTCCGGCGGGCAGCAGCAGCGCGTGGCGCTCGGCCGCGCCATCGTCGCCGAGACGCCGGTCTGCCTGATGGACGAGCCGCTGTCGAACCTCGACGCCAAGCTGCGCCACGAGATGCGCCAGGAGATCCGTGGCCTGCAGCAGCGGTTCGGCATCACCATGCTCTACGTCACCCACGACCAGGCCGAGGCGATGAGCATGGCCGACCGGGTCATCCTGATGCGCGACGGCCGCATCGAGCAGGACGCGCCGCCGGACGAACTCTACGACCGCCCCGCCACGGCCTTCGCCGCGCGCTTCATCGGCACCCCGCCGATGAACCTGCTCGCTCTCGCCGACGCTCCGTCGGGGGCCGTCGTTCGCGGCACCGACGCCGCAATCGGCTTCGGCGCCGGCGAGGGGATGCTGCTGGGCGTGCGTCCCGAGGACCTGGCGTTTGCCGAGACCGGCCTGCCGGCGCGTGTCGTCGCCGTCGAGTATCTGGGCGCCGACAGCCTCGTCGCCTGCATGGTAGCGGGCGAGGCCTGCGACGTCCGCGTACCCGGCCGCGCCGCCCTGCGCCCCGGCGACACCTGCTTCATCCGCCTGCCCCCCACGGGCCGGCTACACCTGTTCGACGCGGCGAGCGGGAGACGCCGCGACGATACCGCCCGCCGCTCCGACCGACCGGCCACGGCCGGCGCCTGAGAGACAGCGCCGGGCGTCACTGTCCGAGCGAACCACGACCCGTCAGGAGACTTCATGCGACTGTTCAACCGATCCACCCTCGCCGGCTTGGCCACCGCCGCCGGCCTCGCCTTCGCCGCGGCCCCCGCGGCGGCCGACGTCGAACTCACCATGTACTATCCGGTCGCCGTCGGCGGCCCGGTCACCAAGGTGGTCGACGGGATGACCGCCGCCTTCACGAAGGACCATCCCGACATCAAGGTGACGGCCGTCTATGCCGGCAACTACGACGACACGCGCACGAAGGCGCTCGCCGCGCTCAAGGCCGGCCAGCCGGTGCAACTCTCGGTGCTGTTCTCCATCGACCTGTTCGAGCTGATCGACCAGGGCGTGATCGTGCCCTTCGAGGACGTCGTCAAGACCGACGCCGACAAGGCCTGGCTCGACAGCTTCTATCCGTCGCTGATGGCGAACGGCAAGACGCAGGGCAAGACCTGGGGCATTCCCTTCCAGCGCTCGACCATCGTCCTCTACTACAACAAGGACGCGTTCAAGGAGGCCGGCCTCGACCCCGAGAAGGCGCCCGCCACCTGGGCCGACATGCAGGCCATGGGCGAGAAGCTCGTGAAAAAGGACGCGTCGGGCAACGTCGAGCGCTACGGCGTCATGGTGCCGTCGACCGGCTACCCCTACTGGATGTTCCAGGCCTTCGCCAAGCAGAACGGCGAGGTCCTGATGAACCAGGACGGCACCGAGACCTATTTCGACAAGCCGAAGGTCGTCGAAGCCCTCTCCTACTGGCGCGAACTGGGCCAGAAGGGCGTGATGCCCTCCGGCACCGTCGAATGGGGCACCCTGCGCGACCAGTTCCTGCAGGGCAAGACCGCCATGATGTGGCACACCACGGGAAACCTGACCGCCGTGCGCAAGGGTGCGACCTTCGACTTCGGCGTCGCCATGCTGCCCGCCAGCAAGGAGCGCGGCTCGCCCACCGGCGGCGGCAACTTCTACATCTTCGAGAAGGCGAGCCCGGCCGAGCGTGAGGCCGCCCTCACCTTCATCAAGTGGATGACGGCACCGGAACGCGCCGCCCAGTGGTCGATCGATACCGGCTACGTCGCCGTGACGCCGGCCGCCTACGAGACCGAGACGCTGAAGAAGTACGTCGCCGACTTCCCGCCGGCGGCCGTCGCCCGCGACCAGCTCGACCATTCGGTGGCGGAATTCTCCGTGCACGAGAACGCCCGCGTGAAGAAGGCGCTCGACGACGCGATCCAGGCCACCCTCACCGGCGGCAAGGAGCCGGAGGCCGCACTGACCGAAGCCCAGGCCACCGCCGACCGGATCCTGAAGCGGTACCGGTAACTCTTCCTTTCTGTGTCACCCCGCCCTTCGAGACGCCGGCTGCGCCGGCTCCTCAGGGCGGGGTGGTGCTTTTCGCCGATTAGGTCCTCGTCCTGAGGAGGCCCGAAGGGCCGTCTCGAAGGGCGCGGACCGGTCCAACGCCCTCGGAGCATCCACCCCCTTGCCCGCCCACCGCCGCGTCACCGTCCATCCCCCCGTCCAGGCTTGGCTGCTGCTGCTGCCGGCCCTCGTGCTGCTGGTCGCCTTCACCCACTGGCCGATCGTCGCCAGCCTCTGGGACAGCGTCCACTCCACGCCGCGCGGCATGCGGCCGAAGGCCTTCGTCGGGCTCGACAACTACGCCTTCATGATCGACGACCCGGTCTTCTGGCAGGTGATGTGGAACAACCTGCTGTTCGCGCTCGGCACGATCCCCGCCTCGATCGCCCTGGCGCTGCTGATGGCCGTCTTCGTCAACGAGCGGCTTCCGGCGCGCGGCGCGGTGCGGCTCGCCTACTTCACCCCGACCGTCCTGCCGATGGTCGCGGTCGCCAGCATCTGGCTGTTCTTCTTCACGCCGCAGCTCGGCCTGCTCGACCAGGTGCGCGCCGCGTTCGGCGCCGGGCCGCACAACTGGCTCGGCGACCCGTCGACGGTGCTCTGGTGCATCGTGGTCATGACGGTGTGGAAGGAGGCCGGCTTCTTCATGATCTTCTACTTGGCCGCCCTTCAGGCGATCCCGCCGAACCTCACCGAGGCGGCCGCCGTCGAGGGCGCCTCGCGCTGGTACACCTTCCGCCGCGTCGTCCTGCCGCTGCTGATGCCGACGACGCTGTTCGTGCTGATCAACGCGACCATCAACTCGTTCAAGCTGGTCGACCAGCTCTTCATCCTGACCAAGGGCGGCCCGGACAACGCCTCCAGCCTGCTGCTCTACTACATCTACGAGACGGCCTTCGCCTTCAACGACTGGGCCTATGCGGCGACGCTGACCGCCGTGCTGATCTGCCTGCTCGGCGGGCTCGCGCTGATCCAGTTCGTCCTCATCGAGCGCCGGGTGCACTACCGATGAAGACGCGCTCCCTGGAGACGGCCGCCGCCTGGGTGCTCGCCCTGCTCTGGATCCTGCCGCTCGCCTATGCGCTGTGGGCGGCGATCCATCCGCCGGCCTACGCCACCCGCTTCGAGCTGGGGGCGCCGCTCTCGCTGGAGAACTTCCGCCGCGCCTGGGAGATCGCGCCTTTCCCGCGCTACTTCCTCAACACCGTCATGCTCGTGACGATGGTGCTGGCGGGCCAGTTCCTGCTCTGCACCCTCGCCGCCTACGCCTTCGCGCGCTACGCCTTTCCCGGCCGCGACGTCGCCTTCGCGCTGATCATGGTGCAGATCCTGATCATGCCGGAGGTGCTGCTGGTCGAGAACTACATGACGATCGCCCGCATCGGTCTCGTCGACACGGTGCCGGCGATCGCATTGCCCTACGTCGCCTCGGCCTTCGGCATCTTCCTGCTGCGCCAGACCTTCAAGCAGGTGCCGCGCGAACTGGAGGAGGCGGCGCTGGTGGAGGGGGCCGGGCCGCTGACCATCCTGTGGCGCGTCTACGTGCCCCTCGCCCGGCCGACCTACCTCGCCTACGCGCTGGTCTCGATCAGCTACCACTGGAACAACTTCCTGTGGCCGCTGGTCATCACCAGCTCGGTCGAGACGCGGCCGATCACGGTCGGACTCGGCGTCTTCGCCGCGCCGGAGACCGGCGTGAACTGGGCGGTCATCTCCGCCGGCACGCTGATTTCCGTGGCGCCGCTGCTGATCGCCTTCCTGCTCTTCCAGCGTCAGTTTGTGCAGAGCTTCATGCGGGCGGGAATCCGTTAGGCCGCCGGTAGGTCGCATACGTCGACAGCACCCAGCGCAGCGACGGCCGATCGCGCCATCGGGCGAGCGTCGCCGCCGTCGTCGCCGGCAGACGCAGATGGCGATAGACTGGCATCTCCGCCGGAAGCGCCAGCGGCGCGAGGAGGCTGGCGGCGGTGATGTCGGCCCTGCCGAACCTGCCGCCGACCAGCGGGCGCGTCCCGTCGACGCGGTCGTCGAACCACCCCAGTTCGCGCTCGAGTTCCTCCTCCAGTGCGGCGGTCAGTGCAGGCCGGGCATTCATGCTCGACGCCATGGCCCGGCGCAGCACCGGCCAGCTCGCCCTGCCGATGAGGCGCTGCCAGGCAGGCACGCCATCGAGCAGCATGTCGGGAACGCCCGAACCGCGGTGATGCAGCGTCACGCTATAGAGATACTGGCGCAGGAGCGTCGCGATCCGGTGCTCGAACCGGTCCTCCAATGCGGGCTCGCCGCCCGGCAGGCGCAGATGATCGAGGATCCGCCCGCTTCCCTGGACGGCTCGCCCGCCCGGCACGATCAGGACGGGCAGCGACGTTCCCGACGCCACACGCCGCGTCAGCGGCATGTGGATCCCTGCCGCCAACCGCACCTCGTCATAGTCGACGCCCGCATGGTCGAGACCCCACCGGGCGCGCTCGCAGAAATGCGATGAGGGCAGCACGAGGAGCCGGAACGATTGGTTCGCGTCGTCGAGCCGCGTCACGCCGAGCCCGTCCTGAAAAGCCATGAGGTTGCTACGCGGCGGCCGCGGCGGCGGATCAGGCCTTGGCGGCCGCCGCGTCCCGCGCCCGCACCACCCGCTCGCGGTGCAGCACGTAGAGGCCGCTCGCCGTGATGATGCCCGCCCCCGCGAAGGTCCAGGCGTCGGGGAAGTCGCCGAACACCAGCAGGCCCATCAGCGTCGCCCAGATCAGCTCGGTATAGGCGAACGGCGCCAGCACCGAGGCGCTCGCCCGCCGGAAGGCCATGATGACGAAATAATGCCCGAGCCCGCCGAACACGCCGAGGCTGAGCAGCATCGCCCAGCCGAGCAGGTCCGGCGTGCGCCACTCGATCAGCAGCAGCGGCGTCGCCAGCAGCGCGCCGACCAGGGCGGTATAGAACAGGGCGTTCACCGGGTCGGCGTCGCTGCGCACCATGCGCGTCACGATGGCATAGAGGGCCGCCAGGACCGCCATGCCGATCGGCAGCAGCGTCGCCAGCTGCAGGCTGTCCGCCCCCGGCCGCAGGATCAGCAGCATCCCGGCGAAGCCGACGCCGACCGCCGTCCAGCGCCGCGGCCCCACCTTCTCGCCCAGCATCACCACCGACAGGCCGGTGACGATCAGCGGCGCCAGGAAGGCCACCGCCGACAGGTCGGCGAGCGGCATGAAGCGCAGCGCGAAGAAGGAGCAGAGGGTCGAGGTCAGCATCAGCACGCCGCGCAGCACCTGCAGCCCCTTGCGGCGGCTGACCAGCAGGCGCGGAATCCGCGGCGCGAAGATGATCAGGATCAGTAGGAAGTGCGCGAAGTAGCGCGACCAGACGATCTGTCCGCCGGGATAGAGCTGGCTGAGATGTTTGACCAGCGCCCCCATGCAGACGAATAGCATGGGAGCCAGGCAATAATAGACGATGCCGGCGACCGGCGATTCCGCGGGCTCGGCCGGCTTGGCACCTGCGGGCGGCATGGTGACCGCCTGGGAAGCCGGCACGAGCGGCAACGGAAGATCCGGCTACCGGCGGCCGGGACGGCGCGGCCTAGTCCTGCCGCAGCGCATCGTGCTCGCGGTCGTGGTCCGGATCCGGCAGCGGCGCCGGGATCTCGTCCGGCGGCAGCTTTGCACGTGCCGCCTCGACCTCGCGGTTCAGCTCGGTATAGGTGCACAGGCCCAGGTCGACCGGATGACGCGCCCGAATCTGCTGCGTGTTCCAGTGGGTGCGGTCGCGCACCGCCGCGATCGTGTTCTTCGTGGTGCCGAGCAGGCGCGAGATCTGCGCGTCCGACAGCTCGGGATGGTTGCGCACCAGCCAGGCGATGCCGTCCGGCTTGTCCTGGCGCTTGGCCACCGGCGTGTAGCGCGGGCCCTTTGTGCGGGCCGCGGCGCGCGGCACGTTCAGGGTCGCGATGCGCAGCCGCGCCGCCGGATCCTTCTCGCAGCGCTTGATCTCCTCGGCCGTGAGCTCGCCCGCGGTGATCGGGCTGCGGCCGACGATGCCGATCGCCACTTCGCCGTCCGCGATCGCCTGCACCTCGAGCGGGTGATAGCCGCAGAAGGCGCCGACCTGCTCGAACGTCAGGCTGGTATTCTCGATCAGCCACACGGCGGTGGCCTTCGGCATCAGCGGTTGTGACATCGTCTTCTTCCTTCTGGCGCGGCCATCCGGGCCGCCCGGCGCGAGGCATGCGCCGGCGAGGGGGGTGATATGGCGGTCGCGTCCGTTCAAATCAAAGGGTGGCAAGTCAAACGGTACGAACAGTCCGATGCTCAAGGCACCAGCATGATCTTGCCGATATGCGCGCTCGATTCCATCAGCCTGTGCGCCTCGGCGGCCTCCGCCAGAGGGAAGCTCTTGTAGACGACCGGCCAGCACTTGCCCTCGGCGAACAGCGGCCAGACCTTCTCCTCCAGCGCGCGGCAGATCTCGCCCTTGGCCTCCACCGGCCGCGAGCGCAGGGTCGAGCCGGTCACAGTCAGGTGCTTGCGGTGGATCATGCCGAAGTCGGCCGTCACCTTGGTCCCGCCCATCAGCGCCACGAAGCAGAGCCGCCCCTCGCGCGCCAGGACTTCGAGCTGGCGCGGAATATATTCTCCTCCGACCATGTCCAGGATGACGTCGACGCCGCGCCCCTGGGTGAACTCCTTGCCGACGGCGACGAAGTCCTCGGTCTTGTAGTTGATCGCCCGGTCGGCGCCGAAGTCGACGCAGGCCTTGCACTTGTCGTCGGATCCCGCCGTCGCCAGCACGGGCGAGCCGAACGCCTTGGCGAGTTGGATGGCGGTATAGCCGATGCCGCTGGTGCCGCCCTGCACCATGAAGACTTCGCCGGGCTTCAGGCGCGAGCGGTCGAACACGTTGGTCCAGACGGTGCAGAAGGTCTCGGGGATGCCGCCGGCCGTCACCAGATCCACCTTGGGCGGCAGCACCATGCACTGCGGCTCGGGCACGTTCACATATTCGGCGTAGCCGCCGCCCGACAGCAGCGCGCAGACCTCGTCGCCGACCTTGAAGCGCGCGGCACCTTCGCCGAGCGCGACGACGGTGCCGGAGCATTCCAGGCCCGGGATGTCGGTGGCGCCGGGCGGCATCGGATACTTGCCCTGGCGCTGCAGCGTGTCCGCCCGGTTGATGCCGGCCCCCGCGATCTTGACCAGCACCTCGCCCTTTTCCGGCTTCGGCACCGGCCGCGTCGTCGCGACGAGCTGCTCCGGCCCGCCGGGCGTCCGCACCTCGATCGCCGTCATCGTGTCGGGTATCGCTGCACACATGGGCGTGGCTCCTCTTCTGCTGTCGGCCGGCTTGTCGTCGCCGGCCGTTGCGCGGGACAGGCGCTGCAAGGAATGCGCCTTGCTCTAGTATGATAGGCGCCGTGACGCAAGGAATCGGCACCCGAAGCAGTCTCAAGACCGGCGCAGCCGAAGGAGGGACCATGCAGATCGAAGACGAACCGCCGAAGCCCAGGGGCCGCGTCGTCGGCGCCGACCTCTCCCCGCTCTCCATCGGCGACCTGCACGCCTACCTCGCCGACCTGGAGGCCGAGATCGTCCGCGTGCGCGCCGAGATCGAGGCCAAGGGTGCGGCCCGCGGCGGCGCCGAGGCGCTGTTCGGCCGGAAGGACTAGGGAAAGGGCGTCGCCAGACGGGATCCGTCCGCCCGATCTGTCCGGACTCGCTTCCCCGGAACGGCCCGATCGTGTAAACGCGGCAGGTGCGCCCGTGTCGGGCGCCTCCGGCGGCGCCCGCATCGGCTGCCGATATACGGAAGAGCGGCGATGGCTGACGAGATCCGAGAGACCCGGGAGCGCTACCGCTTCTTCCTGCCGATCCAGACGCGCTGGAACGACAACGACACCTACGGCCACGTCAACAACGGCGTCTATTACGAATATTTCGACACGGCGGTGAACCGCTTCCTGGTCGACGAGGGCGGGCTCGACATCCACACCGCCCCCTGCATCGGGCTGGTGGTCGAGAGCATGTGCCGCTATCACGCGGCCGTCTCCTACCCCGAGGCGCTGCAGGCCGGCCTGCGCGTCGGCCATCTCGGCCGCAGCAGCGTGCGCTACGAGGTCGGCATCTTCCGCCGGGGCGAGGACGCGGCGGCCGCGGACGGCCACTTCATCCACGTCTTCGTCGACCGCGAGACCAACCGTCCGCACCCGATCCCGGCGGAGATCCGCTCGGCGCTGGAGCGCCTGAAAGTCTGATCCGATGAAAGCCCAGGCCTCCTCCGGCCCGCCGGCGCGCCAGATCCGGCCGGTGGCGGCGGCCCTGTTCATGCTGGCGTCCTGCGCCTGCTTCGCCATGAACAGCGTCACCGTGCGCTACGTCGCGGCCGACCTGCACCCGTTCGAGATCGCCTTCTTCCGCAACGTCTTCGCCGCCGCGATCATCGTTCCCCTGGCGGTCAGGAGCAACGGCTTCGGCATCTTCCGCGCCAACCGCTTCGACCTGCTCAGCGGGCGCGCGGTGGTCAATTCCGCCTCGATGATCGCCTGGTTCTATGCCGTCCCGCTGATCCCGCTGGCCGACATCACGGCGCTGGGCTTCACCGCGCCACTCTGGGCGACGGTGCTGGCGGCGCTGGTGCTGGGCGAGACGGTGCGCGCCCGGCGCTGGACGGCGACCGCCGTGGGCTTCCTCGGCGCCGTGGTCATCATCCGGCCGGGCTTCGCCGAGGTGAACATCGGCGTCTGGCTGATCCTGTTCTCGTCGGCCATGTGGGCGGCGACGATCATCTTCGTGCGCGTCCTGACCAGCCACGAGCGCCCCGGTACCATCCTCGTCTACCAGACGCTGATGCTGAGCGCGATCTCGCTGGTGCCCGCCCTCTTCGTCTGGGAATGGCCGCGCGCCGACACGCTCGTCTGGCTCTTCCTGCTGGGCGCCCTGACCGCCATGGCGCATTTCTGCCATGTGCGCGCCTACTCGATGCAGGAGGTGGCCGCCCTCCAGCCGATCGACTTCGCCCGCCTGCCCGTCGTCGCCGTCGCCGCCTGGCTGATCTTCGGCGAGACGGCGGACATCTGGGTCTGGATCGGTGCGATCATCGTCTTCATGGCCGGCGTCTACATCTCGCACCGCGAGGCCCAGGTGAAGCGGGAGGCCGCCCGTCTCGCCGCAGCCACCGCCGCATCGGCCACGGCCACCACCACCGTGACCGCCACGGCGACGGGCACCGTGACCGCCACGGCGACGGGCACCGGGGCAACGGGGACCGGGGGGACGGGCGCCGCAAAGCCCGGATAGCCGCTTTCCGCCTCGCGCCCGGCGGCCCATATCGTCTGGACAAGCAGGAGCAGGCCATGAGCACGACCGTCCACCCCGCCTTCGTCCCCTTCGCCATCACCGTCTGCGGCGTGGACGAGTTGTACGGCCATTGCGACGTCGGCGTCAGCCACGTCCTGTCGATGCTCGACCCCGGCACGCCGCAGCCCGACGCCTTCGGCGAATTCGGCGAGCATGCGCGGCTTGAGATGCGCTTCCACGACGTGATCGAGGACGAACCGGCCCGCCCGGCGCCGCAGCCCGAGCATGTCGAGCGCCTGCTCGCCTTCGGCCGCGACCTCCTCGCCGAACCGCCGGCGGACGCCCACCTGCTGGTGCATTGCTGGGCCGGCGTGTCGCGCTCGACGGCCGCGATGACCCTCCTCCTCGCCCAGGCCCGCCCCGACCGCAGCGCCGCCGAAGCGCTCGCCCAGGTCGTGAAGATCCGCCCCATCGCCTGGCCCAACCTGCGCATGATCGAGATCGGCGACGCCATGCTCGGCCGCAACGGCGACCTCGTCCGCGCCGCCCACGCCCGCTACGCCGCCGTCCTGCAAGAACAGCCGCACCGTGCGCAGCAGATGATCATGGCCGGCCGCGCGCGGGAGATCCCGGAGCATCTGCGGCGGTAGGGCGCCGCCGCCGGGCTCTGGCTGACGCGAGCGCTGCGCTGGCCGTACCGGGACACTCTGCAGGCCACTCCCGGGATCCGGTCGCCGGACGCTGCGCCCGCATCGGTGCCCGTGTCCGCGCAACCTGTCGGCGCGCCGCCCCGATGGGAACTCCCGGCGTCGCTGTCGGTTGGAAGCGTTCGACAAGGCGCACCGGTTTCCCAGGCTCGGTGCTCGGCCTGCTCAGGGGCGCCGACCGCCGTCGACGTTTCCGGCGACCCTGCACCGCCCGGCCGGCGCGCCGCCACCTCCTCTCGAAGAGGGAGCCATTGATGAATCGCTCTGCGATCGCTGCCGGCGGCTTCGCCGCCGCCCTGCTCGCTTCCGCGGCCGCGGCTGCCGCGCCTGCCGGCACCGGTGCACCATCCGACGCCGCGGCATCGGGTGAAACTGCGTCAGAGGGCACCGCCGAGCCCGTCGCCGTCTTCGCCGGGACCGGCAACCGCACGACGGCGTCGTTCGAAGTCGAAAGTGCCTGGGAGGTCGCGTGGGACACGACGGGCCGCCGCTTCCAGCTCGTCCTGGAGAGCACCGAAAGCCAGATCCCCAGCATCGTGGCCGATCAGGTACAGGCCGGTAGCGGGACCCGGAACTACGTCAACCCCGGTACCTACAGCTTCGAGGTGCGCGCCGACGGTCCCTGGCGCGTCGAGGTCCGGCCGACCCTCTCCGGCAGCCGCTGATGGGCGGCACCTTGGTGCGCTGACGGCGGCATGCCCGTCGGTCGCCATCGCCGCACGATGCCGGGTTGCACCCGCAGCCGATATTCGACCGGCACGCGAACCTTTCCCGCGGGGACCTGTTGTGAATGCATCGTGACCCGCGGGTGCTGATCGCACCACTGGCCGCGATGCGACACTCGTCCCCTGCACGGAAAGAGAGAGTGACATGCAACGCATCACGTTCGCCTTCGCGGCAGTGGTGGCCTTCGGCGCCGTCGGGTGCGCGCAGCTCGGGATGCACGGCGATGCCGACGAGGCGGCGTCCTTCGTGCCGGCTGCCGCATCCTCGAACAGCTTCGAGATCCGCAGCAGCCGCCTCGCCCTGGACCGCACCCAGTCTCCGCCTGTCCGACGGTTCGCGACCCAGATGATCGAGGACCATACGGAAGCGGGCCGGCAGATGGCCGCCGCCGCCTCGGCAGCGGGCATCACGCCGCCGGCCGAGCCGCTGATGCCGCGCCACCGGGAGATGCTGGACGAGCTGCGCGCGAGCAGCGACGCCGCGTTCGACGGCCGATACATCGAGATGCAGACCGCGGCGCACGAGGAGGCGATCACCCTGTTCTCCGCCTATGCCGACGGCGGCGACGTACCCGCCCTGCAGTCCTTCGCACGCGCCACCCTGCCGACCCTCCGGCAGCATTACGAGCATGTCCAGCGGCTCGAAGCACGCCGGTGAGAGAGGCCCGTCCCGCGGGCTTCCGCGTGGGACGGGCTTCCGACCACACGATTCTGCATCGACGGCGCGGGATGTGGCCGCGTGCAGCGAGGAGCAGCGAGATGAACGATCCGCGAACCGCGGGGCCGACCCCGCCTCAGCCGAAGCAGCAACAGGAGATGCCCGGCAAGACCGAGCCCATGCGCCCGGCGCCCGACCATGGCGAGGCGAGCTACCGCGGCAACGACCGGCTGTCGGGGCGGGTGGCGATCATCACCGGGGCCGATTCCGGGATAGGCCGCGCGGTCGCGATCGCCTTCGCCCGCGAAGGCGCGGATGTGGTCGTCGGCTATCTCGACGAGCACGAGGATGCCGAGGAGACGGCGCGTTGGGTGCGCGAGGCGGGCCGGCGGGCCCTGCTGGTGCCGGGCGACGTGAAGGACGAGAGCTTCTGCCGCTCGCTGGTGGAGCGCACGGTCGCGGAGTTCGGCCGTCTGGACATTCTCGTGAACAACGCGGCGCATCAGGCGACGATCGAAGAGATCGAGGACATCACCGCGGAGGAGTGGGACATCACGTTCCGCACCAACGTCTATAGCCAGTTCTTCCTGGCCAAGGCAGCGATCCGGCACATGAAGCCGGGCAGCGCCATCGTGAACACCACCTCGATCAACGCGAAGAGCCCCACGCCGACGCTCCTGGCCTACGCCACGACGAAGGGCGCCATCGCGAACTTCACCGCGGGTCTGTCGAATCTGGTCGCGCCAAAGGGAATCCGGGTGAACGCCGTGGCGCCCGGGCCGATCTGGACGCCGCTCATTCCCTCGACCCTGCCGCCGGAGAAGGTCGAGAGCTTCGGCGGCGATACGCCCATCGGGCGCGTCGGCCAGCCGGCGGAACTGGCGCCGGCCTACGTCCTGCTGGCGTCCGACGAGGGCAGTTACATCACCGGCGCCGTCATACCCGTGACCGGCGGCCGTCTGATGCTCTGATGGCGGACCGTCAGGCGCCCCGCGCCATGATCCGTTTGGCGGCGAGGGCGGCAAAGCCGACGACGAGTCCCCAGAACGCCGCGCCGATGCCGAGCAGCGTCATCCCCGACGCCGTCGCGACGAAGGTCAGGATTGCCGCCTCGCGCTCGTCCGGGTCGGCGAGCATTGCGCCCATCGCGTTGGTCAGCGGCCCGATCAGCGCCACGCCAGCGATCGCCGCCACGGTCTGCGCCGGCATGGCCGTGAACAGTCCGACCAGCGGTGCCGAAAACAGCGCCAGCAGCGCGTAGCAGCCGGCGTAGAGCATCCCGACGAGCCAGCGCCGCCACGGGTCGGGGTGCGCGTCGGGACCCGTGCAGATCGCCGCGGTGATGGCGGCGAGGTTCACGCTGAAGGCGCCGAACGGCGCCAGGATCATCGTCGCGGCGCCCGTCGCCATCAGCACCGGCCGCGGCGGCGGCTCGTAGCCCGAGGTGCGCAGCACGACGAAGCCGGGCAGGTTCTGCGAGACCAGCGTCACCAGGAACAGCGGCACGCCCAGGCTGACCACGGCGCGCCAGTCGAAGACCGGCACCACCGGCGCCAGCGTGCCGAAGGCAGCCGCCCCCCCGACGCTCACCTGTCCGCGCGCCAGCACCATGCCGATCGCGGCGACCAGCACGACCAGCAGCGCATAGGCGGGAAAGCGCTGGCGCGCCGCCAGATAGACGACCAGCAGCAGGCCGGCCAACGTCCAGTCGGTCTCGAAGGTGCGGAACAGGCCGATGCAGAAGGGCAGCAGCACGCCCGCCAGCATCGCCGCCGCGACGGCCCCCGGAATCCTCTCGGCGAGCCGCGACAGCGCCGGCAGCAGGCCGAGCAGCACCGTGAGGGCGCCGGCGGCGACGAAGGTGCCGACCGCCGTCGGATAGCCGATGCCGAGGGTGCTGGCGGCGATCAGGGCGGCACCGGAGGTCGACCAGGCGAGCACGATCGGCATGCGGAAGGCGAGGCTCAGGCCGCCGCCGGCGACCGCCATGCCGATGCAGAGCGCGGTGACCATCGAGGCGATCTGGTCGGGCGTGCCCCCGACCGACAGCCCCGCCTGCACGACCAGCGCCACCGTGCTGCCGAACCCGACCAGGGCTGCGATCGCCGCCGCCGAGAAGGCCGAGGGCGGCAGCAGCGGCGCGCGGCCAGGATCGGGGCGGGCGGAATGGGGGCTGGCGGGACCGGCGGGAGGCGTCATGCCCGGCTGTATAAAGCCGGGCCGCCGCGCCGACGAGCGCAATCCGCCCCGCCCGCACCGGATTGCACCGTCCGGATCACAGGATCATATGCCTAAAGCCGGGTCGCCACGCCGGCCGGCGAGGGCGGCGACGGCGACCAGGGACGAACGGGAATGAAAAGGAAGGAAAGGGAATGGATGGAAAGGGAATGAAAAGGAACGAAGCATCGCCACGCGACGCGCCCGGGGCCGCCAACCCATGAAAGGGAAGGAAACCCCATCCCACTCTCACATGCGTGAGAGCCGCCGCGTCGCTCAGAAGCTCTGCGGCTTGCGCAGCCAGCCGTAGCGGTCGGCGCTGCGGACGCGCACCGTCTCGGGCGTCAGGTCCTTGAGGACCGTCAGTTCGACCTCCGTGCCGGCACTGCCGCTGCTCCAGAGGGCGCGATAGAAGGCCTCGAGGCTGCGCACCGGCTGTCCCGCGACGCCGAGCACGATGTCGCCGGGCTTCAGTCCGGCGGCGGCGGCCGGGCCGTCGGCCGCGACGCGCTCGACGATTAGCCGGCCCTTGGTCTCGTCGGTGTAGAGGCCGAGCCACGGCCGGCGCGGCCCGCTCTCCCGCCCCTCCGCCAGGAGGTCGGCGAGGATCGGCTTCAGCAGGTCGACGGGCACGAACATGTTGCCGGGCAGCACGGTGTCGGGCACCGCGTCGGCGACCTGGAGATAGCCGATGCCGACGAGGCGGCCGTCGCCGTCGATCAGCGCGGCGCCGGTCCACAGCGGGTGCGGCGGACTGGTGTAGATCGCGCTGTCGAGCAGATACTCCCACGAGCCGGCGAACGGCCGCTTGGAGACCACGAGCGCCGGCTGCGCAGAATCGGCGCCGCCATAGGCCACGATCAGCACGGGGTCCCGGGTCGCGAGCTTAGTGGAGTCGCCCAGCCGCAGCGGGCTGGCGTCGAGGCCGGTGGGCACGCGCAGCAGGCCGAGGCCGCTCTCGCTGTGATAGGCGATGACCCGCGCCGGCAGCCGCTTGCCGCCCTCGGCGAGGACGCTCACCCGCTCGGCCTCCATCACGGCGAAGCCGATGGTGAGCACCAGGCCGGCACCGTCGATGACGACACCGCTCGCCTGGCGTGTCGTGCCGAGGGTCGCGGCGGAGCGGGCGTCGGCCACCGTCTCCGCCTCCACCCCGACGACCGCAGGCAGGATGCGCTCCGGCGTCAGCTGCGCCGCCGCGCCCGGCGCGCCGGCGCCGAAAGCCATCAACCCGAGGAGCAGCACCCAGATGCGACGCATCGATACCTCCCGCCTCCAGCGACCAGCAGGCCTGAGATGCAAACACTACGTCGCCCGGCCGCCGCGACCAGGGGCAAGGCCGGCCGGGAGACGTGATTTGCGCCGCCGCACCGCCTGACCTAGAACCTGCGGCAACGATCACCGAAGGTGCACGGGTCTTTTGATGAAACCCATCCATGTCGTCGGCGGCGGTCTCGCGGGAAGCGAGGCGGCCTGGCAGATCGCGCGGGCGGGGGTCCCGGTCGTGCTGCACGAGATGCGGCCGCTGCGGAAGACCGACGCGCACCAGACGGACGGGCTGGCCGAGTTGGTGTGTTCGAACTCGTTCCGGTCGGACGATCCGGAGAACAACGCCGTCGGGCTGCTGCATGCCGAGATGCGGCGCTGCGACTCGGTCATCCTGGCGGCGGCCGACGCGCACCAGGTGCCGGCGGGCGGTGCGCTGGCGGTCGACCGGGAGGGCTTCTCGGCGGCGGTGACGGCCGCCCTCGCCGCCGAGCCGCTGGTCACTATCGAGCGCGGCGAGATCGAGGGCCTGCCGCCGGAAGCGTGGGACTCGGTCATCGTCGCGACCGGCCCGCTCACCTCGGCGGCACTCGCCGAAGCGATCCAGGGGCTGACGGGCGAAGACTCCCTCGCCTTCTTCGACGCCATCGCGCCGATCGTCTATCGCGAGTCGATCGACATGGAGAGGGCCTGGTTCCAGTCGCGCTATGACAAGCCGGGCCCGGGCGGCACCGGCGCCGACTACATCAACTGCGCGTTCGAGCGCGACCAGTACGAGGCCTTCATCGCAGCCCTGCTGGAGGCCGACCGCATCGACTTCCGCGAGTGGGAGAAGAACACGCCCTACTTCGAAGGCTGCCTGCCGATCGAGGTGATGGCGCAGCGCGGCGCGGACACGCTGCGCTTCGGGCCGATGAAGCCCGTCGGCCTCACCGATCCGCGCACCGGCCGGCGACCCTGGGCGGTGGTGCAGCTGCGCCAGGACAACGCGCTGGGTACCCTGTTCAACCTGGTCGGCTTCCAGACCAAGCTGAAATGGGGCGAGCAGAGCCGCGTGCTGCACATGATCCCCGGACTCGAGAACGCCCGCTTCGCCCGCTTCGGCGGCATCCACCGCAACACCTTCCTGAACAGCCCGAAGCTGCTCGACGACCGCCTGCGCCTGCGCGCCGCTCCGCGGCTGCGCTTCGCCGGCCAGATCACCGGCGTCGAGGGCTATGTCGAGAGTGCGGCCTGCGGCCTGCTCGCCGGCCGCTTCGCGGCGGCGGAACGGCTGGGCGTGGCGATCGACTCGCCGCCGGTGACGACGGCGCTGGGCGCGATGCTGGCGCACGTCACCGGCGGCCATCTGGCAGAAGGTACGAGCTTCCAGCCGATGAACGTCAATTTCGGCCTGTTCCCGCCGCTGGCGTTCGAGGGCAAGAAGCCGCCCAAGGGTAAGGACCGCAAGCGCGCCCTGGCCGCGCGAGCCGTCACCGACCTCGGCGGCTGGCTGGAGGCGGCGCCCGCCGCCTGACGCTGACGGGCTTCGGCAGCGCCCGGTTCAGTAGCGCCCGCTGACCGAGGCGGCGAGCAGCCGCCACGCGCGCGACGGCAGCGGCGACGCGACGCGTGGGTCGAACGGGTTCCAGCCGGCGCGGCGCAGCTGGGTCAGGTGACCGCTGGCGAGGGCGCCGCAGAGGAGTGCCGGCAACGCGCGGCGCGGCACCTGCCGCCGCAGGACCCTGCCCGCCGCCAGCCGCGCCTCGGCCGCCTCGGCGACACGCCGCACGACGCCGGAAAGCGCGGACGAGCCGCCACGCTCGACGACGTCGTGAGCCGTGAGCCCCGCCTCCGCCAGCAGGTCGGCCGGCATGGCGCAACGGCGCATGCGCGCATGGAACGGCACCGCACGGATCAGCCCGACAAGCCCCCAGGCGGTGCCGACCGCCTCGCCCGCGGCCATTGCAGGGGCATCGCGCGCGCCCAGGACCTGCAGGGCGAGCCGGACGAGCCCACCGGCGGTGTCGCGCGCATAGGCCGTGAGCGCATCGAGATCGGCCGGCGGGTCGTCCGCCATGTCGGCCTCGCGCGCCTCCAGCAGCGCATCGAACGTGTCCTTGTCCAGATCGAAGCGATGCACGGCCTCCGCCAGGGGCTCCACGACTTGGTGACGGCGCGGCGTGCCCTCGTAGATCTCGGTGATCGCGTCGCGCCACCACTGCAGTCGGATGCTGCCGATGAGCTGCTGCGAGACCATCTCGCGGCTCTTGGCGACCTCCACGTTGAAGGCGTAGAGGGCCAGCAGCCCTGGTCGCCGCTCCGCCGGTGCGAAGGCGAGCGTGGCGAAGCGGTCGGAATCGGCGACGCGCACGCTGTCGGCGCAGTAGGCCAATGCATCAGGCGACGCCCGGGACGGCATTTTGGCGTTCATCCTGTCACGGCTCCACGGTACCCGGTGAAGGGCCGATTGAAGGGCGGCACTTTTCGGGTATGTTGGCGTTACTCGCCCAACGGGGACGCGAGGCCAGAAAGCCGCCGCCCGAGCAAACCAGATCGGGGCCGTCCTTCCACCGATTAACCAACGGAGCTCTCATGGCTTTCGAACTGCCAGATCTTCCCTACGACCGCAGCGCCCTCGAGCCCTACATGTCGGCTCGGACGCTCGAGTTCCATCACGGGAAGCACCATCAGGCCTACTACACCGCCCTCAACAACCTCGTCAAAGACACGCCGTTCGCGTCGATGTCCCTCGTGGAGATCATCAAGAAGACCTACAACGATTCCTCCAAGGCCGGCATCTTCAACAACGCCTCCCAGGCCTGGAACCACAACCTGTTCTGGCCCAGCATGAAGAAGGGCGGCGGTGGAGCGATCCCGAGCGAGCTCGAGAAGCGCATCGTTTCCGACTTCGGTTCGGTCGACAAGTTCAAGGAAGAGTTCGTCGCCAAAGGCGTCGGCCAGTTCGGCAGCGGCTGGTGCTGGCTCGTCGAAGAGGGCGGCAAGCTGAAGTGCACGAACACGCCGAACGGCGTCGACCCGCTTTGCTTCGACCAGACGACGCTGCTCGGCTGCGACGTGTGGGAGCACTCCTACTATCTCGACTACCAGAACCGGCGCCCCGACTACATCAAGGCTTTCCTGGACCACTTGGTGAACTGGGAAGCGGTCGCCGGGCGCCTGAAATAGGCTGAACCGGCGCTGTCCACGCAAAACCCCGGGGCTCTGCTCCGGGGTTTTTCTTTGCGCACGTGCCCGCGGACGCGATCCGCGGAACCCCGCGGCGGCTCGAGAGTTGATCAGATAATCATCGCGTCGCCCGCGGCGCGCATCGAGTCACGGGAGACCAACAATGGAATTCATTCTCGGCATCGTCCTGCTCGCCTTGAACATCTGGGCGATCGTGAATGTCGTGCAGAGCACGGCCAGCACACTGGCGAAGGTCCTGTGGGTCCTGTTCATCCTGATCGCGCCGGTCCTCGGCTTCATAGTCTGGCTTATCGCGGGTCCGCGTGGCGGCGTGCGCAGTACCGTCTGACCAACCGGCCGCCGCTACACCGCGCCTCTGGTTTTCGGCGCCCCCTCTCGCCATCTTGCGCCGGATGGGAAGGGGTTTGATCGATGGCGACTGAAGAAACCGGACTTACGCTCCTCGGGGCCACGACAGCGCCGCCAGCTTCGCCGGATGTCGCCGTCCTCGAAACCGTAGAGAATCCGCACGAGGGCGAGGCGTACCTTGTTCGCTTCACCTGCCCGGAATTCACAGCGCTCTGTCCGATCACCGGACAGCCGGACTTCGCGCATCTCGTTATCGACTACGTTCCCGACCGGCTGCTGGTCGAGAGCAAGTCGCTGAAGCTGTTCCTCGCCGCCTTCCGCAACCACGGCGGCTTCCACGAGGCTTGCACTGTGTCGATCGCGCGCCGCCTGATCGATGCGACGGCGCCGCGCTGGCTGCGCATCGGCGGCTATTGGTATCCGCGCGGCGGCATTCCGATCGACGTGTTTTACCAGACAGGGGCGGTGCCCGACGGCGTCTGGGTCCCCGACCAGGGAGTCCCGCCCTATCGTGGCCGCGGCTGACCGAGAAGACGGAGCACCCTGTCCTACACCGGGTGGCCCAGCACGCTTTCCAGTTCGCCTAGAGCCTGCGAGGCCCTCTCCACCTTGATCGTGCGCATCCCCATCGCGCGCGCCGTCTTCAGGTTCACGCCGAGATCGTCCAGGAAGACCGCCTCGTCCGGTGCCACGCCGAGCGCTTCGCAAGCAATCTCGTAGAAGCGCGGCTCCGGCTTGCGAACCCCGACCTTGCTGGACTCGATCACAGCATGGAACAGCGACATCGCCTCTGCAACCGCCCTGGCCTGCTCCGGCGGCCGTGCCGCGGACCGAACGTTGTTGGTAAGGCACCCGATCCGATAGCGATCCCGCAGGCGCCTCAGCGCCCCGACCATCTCCGGTCGCACCGGACCAGCGAGCAGCGCCACCACGGCCCTGCCGTCCAGCCTGTGCCCGGCCTCCAACGCTTCAGCCTCGAACAGCGGGCAGAAGGCGTCGAGGTCGATTTCGCTACGCTCGAACCTCGCCCAGGCGTTGGTATCGGGGTTCCGTGTGTTCAGCATGCGGATGAAGCCGTCCGGCAGCCCCGTTTCGCGCTCATGGCGAGCAAAGGCGACGAAGGGGCTCTCGGTGATCACGCCGCCGAAGTCCCAGAGGACGGCGCGGACGGGCTTGTCACTCATGCTGTTTCCTCGGATCGTCCGGCGAACCTTCCGGGCGCAACGGCGGCCTCCTCCAGGCCCAGGTCGACAAGGTCCGACGGCACCCGCCCGCCTGTCGCCAGCGCCGCGGTCAGCCTCCCCATACCCGGGGCCGTCTGAATGCCATAGCCGCCCTGCCCGGCTAGCCAGAAGAAGCCGTCCGTACGTCGATCGAAGCCGACGGCGGGGGTCTTGTCCGGGAAAAAGGAGCGCAGTCCCGCCCAGCTTCGCTCGATGCGGCGGATCTCGAAATCGCAGGCGGTCTGGATACGATCCGCGGCGATCGCGATGTCGAGTTCTTCCGGCTGGACGTCGCACGGCGCCATCGGCGTCTCGTCCGCCGGCGATCCGAGAAGCTTTCCCGCCTCCGGCTTGAAGTAGAACGTCTCGTCAATGTCGCAAACCATCGGCCAAGCCGCGGCGTCGGCGCCTTCCGGCACAGGAAAGATGAAACCGGTACGGCGCTTCGGCACGAGGCCCAGGGGCTCCAAACCGGCGAGCGACGCGACCACGTCGCACCACGCGCCAGCCGCATTGATAACGACCGGTGCGGAGAAGCTGCCGGCCGAAGTCTCGATGGTCCAGCCGGCACTGGTGCGGGTCAGCCCCGTGACCTCGGCATCCCCGACCACCCGGCCACCGCGCGACCGCAACCCGCGCAGGAAGCCCTGGTGGATCGCATGGACGTCCATGTCCATCGCGTCCGGCTCCATGCTCGCCGCGGCGACATAGTCCGGACGCAGGACGGGAACCAGCGCGCGCGCTTCGGCGGCCGCCAGTTCCCGCACGGCCGGCACGAGCCGCCGCACCTCGGCGACCTCGCGCGCCACCTTATCCGCCTGATCAGCCCGGGCGATGAACAGGGCGCCGCGCGGCGTCAGCAGCGGGTGGTCGGCGAAACCGGCCGGCGGCGCGTCGAAGAATGGCTTGCCCGCGACCGTCAACGCCCGGATCGCGGCGTTGCCATAGGCCTGGGAATAGAGTGCTGCCGACCGCCCCGTGGAGTGATATCCCGGCTGAGATTCCCGTTCGAGCAGGAGAACCTTGGCACCTTCCGAGAGGAAGAAGGCGGCAGACGCGCCCGCCATGCCGCCGCCGACGATGAGAAAGTCGGCATCCATCAGAGGTCTCCGTCCTCCTTCAGCATGCGGATCGCACCGCGGAACGCCTCGACGGTCCGTGCAAGTTCCGCCTCGCCGTGCGCGGCGGAGATAACGCCGCCGGGCCGTCCCTGGATGTCGACGCCGCCGACCATCAGCGCCAGGCGCAGCTTGCGCACCATGTCGGCGTCGAAATTCTTCAGTTCGTCGAATGAGAAGTCCGCGGGATCGAAGGAGCCAGGGACGATTTCGCGGCGCTTCGGGTTGGTGAAGACGTGGAAGCCGGAGAAGGTGCCGTAGGCAGCCCAACCCACCCGCTCGGCGGCGAACACGGCGTTGAGTCCGTCCCGCAATGCCGCACCATAGGCATTGGCGCGCGCGCAGGCGTCCGTTGTCTCGATCAGTTTCAGGGTCGCGATACCGGCGGCCGCGGATGCCGGGTTCGCATTGAACGTGCCCTGATGCTGCACCTTCTCTCGTCCGGCCGCCTTCGACACCGCGAAGTCGAGGAAGTCGAGAATGTCGTGCCGCCCGACCAGCGCGCCGCCGGGCAGGCCGCCGGCCAGAATCTTCGCGAGGGTCGTGAGATCCGGGGTGACGCCATATTCCTGCTGTGCGCCGCCCGGCGAGACCCGGAAGCCGGTGACCACCTCGTCGAAAATCAGGACGACGCCATGCCGGGTCGCCATCTCACGCACCGCATGCAGATAGTCCGGCGCCAGCGGCACCATGCCGAAGGAGGCTCCCGTCGGCTCGAAGATCATCGCGGCGGCATCGCCGGCCGCCATCGCCGCTTCGACCTGAGCCGTGTCGCCCGGATCGACCAGCACGACCCCCTCGGCCACCCCGGCCAGCACACCGACGGTGGCGGAGCCGTCGAAGTGATTGCTCATCCCCGACGTCATGTGGTCGTGCCAGCCGTGGAAATGCGTGCGCAGGCGGATCACCTTGCGTCGGCCGGTGAAGGCGCGGGCCAAGCGCAGCGCCATATGCGTCGCTTCGGTTCCCGACGAGGTGAAGCGCACGCGTTCGGCGGACGGCACCATGCGTCGCACGGCCTCGCCCCAGAGGACCTCGCCTTCGTGATTCGCACCGAAATGGGTACCCTTGTCGATGGTCGCATGGACGGCGGCCATCACCTCGGGGTGATTGTGGCCGAGCAGCAGGGCGCCGTGGCCGCCGAAATAGTCGACATACTCGTTGCCGTCGACGTCCCACTTCCGCGCCCCGGCGGCATGATCGACATAGATGCCGTAGGGCAGCTGATAACGCCCGTCATGCGTGATGCCGCTGGGGAAAAGCTCCTGCGCACGGGCCGCGAGTTCCGCGGAACGCGGCGTGCGCTCGCGATAGGCGGCGACGATCTTCGAGTTGGTCAGGCCACTGTCCGGCATGTCTGTGTATCCCTGCTGGCGGAGGCGCATTGGAACGCGCGGCGCAGCAAGGATCAAGCCGTAAGCCTAGAGCGGCGGGCACTTCGGCGGGCCGTCGGGGCTTTTGTGGTAGGAGAAGCAGGTGTTCGATCTTCAACGTCTTAGGATCCGGATCTTCGCGCTTCGCCCTCGCCCGCGATGACTTCTCTTCCGCAAAATAATCAACATACCCGCATCCGAATTGCGTATTACATGAACCATTTAAAATTCATCCACGTTATAAGCACCCAACGATTCCTCGGAACCCAATATACGCCCCCTTCTACACCCAGCACCCATCTCAGTCACTACTTTTCCTATACATATCCTTACATAATTCGCGAAAGATATCGCGCGCGCCTTGTCGCCAATTATTTCCCACAGCGCGCGCAGATCAGCGGTTCGTTCGACAGGTCAATTTCTGAAATCAATCCCGAACCATCTCTCAGCCGAAACGCACCCCATAACTGAATTGATTGCCGCTCAAACATGAGGTGGACTTCATAGCGCTCCATCTGGACCCGAATAAGCTCTTTGCCGACCAGTGGGTCATCGCCCTTCAGATCCATCATCGAACCCTTCCTGGCCCCGCCGTCGAATGAGCCTTTCACGATAGAAACACCGCCCGCGCGTCGGTTGCGCGCCGCCTAGGGGTCGCCGGATCGCCACGCCTTCCTCCCATTTCCATCGGTCCGCTATCGTCGTGTCCCGTTAACGATCCCATGTTATCCCGAACAAGAGCGGGCGCGGACGATCGACGTCCCGCCATGAGGAACGCGTTATGGACACAGCGGTCCGCGAGTTGGGTCTCGCGCCCATAAGCCTCCTGTCGGCGATTGCCGGCAGTGCCACTGGCGACGACCCGTCGACGCCCCAGACCCGGGCGCGCGTGCTCGAAGAGGTCAAGCAGACGTTGGCGGACGGACGCCGTCAGATCCGCGCCGCGTTTGAGGCGGGCGCTCCCGTCCATCACACGATGGCCGCCAATGCCGACCTAATCGACCAGCTGCTGCGCGATCTGCTCGATTATGCGATGACCTATGTCTTCCCGGCACCGAATCCGACGACGGGGGACCGCATTTGCGTCGCGGCGGTCGGCGGTTATGGCCGAGGCGAACTCGCGCCCTGGTCCGATATCGACCTGCTTTTCCTGCTGCCCTACAAGAAGACGCCCCGTAGCGAGCAGGTGGTCGAGTACGTCCTCTACATGCTCTGGGACACGGGCCTCAAGGTGGGGCACGCCACGCGCACTGTGGAGGAATGTCTCCGCCTCGCCCGCGACGATACGACGATCGCCACCAGCCTGCTGGAGTCGCGCTGGATCTGGGGCGAGCCTGTGCTCTACGAGGATCTGCGGCGGCGGTTCCTGTCGGAGTTGGTCCAGGGAACGGGCCCGGCATTCCTTGAGGCGAAGCTCGCCGAACGCGACCAGCGGCACCGCCGCCTCGGCGACTCACGTTACGTGCTGGAGCCCAACGTCAAGGATGGCAAGGGAGGACTGCGCGATCTGCACACCCTCTACTGGATTGCCAAGTACCTCTATCAGGTCGAGGATGTCGCGGACCTCGCCGGACGTTGCGTCCTGACCCGCGCGGAACTGCGACGCTTCGAGAAGGCGGAAGAGTTCCTTTCGACCGTGCGCTGTCATCTGCACTATCTCACCGACAGGCCGGAGGATCGGCTGACCTTCGACATGCAGATCGAGATCGGCGCGCGCATGGGCTACACGGACCGTGCCGGAACGCGCGGCGTCGAGCGGTTCATGAAGCACTATTATCTGACCGCCAAGGACGTGGGCGACCTGACGCGCATCTTCTGCGCCGCCCTCGAAGCCGAGCACAAGCGCAAGCCGCGGTTCGATCTTTCCCGGATCCTGCCGCGGGGGCGCAACATCGGTGCCTTCCAGGCGGAAGCCGGGCGCCTCAACATCCGCGATCCGGACGGTTTCAAGGCCGATCCGGTCAACCTGCTGCGGCTCTTCCATACGGCCCAGGCGCGGAACTACGACATCCATCCCCACGCGCTGCGGCTGGTCACGCGGAACCTGCGCCTAGTCGATGGAACGTTGCGGGAAAACGAGGAGGCGAACCGTCTCTTCGTGGAGATGCTGACCTCGTCGGACGATCCCGAGACGGCGCTGCGGCGGCTCAGCGAGGCGGGTGTGCTGGCCCGCTTCATCCCGGCGTTCGGGCGGGTCGTCGCGCAGATGCAGTACGACATGTACCACACCTACACGGTCGACGAGCACACGATCCGGGCGATCGGCATCCTCAACCGCATCGAGAAGGGCGAACTCCGCGACAGCGCCCCCGCCGCCAGCGACGTCGTCGGCAAGATCGTCTCGCGCCGTGCTCTCTACGTGGCGACCTTCCTGCACGACATCGCCAAAGGGCGCGGCGGCGACCACTCCGTGCTCGGTGCGAAGGTGGCGCAAGATCTCTGCCCGCGGCTCGGCCTCACGCCCGAGGAGACCGAGACGGTCGCCTGGCTGGTCCGCCACCACCTGCTGATGAGTAACACCGCCTTCAAGCGGGACTTGAACGATCCGCAGACGATTCGCGATTTCGTCGCCGCAGTCCGCTCGCCGGAACGGCTGAGGCTCCTGCTGGTTCTGACCGTCGCGGACATCCGTGCTGTCGGGCCCGACATCTGGAACAACTGGAAGGCGACGCTGCTGCGCAGCCTGTACTTCCGTGCCGAAGAGCAGCTGTCCGGCGGCGTCGACGCCGAACCCCGACAGGCGCGCGTGGTGCCGGTGCTCGCTGCGGTGCGCAAACTGCTTCCCGAATGGGACGACGCCACCTTCGAGCGCTACGCGGCCGAGGCTCCGCCCTATTACTGGTTGAGTGCCGATCCGGAGACCCTGGCGCGCCAGGCGCGTCTGGTCGAGAGCACCCAGAAGGCGACCCCTCCGCTGGTCGTCGAAGCGCGTGTCGCCAGCGACCGCGACGCGACCGAGATCAGCATCTGCACGCCCGACCATCCCGGTCTCTTCTCGCGCATCGCCGGGGCCATAGCCCTGACCGGCGGCAACATCGTCGACGCCCGGATCTTCACCCTGGGCAGCGGCCTCGCGGTCGATACCTTCTGGATCCAGTCGGACGACGGGCAGGCCTATGACCGGCCCGAGCGGCTGGAGCGGCTGGAGCACAGGATCCGCGACGCATTGGCCGGCAGGATCGATCTGCGCAAGGAACTGCGCAGACAGCCGTCCTGGCCTAGTCGGACGAGTGTGTTCACGGTGCAGCCGAGGGTGCTGATCGACAACCGCGCAAGCGCCACGCACACGCTTATCGAACTGAACGGCAGAGACCGCTCCGGCTTCCTCTACGACGTCACCCGCGCCCTGAGCGGCGCCGGCGCGCAGATCGCCACCGCCCGCATCGCCACCTTCGGCGAAACGGCGATCGACGTCTTCTATGTTAAGGACGTGTTCGGCCTGAAGATCGAGCACGAAGGAAAGCTGCGCCAGCTGCGCGAAGCCTTGCTTCAGGCGATGGCCGATCCGGCCGCTGCGAAGGAGAAGCAGGGGCCGATAAAGCCGACACGGCACCGCTCTTCGGTCAAACGCCGGATACGAGGTGCACCTCCCCCTGCGTCGCGGCGCAAGGGCCGCGCATGACCGGGCGTTCGATGATGGCAGGAAGACCTGCCTGCCTTCGCTTCTCCGACGCCTGAATCGGCGTGTCTCTCGTCCGTTCCATTTTCACCGTCGGCGGCTACACGCTCGCCAGCCGGGTCCTAGGCCTCGTCCGCGACCTCATCACTGCAGCGTTGCTCGGCGCTGGTCCCATGGCCGACGCCTTCTTCGTCGCGTTCCGGCTGCCGAACCTCTTCCGGCGGCTGTTCGCCGAGGGAGCCTTCTCCGCCGCCTTCGTACCGCTGTTCGCGCGGACGCTCGAAGCGGAGGGCACCGATGCCGCCAGGCGTTTTGCCGAACAGGCGCTGGCGGTACTGGTCACGATTCTCCTCGTCCTCACGGTGGTCGCCGAGCTGGCGATGCCATGGCTGGTCCTGACGCTGGCCCCGGGCTTCGCGGACGATCCGGGCAAGCTCGCCCAGGCCGTCGAGTTCTCGCGCATCACGTTCCCCTATCTGCTTTTCACGGCCGCGATGGCCCTGATGGCGGGCGTCCTGAACGGGCTCTACCGCTTCGGTGCGGCGGCGGCGGCGCCGATCGTGCTGAACATCTGCATGATCGCGGCGCTGCTCTTCCTCACCGATCTGACCGGCAGCCCCGGACATGCCCTTTCGTGGGGCGTCGCGGTAGCGGGGATCGGACAGTGCCTTCTCCTGGCCGTCGCCATGCGCAATGCCGGCATGTCGCTGCGGCCGACCCTGCCCCGGATCACGCCGCAGATCAAACGGCTGCTCGTCCTGATCGCCCCCGGAGCCCTCGGTGCCGGCGTGATGCAGGTGAACCTCCTGGTCGGCACCATGATCGCGTCGCTGCTGCCGACCGGCGCCGTGGCTTATCTCTACTATGCCGATCGCCTGTATCAGTTGCCGCTCGGGGTCATCGGCATCGCGATTGGAACCGCGCTGCTGCCCCGCCTCGCCCGCGAGCTTCGCGGCAGCGACCTCGATGCGGCGGGGCATACGACGAATCGCGCGATCGAGGTCGCCCTGCTGCTGACCCTGCCCGCAAGTGCGGCACTCCTCATCCTGGCGGGCCCGATCGTCAGCGTCCTGTTCGAGCGGGGCGCCTTCACGCTGGCCGACACCGCCGAGACGGCTTGGACCCTCGCCGCCTACGCCGTCGGGTTGCCCGCCTTCGTTCTCGTGAAGGTCCTCGCACCGGCGTTCTTCGCCCGCGAAGACACGCGCACCCCAGTCATCGTCGCGGCCTGGACCATGGCGGCGAACATCCTCCTCTCGATCATGCTCGTCTTTCCATTCGAGCATGTCGGTCTCGCGATGGCGACCTCCCTCGCATCGTGGATCAACGCCGGCTGGCTCGCAGTCGGACTGAACCGGCGCGGTTTTCTGACGGCCGACCGGCGCCTGCTCCGCGCGGTGCCGCGGCTCGCGGCCGCCTCGCTGGCGATGTCGGCGGCACTCGCGGCGGTCGCCTGGCCGATGACTTCGACAATGCATGGCGGCAGCGCGCTCGGCGCCGGCATCCTTGCCGCGGTATGTGCGGGCGGTGCCGGCTTCTTCTTCGCCGCTGCGCACGTGCTGGGCGCGGTGGATTTCCGGGAGCTTCGGGACCATCTCCGGCGACGTCGTCCATCCTGATTTCTGCGCCCCGGGCTTGCCGGAACCGGGCGGCGCGCTTGATTTGATGGGGCATGGCGGGGATAACACCGCACGAGCTGTGTACCCCCATCCGGAGCGCGTTATGAATCGCATCTTCTCGGGCGTCCAACCGACCGGGAACCTGCATCTGGGCAATTATCTCGGCGCGATCCGCAACTGGGTACAGCTGCAGAAGGACTATGACTGCATCTTCTGCATCGTCGATCTGCACGCGATCACGGTTCCGCAGAACCCCGAGGAACTCCGCCGATCGACGCGCGAAGTCACGGCGGCCTACATCGCTGCCGGGATCGATCCCGAACGCTGCGTGATCTTCAACCAGTCGGCGGTCGCCGGGCACAGCCAGCTCTCCTGGCTGCTCGGCTGCATCACGCCGATCGGCTGGCTGAACCGGATGACCCAGTTCAAGGAGAAGGCCGGCAAGCAGCGCGACAACGCTTCGCTCGGTCTCTTCGGCTACCCCGTGCTCATGGCGGCCGACATCCTGCTCTACAAGGCCACCCACGTTCCGGTCGGCGAGGACCAGAAACAGCATCTCGAACTGGCGCGCGACATCGCGGGCGCCTTCAACCGCATGTACGGCCAGGAGTATTTCCCCCTGCCCGAGCCACAGATCATGGGCACCGCGGCGCGCGTCATGAGCCTGCGCGACGGCACCGCGAAGATGAGCAAGTCGGATCCATCCGAATATTCGCGCATCAACATGACCGACGACGCCGACACCGTCGCGCTGAAGATCCGCCGTGCCAAGACGGACCCGGAGCCGCTGCCGAGCGACACGTCGGGTCTCGAAGGCCGCCCGGAGGCAGCCAACCTCGTCGGCATCTACGGCGCCCTGACCGGACGGGATCGCGCGGCGGTCCTGGCCGAGCATGGCGGCCGCGGCTTCGCCGAGTTCAAGCAGTCGCTCGCCGAGGTCGCCGTCGACACGCTCGGTCCGATCGGCAGCGAGATGAAGCGGCTGGTTGCCGATCCCGCCTATGTCGACGGCATTCTTCGACGCGGGGCCGAGGCCGCGAACGCCATTGCGGAGCGACACCTGCGCGAGGTGCACGATATGATCGGCCTACTCCGGCCCTGACGGCGGAGGCGGACCGAAGGCCGGGGGCGCATGCAGATCTATCTACCCATCGCGGAGATCTCGGAGAACGTGATCGTTCTCCTGGGCCTCGGCTGGGCGATCGGCTTCCTTTCCGGCCTGTTCGGGGTCGGCGGGGGATTCCTGCTCACGCCGATACTCATCTTCCTGGGGGTGCCGCCACCGGTGGCGGTGGCCAGTTCCGCCAACCAGCTGGTAGGCACGTCCATCGCCGGCGTCCTGGCGCACTGGCGACGCAAGACGATCGACTTCCGCATGGGAGGGGTACTACTTGCGGGGGGCATCGCCGGATCCGGCCTGGGCGTGGTGGTGTTCGACCTTCTGCGGCAGGCGGGCCAAGTCGATCTGGTGGTGCAGCTCTGCTACATCATCATGCTGGGCTCGATCGGCGCCATCATGTTCATCGAGAGCCTGAACGCCATCCTGAAGCGGCGGCGGCCGGGCGGGCGGCGGCGCAAGCTGCACACGCACATCTGGCTGCACGGCCTGCCGCTGAAGATGCGCTTTCCGCGCTCGCGCCTTTACATCAGCGTCTTCATGCCGCTCGGAGTAGGCTTCGTGGTCGGCCTGCTGGCGGCGATCATGGGTGTCGGCGGCGGCTTCATCATGGTGCCGGCCATGATCTACCTGATCGGAATGCCCACCTCCGTGGTGGCCGGAACCTCCCTCTTCCAGATCCTGTTCGTCACGGCGAACGTCACCTTCCTCCAGGCGATGGCCACGCAGACGGTCGACGTCCTGCTCGCCCTCATCCTGCTGGTCGGCTCGGTGCTCGGCGTGCAGATCGGCGCGCGGATGGGCGGTCGCCTTCCGGCCGAACAGTTCCGCTTCCTGCTGGCCGTCATGGTGCTCGCGGTGTGCGGGAAGATCTTCTACGACCTCGTCGCGCGGCCCGAGGACATCTACAGCATCGCCGCGAACCTGCCCGGCTGATCTGCCCGGCGGCGGGTGCAGTGGCGGGTTCCTTCACCACCACATCGCCCGCGCGTTCTTCAGCGCTTCGGGGCCGAGTGTGACGCAATAGGCGTTGGCCGCTCGTAGGGTCCGGCACGCGCTGACGGCCTGCTGTTGCGACAGGTTGGTGAGAAGTGCCGAATACCGCGTGATCCCTGCGGCGCGGCGTTCGATCAGGACGGGCTGGCCGCCGGTGATCGCCGGTTCAATCCGCTTCCTGGCGCTGGCAACCAGACCTTGCGCAGCAGCCTTGTCGGACAGGATGCCCAAGGTGAGGCCCCAGCCGCCGATGCCGGCGCGTGCGGCGGGGGCTGACCTGCCCGTCAACAGGATCTCCTCTTCCGCGGCGGGGCCGCATGCCGCGGGGGGTATGACCACCGGCGGTTCCGTCGCAGGCGCGGGGCCCGTCAGATCGGCGAGCGGCCCATCCGCGCGCCCGTCGACGAACGCGCGGTCGAGGAGATTGCGCATCGCGGCGAGCCGCGCGCCGCGGCTCGTCGCTCCGAGCACGACGCCGATCAGGCGCCGCCCGTCGCGCGTCGCCGTTCCCACAAGGTTGTAGCCCGAGGCACAGGTGAAGCCGGTCTTCATACCGTCAGCACCGGCGTAGGCGGTCAGCAATCCGTTGTAGCTGGGCAGCATCCGCCCACCGTGGGACATACCGAGCATGGCGAACCGGTCCGCCTGCTCGGGAAAGTGCTGCAGGAGGGCGCGCGCCAGGATTGCCATGTCCCGGGCGTCGGTGACATTGCCGGCGTGAGGAAGTCCGCTGGCATTGGCGAAGCTCGTCCGGCCCATCCCGAGATCACGTGCCCGGAACGTCATCAACGCGGCGAAGGTCGCCTCATCGCCGGCAATTGCCTCGGCGAGCACCACGGCAACGTCGTTCGCAGATCTCACGATCAGCGCACTGACGGCGTCGTCCACGGCAATCTCGGAGCCGGCGGCCAGTCCGAGTTTCGTCGGCGGCTGCGCGGCAGCGCGGCCGGAGACAGGCAAACTCTCCTCGCCGCCGAGATCGCCCGCATCGAGCGCCTCGAAAACGAGGTAAAGCGTCATCAGTTTGGTGAGCGACGCGGGACGCCAGGGGTCGAGCGGTCGCGCCGCATAAAGGACGTTGCCGGTCGCCGCATCCGCCACGACGGCCGGCAGGTCGGCTGCGGCCACTGGAGCGGCTCCGAGCAGGCAGGCTGCCAGCCCGGAGAGCCTTGCCAACCAACCGGGCGAGATCGCCCGGCACCCTGACCCGGCGCTACTCGACGAGCGCCGGTTCTTTTCCCTTGGTCGCCCGTGGCGGACGCGGGGCGGCGGATCCGTCGACATACTCGAACGTCAGCTTGTCCTCGTCGGCGGCGACCGCGACGCGCACCGTGCCGCCCTTCGTCAGCCGCCCGAAAAGCAGCTCTTCGGCCAGCGGCTTCTTGACGTGCTCCTGGATGATCCGGCCGAGCGGGCGCGCACCGTATGCGGGCGTGTAGCCCTTACGGGACAGCCACTGGCGCGCCTCGTCGGTGAGTTCGATCATGACGTTCCGGTCGGCGAGTTGAGCCTCCAGCTGCATGACGAACTTGTCGACGACCCGGTGCACGACCTCCTGCGGCAGGTGCCGGAACGGGATCACGGCGTCGAGTCGATTGCGGAACTCGGGCGTGAACAGGCGGTTGACCGCCTCCTCGTCCTCGCCGACACGCGCCTCTCGACCGAACCCGATCGCCGCTTTCGCCATGTCAGCCGCACCGGCGTTCGTCGTCATGATCAGGACGATGTTGCGGAAATCGACATTCTTGCCGTTGTGATCCGTCAGCTTCCCGTAGTCCATGATCTGCAGGAGGATGTTGAAAACGTCCGGGTGCGCCTTCTCGATCTCGTCCAACAGAAGGACGACGTGCGGGTTCTTGTCGACGGCATCGGTCAACAGGCCGCCTTGGTCGAAGCCGACATAGCCCGGCGGCGCACCGATCAGACGGGAGACCGAGTGCCGCTCCATGTATTCCGACATGTCGAAACGGACCAGTTCGACCCCCAGGCAATGCGCCAGCTGGCGTGCCGCCTCGGTCTTGCCGACGCCCGTCGGGCCGGAGAACAGGTAGCACCCAATCGGCTTCTCCGGCTCGCGGAGACCGGCACGCGACAGCTTGATGGCGCTCGCCAGCGCGGTGACCGCCTGATCCTGGCCGAACACGACGTTCAGCAGGTCACGCTCGAGGTTCTGCAGCACGGTCCGGTCGTCCCGCGACACGCTCTTCGGGGGAATGCGCGCGATCTTCGCCACGATCGCCTCGACATCGCGGACGTTGATCGTCTTCTTCCGCCGCGACGCCGGCAGCAGCAACTGCGCCGCACCGACCTCGTCGATCACGTCGATCGCCTTGTCCGGCAGCTTGCGGTCGCCGATGTAGCGTGCCGACAGCTCGACCGCCGTCCGAATCGCGTCGTTCGTGTACCGGACGTTGTGGTGCTTCTCGTAATAGGGCTTCAGGCCCATCAAGATCTTGGTCGCGTCCTCCATCGACGGCTCGTGCACGTCGATCTTCTGGAAGCGCCGAACGAGGGCCCGATCCTTCTCGAAATAGTTCCGGTATTCCTTGTAGGTCGTCGATCCGATGCAGCGCAGGTTGCCGCTGGCCAGGGCAGGCTTCAGCAGGTTCGACGCGTCCATTGATCCGCCGCTCGTCGCACCCGCGCCGATGACCGTGTGGATCTCGTCGATGAACAGAACGGCATCCTTGTGCGCGTCCAGTTCGTGCAGGACCGCCTTCAGCCGTTCCTCGAAGTCGCCGCGGTACCGCGTCCCCGCCAGCAGCGCGCCCATGTCGAGCGAGAAGATGGTGGCGCCCGAAAGGACGTCCGGCACCTCGCCCGCCACGATCTTGCGTGCCAGCCCTTCGGCGATCGCTGTCTTGCCGACGCCGGGGTCACCCACGTAGAGCGGGTTGTTCTTCGTACGGCGACACAGGATCTGGATCGTCCGCTCGACCTCCGCGTCGCGGCCGATCAACGGATCGATCATTCCCTTCTTCGCCTTCGCGTTCAGGTCGACGCAATACGCCTCGAGCGCGTCGTTACCCTTCTTCGCGGAGGGCTGACTCTCGCCGGAACCCGGCGCCTCATCGGGACCGCTGCCACGCACGCGACGCTCCTCCGACCGGCCCGGCACCTTGGCGATGCCGTGCGAGATATAGTTGACCGCATCCAGGCGGGTCATCTCCTGCTCTTGCAAGAAGAAGACCGCGTGGCTCTCACGTTCCGAGAACAGGGCTACGAGAACATTGGCGCCGGTAACTTCCTGCCGGCCCGACGACTGGACGTGGATGGCGGCCCGCTGAAGGACGCGCTGAAAGCCGGCGGTCGGCTTCGGATCCTCCCCGCGATTGACCGCAAGCGTCTCGAGTTCGGTGTCCAGGTATTCCACGAGCTCCGCGCGGAGCTTTTCGAGGTCGAGCCCGCAAGCGCGAAGGACCGCGACGCACTCCTGATCCTCGGTGAGCGCCAGCAGCAGATGCTCCAGCGTCGCATACTCGTGTCGCCGAGCCGACGCGAAAGCGAGGGCGCGATGCAGAGTCTGTTCGAGATTCCGAGACAGCATCCGGGGCTACTCTTTCTCAAGGGTCAGCTGTAGCGGATGTTCATGGCGCCGGGCGAAATCGACCACCTGCGCCACTTTCGTTTCCGCCACTTCGTAGGTATAGACGCCGCAGACGCCCAGACCGCGTCTGTGGACATGAAGCATGATGCGCGTCGCTTCCTCTCGATTCTTATGGAAGAAAGCTTCGAGAACATGAACGACGAACTCCATGGGAGTGTAGTCGTCGTTCAGCATCAACACCTTGTACATCGACGGCTTCTTGGTCTTCGGCTTCGCCTTGACGACGACACCTGTGGCCGGGCCATCGCCCTTCCGACCGCCATTCTGTCTGTCGTCGTCGCTCATCGCCTCGGCCACCGCACCGTTCGCCGCCCCGACATCGGACGTGATGTTACCACAGAGATAGTGGGCCTGTGCATGCCCGGAGAAAAGGGCGCCTCCGGCCCCAATCTGCGCCGCCACGCCGGCCGGGCCGTCAATCCCGGGAGACCGGCGCGTCCATGATGGTGAGTCCGTCATGACACACATTCAAGATTTACCTCTTTTCAACGGATAAGGGGCATTGCTTGCCACAGAACCTCATGATCTAAGCGCGAGATGTCCGATTGCGGACGTCTTCCGTGATCGGCGCAGCGCCAGAAGATGGACGACGGAGGGATCGTGACTGCCGACTCTGTGACGGAGACGCCGATCGGTCCGCGGCCCGCTCTGATCGGCCGCGCAATCTCCAGGTTCCGCACGGCAGCGGCGGCAATGACAGCCGCGGTCGGGCTCATGCTGATCACCGTCGGGGCGGCCGTGGCCGCACAATACGCATCCGTGGTTATGGACGCGGAAAGCGGCAGCATCATCGACAGCACGAACGCCGACGTGGTGACCTACCCCGCGTCGCTGACGAAGATGATGACCCTCTATCTCACGTTCGACGCGCTGGACGCCAAGTCGTTGAGGCCCGACCGCCTCCTGCCGGTGTCTTCGCGCGCCGCGGCACAGCCTCCATCCAAGCTCGGGTTGCGCCCGGGGAAAATGATCCGCGTCGTCGACGCGATCCGCGCGCTCACGACCAAGTCCGCTAACGATGTCGCGGTCGTTCTCGCCGAGGCCCTCGGGGGGACGGAATACTCCTTCGCGGCGATGATGACCGCGAAGGCTCGCGAACTGGGCATGAAGGACACCGTTTTCCGGAATGCCTCCGGGCTGCCGGACGATCTCCAGGTGACGACGGCGCTGGACATGGCGATCCTCTCGCGAGCGCTGATCTACGGCCATCGGAAGCACTACCACTACTTCTCGACCGGCAGCTTCGAGCACGGCGGCAAGGTGTACCAGTCGCACAACCGGCTGCTGCAATTCTATCCGGGTGCCGATGGCATCAAGACCGGCTACATCCGCGCCTCCGGTTTCAACCTGGCGGCATCGGCGGAACGCAACGGGCGTCGTCTGATCGCGGTCGTCCTGGGCGGCGAGAGCGCAGGATCACGCGACCGCCACACCGCGGACCTGCTGGACCGGGGATTCGACTGGGCGGTCGCCGGCGGCCCCGCGCCGTCTTCGCCGGCGGCGATCCCTGTCGCTTCGATCGCCACCGCGGCGCGTTCGTCGACAGCGGCCCTGTCGAGTGCCGCCGCGATACAACCGGCCCACTCCGACGACGGCGCGGGCGACCTCGAAACGGGCGGCGGGCGCTGGGCCATCCAGGTCGGTGTGTTCTCCGACCGGGGGAATGCGCAGCGGATCGCGAAGGAAGCGGCGAAGCTGTTGCCGCGCCTGCCCGGCGATGCAAAGCCGGGCGCCTTCTCGATGGTGGGCCAGGACGGCCGCACCCTCTATCGGGCTCGGGTCGTCGGCGTCACCCGCGACGCGGCGAAGGCGGCCTGCGCCGCCCTCGAACAACGCAAGCGCGACTGTCTGGCGGTCGAGAGTTAGAGCATCTAAAGCCCGCGGGATCGTCGTCCGGCCCACCACGCCTATCAGTACCGCTTCGCCCAATCCCGCAACAGCGCCTGCTCCAGGCCACGTGCGCGGCCGAGCCAGCGGCGGCTGCCCGGCGGCGGCACAGGCGACCGCACCGCCGGCGAGGCGTCCAGGGCAGCGCGCTCCGAAGGGTCGTTCACGAAGACGGCGAACACCAGACGCCGGCCCGACGCCGTGTCCAGATACCCTGCGAGGCCGCGGACATACGCCATCGTGCCGGTCTTAGCGTAGCTCGTGCCGATCTTCTTCGAACGGCTCACCGTGGTCAGGCGCGACTTCTTCTTCTTGGTCGCCTTCGTGCGGACCTGCACCTCTTCGACTACCTCGACCGACCGCGCCGGCATGAGGTCCACGAGGCTGACCCCGCCATAGGTGGCCTGAGCCCCTCTCCCCAGGATGGCGGCGATATGGTTCGGCGTCACGCGACCGGCCGACGTCAGTCCGGAGAAGTTCAGCGGCGCGTAGCTCACCCATCCGGCACCCGGCAGCAGGCCCGCATACCAGCGTCCGACTTCGGCGCTCGCCTGATCCAGCGGCAGGGGATGGCCCGCCATGGCCCGCGCGGTACTGAGGCCGATCAGCTCCGCCGTCAGGTTGTTGCTGTGCTTGAGCAGAAGGCGGAGGATCTCCGGGACCGGCCGGCTCTCGTTCACGTCCGCGAGGCGTGCGGTCGCGGGGGTGATGCCCGCCTCGGGCTCGGGCAAGGTCACGCCCACGCCTTGGGCGATGCTGCGGAATACGCGTGCGGTGGTGACGCCGGCCTCATGCACCGGCAGCCATGCATAGCCCTTGTCGGCGAGCGACGGGTCGAAGACCCAATCCGCCTCCTCGCTGTCGCTGCCGATCGACCCATTGCTCCGCATGAACGGTGCGCCACCCGGGAGGGTGGCATCGGCTGCCCCGTAGGCGAAGCTCTCCACGGGGATGACGAGGCCGTCCGAAATCGCGTTCGTCACCGCGCTGAAGCTGTCGTCCTTTTGGCGATGCCACTGCAACTCGACGCGATTGAAGTTCAGCGACAGCGCACTGATGCCGGGATTGTAAGAGGCCGCATCCGGCTGCAGCGCATCGATCCGATTGTAGGCCGGCAGTCCCGTTTCGTCATAGACGAGCCGGCCCGTGACCCGCCTGATCCCCGCCGAGAGCAGGGATTGCGCCAGATGCCGAAGCGCGCCGTTGTCGAGCAGCGGGTCGCCGCCGCCCTGGAGATAGACGTTCCCGCGCAGCGTTTCGCCTTCGACGGCTCCGTCGATCAGCAGGCGCGTCGCGAAGCGGTACTCGGCGCCGAGGATCTCCAACGCGGCCACGGCCGTGCCGACCTTCGTGACCGACGCGGGGATGAATGCCTCGTCGGGAAGATGTGCCGCGAGCGTCGCACCCGTCTTGAGGTCGCGCAGGACGTAGCCGACTTCCGCGTCCGCGAAGCCGAACCGGGCGACCTGACTTGCGGCAGTGTCTTCCGGGGGTGCCGCCCCCGAACCGGCCGCGAACGCCGGTGGTGCCGCGGAGAAGGACAGGATGGCGATCAGGCCGAGCGCGGAGGCCCAGCGACGGCTGAATCTGGACGACATGACGCGAAATTACCCGCAACCGCCGGGAAATCGAAGCGAATTGCATCGCTTCCCGTGCGGGGTGCTTTGCCGCAACGCCGTCATCGTGTATAGCCGCGCGCGATGACACTCATAACCGAACAGTCCGAACTCGAAGACTTCTGCGGGAAACTCGCCGGCGCAGATTTCGTCACGGTCGATACCGAGTTCATGCGCGAGAGCACGTACTGGCCGAAGCTCTGTCTGGTGCAGCTCGCCGGACCGGACAGCCATGCGGCCGTGGATCCTCTCGCGCCGGAGCTGGACCTCCAGCCCGTCTACGACCTGATGGCGAACCAGTCCGTCCTCAAGGTGTTCCACGCCGCGCGGCAGGACATCGAGATCTTCCTGCACCAGGGCAAAGTCATGCCCCGGCCGGTGTTCGACACGCAGATCGCAGCCATGGTGTGCGGCTATGGCGAATCGGTCGGCTACGAAACCTTGGTCGTCTCGCTGACGGGCCGCCGCGTCGATAAGATGTCGCGCTTCACCAACTGGGCCAACCGCCCGCTAACGCCACCACAGCTGGCCTACGCACTGGCGGACGTCACGCATCTGCGCGACGTCTACATCAAGCTGCGGGAACGGCTGGACCGGGAAGGCAGGACGGCTTGGGTCGAGGAGGAGGACGCCGTGCTCGTGGCCGACGGCACCTACGACCTCGACCCGCAGAACGCGTGGCGAAGGCTTCGGCCGCGCACCGACAATCCACGGTTCCTCGCGGTGCTTCAGGCGGTCGCAGCCTGGCGCGAGCGCGAGGCACAGCAGCGCAACAGCCCGCGCAACTGGGTGCTACGCGACGATACCCTTCTGGACATCGCGGCCCAGGCGCCGAAGACGCCCGAGGCGCTCGCACGCAGCCGCGGCCTGCCGAAGGGCTTCGCCGAGGGCCGGCACGGCAAGGCTCTTCTGGACGCCATCGCCGAAGGCGTTGCGGTGGCACCCGCCGACCGGCCGAAGCCGGCCGTCCGCGTGGACCTGCCGTCCAGTCTGACGCCGGTCGTCGAGCTGCTGAAGGTCCTCCTGAAGATGAGCTGCGACCAGCACGGGGTCGCGCCCAAGCTCGTGGCCAACACCGCCGATCTCGAAGCGATCGCCATGGACGACAATGCCGACGTGCCGGCACTGCACGGCTGGCGGCGCGAGGTCTTCGGCGAGACGGCGCTCGCGGTGAAGCATGGCCGCGTCGCCCTCGCGATCAAGGGGCGTGGGCTGGAGGTCGTTCCGGTGCCGGGTACGGACGGCGGCGGCGAGACGGCCTGACGCGATGTCGCGGGATCTGCTGCGTACCCTGGCGCGCGCCGCCTTCGTGGTCGCGGCCCTGGTGGTTGTGGTGGGCTCCCTGACACCCGCGGCGGAGATGCCGGAGATCGAGGTCTCCGACAAGATCCAGCATTTCGCCGCCTATGCCGGCCTGGCCTTTCTCGCGAAGATCGCATGGCGCCCGCCGGGCTTCCTCGGCTGGCCCCTGGCGAGCGTGGTGATCGCCGGTCCGGCGATCGAACTGCTACAGTCCCTCGTACCCGGCCGCTCGGCGAGCGTCGGCGATGCGGTGGCGGACGTGATCGGCGTCGGCATCGGCGTCATCTGTGCCGTCGCCGTCAGGCGGTTGCTTCCTGCATCGTCGCCCGCCTGAGCGGTCCGCCACAATCTTAGGTAGTAACCAGACCCGTGCGGGGAAGACCGAGCGCTTCGCCTAGTGCCTGCAGCCGCCGCCGGAGCGCCTCGCCGCCGAAACCCGGATCGTCGGGAACCAGGAGTACTAGGCTGTCGGCCCCCGTGACCAGCTTCGTTCGCAAGAGCAGTTCCGTCGCACCGACCGCGACCGCCATGGCGACGCGCAGCGCCAGCCCCGTAACCACCGCCGCGCGCAGTTCCTCTGGGCTCACCAGGGCCTTGGCGGTTCCGGCGAACGGCGCATCCGCATTGCCCTCGTAACGGGCGAGCAGCGCCAGCGCCAGGAAGGCGCGGCCGGGATGGTCGATGCCGACAACCGGCATGCGCAGCGCCTTGAAGAAGGCATGTTCGCCGCGATAGTCGGGGTGATCGAGACCGGCCGTGTCCGCCAGCCACGATGCCGCCAGACGAAGCCTCGGTGACACGACGTCCGGCCGCCCCTCGAACAGCGGCGCCATCCACCCGAACAGGACATCTCCGTCGGCGGTAAAACGGCCGCCATGCTGTGCCGGATCGGCACAGGCCAGCAGGAGTGGGTCCGATTCGCGTTCGCGCCCGGTGAGGCCGTCGAAGACCACCCCCTCGCGTACGCCGTACGCCGAGAAGACCACCGTTTTCGGTTCCACCCGCCGCAGCAGGCGCTCGAGCACCAGCGCGCCGTACGGCAGCGTCTCCAGCCGGCGCTTCGACGCTCCCTTCAGCCGCTGCAGCGACTTGCGGCCCAGCCGGGCGAGGATCCCGGCCAGATCGGCGGTTTGACGCGCATCCAGCGCATAGTTGTGAATGACGTGCAGCGGGTAGTTGACGTGGTTCATGTGAATGCGCGCGAAGGTGCGCCAGGTCCCGCCGACCGGATAGAGCGCACGGCCCCGCGCCTCGTCGATCCAGGGCACGGAATCGAGGTGACGGTCGATAGACTGGATCATCGCCTCCGGCTTGCCTTCGCGCATGAGGCGGAAGGGCCCGAGCGGCAGCGTCGTCTGACGTCCGGTCTCGCCAGCACCGACGACACCGGCACGCACGTCGACCAGTTCGAGACTGCCGCCTCCCAGATCCCCGACCAGGCCGTCGGCCTCGATGATGCCGGACACGACCCCCAGCGCCGACAGGCGCGCCTCCTCGTTGCCGCTGAGCAGCCGGACGGAAAAGCCGCAGCGTGCTTCGACTTCGGCGAGAAAGGCCGGCCCGTCGGATGCCTCGCGCGCGGCGGCCGTGGCGAAACCCTCGATGCGGTGCGCGCCCATCGCACGGGCGACGGCCGCGAAACGCGGCAGGTTCTCCAGCGCCTGAACAACCCCATCGGCGTTGAGCCGGCCCGTTTCATCAAAGCCGCGGCCGAGGCCGCACATGACCTTCTCGTTGAAGACCTGCTGCAGGACGCGCGCGGCCTTGTCGAAGATGACGAGACGGATCGAGTTCGACCCGATGTCGATGACGGCGATGCGCTCGCCCTTGCCGGGGGCTCGGCGTGTTCCCCTCATCCGCCCCCCGTCAGCTCTCGGTCAGGACGAGCCTCGGGGCAGGCCCCTCCCGTTCCAGGGCGCTGCCACGGCCGGAGAGGCTGGGATTGGTCATGAAATAATGGTGCGCGGAAAAGCCGTCCGGCCCCGCCTTCACCCGATCGTAGCTGCCGTCCGCGTTGAGTATCCAGCTCTGCGCCTCGTCCTTCAGGTTGGCGATCATGATCTGGTCGAGAACCTGACGATGGACGGTCGCATTCTCGATCGGGACCAGCGATTCCACCCGCCGATGCAGGTTGCGCGGCATCCAGTCCGCAGAGGAGAGATAGACTTTCGCGTCCGGCGAAGGCAAGCCGTGGCCCGCCCCGAAACACACGATCCGGGCGTGTTCGAGGAACCGCCCGACGATGCTCTTGACCCGGATATTGTCGGAAACACCTGGAATCCCCGGGCGAAGGCAGCAGATCCCGCGGATGATCAGTTCGACGTGAACGCCGGCTTGGCTGGCCCTATACAATGATTCGATAATCTCGACGTCCACCAGCGAGTTCAGCTTCGCCCAGATGGCGGCGGGCCGGCCGGCCTTCGCATGCTCGATCTCTTCGCCGATCAGCCGCAGCAGCGTCGACTTCAGCGTCAGCGGCGCGACGGCGATCCGCTCCAGCGTCTCCGGCTTCGCATACCCGGTCATGTAGTTGAAGATGCGCGCGGCATCCCGGCAGAGCGCCGGGTCGCAGGTGAAGAAGGACAGGTCGGTGTAAATCTTGGCGGTCACTGGATGATAGTTGCCGGTCCCGTAATGCGCGTAGGAGCGGATTCCGGTGGCCTCGCGCCGCACGACCAGCGACACCTTGGCGTGCGTCTTCAGGTCAAGGAAGCCATAGACGACCTGGACGCCGGCGCGCTCCAGGTCCCGCGCCCAGCGGATGTTGGCCTCCTCGTCGAACCGCGCCCGCAGTTCCACAAGCGCCGTCACGGACTTGCCCACCTCGGCCGCTTCCATGAGCGCCTTGACGATCGGCGAATCGTTGCTGGTGCGGTACAGCGTCTGCTTGATGGCGATGACGCTCGGATCCTGCGCCGCCTGCTGCAGGAAGCGTACGACGGCGTCGAAACTCTCATACGGGTGATGGACGACGAAATCCTTCGCCCGGATCGCCGCGAAGCAGTCGCCGCCGTGATCGCGGATGCGTTCCGGAAACCGCGCCTTGTAAGGTGGGAACAGCAGGTCGGCGCGCTCGCTGACGATGATCTGCGAAGTGTCGGCCAGCCCCACCAGCCCCTTCAGCACGAGCGTGTCGGCGTCGATCGCATCGAGTTCGCGCCCGACATAGCGGAACAGGCTCTCCGGCATCGAGCCGTTGACGGCCAGCCGCACCACATGGCCGCGCTTGCGCCGCTTCAGCGCGGTCTCGAAGGTGCGGACCAAGTCCTCCGCCTCTTCGTCGATCTCCATCTCGCTGTCGCGGATGACCCGGAAATAGCCCTTTCCCAGCACGTCGAAGCCTGGGAAGAACCGGTCCAGGAACATGCCGATCAGTTCTTCGAGCGCGATAAAGCGAATGGTGTTGCCGGGCAGGCGCACGAAGCGCTCGATGCGCAGCGGCAGCGGCAACAGCGCGTCCATCGTCTTGCCGTCTTCGGCACGGCGAAGCTGCAGTGCGAGGCAGAAGCCTCGGTTCGGAATGAACGGGAAGGGATGCGCCGGATCCACCGCCAGCGGCGTGAGAACCGGGAATATCTCCTCCATGAAGCGCGAGCGCAGCCACTCGCGCTCTTCGGAGGACAATTCCTCGGGATCGAGAACGGCGACGCCCGCGGCGCGCAGTTCGCGCGTCAGGTCCTTCCAGCAGTCCTGCTGGTCCTGCATCAGCCGGCTCGTCCGCTCCTTGATCGCAGCGAGCTGTTGCACCGGCGTCATGCCGTCGTCACTGGGCAGCGTGACACCCGCCTCGACCTGGGCACGCAGACCGGCGACGCGCACCATGTAGAACTCGTCGAGATTGCTCGCCGAGATCGACAGGAAGCGCAGCCGCTCGAACAGGGGCTGACGCGGATTCCGCGCTTCGCCCAAAACCCGTTCGTTGAAGGCGAGCCAGGAGAGTTCCCGGTTGATCAGCTTGTCGGACGGCCGGGCCTCGGCCGGCTTGGCCTTCGTCTTGGGCGCCGTAGTCACGGTTCCTCCGGCATGAAGCACGCTGTTCCCATGCTATACCATGGTGGATGTGACGACGAGACGAACCGGTCCATGCGAACCTTGCTTCTGATGAGACATGCCGAAGCGGCGCCTGCTTCGTCGGGCGGCGACCACGATCGAGTGCTGACGCCGGGCGGCTTGGTTCAGGCGACGGCGGCCGGACGGGCCCTGGCACGGCGCGGCATCGTCCCGGACGTCGCACTCGTCTCGACCGCCCGACGCACGCAGCAGACATTCGCCGCTCTGGCCGCGGAACTGCCGGAGGCGCCGGACATGCGGCCCGAACGCGACCTCTACAATGCCGATCCGGAAACGATTCTCGCCCTGCTTCGTGCAGAAGCATCGGACACGGCGACCGTCATGGTGATCGCACACAACCCGGGCATCGGTTCGCTCGCCATGGCACTGGCGAGGAGTCGCGGCCAGCCGGCCATCCGATCGTTCGCCACGGCGACTATCGCGATCTTCGAGTTTACATCCGAGGATTGGGCGCCCGGGACTGCCGGACTCCGCGACGTCGTCGTCACCCCCGTCGGCAAGACGCCCTGACCTTAGAGTCTGAGTGCAACTCCTGAATTCAGGCGCTCTGCACCGGGATCCGGTCGAAACCCCGCCCGTCGAGCCATCCGGCGAGGCGTGCCGCCGTATCGGGCGGCACGTGCAGGCCGAGCTTCGAGCGGCGCCATAGAATATCCTCGGCCGACACCGCCCACTCCGCCCGGCGCAGATAATCCACCTCGGCCTCATGGAGGCCGCCGCCGAGATCCATCCCCAGCCCACTCAAGTCGGTGGCGCCGCCCAGCAGCCTGGATGTACGGGTGCCGTAGGCGCGGAGGTAGCGGCGCGCCAGGGGGGCGGGCAGCCAGGCATGCTCCCGGGAGAAGTCGGCGAGATAGGCTTCGAAATCCGCCCCGGGCATGTCGCCGCCAGGCAGCGGCGCCGTACCCGTCCAGGCGTTCGCGGCGATGCCGCGCAGCGGCAGCAGCTTGTCGAGCGCATGCTCCGCCAGGCGGCGGTAGGTCGTGATCTTGCCGCCGAAGATCGACAGGAACGGTGCCTGACCCTCCCCGCCCTCGATATCGAAGACATAGTCGCGCGTTACCGCAGAGACGTTGCTGCTGCGGTCGTCGTAGAGCGGCCGGACCCCGGAATAGGTCCAGACGATATTCTCGCGGCCGACCGGCCGTGCGAAATGCGCATTGACGACCCCGAGCAGATAATCGGTCTCGTCGTCGGCGATCGCGACCGACGCCGGATCGCCCTCGAACGGCACGTCGGTCGTCCCGATCAGCGTGAAGTCGCGCTCATAGGGGATCACGAAGACGATGCGCCGGTCGGCGTTCTGCAGGATGTAAGCCTGCGGGCCGTCATAGAGGCGCGGCACGACGATATGGCTGCCCTTGACCATGCGCAGGCCGACGGCGCGGTTCGAGCCGGCAACCTTGCCCAGGACCTCGGTAACCCATGGCCCCGCGGCGTTGACCAGCGCGTGGCCACGTACGGTTCGCGGAACCGCCCCGGCCAGATCGACCTCCCATAGCCCGTCCACCCGACGCGCCGCGGTGGCCGCCGTCCGCGTCAGTACCACCGCGCCACGCTCCTCGGCATCGCGGGCATTGAGGACGACGAGGCGCGAATCCTCGACCCAGCAGTCCGAATACTCGAAGCCCCGACAGAATTCCGGCCGCAGCGGCCGACCCTGCGGCGCCGTACGGAGGTCCAGGCCTCTGCTACCGGGAAGCCGCTTCAGCCCACCGAGGTGATCGTAGAGGAACAGGCCGGTGCGGATCATCCAGGCCGGTCGCAGATGCGCCGCGTGCGGCAGCACGAAGCGCATCGGCCAGACGATGTGCGGCGCGAGCCGCAGCAGCACCTCACGTTCCTGAAGCGCCTCGCGCACCAGGCGGAACTCGTAATATTCGAGATAGCGCAAGCCGCCGTGAATGAGCTTCGAACTCGCCGAGGATGTGGCGCCGCCCAGGTCGCCCTTCTCGCAGAGCAGGACCTTCAGGCCGCGCCCGGCCGCATCGCGTGCGATGCCGGCACCGTTGATGCCCCCGCCGATGACCAGCAGGTCGTAGAGTTCGTCCGTCACCGCCGCTCCCGGATCCACATGCGGGTGCCCCACGCCAAGCATGATGAGATAGTCTCGCCCGTCGGCGGAAAAAACGGAAACCACAGATGGCCGGACCACTTCTTCTCGCGATCGACCAGGGTACGACCAGCACGCGGTCGATCGTCTTCGACGCGGACGGACACGCTCTCGCAACGGCCCAGGAAGAACTGACGCAGCACTACCCCCACCCGGGCTGGGTCGAACACGATCCGGAGGAGATCTGGCGGACTGTGGAACGCACCGCCCGTGCCGCGGCCGAAAAGGCTGGCGCCGACAGAATCGTCGCCATCGGCCTGACCAACCAGCGCGAGACCGCCGTGGTCTGGGACCGCGATACGGGCGAGGCCGTCCACCCCGCCATCGTCTGGCAGGACCGCCGCGGCGCCGACCGCTGCCGCGAACTGGTGGCGGAGGGAATCGAGCCTCTGGTGCAGGCCAGGACCGGCCTCGTCCTAGATTCCTATTTCTCAGCGACCAAGGTCGAATGGATCCTGCGCAACGTTCCCGGCGCGGCCGAACGCGCCGGCCGCGGCGACCTCGCGTTCGGAACCGTCGACAGCTTCCTCCTCTGGCGCCTGACCGGCGGGCGGCACGTCACCGACGAAACCAACGCCGCCCGCACCCTGCTCTACGATATCGAGGTGCACGGTTGGGACGAGGACCTGCTGCGCATTTTCGGCATCCCCCGTGCCATGCTTCCTGAAGTGCTCGACAGTGCCGCTGACTTCGGCAGCACAGCCACTGCGCTGCTCGGCCGTCCGCTGCCGATCTGCGGGGTCGCGGGCGATCAGCAGGCGGCCACCGTCGGGCAGGCCTGTTTCACCCCGGGCAGCATCAAGAGCACCTATGGCACCGGCTGCTTCCTCGTCCTCAACACGGGCGACAAGCTGATCCGGTCCAGCCATCGCCTGCTGACGACACCCGCGTACCGGCTGGGCGGGCGCACGACCTACGCGCTCGAAGGCAGCATCTTCAACGCCGGCACGACCGTGAAATGGCTGCGTGACGAGTTGCGCCTGATCCGCGATGCCGCCGAGACGGAGGCGATGGCCGCCAGCGTGGCCGATACCGGCGGCGTCTATGTCGTCCCGGCGTTCACCGGGCTCGGCGCGCCCCACTGGGACGCCGACGCTCGCGGCGCGATCCTGGGGCTGACCCGCGATGCGGGCGCCGCCGCGATCGCGCGCGCCAGCCTGGAGGCGGTGGCCTACCAGACCCGCGACCTGATCGACGCAATGGTCGCCGACGGCGTCTCACATCCGGCCTTGATCCGCGTCGACGGCGGCATGGCGGGCAACGGATGGCTGCTGCAGTTCCTGGCCGACATGCTGGAGGCGCGGGTCGAGCGCCCGATGGTAACCGAGACGACCGCCCTCGGTGCCGCCTGCCTCGCTGGACTGCATGCCGGCGTCTACGGCTCTCTGGACGACATCGCGTCGCGCTGGCGCCGCGACCGGGGCTTCGAGCCCGCTATGTCCGCGATTCGGCGCGACGGGCATCTCGCCGGCTGGCACGCGGCGGTCGGCCGGGTCCGGAGCCGCTGACGCCGCCGGACCGGCGCGACCGGACGCTAGAAGTTGCCGGGGTAGGCTCCGCCGTCGAGCAGGATATTCTGCCCGGTCATGAAGCCGGCATGCACGCTGCAGATGAAGGCGCAGGTCTTGCCGAACTCCTCGGTCGTGCCGAAGCGCTTCGCCGGGTTCGCCAACCGCCGCTGCTCGTAGAGTTCGTCGTAGCTCTTGCCGGTCTGCTTGGACGCGAACTCGAAATTGCCGCGCAGGCGGTCCGTCTCGAACGGGCCGGGCAGGATGCCGTTCATCGTCACGTTCCGGTCGACGAACTCACGGCAGATGGTCGCCGTGAAACCGGTGAGCGCCAGCCGGGCCGCTGTCGACAGCCCCAGGCCGGCATAGGGGATCTTCACCGTGCCGGAGGTGATGTTGACGATGCGGCCGAACTTTCGCTCCGCCATGCCGTCGACGACGGCCGTGATCACCTCGACATGGGACAGCAACTGCGCCTCGAGCGCCGCGAGCCAGCGCTCGCGCGTGTCGGTCCGGAAGTTGCCGGGCGGTGGGCCGCCCGCGTTCGTCACCAGGATGTCCGGATTCGGACAGGCGGCGAGGATCGCCTTGCGGCCCTCGGGGGTGGTGACGTCGGCCACGACCGGGGTAACGGTGACGCCCGTCGCCTTGGCGATCTCCTCGGCGGTCGCCATCAGTTCGCTCTCGGTGCGCGCATTGATGACGAGGTCGACGCCCTCCTCGGCCAACGCCAGGGCGCAGCCCTTGCCCAACCCCTTGCTGGCCGCCTCGACGATCGCCTTCTTGCCCTTCAGTCCGAGATCCATCCTGCTCTCCTAGTCTTCGTCCGTGATGCCAGCCTGCATGTTCAGCACGGCGCGCGCCAGGGCCACGGTTACCGGCCGCTGCCCCGCCAGCGATGCCGCGTCGAGTGCTTCCACGGCCCTCTGCGCCGCCGCGAAGGAGCGCTCGATGCGGGCGATCAGATAGTCGAACACGTCCTGGCCGACGCGCACCTGCCTGTCGTCGAACAGCTTCGCGATGATCGCGGCCATCAGCAGGTCGTCGGGCGGCAGCACGGCCACCGACGCGGCGGCAAGCAGCCGCGACCGCAGGTCCGGCAGCGCGATGTTCCAGCGCGCCACCGGCTGCTCGGCCGTCAGCAGCAGGCTCCCGCCCCGCTCGCGCATGATGTTGTAGAGATGCAGCAGCGCCAGTTCGTGCACGCCCAGGTCGGGCCGCTCGATGACGCAATGGATGCGGCCTCCGAGCATCTGAACCGGGTCGGCGCGGCCGAGCGCCGTCGCCGGAACCAGTGCCGCCGACGACCGCGCCTGCCAGACCTGCGCCAGGTGGGTCTTGCCGCAGCCCGGCGGTCCGGTCAGGACCAGCGCCGGCCCCGGCCAGTTCGGCCAGCGGTCGATCCACGCCACGGCCGCGGCGTTGCTGTCGGCGACCAGGAAGTCCTCGGCCGACATCGCGATACGATGCCCGAGGTGAAGTGTCAGTTGCGGGCTCATTCTCCGTCTTCCCGCGCTGCGCGGAGCGGCATCGGATCGGTCGGATCGGCGCCGGGCGTGTCGCCGTAGAGCGGGCTGTGCAGATAACGGTCGATCGCGAAGCGCACCATGACCCCGATCACCGCCGCGACCGGCAGGGCGATCAGCATGCCCAGGAAGCCGAGGAGCGACGCGCCGGCGAACAGCGCGAAGATTACCCAGACCGGGTGAAGCCCGACACGGTCGCCGACTAGGATCGGGGTCAGGACATTCCCCTCGACCGCCTGCCCCGCGACGAAGATCGCGCCGACGATTCCGATGTGGAGCCACGAATCGAACTGGATCAGCGCCAGCCCCAGGCTGGCGACGAGCCCGAAGAGGCTTCCCACATACGGAATGAACGAGATCAGGCCCGAAATGAGCCCCACGGTGAAGCCGAAGTCCAGCCCCGCCAGCGTCAGGCCGATGGCGTAGAACAGGCCGAGCAGAATGCACACGGTCGCCTGCCCGCGCAGGAACCCGGCGAGAGTGTTGTCGACCCTGCGAGCCTGCTCCCGGACGGTGTCCGCATGCTGGCGCGGCAGCAGCCGGTCGATCGCGCCGACGAACGTGTCCCAGTCGCGCAGCATGTAGAAAGCCACGACAGGGGTGACGAACAGCAGCGCCATCAGGTTGAAGAAGGCCAGGCTGCCGCCGACGAGACTCTGGAGCATCCCGGCGAGCCAGCCGAGGGCCGTGCCGGCATAGGCCGTGACGCCCTCGCGCAGCTTCGCCATGTCGTCTGGCGAGAGGCTCGCCTCGACCATATGGGCGAGATTGGCAACCCCCTGCTGAATGCGGGCCGCGTAGTCTGGCAGCTTGGCGACCAGTTCCGCGACCTGGGCCTGCAGCAGCGGCAGCAGCAGCAGCAGCATTCCCACCATGACCAGCAGGAAGGCGATCAGGAGGGTGATCGCGGCAACCGCCCTCGGAACCCCCCACTTCTCCAGCCTGTCGGCCAGCGGATCGAGGAAGTAGCCGAGCGCCAGTCCCGCGACGAACGGCAGCAGGATGCTCTGGAAGACGACCAGAAAGATGATGAGCGCCGCAGCCACGCCGAGCCAGATCTTCACCTGGGTACCGGCGCTGATGTCGCGCTTCATCACTGCTCGTCCTCGATGGCAGTGGCACCGCGTGTCCAGCGCCACAGATAGGCGGCACCCGAGGCGAACGTCGTGGCCGCCACGATCCAGCACATCACCAACGTGACCTCGCGGTCGGGTATGCCGTGGCCGACCATGGCGAGCAGCTGCGCCGCCAGCAGGATCTGCATGAGGGTGTTCAGCTTGCTGATCCACAGGGGCGCGACATGCGGCCGGCTGTCGGACAGCGCATAGGTCAGGAGCACGCCGCCCACGATCAGCATGTCGCGCGACACTACCAAAATGACGAGCCAGGACGGTAGGTAGCCTTGGAAACCCAGCGCCAGGTAGACGCTGACCAGCATGACCTTGTCCGCGATCGGGTCGAGAAAGACGCCGAGCGTGGAGCGCAGGTCGAAACGCTTGGCGATCCAGCCGTCGATCGCATCGGACACGCCGGCCAGCACGAAGAGCCAGAATGCCCACGCCATGTAGCCGGAGACGATGAGCCAGACCAGGAGCGGTACGCTCAGCAGCCTGCTCAGGCTGATCAGATTGGGGAGGTTCAACGACCGGGCGGAAGCCGGGGCGATTGATTCACTGGCAGACTCGCCGCCGCCCCGCTCGGGCTGACGAGCCAGCCTTCCGCCGCAGTCGACACGGCGAAGCCGGCATCGCTGATGGCCGTGCGCAGCAGGTCCGTGTCGCCGGCATAGTGGACGCGAAGCACGGCCTGGCTGCGCGACAGCGACACCAGCTGGTCGCGCGTCACCATGGGCAGTCCGCCGATGGTGGAGCGCACCCTGGAGAGATCGGCCGGTCCCGCGAGCGCCGCGGTCACGAGGATGTCCCGCTCCGGGCCGGAGGGCCGGAAGGGCTTATCGCCCGGCGAGCTCGCCGCCGGCGCCGTGCCCGGCCGCCATTCCTCGCCGATCTTGGCGACCGTGGCCGCCACCGCCTTCTTCGCGAGATCGTCGACGAAGTCGTTCGGGTCACCCGGTACCCGCACGCTCAGCCGTCGTCCGTCGAGCTGCGGCCCGTAGCCGGCTGCAGTCACGTCGAACGAGGGCTGACCCGCGGCAAAATCGACCTGATATCGTCCGAGGACGACGATCAGATTCTCTGCCCCACGGTCGCGGGCGATCCGCATCAGCGCCGTCCGGTCGCCGGCGAGCGCCTGGTCCGCCGTCAGGTTCCGGTCGTCCCCGCTGCCCGGCGGGAGAGACGCCTGACCGGTCAGGATGTTGGGCTCGGACCGACTCCAGGCTTGATACCAAGGATTCGACGTCTCCCACAGGATGCGCGAGCCGGACCATTCATAGACGGGGAGGACAAGGATGCGCGTCCCCACGGGCATCGACTCTCCCGACGTCCCGCCAGGACCGCTCGACTGGGCACCATAGCCGCCGGCGTCGACATAGGCCGGATCGGACTGGCGCCCCAGGGCCGCGTTCACGCGGCGCGGATCGAACTGCACGGTCACCTGAGCGGCATAGCGGACCGAGGTGACGCGTTCGTTGGCGATCTCGATCGACTGCGACAGGTCGGCGGGGTTGATGCCGCGCGGACGCGTGGCCCCCATCCGCTCGACCAACAGGTCGAACGCCTTGCTGTACGCCTCGTCGAGCGCCTTCTCGCGTGCCTCGACCGCATTGGCCGCCGTCACCTCGACCGGGACACGCTCGACGAGATACGGATCCTCCGCGGAGGCGGTGTTCGTGGCCAGGATGCACATGGCGATCAGGGCGATGGCGCCCCGGATAGCCTGCGCGAGGCCGCCTCTGCGGCCTGCCTCGGTCATTGCAATGCGCCTCGGATTCGGTATGTTCCGCCGGCCGTCGCCGGAAACTGCACTCTACATACGATAGTCGGTCGGGGGAGGAAAGCATCACACTCCGGACCTACAGAGCAGCGGGCGTCGACATCGACGCGGGCAACGCCCTGGTCGAGCGCATCAAGCCGCTCGCCGCCGCCACCGCCCGCCCCGGCGCCAACGCCGCCCTGGGCGGCTTCGGCGCTTTTTTCGACCTCAAGGCCGCCGGCTTCAAAGACCCCGTACTGGTGTCCACCACCGACGGCGTCGGCACGAAACTGCGCCTCGCCTTCGCTACCGGCAAACACGACACGGTCGGCATCGACCTCGTGGCGATGTGCGTCAACGACCTGGTGGTCCAAGGGGCGGAGCCGCTGCTCTTCCTCGACTATTTCGCCTGCGGCAAGCTGGACGTGGACGTGGCCGCCGACGTGGTGAAGGGCATAGCGGAAGGCTGCCGCATTGCCGGATGCGCCCTGGTCGGCGGCGAGACCGCCGAAATGCCGGGGATGTACACCGACGGCGAATACGACTTGGCCGGTTTTGCCGTCGGCGCCGTGGAGCGCGAGCGCGCGCTGACGGGCACCGCGGCACAAGCCGGCGACGTCATTCTGGGATTGGCTTCCAGCGGCGTCCATTCGAACGGCTTCTCCCTGGTGCGTCGGGTGGTTTCCGATCTGGGGCTGGACTATTCGGCCCCGGCTCCCTTCGCCAACGACCGCTCCCTCGGCGAGGTCCTTCTGACGCCGACGAAAATCTACGTCGCCGCGGCTCGCGCCGCATTCGCGGCCGGTGGCGTGCGCGCCTTCGCGCATATCACCGGCGGCGGGCTCGTCGAGAATCTGCCGCGTGTCCTGCCCAAGGGCCTTGTCGGCGAACTCGATGCCGGCAGTTGGGATCTCCCGCCGGTGTTCCGTTGGCTGATGCAGTCGGGCGAGGTGGCGCCGGAGGAGATGGCGCGCGCCTTCAACTGCGGGCTCGGCATGCTCGCCGTCGTGGCACCAGATCGGGTCGACGACGTCATCGCCGCCTTCGCGCAGGCCGGCGAAACGGCGCACCGCGTCGGCCGTGTCGGCGCGGGTCCCGGCGACGCCGCACCGGTCGTCCGGATCGAGGGGCTGGACCGTTGGCGCGACGGCTGAAGCTCGGCGTTCTGATCTCGGGGCGCGGCTCCAACCTGCAGGCATTGATCGACGCCGCTGCGGCGGGTGACTGGCCGGCGGAGATCGCGCTGGTCGTCTCGAACAAAGCCGACGCCGCCGGTCTCGCGCGTGCCGAGGCGGCGGGCATCCCGACCTGCGTCCTCAGTCACCGCGGCCACCCCGACCGCGCGTCGTTCGACGCGACGATGACGGCGGCGCTCGTCGCGGCCGGCGTCGATCTGGTCTGCCTCGCCGGCTTCATGCGCCTGCTGAGCCCCGAGTTCGTCGAGGCTTGGCACGACCGCCTCATCAACATCCACCCCTCGCTGCTGCCCTCCTTCAGGGGCCTGCATGCACATGAACAGGCGTTGGAAGCGGGCGTGCGCTTCACCGGCTGCACGGTACACTTCGTCCGTGCCGAGATGGACGATGGCCCGATCATCGTGCAGGCGGCGGTCCCGGTGCTTCAGGACGACACGGCCGAGACGCTCGCCGCGCGCGTGCTCCAGGCTGAGCACCGCTGTTATCCGCAGGCGGTTCGCTGGATCGCCGAGGGGCGCGTAAGGATCAGCGGCTCCAGGGCTCTGGTGGCCGATGCGCCGGCCAATGAGGACTTTCTGGTCAGCCCGGGCTGACGGAGCCGCCGGTTACGGCAGGATCTCGATGGGCGTCCCCATGTCGACGAAGGCCCAGATCTCGTCCATCTCGCGGTTGGTCACCGCGATACAGCCGTTCGTCCAGTCCCATAGCCGGTGATCCGGCCCCAGGTCACGAATTTCCGGCGCGAGCCCGTGGATCATGATCAGTCCGCCCGGATCGACGCCGCGCACACGCGCCGAGGCGCGGTCGTCCGCGTTCGGGTAGGAGACGTGGATCGACTTGTAGAAGCGGCTGCCCGGGTTGCGGCGGTCGAGGACATACTGCCCCTCCGGCGTCCTGTTGTCGCCCTGACGCTCCTTGTGGCCGGTCGGCTGCGCGCCGAGAGCCACCTTGTAAGTCCGGAACGGCTCGCCGTCGTGGATGAGATGCAACTCGCGCTTCGACTTGACCACGAGCACGCTCTCCGCCTTGCGCGGCGTCGCCTTCGGCGGCGACGGCGGCACGAGCACCGGCGCGGCCACGGGAGCGGGCGGCGGCGATAGGGGCGCCGGCCCGGGGTCGATGGCCGGCGCGCACCCCGCGGCGATCAGGACGAGGCCGAGAAGGAGCGTCCTGATCACGCGCGGCCCGAACTACTTGCGGAGCGAACGCGAGAACATGCGGTTGGCGCGCTCGTTGGCCTCGTCCGCCCGCGCCGCGGCCTGGGCGGCCGCCTGGGCCGACTGCTCCGCGGATTGCGCGGCACGCTGTGCGATGGCCCGCGCCTCGGACGCCTCACGCCGTGCGGCGGCGGCTTCGGCCTGGGCCGACTGCGCGGCGGCGCGGGTGTCGGACACCATCTTCTTGTCCTCGTCCCCCAGGCCGGCACAACCGGCGAGGAGTGCGATCGCGGCCATTGGCCCCATGACTCGCGTAACAATTCGGCGATTGGCGATCATCAGATTCGATCCGTCCTTCAAGTTGTGTCGCTCCGCGCGACGACTTCGGCGCGCCGGAGTGTGCCGATGGCCCGTGACCGGCGCAAGGCTCTTGCCGGGTCGCCCCAACGACGTCCGACGGACCTACAGTCGCTTCAGATCGAGCGATCGGTCCGGCCCGATCCAGACCTGCCCCAAACGCCTGTCGAGTTCCGCAGTTCCCGCCGCCTGTCCCTGCTGCCGCAAGGCTTCGCGGAGGCCGTAGAGCACCCAGCTGTTGTTCGGGGACTGCACCAGCGCCCCACGAAACGCCGCTTCCGCCGCCTTCGCGTCGCCGGACTCCAGCAGAACCGCGCCGAGCGACTGGCGGACCGGGTAGTACCAGAAGGGCGGCTCCATGTAGGCGATGCCGTCCTGGAGGGCGACCGCCTGGGCGAGCGCATCTCGGGCCGTGGCCAAGTCCCCCTGCGCGCGGGCCGCTCGTGCGGTCACGACCAGGCGCGCAATCCCAAGGACCGCGCCTGTCGGAAGCCCGCCGGCCTCGAGTTCCGCCAGAGGACCCTTGTGGCGGCTCTCGATCGCTGCGATCGCGTCAGCCTGTCGCAGGGCGCCGGCCACGTCTCCTGACGACGACAGCGCGATCCCCTGCGCATAGTACCAAGCCGCCTGGACGAACGGAAACCCGTCGCCGGGATCGGGCACCGCCATGATCACCTCTGGCGGACTATATTGCGCATGCGCGAAGTACGGCGCCTGCTTGACTGCCTGCATCCACGGCACCGCCCGCACGATCGCATCGTCGAGCGTGCCTGCGAGCTTTTCCGCCGCGGCCACCGCGGTGGCGCCGTCGCCGCCCATCTGCGCGGACGTCATGAGGAAATGAATGTTGTGCGGGTAGTAGGCGCCCGGATAGAGGCCTTGCGGCGACGATCCGGCGATGTAGGCCTCATCCGCCGCGACCGCCTTGCGGTTCGCATCGAGAGAGTCCGCAAACCTGCCGATCCGATAGTAGATGTGCGACGGCATGTGGACCAGGTGTCCCGCAGCCGGCACCAGCGTACGCAGGGCGTCGGCGAAACGCTCCGCCCGCTCCGGCCGATCTGACGCCTCCACCAGATGGATGTAGAAGTGAATGGCCGCCGGATGCCGCGGATTGTCGCGAAGCACCCGCTCGACGCTCGCCACCGCGTCCGCGATCCGGCCCTTCGCCGCAACCCCATCCTTCTCCCAGTAGTCCCAGGGCTGGAGATCCATCAACGCTTCGGCGTAGAGGACGGCGATCTCGGCATCCGCCGGGAAGCGGGCCGCCGCCGCCGCCAGGGCGTCGGCATAAGCGCGATCCAGCGGGCGCCGATCGGCGGCGGCGGGCGCATAACGCTTCGCCATCGCGGCGATCAGTGCCTGCTCGTGCGGTGTGGCCTTGTCCGCCAGCGCGAGCGCACGCTGCGCAGCGGCGTAGGCGGGCCCGATCGCCTCCGGTGCCATGGGTGCATTGATGTTGGGGCCGAGCACGTACGCCTCGCCCCAGAAGCACATCGCGCACGCCGGATCCAGTTTCTGGGCGTGCCTGAAGGCCCGTGCGGCCTCCGCGTGGTTGAACCCGTAAGCAAGGTTCAGGCCCTGGTCGAAGAAGCGCTGGGCCTCTTCGCTCGACGTAGTGACGGGGTAGCCGTGATCGCCGAGGCCGTCCATGAGCGACGGGGGCGACAGGTCCGGTCGCAGGAACCAGAGCCGCTCGGCCGCGCGGGCGGGTTCGACCGCGAAAGGCTTCGTCTCGGTCGGCGCAGCAGCCAGACAGATCGCTTTCGCCCCCAATGGCGGCGGCGGAACCGCGAAGGATGCAGGATCTCCCGCCGTGTTCCACGACGCGCTTGTCCCGGAAAGCGCAATCGTGCACAGGGCAACGGCAGTACCGATTGTTGCAGGACGCATGGTGGAACCTCCGCTTCATATTGACGGACGGATCGACACTCTCATGCCCGAAGGCATGCGCCTGCAGTCAGGGTCACACCCGATGCGTGATTCCGCAAGAGAATCCTGGCGCGTTGGATCGGCGAAGGACCGTCCTCTCTCGTCCCCGGCCAGTGGACGATCATTGTCGGGCCCCTGCATGGACGCCTTCCACGGGCACGACTAAGCTTTGTCTGCAATCGAGCTGTCCGAGGAGTCGACGGCATGAGCGGGAGGTCACGGACGATCTGCTCCAGCAGATCAACGACGCGTTCAACAGCCGCGACGTCGACAGGATCATGAGTTTCTTCATCGGCGACTGCACCTTCCGCACGGCGCGCGGCCCGGAGCGCGACGAGCGGCGGGTAGATGGCAAGGGCGACGCCGGCGAGGTGCTCAACCACCGCGGCTACGACCGCTACGAGTTCCGCAAGATCCCGACCAAGGACACCTACTGGAAGCGGATCACGAGCTGACCTGCCCCACGGCGCAAAATCGCGCCGCGCACTACAATGAAGACTTTCGACAAGGAAACCCCGAATGCCCCTGACCATGCCCGCCATCAGCCTCGCCGCCGTCCCCGGACGCCGCAAGGCCACCCTGGAAACGGCCGGCGAGATGGAGCGCCGCGGCTTCGCCGGCATCTACTGCCCGAGCGGCTTCGGCGGCATGGCGCTGACCGAGGCGCTCGCCTTCGCGACGAAGACGATCCCTTTCGGTACGGCCATCGCGCCGATCTATACCCGGCCGCCCGAAGACTACGCCCAGACGGTGGCCTTCACCCACGAAGTCTCCGACGGACGCTTCCGCTTCGGCATCGGCATCAGCCATGCACCGAGCCTGGCGCGCATGGGCCTGCAGGCCGGCAAGCCGCTCGCCGACACGCGCGCCTTCGTCGAGCGGCTGCGCAAGGTGGAGCGCATCGGCAAGCTGCCGCCGGTGATCCTCGCCGCCATGCGCAAGAAGATGATCGCGCTGGCCGGCGAGGTCGGCGACGGCATGGTGTTCGCCAACGGCGCGCGCTCGCACATGGCGGAATCGCTCGCAGCGTTGCCGGAGGCGAAGCGCAGCGACCCCGACTTCTTCATCGGCTGCATGATCCCGACCTGCATCTCGGACGACGTCGAGGCGGCCAAGGCCGTGAACCGCCGGACGCTCACCAGCTACGCCCACCTGCCGAACTATCGCGCCTACTGGAAGGAGGCGGGCTATGTCGAGGAGATGGAGGGCGTGGAGAAGGCCATCGCGGAAGGACGCACCGACGACGTGGCCAAGCATCTCAGCGACCGCTGGCTGGCCGACGTCACCATGTTCGGACCGGCCGCCAAGGTGCGCGACGAACTGGCGAAGTGGTACGACGCCGGCATCCGCACGCCGATCATCGTCCCCTCCTCGGCCGCGGGAAACCAGATGAAGGCGATCCAGGAATCCTTCGACACGTTCACCGGCTGAGGGAGACGCGCATGGCCGTCGGTGTCGGGCTCGGCCTCGCCGATTTTCCCTTCTCGGACGAGAGGGCCTTCTGGCGCTGGGTCGACCTCTGCGAGGAGGGCGGCGTCGATTCGCTGTGGCAGACGGACCGCCTCGTCTCGACGGTCCCGCACCTGGAATGCATGAGCGTCATGGCGGCGCTGGCGGGCCGTACGCGCCGCATCAAGTTCGGCATGAACGTCGCCTCCGCCGGGCTGCGCGAGCCCGTCCTGCTCGCCAAGCAGTGCGCCACCATCGACTATCTCAGCGGCGGACGGCTGCTGCCGGCATTCGGCGTCGGCAGCCCGATCGCACCCGATTGGGGTGCGATGGGCCTGACGTCCCAGGGCTCGGGCGCCGTCGCCGACGAGGCGCTCGACATCATCGCCGGCCTCTGGCGCGAGCAGAGCTTCAGCTACGCGGGCAAGCATTTCACGATCAAGGACGCGAGCATCGCGCCGCGCCCGCGGCAGAAGGACCTGCCGATGTGGATCGGCGGCTCCAGCAAGGTCGCGATCCGGCGCACGGCCCGAATCGGCACCGGCTGGCAGGCCGGATCCGAACTTCCCGAAGAAGTGGCCCCCGTCGTCGCCGCAATCCGCGAGGAGGCCGCCGCACGCGGCCGGCGCATCGACGACGACCATTACGGCACCGGCTTCCACTTCCGCTTCGGCGGCTGGGACGATGGAGATCTGCCGAAACGCATGGGCGCCTTCGCCAAACGCACGAAGCGCGATCCCCGCAGGCACTTCGCCGTGGGCGACGCCGGCGCCATCCTCACGCGCATCGAAGAGTATGTCGCCGCCGGAATATCGAAGTTCGTGCTCCGCCCGACAGGCACGGGCGACGCCGAAATGATCGAGCAGACGAAACGCCTGATCGCCGAGGTGATCCCCGAGATCGAACGGATCAACGCCCGACAGAAGGTGCTGTAGGAGCGGACCCGCTCCTACAGCCGTACGCGAGCTACTTCGCCGCGGTCACCATGATCTCGACCAGGATCTCCGGCCGTGCCAGCTGCGCGTTGACGCAGGCGCGCACCGGCGGGTTCTCGGGATCGACCCAGGCGTTCCAGACCGAATTCATGTCGGCGAACTTCGACATGTCGGTCAGCCAGAGCTGCGCGGTCAGGAGCTTCGACTTCGAGGTGCCGCACCGCTCCAGGTAGCTGTCGATGGCGTCGAGGATCTGCTGGGTCTGGCCCTTCACGTCCTGGGTGGTGTCCTTCGCCGTCAGGCCGCAGAGATAGACCATGTCGCCGCTGACGACGGCGCGGCTCATGCGCGCGCCGGGACCGGTGGTGATGTCGAAACGCTCGATCGTCATTGTGTAGCCTCCATCGGGTGGGCGTCGGGCGACGCCCCTCTGTCGCTGCCCCTTGCCTCCCCGGCGCCGACCCTGCATGAAGGCGGGCGCGCAATTCGGCGGGAGCGGGGATCATGGCCTACTGGCTCTTCAAGAGCGAGCCCGAGACCTATTCGTGGGACGACATGGTGCGCGAAGGCGTCGGCGGATGGGACGGCGTGCGCAACCATCAGGCCCAGAACAACATGAAGGCCATGAAGGTCGGCGACCGCGGCTTCTTCTACCACTCGGTCGGCGAGAAGGCGATCGTCGGGGTCGTCGAGGTGGCGGAGACGCACCAGCCCGACCCGACCGACGACAGCGGCAGATGGGGCATGGTGAAGGTCCGCGCCCTCCATCCGGTGAAGACCCCGGTGACCCTCGCCGACATCAAGGCCGACCCGGACTTCGCCGACCTGCCGCTCGTCCGGCAGTCGCGCCTCTCGGTCTCGCCGGTCCCGGCGGAGGCATGGAAGAAGATCTGCAAGATGGCCGGCGTGAAGCCGTGAGGATTATGCCGGCTCAGAAGAGACGGGCGTGAGCGGCAGGATCGTCTGCGCGCTGGCGGAGATCCCGGACCGCGATGCACGCACCTTCCTGCTCGACGGGCCGGGCGGCCCGCGCAAGGCGGTGATCGTGCGCCGCGACGACGAGGTCTTCGGCTACCTGAACCGCTGCCCGCACGAAGGGATTCCGCTCGACTGGGGAACGGTGTCGCGCCTCGTCGACCGCGGCTGCCGCCACCTCATCTGCCATGCGCACAGCGCCTATTTCGAAATCGAGGACGGCTTCTGCGTCGAGGGGCCCTGCGCCGGCGACAGCCTGGAAGCGCTGCCGGTCAGCGTCGAAGCCGGCAACGTCGTGCTGGCCGGCGACAGCTAGCCGCCGGCCTCCGAAGCCTGCGGACGCTCAGACGCGCCGCAATGCGGCGAAGCGCCCGCGGGCCAGGGCGCCTAGGCCGACGCCAGCCGCATGCAGCAGCGCGGTGGCGAGGGCGAAGCCGGTCGCATATTCGAGGAAGCTGCCGGCCGCCGTCATCTCGGCACCATGGGCGAAGCCGTGCAGCACGGCGAAGGCGGCGACCATCGGCGCCACCGCGATCAGAGGAATTCGCGGCGCGGCGAGCGCCAGGACCGCCATGATCGCGACGGACGCCAGGATGCCCTCTTCGGCATAGGCGACGGGCACGTTGTAGGCACCCAGCATGCCGCCGACCAGCATGAAGGCGACGAAGAGCGCCGGCAGCAGCCAGGCACGCGCGGTCGCCCGGATCGCATAGACGCCCACCGCCAGCATGACCAGCAGATGGTCGATCCCGGTGAAGGGATGTGCGAAGCCCGCGGCGAGCGAATGCGTGTGTGCACCGTCGCCGGTATGTGCCGCGGCGGCACCGGAAACGAGCGCGACGGCGAGACCGACGGCCAAACCCTTGAACATACTCGATAACCCCCATGTGACGGCGCAGGCGTTCGTCGCCTCGCGACCCATCATCCGTGCATTTTCGGTACCACTTAGCAGATCGCGCGCCTACGGTGCACCGGTCTAGGAAGGGGTGCGACAATGCTCGCGGCTGAACCGCTGCAGACCTGGATGGACCGGCAGTTCGCGCTGTCCGCACGGCGGATGGCGGCGTGCGTTTCGGCCACTGGCCTGGTGAAGCATCGTCCCGGCTTCGGCATGACCGTGGTGCCGGCGCCGGGCTCGGTCGTCGCCTCGACGGTACTCGCCGACTACGACCCCGACCCCGACTATTTCTTCCACTGGATCAGGGATTCGGCCCTGGTGATGGATGCGGCCGTCCGGCTCGCCGCGGCCGGGGACGAAACGGCCGACTGGGCCGTGCACCTCCGCGACCACGTGCGGTTCAGCCTCGGGCTCGCCGGCCTGCGCGGCCGCGACGTCCTGCAGGATGGCGGCCCGGCCGCCAGGGCGAGGCCCGACTTCCTGCAGTTCGTCCGTCCCGACGAGGAATTGGTACGCGTCGAAGGCAATCGCATCCCGGGCGAGGTGCGTTTCGCTCCGGACGGCACCCTCGACACCATCCGCTGGGGCCGGCCGCAGCACGATGGCCCGGCCCTGCGCGCCCTGACCCTGATCCGCGCCGACGCAGCCGGGTTCGGCTGCGAGGGGCTCGAGGCGCTGCTGCGCGCCGACCTGGACTATACCGCCGACAATGCCGGCGCCGCTTGCATCGACCTGTGGGAGGACGTGACCGGCCGGCACTACCACACGCAGATCGTCCAGTTCGCGGCACTTCGGCGCGGTGCCGCGCGGATCGCGGCCTCGGATCCGGCGGCGGCCATGCGGTGGCGCTCGGCCGCCGCCGCAATTCCCCCGTCGCTCGAGGCCTGCTGGAACGAGACGGCGCAGTGCTATCTGAGCCGCGAGGCGGCCGACCCGGCGGACCCGTCCCAGCCCGACATTGCAGTCCTTCTCGGCGTGCTCCATGCGGCCTTGGAGGGAGGCCGGCACAGCGTGCTCGACGAGCGGGTCACCGCGACCCTCGTCGAGCTCGGGCGGCGATTCGCCGCCGACTACGCCATCAACGCCGACCGGCCGGAGGGGCACGCACCCGCGCTCGGCCGCTTCCGCGGCGACCGTTACTACAGCGGCGGCGCCTACCATTTCGCCACGCTGGCCGCGGCGGAATTCCACTACCGCCGCAGCCGGACCGCCCGGTCGGCCGAGGATGCCCGGTCCGAATGCGCCGCCGGGGACGCCTACATGGCGACCGTCCGCCGGTTCGCCCGCCAAGACGGGGCGCTGGCCGAGCAGTTCGATCAGGGAACCGGCGAACCGTCCTCGGCCAAGGATCTCGGCTGGAGCCACGCCGCCTTCATCACGGCGTACCTCGCCCGGAGGGCCACCGCCAGACAGGGCTGACCCCGCGCCCGTCGAGCGGGAATTGGTTTGCGGGCACCGGCCGTACCTCTACTCTGCACGATACGAATCGGATCGCACGGCGAGGTGAGCATGACGGACCTGATCCTGCGCGGCGGACGGGTGATCGACCCAGGCCGGGGCGTCGACATGATAGCCGACGTCTCGTTCAGCGGCGGCAAGGTCGAGGCCATCGGTCCCGGTCTCTCCGTCAAGCCCAGCACCGTCGTCCAGGACGTGTCGGGGAAGATCGTCACCCCGGGCCTGATCGACCTGCATGCTCACGTCTACTGGGGCGGCACCTCGCTCGGCGTCGACCCCGGTGCGGTCGCGGCCGCGAGCGGCACGACGACGCTGGTCGACGCCGGCAGCGCCGGGCCCGGCAACTTCCACGGCTTCCGTCGCTTCGTGATCGAGCCCGCTCCGGTGCGGGTCGTCGCCTATCTGAACCTCTCCTACGCCGGCATCTACGCGTTCAGCCGCACGGTCATGGTGGGCGAGGCGCAGGATCTGCGCCTGTTCGACCTGAACGAATGCGTCCGCGTGGCGGAGGCCAATCGCGACCTCGTCGTCGGCATCAAGGTCCGCGTCGGCCGCGTGGCGAGCGGCAGCATGGGCGCGGCCCCCTTCGAAATGGCCCGAGAGGTCGCCGAACAGGTCGGATTGCCGCTGATGGCGCATCTCGACCACCCGCCTCCGAACCGTCACGACATCCTGCCACGCCTGCGCACGGGCGACGTGCTCACGCACTGCTTCCGCCCCTTCCCGGGCGGCCCGGCCCTGCCCCGCGGCGGCGTGCGCCCGGAAGTGCTCGAGGCGCGCGCACGCGGCGTGATCTTCGACGTCGGCCATGGCGGCGGGTCGTTCGGCTTCGCGTCGGCGCGCGCGATGCTCGATGCCGGCTTCCTGCCCGACACGATCAGCAGCGACGTGCACGTGCTCAGCATCGTCGGACTGGCGCCGCACGTGCTCGACACGATGTCGAAGTTCGTCTGCCTGGGCATGGACCTGGGCGACGTGATCCGCTGCGCGACGGTCGCACCGGCCCAGGCAATCAACCGTCCGGAACTCGGCGTGCTCGTGCCGGGCGGACCGGGCGACGCGACGGTGATCGACATCGAGGACGGCGACTTCGTCTATCGCGACGCGATCGGCGAGCGCCTCGACGGGCGCAAGCGTCTGGCGTGCCGCGGCATGGTCGTCGGCGGCGCATGGCGCGAGGCGGTGCCGCTGCCGGACCTGTCCGGGCCGCCCGAGACCTGGTTCTGACCCATCGGCAGGCTTGCAGTGGGAGTCGGTGTGGGGTAACGCCTGCTCCGAACGTTCGTCTAGACTGCGGATGAGGCTGCGATGCCGCTGCCGGTATTGGTGCTCAACGGCCCGAACCTGAACATGCTGGGAGTCCGGCAGCCCGAGGTATACGGGCGCCAGACCCTCGCCGACATCGAGGCCGAGTGCCGCGCCCGGGCAGGGTCGCTGGGACTGGAGATCGACTTCCGTCAGACCAACAGCGAGGCCGAGCTGCTGGGTTGGGTGCACGCGTCGCGCGGGCAGGCGTCGGCCGTGATCATCAATCCGGCGGCGTTTACCCACACCTCGATCGCGTTGCTCGACGCCCTGCTCCTGCTTGACGTTCCGGTGATCGAGGTTCATCTGTCCAACGTTCACCGTCGCGAGGCATTCCGGCGGCACTCCTATGTGTCACAGGCCGCGCAGGGGGTGATCTGCGGCTTCGGCGGGCAAAGCTACATACTCGCGATCGATGCGGTCGCTTCCCTCCTCGGGATCGCGCCGGAGAATTGATCGGCATGCCATCGCGCATGACGGGCCGAAACTTGTGACGGGAACGCAATCGACGATGCCAGCCTTCGACATCGACGCCGACATGATCCGGCGGCTCGCCGGACTGATCGACGAGACCGGCTTGACCGAAATCGAGTTCGACGACGGCCGCAAGCGCATCCGCGTGGCCCGGACCGCGGCGCAGACGACGACGGTGACGCCACAGGCCTCTGCGGCGCCGGCTCCCACGCCGGCGGAGCAGGCGGCGGAGCCCACCGCCCCGGCTCTGGACCGCACGCATCCGGGCGCCGTGACGTCGCCGATGGTCGGAACCGCCTATCTGGGGCCGGAGCCGGGCGCGCCGTCTTTCGTGAAGGTCGGCGACCGGATCGCGAAGGGCGACACGCTGCTCATCGTCGAAGCGATGAAGGTGATGAACCAGATACCGGCGCCGCGCGGCGGCACCGTGAAGCAGATCGTCGTCGCCAACGGCTCGCCCGTCGAGTTCGGCGAACTGCTGATGATCGTCGAGTGACCGTCGAACGGGGGCGCCCGTGTTCCGCAAGGTCCTGATCGCCAACCGCGGAGAGATCGCGCTCCGCATCCAGCGCGCCTGCCGCGACCTCGGCATCGCCACGGTGGCCGTCCACTCGACCGCCGACACCGATTCGATGCATGTCCGCCTCGCCGACGAGAGCGTCTGCATCGGCCCGCCCGCGTCACGCGACAGCTATCTCAACAAGGCGGCCCTGCTCACGGCCGCCAGCATCGCGGACGTCGACGCGATCCATCCGGGCCTCGGCTTCCTGTCGGAGAATGCCGGCTTCGCGGCGATGGTGGAGGAGCACGGCTTCACCTTCATCGGCCCGACGCCGGAGCATATCGCCCTGATGGGCGACAAGATCACCGCAAAGCGCGCGGCACGCGAGGCTGGCGTGCCCGTCGTTCCGGGCACCGATGGTCCGGTCGAATCCGACGCCGAGGCGCGGCGCCTGGCACACGAGATCGGCTTCCCGGTGCTGATCAAGGCGGCCGGCGGCGGCGGCGGCAAGGGCATGCAGCTTGCCCAGGGACCGGAAGACTTGGATCGCGCCCTCTCCCTCGCCAAGCGCGAGGCACAGGCGAATTTCGGCAACGATTCCGTCTATCTCGAGCGGTATCTCTATCGCCCGCGTCACATCGAGGTGCAGATCCTGGCCGACAATCACGGCCAGGTCGTCCATCTGGGCGAACGCGACTGCTCGCTCCAACGGCGCTATCAGAAAGTTGTCGAGGAGGCCCCCTCGCCCGCCCTCAGCCCCGAGCAGCGTGTGCGCATCGGGGAGGTCGCCGCAGCCGCGGTGCGCCATATCGGCTATCGCGGCGTCGGGACCATGGAATTCCTCTACACCGGTGGCGAGTTCTTCTTCATCGAGATGAACACGCGCATCCAGGTCGAGCACCCGATCACGGAGATGATCACCGGCATCGACCTCGTGCGCGAACAGATCCGGGTCGCCGCCGGAGAGCCGCTGGGCTATTCGCAGTCGGACATCCGGTTTTCCGGCCACGCCATCGAGTGCCGCGTGAATGCCGAGCACGCCCGCACCTTCGTCCCCTCGCCGGGCCGCGTCACGGGCTATCATCCGCCCGGTGGCATCGGTGTCCGCATCGATTCCCACCTCTACGACGGCTGCATGGTGCCGCCCCACTACGACAGCATGGTCTCAAAGCTGATCGTCCACGGTCGCGACCGCGACATGTGCAGGCAGAGGTTGCAACGGGCGCTCGGCGAGTATGTGATAGCGGGGATCGAGACCAATCTGGACCTTCATCGCCGGATCGTGACAGCCCCGGATTTCGCCGCCGGAGACTACGACATCCATTGGCTCGAACGATGGATGGCGGAGCAGGATTGACGCCTGTGCCGCGGCGGCGCCGTCCGGGCAGGTCATGATGGGCGGTATGACACGGGCACGCCAATCGTGATCGAGGTCACGCCGGAACTTCTGCTCAGGGCCTATGCCGCGGGTATCTTTCCCATGGCCGAGGGACGCAACGCTCAGACGGTCTATTGGATCGATCCGGAGCGCCGCGGCATCATGCCCTTGGAGAGCTTCCACGTTCCGCGCCGCCTGCGCCGGACGGTCCGCAACGGCGCGTTCGAAATCCGCTGCGACAGCGACTTCGACGCGGTGATCGCCGGTTGTGCCGATCCCGGCCCGGACCGCAGCGATACCTGGATCAACCCCGAGATCGTGCGCCTCTATGGCGGCCTGTTTGAGATGGGCAACTGCCATACGGTGGAATGCTGGCAGGACGGGCGCCTGGTCGGCGGCCTCTATGGCGTCGCCCTCGGCGGCGCCTTCTTCGGCGAGAGCATGTTCAGCCGCGTGCGCGACGCCAGCAAGGTCGCCCTGGTCCACTTGGTCGCCCGGCTCATAACCGGGGGCTTCCGGCTGCTCGACGCCCAGTTCGTCACCGAGCATCTGGCGACGTTCGGTGCGGTGGAGATCCCGCGCTCGCAATACCGGCGGATGCTGGCCGAAGCCGTCTCCACCGACGCGGCCTTCCCCCTCGACCTGAGCGACGAGGGGCTAGACCGCGTCCTGAAGGGCAGCACCTTCGGGAGCGAAGACGGGTAGCGCCGTCTCTATTTGCACTCGAGCACCCAGACGTCGTAGACGGGATGCTCCAGTGCCGAGAGCGCCGGGCTCGACGCGAACATCCAGCCGCGAAACAGCGGAAGGCTCTCCGGCGCCACGGGCAGTTCGCGAATGTCCACGAAGGCGGCGCTGTCCTGCGGCTCCTCCGGGGGGCGCTTGCGGCAGGCTTCCACCTTCAGCTCGAGCGTGCCGAAGCGCACCTGCTGACCGACGCGGGCCTCGAAGGTCCAGACCCGTGCGGTGATCTTGTCCAGGCCCTGGAGTACCGCCACATCGCGGTCGTTCCAGGTCGCCTGCTGCTGGGCGACTGCCGGAAGACTGCCGATGCTGGCCCCTATCATCATCAGGCAGGCCACTGCCGCCGGTACCTGTCGCATGCGCTCACCCAAATCCTTCGACGCGTCCGCCACCCCCGCGGTGGCGAGCCGGGGTGCAAGCCGGTCGGGCCGTCGCCCGATGCCACCCACCGGTCTATAGTCGCTTCGACCCCGCCACGCGACCCAAAGGACCATGCGCGTGAGGACAAAAGCAGACACGCGCGGCGCGATCCGCCGGGACGGCCGCGTGATGGCCCTGATCGGGATCGGTCATGCCGGCAGCCACTTGTACCAGCTCGTGCTGCCGCCGCTCTTTCCGCTGCTGCGGACCGATTTCGGCGTCGGCTATGCCGAACTTGGCCTCCTGATGGCGCTGTTCTACGGGACCTCCGGGGTCGCACAGCCCGTCGCCGGATTCCTCGTCGACCGGTTCGGTGCGCGGGTCGTCCTTCTGCTCGGCCTCGGGCTCCTCACGCTGGCGACCATCGGCTACGGCTTCGCCGGCAGCTACGGGATGCTCGTGCCGCTCGTGATGATCGCGGGCCTTGGCAACAGCGTCTTTCATCCAGCGGATTTCTCGATCCTGTCGTCCTCGATCCGTGAACAGCGGCTCGGCCGCGCCTACGGCATCCATACGCTGGGCGGAAACCTCGGCTGGGCCGTCGCACCGGTGACCGTGCTCACCCTGGCGACCTTCCTCGGCTGGCGCGGCGCGCTCATCGCCGTCGGGTGCGCCGGGCTTCCGATCGTCGCCGCCCTGTTCTTCCAACGCCACCATCTGAACGAAGACCGCCCCTCGGCGAAGGCTTCCGACCAGCAGCCCGCACTCGGGCTGGCACCGCTCTTCGCGCGCCCGATCCTCCTGTGCTTCCTCTATTTCTTCCTGCTCAGCCTGGCGTTGATCGGCGTGCAGAACTTCCTTCCCGCGACACTTCTCGCACTGCACGGAATCGAACTCGTGACGGCGAACGCCGCCTTGACCGGGTTTCTTCTCGGCGCTTCGGCCGGCGTGATCGTGGGCGGAATTCTGGCGGACCGCTCCTCGCGCCATTCTCTGGTCGTGTCGGTCGGTCTGGTCGGCGCTGCCGCCCTGCTCGCCCTCGTGGGGTCACCAGCGGCCGCAGGCGCCGCCCTGATGCCGATCGTCGCCACCGCGGGCTTCCTGACCGGCGCCACTACCCCGTCACGGGACATGCTGGTCCGGGGAGCGACGCCGAAGGGCGCGAGCGGGCGGGTCTTCGGCTTTGTCTATTCTGGCCTGGATGCCGGATCCGCCCTGGCGCCCCTGCTGATCGGCCTCATGCTCGACGGCGGCAAACCCTCGCTGGTCATCTGGTTCGTGGCGGCGGTGCTGCTGCTCGGGGTCGGCGCCGCAGTGGGCGTCCGCCCCGCTGCCCGGCCGGCGCTCCAAGCGGCGGAATAAGATGCTCAGCGATAGAAGAGGTGCGGGCCCAATTGCGCGGTCTGCTCGAAGGAGCCGCGCCAGGATGGGCTTACCCTGACATGATGGAAATAGGTGGCGCCGAAGGTGGGATCCTTGAGCCGGCCCTGAAGGGCCCCACGGGCCCTGGCCTGAGCCTCGCGCCACGAGGACTTTTCCGTGGGCACGTCGCTGCGGCCGTCGCAGTACCAGGTGAACTGGCACTTGTAGCGCTGGGTACCACCCTGCTTGGCGACGCCGCAGATCGTGTCCGGAAACGCCGGATCGGCGACGCGATTGAGAACGACGAAGGCCACGGCGTTCTGGGCCGCAGGCCCCTGACCGCGTGATTCCCAATAGATCGTCAGCGCCAGACATTCCAGGTCGTCGCGGTCGACGTCGATCGCCGGATGGATGGGGGCCGCCTGCGCCGGAGCGTCGAGTGCCGCGGCGGTTATTCCTATTGCCCCCACAAAAAGCAGGAGAAACAGTCTGAAGTTTTTCCGTCCCATCTACAATTGTTACTCCGGCTCGACCGGCTGTCGCGCGATTCGCCCGGGCGCTCCACAACTTCGACCGCAGTCTCCGCGACTTTTCGCGGCCGACTGTCTCAATCGAAATGCTTGCTCGCTCCGAGCGGATCTCGGCGTACGACCGAAAGGCCTCAGTTTGTTCGGAATGCCCCCCGAACCGTTCATTCCTGTGTGAAGCGACGACTGGACGCTACTTATCGGTAACTCGACCGAGATGGCAACCCCGAGAAGAGCTAGGCGGCCCTTCCTCGGACAGGAAGGGACGCTATGTCGCAGATCCTAAGTGTGATTCGGTAAACGATAAGCAACGAAAAAACAGATCATATTCCTTATTTTGGCTATTTTGCGGCGTTCAGGCATCTGAAGCGCCCCCCGCGGCGAATGGGATGTTCTGCTGGAACCGGCGGTGTCGGTGTAGAGTTCAGGGGGAGCCTCACCGCGGCGCAGAGGACCTCATCGGCATGATCCGTACGCTTATCCTGGCAATCGCCATCGCCCTCCCAACCGCTGCGGCGGCCATGCCGCCGGCAGGGACCTACACCTATTCGGTACGGCATCCCGATCATGGCGATGTTGGCACCTACACCAACACCATTCGCCCGAGCGACGGCGGCACGACCGTCGACACGCGCCTGGAAGTCAGCGTCGGACTCGGCCCGCTGACCGTCTATCGCGAGGAGGCGGAGCGGCAGGAGACATGGCGGGACGGCCGCTTGGTCGGCTACCGCAGCAGGACCGTCAAGAACGGCGAAGATCGCGTGGTCGAAGGATATGCGGACGGAGATTCGTTCGTCGTGAAGCGCGGCGAAGGAACCCTGGAGCGCGCGCCAGCCGATATCTGGCCGATGAACCCCTGGTCGCCCGACATCGCCAGAGCCGATACGGTCCTCGCCTCGGCTTCGGGCAAGATCTATCCGGCGACGGTCGTGGAGGCGGGTGTCGAGAACGTGACCAGTGCGGGCCGCACGGTCTCCGCCCGCCGCTACAGGGTCACCGCAGACGGGAAAGACTATGACGTCTGGTTCGACGGCGAGGATCGTCTGGCGCGCTTCACGGCGCCGGAGAAGGATGGCGTGGTCACCTTCACGCTGACCGGGATCCGCTGAACCTCAGTCCCGGGCGGCGCGTGCGGCGTCTGCCGCAGCCGCCTCGCCGTTGCCGTAAAGAGCATGGGCGCGGCTTTCGAACGCCCCGACCATCCGCCTGACGGCCTCGTTGAACAACGCGCCGATCAGCTTCTGCAGGATCATCGACTTGAACTCGAAGTCGACGAAGAAGTCGATAACACAGCCGCCGTCTTTCGGCTCGAAACTCCAGTGGTTGTTGAGGTAGCGCAGCGGCCCCTCGGTATATTCCACATCGATGCGGTCCGGCCGGCGAAGCGTCACGCGCGACGTGAAGCGTTCCCGCACCATCTTGAAGCCGATCACCAAGTCGGCGATCAGCACGTCGCCGTCTCGGCTGCGGATGCGCGCGGCCACACACCAGGGCAGGAACCCGGGATACCGCTCCACGTCGGCAACGAGGGCGAAGAGCTGCTCCTGGGAATAGGGAAGGAAACGCCGTTCGGCGTGCGTCGGCATGACGGATGACCCGGTGGACTATTCGGCGGCAGCGAGCCGGGCGGCGCGGGCATTGCGCAGCTGCGCGAAGTCCTCGGCCGCGTGATAGGACGACCGGGTCAGCGGCGACGACGACACCATCAGGAAGCCCTTGCCGTACGCCATGTGGGCATAGGCTTCGAACTCCTCTGGCGTGACGAACCGGTCGAGCGCGTGGTGCTTCGGCGTCGGCTGCAGATACTGGCCGATCGTCAGGAAGTCGACGTCGGCGCTGCGCAGGTCGTCCATGACCTGCATGACCTCCTGCCGCCCCTCTCCCAGGCCGACCATGATGCCGGACTTGGTGAAGATCGAGGGATCGAGTTCCTTCACCCGGTCGAGCAGGCGCAGGCTGTGGAAGTAGCGCGCGCCCGGCCGCACGTCCGGATAGAGCCGCGGCACGGTTTCCAGATTGTGGTTGAACACGTCGGGCCGCGCCTCGACCACGACCTCCAGCGCGCCGTCCTTGCGCAGGAAGTCCGGCGTCAGGATCTCGATCGTCGTATCCGGCGAGAACAGGCGGATCTTGGCTATAGTCGCGGCGAAATGCGCAGCGCCCCCGTCGGCGAGGTCGTCGCGGTCGACCGACGTGATGACGACGTGCTGCAGCCCCAGCTTCGCCACGGCGTCGGCGACGTTCTGCGGCTCGTGCGGATTGACCGCGCCGGGACGGCCCGTGGCGATGTTGCAGAAGGAGCAGGCCCGGGTGCAGATCGACCCCAGGATCATCATCGTCGCGTGCTTCTTCGCCCAGCACTCGCCGACGTTCGGGCAAGCGGCTTCTTCGCAGACCGTGGCGAGACCATGGTCGCGGATGATCTGACGCGTCTCGGCATAGCCCCTGGACGTCGGCGCCTTGACGCGGATCCAGGACGGTTTGCGCTGGATCGGGTTGTCGGGCCGATGCGCCTTCTCGGGATGCCGGACCGTCCGCGCGAGCGGGTCGATCGTCGCCGGACCGTCGATTGCCGAATCTCTGGTTGCCGTCGTCATGCGTCTCTCTGCTCGCGGGGAGGAGCGCGGTGCGCCGCGAAAGGCCGCCGAGGGCTAGACATGGATAACCCGGCCATAAGCGTCAAGCACGGCCTCGTGCATCGACTCCGAGATGGTCGGGTGCGGGAAGACCGCGCGCATCAGCTCGACCTCGGTGGTCTCCAGGGTTCGGGCGATGCCGTAGCCCTGGATCATCTCGGTGACCTCGGCGCCGATCATGTGCGCGCCGAGCAGTTCGCCGGTCTTGGCATCGAACACCGTCTTCACCAGTCCCTCCGGCTCGCCGAGGGCGATCGCCTTGCCGTTGCCGATGAACGGGAAGCGCCCGACCTTCACCTCGTGCCCGGCTTCCGTGGCCTTCGCCTCCGTCATGCCGACGCTGGCGACCTGCGGCCGGCAATAGGTGCAGGCGGGGATCGTGCTCGTGTCGAGCGGATGCACGTCCTTCACTCCTGCGATCTTCTCGACGCAGATGACCCCCTCGTGGCT